>Ga0187893_10014347_pt1 | contig 10826 bp, 8 predicted proteins | sample MA1701074metaG_FD_139574 | JGI IMG/M metagenome (GOLD analysis project Ga0187893, IMG submission 139574) | White microbial mat communities from a basaltic lava cave in the Kipuka Kanohina Cave System on the Island of Hawaii, USA - MA170107-4 metaG ...
GACAGCCTCCAGACCTTCGCGCGCGACGACCATGAAGGAGGAACCGAAGGCACCAGCCGCGGACAGTTCCTCGCGGCTGCTGAACGCTGCAGCCTCTTCGATGGACTTGGAAAGTGTAAAGGCGTTTTGTTCGACGTATGGTACGGCGGCCGCGCTGCTGATGAGGTCTCGATAGGCCATTATGTCCCGCTTGATGCGGTTGCGAAGGCCGTGGTCAAGCTTGACGAGACCGGCCTCGGCAAGTTCGAAACCATCCAGGTACGCGCTTGTAGCGGCTTCAAGCGCGCCCTCGCAGTTTCCCTCACGGTACAGCGCGAGGCTCTCGCGGATTCTGGTGGATGCAATCGAATAAGGGGACGCACTGTCGTGGGAGGGAATCATTTCGGGGCGTGCCCGAAGATAGGCGAGCACATGATAGGCGGACTCGCCAACGCGCAGTGTTTCGGAGGGGGTGGCGCCGACGAGATCTGACAGCCCCGGAAACAGCGGTCGCATGCCCGGGCGATCCCAGAGTTCCCTTCCCTGGTTGCGCTCCTCGTCGGTGGACACGAACTGACTGACGTAGAAGGCGAGCGCCCAGCGCTCATCCGCACGCAAAGTACCAAAGGCCGGCATTGAAGTACCCTCTACGGAAGTACCCTCTACGCCGAGGCTGATGGCATGGTGAAGTCCGTAGATGCTTCGTTCGGCCTGCCGGGCGCGATTTCGGAAATTCGTCGGCCTCGGCTGAAATGCGGTGGCTTGAGGCCCGTTGCCGTCGCCCGCGACGCCGTGACAAATCGAGCAGTTCGCCTGGTAAAGCGCAGCCGCGTTGCTCAGATCGGGCGCGCGCGCAGGCGCAATCATGATGCTGTAAGCCTTGATCAGGCCGCGCTGTAATTCGCGCGAACCTTGCGCGACCTTGGCACTGTCCGCCTTGGCAAAGATCAGTTCGGCGACGCTTTCCGAAGCTGCCACCAGCCCGTCCTTTTCCGGGCGTTCCGGGAAGCTGCTTAAAGCCTGTGCAACCTGAGCGGAGAACTCGACTTGTTTTGCGTACTCGCGCGCGTCAATGACTTTTCCGGCCTTGACGAGCCCTGGATACTCGACAGAAATGTAATCGAGCAGATGCAGGACCATCTGACCCTTGACAGGATCCAGTTCCTGAGCCTGCGACGTAACCGCAAACAGAATCGCTGGAAGAAGGGAGACACACTCGCGGCGCAACGTAGCCAAAATCAATGGGTAGTCAGGCCAGTAATGTTGGAATGGCAATGATACGTATTTTGCCGGTGGTGAAGCGTAGAAATCCGCTCGATCGATAAAAACCGGGCGGGTCTGTTCATGGTGTTTTCCGCCCCGTGAATGTCAGAACTCGTACTTCGCGCCGACCTGAACCAGCCGTGGCATCGCCGTCTGGATACCGCGCGTGCGGTCTACAATGTAATCCCGGTCGACGATGTTTTTGACCGCGGCGAACAACGACAGGCGCTGCGGCTTCAGGTAGTAGTTCACTGCGGCGTTGAAAATCGTATAGGCGTCGATGATTCCAACCTGGCCGTTGCCGTTGGCGGACGCCGCGAAGGTATTGGCGAAGTCGCTGAACTGCTCGCTTACGTACACCGTTTCGAGTTGCGCATCCCAACCCGCCGGGTTGACGTAACCCACGGTTACCGTCGCCTGACTCTTTGGCGCGTACGGCAGGCGATTGCCCTCGTTCGCACCCGCCACCGGTGTGCCGCTCGCCACTTCTACGAAGCGGGACCTTATTTCCGCGGTTGGCAGCCAGGTAAGCGCGGCCTGAAGATAAACATCGGGCGCGATTTCGAAGAGCGGAGCGAAGTCGAGGCGGCCCGACAATTCGAAGCCCTGATAGAGCGCTTTCCCGGTTGCCAGGTTGGTGGAGCCTCCGGCGATGCTTCCAACCAGGACCTGGTTGGAAAAGTCGTTGCGGAAATATGTCGCCTGAACGTTCAGGCCCTGGCGCGGAGTGGCCCGCACGCCGAGTTCGAAGTTCACGCTTTCCTCCGCATCGACGTCCACGCTGGTGCCGTTGTTGGTAATAACGTCCTCGGTGCGCGGCGGCGTGAAGCCCTTGTGCACGCCTGTGAAGAAAGTAAGGTTTTCGGCAGGGTCGTAGGTGGCGCCCAGAGCCGGAATGACTTCCGTCAGGCTGTCGCTGCCGCTTGCCCCGGTCAGGTTGTTGGTGCGCTCGTTCTTGATGTGCTCGACGCGAACGCCCGGCGTGACGCTCCATTTTCCCAGCAGGAACCGGTTCTGCGCGAACGCGGAATAGGCGTCGGTGCTGCGGTCGTTGTCCTCGGCAAGCGTGCCGCTGCGCGCGAACGGCGCGTCGCCATTCAACTGGCGCCGGTCCTGCGTTTCGAAATGCGCGCGTACCCCCGCATCCACTTCGTTGGCGATGCCGAAAACGCCGTAGTTGACGCGTAGTCGCGGCTCGATGCCCCAGGTGTAGTACTTGCGAAGCCGTCCCTGGATCGAGTTGCACAGATCGGGATTCACCGCCAAGCCACCGGCCCTGTCGGACTGGAAGGTTCCGGTTACGGCTGGATAAGTCGCGTTGCACTGGGTGTCCGTCGTGGTGCTCGCCTGACGCCACCAGTCGCGGCTGAACGTGGCGCCATAGAAATTGGTGGTCAGGTGGGCGTCCTCGGAGAAGATCACTTCGTGAGTCACGGAAATGCCCAGACGCTCGGCGTCGAAGTAGTCGTTCTTGAAGGGGTTATAGCGTGCGCCGAAGTTGCGGTACTCGGCGTCGGTCAGACCGCTGTAGGTGATATTCGAGTCTTCGGTGTAGTAGTTCGCGCGCAAGGTCAGCGCGTGACCATCACCCAGGTCCAGCAGTGACTTCAGGTTCAAGTCATTGAGTTCGAAATCCATGTTATCGCGCGCCCCGTCGCCCTGTTTGAGGGCGTAATCCAGGAATACGTTGTTTTGCCCGTAGCGCATGTGCGCATTGAGGTAGTCCCGGTTGCCGGCGGTCAGAGCGAGGCTGCCCTCGCGACCTCTCGGTGGCAGGGGCGTGATGTAATTGATGACCGCACCGGCGGTTTGGGGACCGAACATGATTTGCCCGGCACCTTTCAGCACCTCTATCCGCTCAAAACGTTCGATTGGCGGATGGTAATAACTGGCATTGTCGCCGTAGGGCGCATACGCAAGTGGAATCCCATCCTCCAATAGAAGCACCTTGGTAGAACGTGTCGGATTGAGACCGCGCACGCCGATATTGGGGCGAAGTCCGAAGCCTTCCTCGTCGCGGAGATTGAGCCCCGATACTTTTCGCAAAGCTTCGCTCGTGGTCATTACGTGACTGCTGTCCAGAATCTCTTTGTCGATTACCGTGGCCGATCCGGGGATGCGATCGACGTTTTCTTGGGAGCCAATGACGTCCACCCGCGGCGCGATGATTTCACTTCCCTGCGCCCACAGGGGCGCCGGTGTTAACGCCAAGCCGATCAATGTGGCCAGCATGGGAGAGGGTGGCAATTTTCTTGTTGTCATGATTGGGTTGTCCGTCGGTTATCGTGTTGAGCGAAGGTAATTAAATACGAATGCGAATTGTAAGCATTAGTACTAGCGAGTTAAAGAGTCCTCTTGGATTATTTATCGCTCCAGCAATGAATCCCCGTAAAAACAATTAGTTCCGGATTTGACGTAACAAATGCGAATCAGTATCATTTACATTATGACGCAGATGGATTCGTGCTGCATCGGTCAGATTCCTTAGTAAATTCAATACGATCCACAGGAGGAGAGATTGAACGTAGTAATCGTTGGCGCTGATCGGCTTGGCAATATTCCGGCGGTCCTCGCAGAACTCGGAATCACAATCCAACGCCATATCACGGGCCGCGCGCCGGTCCATCAGCGCACCTTGGTTGCGCTTCCCAGAAACACACAACTCCTTATTCTGTTGACGGATTTTCTTAATCACAACGCGATGAAAAACTATCGAGGCCAGGCACAAATGCAGGGCATTCCGGTTATCGCCTGCCGGCGCTCGTCCAGCTGCCTGATGCAGGCCGTCAAGCGGTTTCTGGGTTTGGATGGACCCTGCGGGAAATGCACGGGTGCATCGAAGAGCTAGTTCCCGGTAGTTTTATCCGATTTATTGACAGTCATTCGCATTGTTATTTAGTATTACACGCGTCTCTCAATCTCCAGCCCAGTCATGTTCGTTTGCCTTTGCAACGGCATCACCGAAAGCCAGATCCGTGACGCGGTGGGCGGTGGCGTGCGTTCGATGAGCGAGCTCCATTCGTGTCTGGGTGTGGCAAGTTGCTGCGGCAGATGCGCAGACTGCGCTCAACAGGTCCTCCACGAGACCCTGTCCTCCAGCGAAACACCGCGCCAGCAATTGAGCGCCGCGTAACACCTCTTGTTCCTGATCCCTGTTTTTTCTTCTGGCTGCGGGTGGCGCAACCTATAATGCGTGCTTGATTCGTCAAAGGCTGACCAGGGAGCGTGCATGAAGGGCGACAAGCAGGTCCTGAAACACCTCAATCAGGTTCTCACCAACGAACTCACCGCGATCAACCAGTATTTTCTTCATGCCCGCATGTTCAAGAACTGGGGTCTGAAGAAACTCGACGAGCACGAATTCAGCGAGTCGGCGGACGAGATGAAGCACGCCGACAGGTTGATCGAGCGCATTCTTTTTCTCGAGGGTTTGCCCAACCTCCAGAATCTCGGCAAGCTGTTGATCGGCGAGAATGTTCAGGAGTGCCTGAAATGCGACCTGAAGCTCGAGATGGACGCGCACCCTGCGCTGCGCGAGGCGATTGCGTATTGCGAGAGTTGCAGTGACTTTATTTCCCGCGAGATCTTCGAAGAGATCCTGGAGAGCGAGGAAGAGCATATCGACTGGCTCGAGACCCAACTCGACCTGATACAGAAAATCGGCATTCAGAACTACATGCAGTCCCAGGTTTCGGGGAGCTGAGATTGATTTCGTGAGAGAAAGTATGCAGGCCGTTCCCCCGTCTCCTGACCCGGTTCTTGCCGGAAGAAATCCGAATCGATGCCCTTCAGAACAGCGCTGATTCTTCTGGCTCTTGCGATTTTCGCCGGTTGCGCGGCGACGCCGTCGGCGCCTCCGTCCGTCACGCCTGTAGGAGAGGAACTTACTTCACCGGAATCGCCACCGCCGCCCAAGATCGCGCTCGTGCTTGGCGGCGGGGCCGCCAAGGGTTTTGCCCACATCGGCGTCATCAAGGCGCTCGAATCGCATGCGATCACGCCCGATATCATCGTTGGTACCAGTGCAGGCAGTGTCGTCGGCGCACTATATGCCAGCGGCTACAACGGATTCGATCTGCAGCGTGTGGCGCTCTCGATGGACGAGGGTACGGTCAGCGACTGGGTCTTGCCGAACCGCGGATTCATCAAAGGCGAATCGCTGCAGAAATTTGTCAACAATGCGGTTCAGAACCGGCCAATCGAGGCGCTCAACCGCACCCTGGCGGTGGTGGCAACCGATCTGCAGTCCGGCGAACTTGTCGTTTTCGAGCGCGGCGACACCGGCATGGCGGTACGCGCTTCCAGCAGCGTGCCCGGCATTTTCCAGCCGGTGAAGATCAATGGCCGGGAATATGTGGACGGCGGCCTCGTGAGCCCTGTTCCTGTCAAGACTGCTCGCGACCTCGGAGCCGACATCGTGATTGCCGTGGACATTTCCGACAGGCCAAAGCTTGCCAGACTGCGCGATACCATCGACGTGTTGATGCAGACCTTCGTCATCATGGGGCGGACCATCGCCGGTCAGGAACTCACCCGCGCCGACATTGTTGTGGTTCCGGACATTACCAATCTGAACTCAACCAACTTCGATTCGCGCAACTACGCCATCATCGAGGGCGAAAGGGCCGGGCTCGCGGCCGTACCGAAACTGCAGGAGAAAGTGGCGGCATATTACGAGAGCAAGAAAACTGCTGTGCCCCCGCAGTAGAGAGCCGTCCCACGCGTCCTGATGTCCTCCGGACATCCGGTTGTCGAACCAGCGGAATCTCAGCCCAACCGTCTTCGCCAAACAAAAAAGCCACCGCAAGGGTGGCTTTGTTGTTTGGTGGAGGCGGCGGGAATGTGTCTGTCTCGCCTTTGGGCGAGCCAGCCATCCCGAGCCGCATGCGTCTCGGGACCGCCGCTACGCCGGCGGCGCAGCGACGTCCAACCCGATGTCCCCCGGACATCGGGTTGTCGAACCAGCGGGCTCTCAGCCCAACCGTCTTCGCCAAACAAAAAAGCCACCGCAAGGGTGGCTTTGTTGTTTGGTGGAGGCGGCGGGAATCGAACCCGCGTCCGCAAGCCCTCTACAGGCAGTACTACATACTTAGTCAGGTCATTTGAGTTAACCACTTCCACGCCGGCCGACAGGCTGGGAAGCGGCGAGTCACCTTGGTTTTAATGCTGCAATAAGTGACCCACGGCAGCACGATCTTACGTATATGGCTCCGCTGCTGGTTGCCCAGCCCGGCCCGTAAGAGAACCGGTGCGGAGTCCAGCCGGGTTTAGGCGGCTAGAGCGTAACGTTCGTCGTTGGCGACTATACGTTTTCCAGCTGTATTAACAAGGTAACTGGGCCTTGGTATGCACTGCACTGCTTCGCAACCCACGTCGAGACCAGGTCGCCCCCATGTAAAGCTTTGATCGCGCTGGCTCCGCAACGTTGCACGTGAAACCAACAACATTTTACCAGAATCGTCGCTCTGTCCCGTCGAAAAGAACACCCAGCAGGTCCCCGGGGGCATCGATGAATCCGTCCGCTCCCCATCGTTCAGGCAGTGTTCCGTTGCCGAGATAACCATAACGAGCAACCACGACGGGCATGCCCGCGCCATGCCCGGCTTGCACATCGCGTTCGTCGTCGCCAACATAAACGCATTGCCTTGGGGGAACACCGAGCATTTCAGCTGCCGCGAGCAAAGGTGCGGGATGCGGCTTCGGGTTCGGCGTGGTGTCGCCGCAGATGATGCATTGAGCCCGCTCCGTCAGGCCCAGGGCACGCAGCAGGGGAAATGTAAATCGCTCCGCCTTGTTGGTAACAATGCCCCAGCGCAAGGATCGCCGTTCAATCTGGTCCAACAGTGCCGGGATGCCGGGGAAAAGCCGGCTGCTGCGGGCAACGTTCTGCTCGTAGATATCCAGGAATTCATCGCGCATGGCTTCGTAGCCGCTCTGACCCGGTTCCATGCCGAAACCGACTTTCAAGAGCCCGCGTGCGCCGGACGAGGCCTGCGATCTGACCGCCTCGACCGGCAACTCCGACATGCCGCGTGCGAGACGCTGCTGATTCAACGCGTAGCCGAGGTCCGGAGCGGTATCCGCCAACGTTCCGTCGAGGTCGAAGAGCACACCGCGGCCAGGAACGTTCACAGCTAGCGCCACCTGGTCGTATGTTTCTCTACTTCGCGAGCAGTTCCAGCAACTGCGCGTCGGCCAACATATCCTCCAGAGCCTGGGAAACCGCAGTGTTCACGAGCAAATTGCTGTCCTTCTCAAAAGGCGGCGCCGCGCCGTCCTTGCGGGTACGGACGTGAAACTGGCGGTCGTAGTACTCGGGGCCGTTGGCCACGCGGGCGCCGACCGCCGCTCGCAACTCGGTTTCGAAGGTCAACGCAGTCTTGACCGAGTTCAGCTCGAGATCGCGGAGTTCCACTTGAAGCGTACGCTCCATCGCGTCGCTGTACGGAAACACCGAGAAGCCAAGTTTGGTAAGGGCTTGCTGAAGCTGATTGAATACCGCGGCGCTCGGGTTCTCGTTTACCGAGACGTCCACCATTTTGTTGTTCGGGTCGCCGATTTCGCCGAGTTTCATGTTCGTGCGGGCGTCGGTTACGCCAAGTCCGATAATTCTGCCGTTTCCGACGGCGGATTCACTCACTTTCACAGGCGGATCGATTCGCAGATTTTGCGGTTTGAGTGCACAGCCCTGAATCGCGGCCAACATGCCGGCGACCGTCAATACGAACAATATTCTTTTCCTCATGATGTGATCCTCCTTGATTATCTTTCATGTTGTGAAATTGCCGCATACATACGAGCAATGCAGGCGAAAAGTTCCAGGTTCCGGGTCATTTTGCCCGGGCGCTGAGGATGTAATTTACCGAGCTGTCCGCACCAAGTGCATATGTCCTGGTGAACGGGTTGTAGGTCATCCCGGTCACGCGGTGCGGTGACATTCCCGCACCGCGGCAGTATCGCCCCAGCTCCGCCGGGGTGATGAACTTGGAATAGTCGTGCGTGCCGCGCGGCAGCAGTTTAAGAATATACTCCGCTCCGATAATTGCGAATAGGTAGGCCTTCGGATTGCGGTTGATGGTGGAAAAAAAACACCAGCCGCCCGGAGCGACCAGCTTCGCGCACGCCCCCACTGCCCTTGCCGGGTCGGGCACGTGCTCCAGCATCTCCATGCAGGTAACGACCTCATAGTGATGCGGCTGTTCCCTGGTGAGCTCTTCGACCGCCACCTTGCGATACTCGACGTTGACCTTGCTCTCCAACAGGTGCAGCTGCGCGACTTTCAAAGCGCGGTCGCCCAGGTCTATGCCGGTCACATTCGCTCCGCGTACAGCCATTGCCTCGGAAAGGAGCCCGCCGCCGCACCCAACATCGAGCACCTTCTTTCCCTGGATGCCCGCGATCTGATCGATATACTCGAGTCGAAGTGGATTGATGTCGTGAAGCGGCTTGAACTCGCTGTTCGGATCCCACCAGCGGTGTGCAAGCTGGCTGAATTTTTCGAGTTCGAGCGGATCGACGTTGATCATTTTGGGTCGCCGCTCCGCTCAGTTCGACGTCGCGATGCGCGTTTGCCACTCACGGGCCTTGTGTAATACAGCCGCCTCATCTACTTGCAACAACCGGCCATCGTCGACCAGCAGCTTCCCGCCGACCCAGACTTGGCTGACGTGCTCCCGACCAGCGACGTAAACCAGCTGCGAGATCGGGTCGTAACAGGGAGACAATTCGATCGACGCAAAGTTCACGGCGCATAGATCTGCGCACTTTCCTGCCTCGACCGACCCGATTTTCTGATCCAGGCCAAGCGCTTTGGCTGCGTTGAGCGTTGCCATCCGCAGTGCAACGGGTGCGGGAAGCGTTTCCGCGTCGTTGTTTTCAGCTTTGGCGAGCAACGCCGCAAGCCGAATTTCGGAGAAAACGTCGAGTCGATTATTGCTTGCCGCGCCGTCGGTGCCGAGGCCCAGATTGATTCCTTTCGACAACATTGCACCCACGGGTGCGATGCCGCTCGCAAGTTTTAGATTCGACGATGGACAGTGCGCGACCGACGCACCCTGCCGCGCCAGCAGCATGATTTCGGCCGGGTTGAGGTGGACGGCGTGAACGGCGATGAAACTCGGCCCAAGCAGACCCAGTTTGTCCAGCCTGGCGATTGGCCGCAATCCGAACTTGCGTTCGCTCTGCAGGATTTCATCGATGGTTTCGTGCAGGTGCGTATTGATCGGGATCTGCAACTGGTCGGACAGCGTCAGGATCTGTTCGAAGCTCTTGTCGCTTACTGTATAGGGAGCATGGGGAGCCATGCAGAAAGACAACAAGTCCTCGTTCTTGAGCTCATCGCGCATCGCAAGGCCTTTGCGCAGGTAATCCTGTGCATCGCTGGCGTATGCTGTCGGGAATTCGATCAGAACAATTCCCAGGACCGAACGCATTCCCGAATCCAGCGCCGCGCGTCCCGCCATTTCGGGGAAAAAGTACATGTCGTTGAAACACGTGACGCCGCCGCGCAGCATTTCGGCGCAGGCGAGCAGCGTGCCATCGTATACGAATTGCGCTGAAACGTGCCTGCCCTCGACGGGCCAGATATGCTTTTCCAGCCACTCCATGAGGCAAATGTCATCTGCTAGTCCACGCATCAGAGTCATCGCTGCGTGCGTATGAAGATTCACCAGTCCGGGAATCAAGGCGTGGGTCGACAGGTTCAGGGTAGGTCGAGTCTTGCAACGCCGGCGCATTTCCTCTCGTGGCAAAACGGCAACGATGCGGTCGCCATCGATGGCCACGGCATGCTCGTCTAGCACGACGCCGTGCGGCTCCACGGGGATTATCCAGCGCGGTTCGATCACGGTGTCCGCATTAATCACTGTCATATCGTGCATCGACGCTCCAAAAAAAAGCCCTGCGGTCGCAGGGCTCTCACTCGCCGGTCACCGACCGCGCGTCAGTTGACGGGCTTGGTCGCGGTCACGCTGACATCTACCCGGCGGTCCGGCTCCAGGCAGGCAATCACCGCCTTGCCGCGCTGGCCGCTGCAGGTGTTCCCGGTCACCGGCTCCGATTCGCCGCGTCCTGCGGTATTGATTTTAGCGGTCGGGATGCCTTTGCGTACGAGATAAGATTTCACGGCATCGGCGCGGCGTTGCGAAAGATTGAGGTTGTACTTTTCCGTACCGATTCGGTCTGCGTGCCCGATCACTTCGATCGAGTCGTATTGTGTGCCCTTCAGGCTTGCGACGAGTTCGTCCAGCTTGCCGCGCTGGTCGCTGCGAATTATGGACTTGTCGAAACTGAATAGCGGTTCCGCTTCGAAGCTCACCGTGATTGGTGCCCTTGCCACCGGCTCATCTGGGTACTGAGTCGGCTCGCTGATCACGTTCTGTGACGCCAGTTGCTGCTCGGGATAACTCATGGTGCCCGACTCGTCAGGCTGAGTGCCAAGATCGCCGATTTCCTCTTCGGGTTCGTCGGCTACCTGGGTTGGTTCGCCGACCACGCTGCTAAGTGCGGCAAGGTCTTCCTCCGGGTACTGCATGGTGCCGGAGTCGTCCGGTTGCGTCCCCAGATCACCGATTTCCTCTTCGGGC
>Ga0187893_10014350_pt1 | contig 10824 bp, 10 predicted proteins | sample MA1701074metaG_FD_139574 | JGI IMG/M metagenome (GOLD analysis project Ga0187893, IMG submission 139574) | White microbial mat communities from a basaltic lava cave in the Kipuka Kanohina Cave System on the Island of Hawaii, USA - MA170107-4 metaG ...
GCGCACCACCTGGTGGTGCAGGGCGAGCGGCGCTTCCGCGTGCTCGAGTTCCTCGAGGGCTGGCCGTTCCTGGTCGCGAGCGTAGCCTGGATCGCCGAGCCGCAGGACCGCGCGAGCGAGGTCGAGGCGCGCTTCCTGCAGCTGAAAGGGCAGTCGGTCGAGGCGATCCAGCTGCTGCCGAACGCGCCCGACGAGCTGGCGGGCGTGGTGCAGGCGATGGAAGGCGCCGGGCCGCTCGCCGACCTGGTCGCGAACCTGCTCGACATCAGGAACGAGGAGAAGCAGGAGATCCTCGAGGCGTTCGACCTCGGCAGGCGCCTGGACCTCGTGCTCGCGCAGCTCTCGCGCCGGGTCGAGGTGCTGCGCCTTTCCAAGGAGATCGGCGACAAGACGAAGAAGGAGTTCGACACGCGCCAGCGCGAGCACGTGCTGCGCGAGCAGATGCGCCAGATCCAGAAGGAGCTGGGCGAGGGCGAGGACACGGTCGCCGAGATCGAGGGGCTGAAGAAGGCGATCGAGGCCGCCGCCATGCCCGAGGAGGCGCTCAAGTACGTGAGAAAGGAGCTGAAGCGCCTCGAGCGCATGCAGGAAGGCGGCGCGGAATCCTCGATGCTGCGCACCTGGCTCGAGCTGATGGCCGAGCTTCCCTGGAAGGCCGAGCCGCAGCAGGGCGTGGACATCGCGCAGGCGCGGCGCGTGCTGGACGAGGACCACTACGGCCTGGAGAAGGTGAAGCGCCGCATCCTCGAGCACCTGGCGGTGCGCAAGCTCGCGCCCGAGGGCAAGAGCCCGATCCTGTGCTTCGTCGGGCCGCCGGGCGTGGGCAAGACCTCGCTCGGGCAGTCGATCGCGCGCGCCACCGGCCGCAAGTTCCAGCGCGTCGCGCTCGGCGGGCTGCACGACGAGGCCGAGATCCGCGGCCACCGCCGCACCTACATCGGCGCGCTGCCCGGCAACATCATCCAGGCGCTCAAGCGCGCCGAGTCGCGCTCGGGCGTGCTGATGCTCGACGAGATCGACAAGCTCGGCATGGGGGGCTTTCACGGCGACCCTTCCAGCGCGCTGCTGGAAGTGCTCGATCCGGAGCAGAACTCGAAGTTCCGCGACAACTACCTGGGCGTGGACTTCGACCTCTCGCGCGTCATGTTCATCGCCACGGCCAACGTGCTCGACACCATCCCGGGGCCGCTGCGCGATCGCATGGAAGTGATCCCGCTCCCCGGCTATACCGAGGAGGAGAAGCTCCAGATCGCGCGCAAGTACCTGATGCAGAAGCAGCTCGAAGCCAACGGCCTCAAGCCCGGGCAAGCGAGCCTCACCGACGCCGCTCTCACCGGGATCGTGCGCGACTACACGCGCGAGGCGGGCGTGCGCAACCTCGAGCGCGAGATCGGCGCGGTGCTGCGCCACTCGGCGATGAAGATCGCGGAAGACAAGGCCGAGACCGTCACGGTGGACGGCGCCGACCTGCACGCCATCCTGGGCGCGCGCAAGTTCGAGAACGAAGTCGCGCTGCGCACCGCGGTGCCGGGCGTGGCGACCGGGCTTGCCTGGACGCCGGTCGGCGGCGACATCCTCTTCATCGAGGCGAGCAAGGTGCCGGGCTCGGGCAAGCTCATCCTCACGGGCCAGCTGGGCGAGGTGATGAAGGAGTCGGCGCAGGCCGCGCTCACGCTCGCCAAGACCTGGGTCGGCGAGTCGCTCGAGAAGATCGACATCCACGTGCACGTGCCGGCGGGCGCCACGCCCAAGGACGGGCCGAGCGCGGGCGTCGCGATGTTCCTCGCGCTGGTATCGCTCCTCTCGGGCCGCCCGGTGCGCTCGGACGTGGCGATGACGGGCGAGGTGTCGCTGCGGGGGCTGGTGCTGCCGATCGGCGGCGTCAAGGAAAAGACCCTGGCCGCGATGCGCGCCGGGATCCGCACTGTCATGCTGCCGAAACGGAACGAGAAGGACCTGGAGGACGTCCCGGCGCACGCGCGCGAGAAGCTCGAGTTCGTGTTCCTCGAGCGGGTCGAGGACGCCGTGCGCCACGCCATCGGCGAACTCCCCGCCAACGGCAGGAAGGCCGCCTAGGCCGTAGGCCGTCGTCCCCGGGTGCCTTTGTCGGGGACCCGGGCTCCCTCTGTCGTTCCCGCGCGCTTCTGGCGGGGACCCAGGGGTAGACTTTCTCCTCTAACCCAGAGGAGGACACCATGGCGCTCAAGGTAAGCAGGGTCGATCTGTGGATGGCGACGATCGAGGACCGGGCGGGAGGCGCGGCCGACAAGATCGAGCCGCTGTCGCGCGCGGGCGCGAACTTCGAGTTCTTGTTCACGCGCCGCACCCCCGAGAACCCGGGCCGGGGGCTGATCGTCGCGCTGCCGGTGAAGGGCAAGAAGGTGACTGATGCCGCGATGGCGGCCGGCTTCGCCAAGCCCGACAACATCCACTCGGTGCGCATCGAGGGCACGGACAAGCCCGGCATCACGGCGAAGGTCGCGCGCGCGCTCGGCGCAGCGGGGATCAGCTTCCGCGCGCTCACCGCGGTCGCGATCGGCTCGAAGTTCGTGACCTATGTGGCGATGGACACCGCGGACGACGCGGCGCGCGCGCTCGGCATCCTGAAGAAGCTCGGCTGACGGCGGTGGCGTTCGTCAAGTCGCTGCCCGCCGAGGCTTCAACTTCATGAACCGGCTGCTCGAGGGCCACGGCGTGAAAGGCGCGCCGGAGATCTACGCAAGCCGCGGCAAGGCGCTCAAGGAGGAGGGCTACGCGCCCCTGCTGAAGCTGCTGCAGTGATACTCTGCGGCGCGAGGAGGAGAAATGGCGAAGCAGGCCGCTAAGCCGCGTCTCATCCCCGTCAGCGAGGACGATCTCAAGCCGCGCCACCGCTGGAACCGGCCGCTCGCGGCGCCGGGCATCACCCAGGTCGACTTCGAGGAGCGCGTCGCTGCCTTCGGGCTCAACTTCTGCCACGGCCTCGGGCTCGGGCTGCACGAGCGGCCGCTCGTCTCGCGCCTGAACTCCTTCATCGAGCCCTACGAGCTGCGCGCCGGCATGGTATTCGCGGTCGAGACCTTCTGCCCGGCGAAGGACGGCATCTCGGCGGCGCGCATCGAGGAGGAGGTCGTGCTCACGCCCGGTGGCGCGAAGATCATCTCTCTCTATCCCGCACAGGAGCTTCCGGTTGCCAATGCGTACTAGCGAAGCCGGCGTTTGGGTCCCCGCCCAAGACCGCGGGGACGACGGAGCTGCGCTCCGTCGGATGGATTGGAACCGGCCGCATGGGCTACGAGATGGCGGCGCGCCTTGCGCAGGGCGGCGCCGACGTGCTCGCCTGGAACCGCACGCGGACGAAGGCGGAGCCGCTCGCGGAATACGGCGCGAAAATCGCCGACCGGCTCGCGCAGCTCGCCGCGCGCGACCTCGTCTTCTGCATGGTGTCCACCTGGGAGGACGTGAAGCAGGTGATGGCGGGCCTGCTCGAGGGCGCGGCGAAAGCGCCGCGCATGGTGATCGAGTGCTCGTCGATCTCGCTCGAGGGCTCGGCCGAGCTGCGCCAGCTCCTCGCCGCCCGCGGTATCGAGTACCTCGCCGCCCCCGTCTCGGGCAACGCCAAGGTGATCAAGGCGGGGAAGCTCAGCTTCGTATGCTCCGGCCCGAAGGCCGCTTTCGAGACGGCCTTGCCGTATCTCCACAAGATCGGCCCGGCGGCGAGCTGGGTGGGCGAGGGCGAGCTCGCGCGCATCGTCAAGATCTGCCACAACGTGTTCCTCGGCGTGGTGACGCAATCGCTCGCCGAGGTGACGGTGCTCGCACAAAAGGCGGGCGTGCCGCGCCACGCGTTCCTCGAATTCCTCAACCAGAGCGTCATGGGCTCGACCTTCACGCGCTACAAGACGCCCGCGTTCGTCAACCTCGATTTCCGAGTGACATTCACCCCGGCGCTGCTGCGCAAGGACATGGATCTGGGCCTCGACGCGGGCCGCCGGTTCGGCGTGCCGCTGCCGCTCGCGGCGGCGACGCGCGACCTCGTCCAGAAAATGATCGAGAGCGGCATCACCGGGCAGGATTTCGCGACGCTGCTCCTGCAGCAAGCGCAGGCATCCAACCTCACGCTCGAGCCCGAAGACGTCCCGGTGAGCGATGGGCTGGGCTAGGTGGACGAATTGACGCGTTGCAGCGTTGACGCTGCTACCCCATTGGGTTACGGTCGCCGCGCTGCAGCGCTGCTGCGGAATTAGCAGCGGTCGTGAGGTGTCATACCTTACGTCGGCAACCCTAATGGAGGGGCCATGGAACGTTCTCGACTGCAACGATTCCCGATGAAGGCCGCGGCCGCGATGGTCATTGCCGCTTTCGCGGCAACATGGACCATAGGCGCCATCGCGCAGGAAGCGCCGAAAAAGGTAGTGCTGCGCTTCGCCTCGGACTTCCCGCCCCCGCCGCATCCGGCGGGCCTGGCGATGAGGCACTTCGCCGAGCGCCTGCCCCAGGTGGTCCCCGGGAGCGAGGCGCGCCTGTACTACGCCGGCGCCCTCTACACCATTCCCGAGGCCTTCGAGGCGATGCGCCAGGGCAATCTCGAGATGACCTGGATGCAGATCGGCAAGGCGGCGCCGGTCGAGCCGTACATGATGACGGTGGTCGGGCCGGGCGTGCTGACCACGGTCGGCGCAGTGGACAACCTCGACAAGACCAGGACCTACCAGATGCTCACCGAGCGGCTGGAGAAGCGGCAGCTCATCAAGGTGTTCGGCGTCGGCCACATGAGCTTCGGCATGGGCATCGGCGGCAAGAAGCGCTACGTGAAGCCGGAGGACTTCACCGGCAAGAAGATGCGCAGCATGGGGCCGGTCGAGAATGCCGCGCTGAAGGCCTGGAAGGCGTCCCCGGTCGTCATGGGCTTCGGCGAGGTGCCGAGCGCCATGGAGTCGGGCGTCATCGACGGCCTGATGACGAGCCTCGGCGGCTGGAACAGCATGCGCGAGCAGGCGCCGTACTACACGATGGGCGGCGCCGGCACGTTCGTCGGCGACTACTACATGATCAGCGCAAGCCGCCGCTGGTGGGACCGCCTCACCCCGCCGACCCGCGATGCCCTGCAGAAGGTGATCACCGAGACGATCCAGGTGCAGAAGGAGTTCAACTGGTGCTTCGACAAGATGGCGTACGACAAGTACGGAACCAAGGACCCCTCCAAACCGGGCATCTACTGGATGAGCCCGCAGGAAGTCTCGGCCATGGTGAACGCGATGGGCGACGCGGCGAGCCGGTACGTGAAGAGCGAGACTCCGCCCGAGGCGAACCCCTGGGTTGATGCTTTCGTCAAGGAGGGCCGCGAGCTGTCGAAGCAGCACCCTGCAGGCACGTCGTGGATCGAGAAGGTGGACTGCTCGAAGCACGCCTCCAAGATCGTCATCAAGTAGCGCGCCGCGAGGCGTAGCCCCGCCCCGGCGCGTGGAGAAGGCCTACGCGATCTGGCGTGCGTTCCAGGACAGGTTCCTGGAGCACGCCGCCGCGCTCCTGCTGCTCGGCTGTACGCTGCTCGCGCTGCTCGAGGTGGTGCGGCGCTACGTGTTCGGCTACTCGTTCGAGTGGCAGCAGGACGCGGTCACTTTCTTCATCCTCTGCGGTGTCTTCCTCTACTTCGGCATTGCCCAGCGCCGCGACGCGCACCTGAGCGTCACGGTGGTGCCCGAGCTGCTGACGGCGACCGGGGGCGAGCGCGGGCGCATGATCGCCGAGGCGGTCAAGCTGGTCGCGGCGATCATCTCCTGCGCGTTCCTGCTGCTGGTGGTCTGGTGGGGCTTCCCCGAGGTGCGCGAGAGCCTGCACTACGAGACCAGGACCGAGAGCCTCGCGTTCCCGATGTGGCCGTTCCTCGCCGTGCTGCTCGTCGGCTTCCTGTTCATGGCGGTGTCGCTCTTCTTCCAGATCTACCGCGAAATCCAGAGGCTGCTCGGGCGCGAAGTCCTGGCGGAGCCGACCGAGCCAAAGGATCTGGCGCACTGATTCGCTGATCCGCCGGGGGAGGGGAGCGGATGACGATCGTAGGGGTGGTGGTGTTCGCGCTGCTCGTGCTGAGCGTGCCGATCGGCATCGCGCTGAGCGCGGCGGCCGCGGCCTACATCGCGGTCGATCCGCTGCTCGAGCCCACGGTCATCTTCCGCCAGTTCTTCAGCTTCATCGGGCGCTACTCGCTGATGGCGATCCCGCTGTTCATCTTCGCGGGTTTCCTGATGGAGCGCACCGGGCTCATCGCGCAGCTGTTCCGCTTCGCCGACGCGCTGGTGGGCTGGATGCCGGGCGGCTTCGGCGTCGCCACGGTGGTCGCCTGCGTGCTGTTCGGCGCCATCTCGGGCTCGAGCGTGGCGATGGCCGCGGCGATGAGCGTGATCGCGATCCCGGAGATGCTGAAGCGCGGCTACCCCGAGTGGCTCGCCGCGGGTCTGGTGGCGACCGCGGGCGGCATCGCCATGCTGATCCCGCCGAGCATCATCCTGCTGATCTACGGCATCGTCACGGAGACCTCCGTGGTGCGGCTGTTCTTCGCCGGCGTCATCCCGGGGCTGCTGCTTGCCCTGGGCAATGCGCTCACCGTCGTCCTGATCGCGCTCTACCTCAAGCTGCCGAGAAGCGAGCGGTTCGACGGGCGCCGGCTGTGGCGGGAATCCAAGGGCGCGGCGCCGGCGCTGGGCATGCCCGTGGTGATCCTGGGAGGGCTCTACACGGGTTGGTTCACGCCCACCGAGGCCGCGGCGGCAGCCTGCGGCTATGCGCTCGTCTACGGCCTCGTCACCGGCCGCGGCGCGTTCCTGAAGGAGTTGCTGCCCACCGCGGCGCGCTCGCTCAACCTGACGGCGGTGATCCTGTTCCTGATCGGCAGCGTCGGGGTGTTCCAGTTCCTCGCCGCGAACATGTACTGGCCGCAGCGGATCACCGAGACCGTCACCGGCTGGGGCCTCACCCCGCTCGGCTTCATCTTCGCCTACATGTTCGTGCTGCTGATGCTCGGCATGTTCGTCGACGGCGTCGCCATGGTGCTGCTCACCGTGCCGGTGGTGTTCCCGGTGGCCTACGCGCTCAAGATCGACCCGGTGCACCTCGGGGTCATGCTCACGCTCAACGTCGAGACCGGGGTGGTGACCCCGCCCGTCGGCCTGAACCTGTTCGCGGTGAGCGGCACCTCGAAGATCTCGCTGCCCGCGGTGATCAAGGGCACGATTCCGTTCTTCCTCGGCGACGTGGCGGTGCTGCTCCTGGTGATCTTCTTCCCCGGGCTTGCCACCTGGCTCCCCGACCTGCTGGTGAAGCAGGTGTTCCAGTGACCGGGGATGCGCCGGGGCTTTCGTGCCGGAGCGAAACTGAGTAGATTGGAAAGAGGAGGAACCCCATGAAATCCGCCATTGCGGCCGCGATCGCCGCCGTCTTCCTGGTCGCCTGCGAGACCGTTCCCGATGCGCCGCCGCGCGCGACCGCGGAGCTCAAGCCGACCAAGGGCAGCAAGACCTTCGGCGAGGCCACCTTCGAGCAGGTCGGCAACAAGGTGCGCGTCATCGTGTTCGTGCAGGGCCTGCAGCCCGACCGGGAGCACGGCTTCCATATCCACGAGGTCGGCGACTGCAGCTCGGGCGACGGCATGAGCACCAAGGGCCACTTCAACCCGTTCGGCAAGCCGCACGGGCACTTCCATTCCGGCGAGCGCCACGCCGGCGACCTGCCGGCGCTCAAGGCGGGCAAGAACGGCCGCGCCAAGCTCGACGTCGAGATGGACATCATCACGGTGACGCCGGGCCCGGCGAGCGTCGTCGGCCGCGGCCTGATCGTGCACGCCGACCCGGACGACTACAAGACGCAGCCAACCGGGAACGCCGGCGCGCGCATCGCCTGCGGCGTGATCCAGGCGGGATAGCAACGACAAGCGACAGGAGTAGGTGAGCCATGAAAGTCTCCAGAGCACTCGTCGCGCTTCTCCTCGCAGCGCTCGCGCTGCCGGCGCCGGCGCAATTCCCGAGCAAGCCGGTGCGGCTGATCATCGCGTTCACCCCCGGCAGCTCGATCGACATCGTCGGCCGCGCCGTCGCGGCGAAACTCTCGGAGTTCTGGGGCCAGCCGGTGGTGGCCGAGAACCGCGCCGGCGCCGGCGGCTCGATCGCCTCGGCGGCGCTGGTGAAGTCGGCGCCGGACGGCTATACGCTGCTCGCGAACTCGTCGGCGCACGCCGCGAACCCCTCGATCTACGCCAACCTGTCCTACGACTCGGTGAAGCATTTCACCCACCTCGCGCCCATGGCGGGCGGGCCGAACGTGCTGTTCGTGGGACCCGCGACCGGCTGGAAGACGTTCGCCGACTTCCTCGCGGCGGCGAGAGCGAACCCCGGCGCGCGTGCTGAAAGCCGCGGGCATCAAGCCGCAGTAGCGTGAAGTCGCTCGCCGCGCTGGCGCTGGCGATCGCGCCGGCATTGGCAGGCGCGTTCGACCTGCAGGGCCACCGCGGCGCGCGCGGCCTCGCGCCGGAGAACACGCTGCCGGCGTTCGCCGCGGCGCTCTCGATCGGCGTCAGCACGCTGGAGCTCGACGTCGGTCTCACGAAGGACGGCGTCGTCGTCATCACCCACGACCGGGGGCTCAATCCCGACCTGGCGCGCGATGCGCAGGGGAGCTGGATCGGGCTGCCGGGCCCGCTGATCCGCGACGTGACGTTCGCCCAACTGCAGCGCTACGACGTCGGGCGCTTGAGGCCAGGCTCGGAATACGCCAAGCGCTACCCGGACCAGAAACCGGTGGACGGCGCGCGCATCCCGCGGCTTGCTGATCTCTTTGAGCTCGTCAAGAAGGCGGGCAACACGGCGGTGCGCTTCAACATCGAGACCAAGCTCTCGCCCGAGGAGCCCGCGCAGACGGCCGACCCGGAGACCTTCGCGAAGGCGCTGCTCGAGGTGGTGCGCGCGAGCGGCATGGAATCGCGCGCCGCGATCCAGTCCTTCGACTGGCGCACGCTCCAGGCCGTGCAGCGCCTCGCGCCCGTCGTGCCGACCGTGTATCTCACCTCGCAGCAGAAGTGGGGCGACAACGTGCGCGCGGGCGACCCGGCGGGCTCGCCCTGGGTGGCCGGCTTCCAGCACAAGGACCACGGCTCGGTGCCGCGCATGGTGAAGGCGGCGGGCGGCGCGGTCTGGTCGCCGTTCCACGGCGACCTCGATGCCGCGAAGCTCGCCGAAGCACGCGCGCTCGGCCTCAAGGTCGTTCCCTGGACGGTGAACGACCAGCCCACGATGCACCGGCTGATCATCATGGGCGTGGACGGCATCATCACCGACCGCCCGGATCTCCTGCGCGCGGTCATGGCCGAGCGCGGCATCCCGCTGCCCGCGCCGACGCCGGTCACGCCCTAGGCAGCGACGCCGGGATCGCCTTCGACGCCGACGAGGCGCGGCTGCGCGGCGCGGAGCGGCGCGACCGTCTTTTTCGCGCGCAGGTAGCGCGCCACGACGTCCCAGATCGGCTCGCCGCTCGCGCCCTCGGCGACCGGCGCCCACCCTGCGATCTTGTAGCGCTTCTGCGGCTCGATCGGCCTCGCCCCGATCCGCATCTCGGAGATGCGCGCGCCGGCCCGCGCGCCCGGCTCGCAGGCGTAGCTCATGCCGCCGACCCGCACCATGTCGCCGCCCTGCTGCAGATAGGGGTCCGGGTTCAGCAAATTGTCGGCCACGTCCTCGAGGATCGCCTTGATCTGCTCGCCGGTGAGCTCGTTGAGCGTCGAGTAGGGATACGTGATGGCGGTCTGGTCCATCACGTGCTCGAAGGTGATCGCGTCGCCGGGCAGCAAAGTCGTGCCCCAGCGAAAGCCGGGCGAGAAGGCGATCTCGGCGTTCTTCTCCGCCAGCAGCGCCTCCAGGATCAGCTGGTCCCAGGTGCCGTTGAAAGTGCCGCGGCGGTAGAGCAGCCCTTCGGTGAGCGCGAGCCGCTCGCCGAGCTTCTCTTTCCAGGGCGCACGCGCCTGCGCGATGTGCGCTGCCATGGCGGCGTCCTCGGGCAGCAGGTTCGCGAACACCGGCAGCAGGCGGTAGCGGTGCCCGGTCAGGCCGTCGCCGCCGACCTGCAGGTCGAGCACGGCAAGGAACTTGCCGTTCGAGCCGGCATTGGTGACGAGCGTCTTGCCCACCACCACCGGCGCCGGCACCCCGTCGTGCGTGTGCCCCCCGAGGATCGCGTCGATGCCGCGCACGCGCGCGGCGAGCTTGAGGTCCACGTCCATGCCGTTGTGCGAGAGCAGCACGACGAGCTTCGCACCCCCGGCGCGCAGTTCTTCGACGAGCCCCTGCAGGCGCCGCTCCTCGATGCCGAACGTCCAGTTCGGCACCAGGTGGCGCGGGTTGGCGATCGGCGTGTAGGGAAACGCCTGCCCGATCACGGCGAGCGGCACGCCGTTCACCGTGCGCAGGGCGTAGGGCTTGAAAACCGGATCCTCGAAATCCGTGGTCTTCACGTTGTGCGCCAGGAACTCGGTCGGCGCGAGCTCCTGCTCGACCGCCTGCTTCATGCGCCCGGCGCCGTAGGTGAACTCCCAGTGCGCGGTCATGAAATCGACGCCGAGCAGCTTCTGCGCGCCGATCATGTCGGCGCCGCGCGTCCAGAGCGAAGTCGCCGAGCCCTGCCAGCTGTCGCCGCCGTCGAGCAGCAGGGCGTGCGGGCGCGCGGCGCGCAGCCGCTTCACGAGCGTCGCCAGGTGCGCGTAGCCGCCGACCCTGCCGTAGCGGCGCGCCGCGGCGACGAAGTCGAGGTGGGTGAAGGCATGCGCGGACGCCGAGCCCGCCGCAACGCCGAACCTGCGCAGGA
>Ga0187893_10014351_pt1 | contig 10824 bp, 7 predicted proteins | sample MA1701074metaG_FD_139574 | JGI IMG/M metagenome (GOLD analysis project Ga0187893, IMG submission 139574) | White microbial mat communities from a basaltic lava cave in the Kipuka Kanohina Cave System on the Island of Hawaii, USA - MA170107-4 metaG ...
CATAGCCGTAGTGTAAGATACCGAGCTTATCAAATAGTCTGTATATAGGTCAACAAAGTTTTCCACAGCCACTAATTTAATCTCTTATTTTTTGATCTAATCCTTGCGTAAGGTGAGTTATTATTTAGCCCTCATCCCGCTTGCCACCATTACTATTTATAAAATTATGTTAACCTTCTAATGCCATTCTAATCTCCCTCTAATTAACCGCTAATGCTGTGGGTGTATTTTCGCCGCTAATGTTTAAGAATGTAGCTCTAATAGGAAGCGGGAGTTGGGCAACTGCATTGACTAAGATATTTTCCGAAAGCGGGATGTATGTATCATGGGTAGTGCGCAGTAAGGAGCAAGCTGAATATATCAGGTTAAACAAGCAAAATCCGCGCTACCTGAGTTATGCGGAGCTTGATCTTGATTTCATCAGGCCAACAGATAGCATTGAAGAAGCCATACTCCATGCTCAACTCATTATTTTTGCTGTTCCCTCCGCTTATTTAAAAGATGTACTGCAATCAATAGACAAAGGCTGGCTACATAATAAAGCGCTTGCCGTTTCAATAAAAGGAATTATCCCGCTTTCCTGCAATACGCCAGGCTTATACATACGTGAATATTTTGATTTAAATGAACCTGTATTGGTTATAGCAGGTCCTTGTCATGCAGAAGAAATTGCGATGAAAAGAAATACCTACGTAACGATTGCGGGCGAAGACCCGGTGTGGGTAACTAAAATCGCAGACAGCCTTACTGTCCCTTATATAAGAACAGTTACCAATACTGATCCCCTTGGCGTTGAATATGTATCTATACTAAAAAACATTGTTGGAATAGCTACAGGAATTGCTTCCGGCTTACACTATGGCGAAAATTTTCAGGCAGTGCTGGTCAGCAATGCTATGCGTGAAATTGACAAGTTTTTAAGTTGCATACAGGCAACGAGGGATCTTTATGACTCAGTATATTTTGGAGACATACTGGTAACAGCCTATTCCTGTTTCAGCAGGAACAGAACATTGGGAAAATTAATTGGCCGGGGCATACATGTAAATCAGGCACTGCAGGCAATGGAAATGGTTGCTGAAGGTTATAATGCATCTAAGGAACTGGCTCCTGTAATAGACGATCTGAAAATTAATTTGCCGGTTATTAACAGCGTTTACCGCATCCTTCATCAGCATGCAAACCCTTTCCATGAGTTTAAACTGCTTGAACAGAAATTATATTAACCTAAAAAAGTAATAATGATATTAGCAACAGATCTGGATGGTACTTTCCTTGGCGGAAAAAGCCTGCATAAACAAAAATTATACAGGCTTATCAGGAAGAACAAAGCGATAAGTCTTGTATTTGTAACAGGCCGTGGTCTAGAATCTGTAATTCCAATATTAAATGACCCTATTATACCCAACCCGGATTATATTATTTGTGATGTTGGTGCAACGATTGTAAACGGTCATACACTTGAACCGGTTGAATTGCTGCAAAATGAAATAGAAAAAAAATGGCCGGGCAGAAGAAAAGTTATAGAATGCCTTGCAGATCTGGATGGGCTACAATACCAGGAAGTGCCGCAACAACGCAGGTGTTCGTTCTTTACCAATGATCCCGGTCTTATACAGGAAGTAACTAACCGTGTTAACAAGCTTGGATGCGATGTGATATTCTCAGCAAATAAATTTCTTGATATTTTACCCAAAAATGTCAATAAAGGCAGCACGCTTATTAACCTTGTTAAATTTCTTAAAGCGGATGCAGAAACGGTACTTGTGGCCGGAGATACATTGAATGATCTGACAATGTATGAATGTGGTTACAAAGGAGTGGTGGTAGGAAACGCGGAGCAAAGATTACTGGAGGCAACATCGGATATAGCAGAAACGTATCATGCTGAACTGGAAGGCGCAGGCGGTATTTTAGAAGCGATGTCAAAGAGTGATATTTTCGTGCCGCATGTAAAAAATTTTATAGAACATGAGGTGCCGGTTGAAACAAACGAAGCGCAGCAATTAGTAATGATGTACCACCGCTTTCCGTATGAAAAAAAAGAAATCAACGGAATAATGGCAAATGTGCCGCCGAAAAGCCCGAATGGAATTTTGCCTACCCTACAGGGTTATTTTGCGAATGGACGGCCCGGTGTATGGATTGCCTGGGAAGAAGTGAATAAAAGAGGTGAACTACTTCGCAATGTTTATATTGATAAAGAGAAGTATCCCAATCTGATGGCTTCACGGATTGGCCTCACAAAAAAAGAGGTGGAAATTTTTTATAAATCATTTGCCAAAGAAGCATTCTGGCCTACCATATTTGCCTTTATTGAAAAGGTAAAATTTAATCATCATCACTGGGATCATTTTGTCGCCATCAACAGACTTTTTGCAGAAAAAGCGGCGGAACAGGCAGACTATGGCGCAATCATTTGGATCCACGATTACAATCTTTGGCTGGTTCCGGGGTTGCTAAGAGAATTAAGACCCGACTTAAAACTCGGTTTTTTTCATCACACGGCATTTCCTGCAGCCAATACTTTCAATATTCTCCCGTGGAGAAGGGAAATCATCAGCAGCCTTTTACAATGTGATTATATAGGATTTCATATACCGCGTTATGTAGAGAACTTTGTAGATGTGGTGAAAAGCCTGTTCCCGCTCACTGTATTGGAACAGGTAAATTGTGCGCCAAGATTTTTGACCTATAGTACAGCATTAGGTGTACAGCAAATGACAACGCGCATTGATACGGGACAACGAAAGGTAAAACTCGGCGCCAACCCTGTAGGCATTAATGTGGATTACATAAAAGAACTATTGCAGCAGGATGATATGCTGGGGAAGGTAAAGAGTATAAAGAAAACCATGAATGGCAAGAAGCTTATTCTGAGTGTGGAGCGCCTGGATTATGTAAAAGGGCCACTGGAGAAAGTACTGGCATTTGAACAGTTCCTGGATGGGTATCCAGAATTCCGGGGGAAGGTTGAATTGGTTAATATTTGCACCCCCCCGGCCTCCGGAATGAAAATCTATGATAAGATAAAGCATGACCTTGAACATGCCATCGGAAGGATCAATGGAAAGTATGCAGGCATGGACTGGGTACCAATAAGATTGTTTTCACGCGCTCTGCCATTTGAAGATATCGTTACTTATTATGCTGCCGCGGATATTGCGTGGATCACCCCTTTGCGTGATGGATTAAACCTTGTGGCAAAAGAGTTCGTAGCGGCACAGGGGCAGTTATCAAATCCAAATGGCGTATTGATACTCTCTGAATTTGCAGGCGCGGCAGTGGAACTGCCTTATGCAATTCTGACCAATCCTTATGACATGCGTTCCCTGAAAGTGGGTCTGTTGCATGCACTAACACTTACAGATGAGGATAAACAAATGCGGATGCAGCGTTTGTATGAACAGGTAGAATATTATGATATTCATTTTTGGTCAAATGATTTTCTGCAAAATCTCTCTACAGATAATTCAGGCTCTATGCGTATTGCAAATGGAGAATTAATTGAAGAAACCATTCAATAATTAATTAATAAACTTTATTCAATACTATGAAATATTTCTCATCCGCTAAACAGCGGTTGGTTTGGTTAAACATCCCTTTTTAAAGGGATGTTTTTATTAAAAATAGTTTTGGGATATTATTCCTATGCAGGCTTCCGGGCTCTGTTATGAGACGGGTACAAATAAGGGATATTTGAATAAAAATTCGACTTAGTAAAGATGTCGAAATAATTTCCGCGGTTTTAAAACCAACCCGATAAATTTATTTACGGCCAGGAACAAGTTGCGACTTGCTGAATAAAGTTAAAATGTACAAGAGTGCGACGCAAGGTAAGCCTTCGGCGAAGTACAAGTCGGTTTATTTTTGGAGAGGCTTCCAGTTTTGAGGCAGGAGTTCATCAATTCTGTTGATAGGGTGTTCGGGCAGTCGTTTCAGCACATCCCTTAGCCATACAAAGGGATTAATGTTATGCAGTTTGCAAGTGCCTAATAAGGAGTAGAGCATGGCGCTTCTCTGCGCAGCATCATGGCTTCCTGCAAACAAATAATTTTTTCTGCCTATGGCCACAGGCCTTATACTGTTTTCTACAGGATTATTATCAATGTTTAATTTGCCATTGGTTGTGTATATGGATAAAGCTTCCCATCTTGCTATGCTGTATTGCAGTGCCTGTGCTAATGCACTTTTAGGGGGCAGTTTTAGATACTCCTGTTGCATCCACTGCCCCAAGCTTTGTAAAACAGGGACAGCTTCATTTTGTCTGAGTTGCTTCACTTCATCCGCAGTCATAGATAATTGAACAGCTTTGCGTTCAATATCATAAAGTAAACCAAATTGCTGCAGAGCATATTCGGCCCTGGATTTGTCGTTTGCCAATGCATCATAAAACATACGGCGTGCATGTGCCATACAGTTTAATACCGTAACATCCTTTTTCTGTTTTAAAAAATCATACCCCGGGTAGCCGTCTGTTTGTAAATACCCTTTGAAGTCCTTAAGTATTTTTTCAGGGTGTTCTTTTCCGCGGCCCGGCTGGTATTCAAAGATTACCAGCCGCAGTACACTGTTGTGATATACCCAGTAGTAACCACGGTGTGTTGTTCCCTTTTTGTCTTTGTCCAGCACTTTGAGTGGGCTTTCATCTGCATGCAGATAATCGCTTTTCAGCACCATTCTTTTTAAAGCTTCATATAAGGGTTCAATCAATTTGCAGGTGCCGCTTACCCAATCCGTAATAGTGCTGTAAGGAATGATGATGTCTTCTCTTTTAAAACGCTCCATTTGACGGTACAGCGGCAGATGATCCACATATTTATCAATAACGATTTGTGCGAGTAGCCCTGCTCCTGCAATAGCTTTGGGTAATGGCCGTTCAATCATCGGCGCTGTTGCTATGCCGCCATTATTAGGTCTGGCATATTTAGGACGCACAATTTTATTGACATATAAATTGCCTGGTTCATATTCCAGTTCTTCTGTTATTTCTTCGCCTATCTTTTTACAATGGGTAGTATCTTCCTGCGGCTCTATAATAATCTCCCTGCGTTCTAAATGTTCGGGCAGCTTCATACGGCCGGGATGCACTTTTGTTTTATTAACCTCTGTGGTGATACGGGTATAGCTTATCTTTTTTGCATCAATAATACTGCATTGGGCTATTTGGTCTGCCTGTATATTCAATGCAAGCTGGATGGGATTGTTTTCTGTGGGAATAAAGCGTTCATGCCTGCTGCCGAATATCATTTTTTTAAGATGGACAACCTCCTGCTGCAAGGCTTCATACTTTACCTGCAATGCCTCAAACTGCAATGTTACATCTTCATATAAAACTTTGTAATCGGTATGTACAGTGATAACTTGCATGTATGAGACAATACACTGCAAACTCAATACCAGTAAAGATTACAGAGCACTGTTATCAACAATTATCAGCCGTGTGTTGATATCTTTTGCAGTGGTAGCGCCGTTTCATGGAGATGCCTTTAAACATCATCTCCAGTTGCTGCAAACTGATATGGGTGCAGCATTGCCCTTCCGGTACAACCGGTAATGCATAGGTGCCTTTTTCAAGCCGTTTGTAATAAACTGAAAAACCATCGCCTTCCCATTGCAGCAATTTGATCTGTGTATGCCGGCGGTTGACAAAAACATATACATCCCTGCTTAGCACATTGAACTGCATCTGTGATGTTACTATGCCGCTCAAACTGTCAAACCCCTTACGCATGTCGGTATTACCCGAATAGAAAATATATGCGCAATTGCTATTCAATGGAAAAAACATCCTGCAAAGCTGACCCATAACCAAACAGCAAACAAGATGCACTTAACCGAAGGCTTACGACGCAAGGGACGATACATAGCAGCAGTTCAGCCTGGTATAAAAATATTACAATGTCCTCTGCACAAGTTGAAAATAATTTTGTAAAGTTATTTTGTAACTCTTGTTTATCCAGGTTTTACAAACGCAGGACATATCAAAAACCGGCAGGGATTTTTATTTTGTCGTTACAGATGTACTTCCGTCATTTATTTTATTCAGCGAGAAATAAAAGCAATTTTTTCTTGAGAGTTTTTGTGATAAACTTCGATGCTTTTCAGGTCTTTGTATAATAGCTTCAATTAATTATCTGCTTTCTGATCGATCAGTCATGTGCAATGAAAAGAACGGATCTTGTTTTGTCCAATATGGTAGTTGCAAGGCTATCTTTAAAGAGCCGTGATAAAGAACTTCTTCCAAAAGAGCCCATAATAACAATTGCATTTTGATGTTTATTGATAAATGCCGGTAAATCTTCCTTTTCTTTTCCTTTTAAAATTTCTATCGAAATGTTTGGATAATAATGCTGAAGCCATTCATTTAGTAATTCGGTATATTCCAAACCAATAACATTCTGGGGTATTACCGAGACAAGATATGCCGGCAAATGGCACCAGGAAGAAAACAAATAAGTGAATTGCCGTATGGCGTGCATACTGGAGGAGGTTTCATCAAACGTTAATATGATCTCGTTAAAAGGAGAAGCATCTCCCGGAATTACCACTATGGGACAATGAACATTGGCCATTAAACTATTTAAAGAAAATTTTCTCTCGTCTGATTTCTCATCGCAAATGATCAAATCGGCAAATACGCTTTGGTCAATCACGCTATCTAAAAACCTGCTGCGTATTTTAGAAACTATAAAAGCTACATTATTATTCCTGCAAGCCTTTTCAAAAAGTTCTATTTCGGCATTTTCCAGCTTCAATGTTTCCTCTTCATTGGTTTCGCGTGTGAAATCAACATCCGTGGTATTGATATCACTGGGAAATAAATAGCTTTCTTCGTCGCGTGGATTCAGTGAAGAAACCATTAAGGCATATAAAGTTGCTTTTGCATTTTTCGCTAAATAAATTGCATAATCCAATGTATTACGCGAAGTGGAAAATCCGTTTGAGAGCAAAAGAATTTTTTTCATACCGGTAATTATTTAATTGATGTATTAATCAAAAAGGCCTTTGTTTTCAGACGCAGATGCAAAGTCATTAACGGATAAATTGCAATAAAGGCTGAAACGAAGCTTCGGTTATACAATAATCGGCTATAGATTGTAAAATTTTATTATCACTGCAAAAAACCACGCCTATACCTGCGGCATGCACCATACAAATATCAGCATCACTATCACCTACTGCCATAACATTTTCTATGTTAATATTGTACCGTTTTGTTAACTCATGCAGTACATTGCTTTTGCAATATTCATGTTCACATTCACTATATTTTGTTTTCAAAAAATAAGAAGGTATTCTTACTTCACCGGTAGAAATACTCTTTGAAAATTCCAATTCATTTGCAATGCTAAAATCCATTCCCAGTTTCGTCTTTAAATGATTTGTTACGCAATCATAGCTGTCGCTGATGATTCCCGTTATATAACCCTGCCGTTTAAGATGTTGAATTACTTCCAAGGCCTTATCTGCAAAGGGTATATCATCAAGTGTTTTTAATATGTCTGCAATGTTTATTCCTTTTAGCAGCAATGCAATTTTTTTGGTTCGTATAAAAGGGTTCGACGTTTGAACGATAATTTCCTGCAACTCTTTTTTAAACCCTTTCCTTTCTGCCAGGGTATGGATAAAACTGCCTTTAAGAATCGTATTATCCATATTGAATATGGCCATTTTTTTTAAAGTATTCACAGAATCTTTAATGGCAAAATCCATTTGCTCTCTTATTATGCTTATCTTTTCCAGGCCAGCCAGCGAATTGGCATCGGTATTTCCGCTTCTTTTTAGTATTGCCGTTGTAACTTCTTTAGACATCTTACCAAGTTGCGCAAGTGGTCGCATCCTGTTTTGAATAGCACCTATATTTACTTCTTTTATTTTTGCGCCAAGCTTATACATGTCAATCAATATACCAATGTCAACTCCATAATCATTTTCAAAATCTATCTCTTTTAGCAGTTCTTTTTTCCCTGCAATCATTCCGCTCAGAGGCTGTTGAAAATTTGAGAGATCAGGAAATAAAATGCTCAGCAGAGGTTTAGCCACCAGCTCGGTAACACGACCAGCCTGTCTTTCAAAACAAGCTTTTACAAAATCAGCTTCGTCATAAATGATAGGATCGGTAAGTGCTTTAATAATATTGACCGGGTAAGTGGTGATATCTGCATCGAGGTATATTATAATTTCTCCTTTTGCAACCAATAAGCCATCTCTCATAGAGGCGCCTTTCCCTAACATCGTGCTCGTTATTACTTTTACATGCTCCTCTTTTGCCTTTTCAACAGTATTATCTACAGATTTATCGTCAACAATAATTATCTCGTCAACAAGCGGAGATTGCTTAATCAATTGTATTACTTGCCGTATGGTTGCTTCTTCATTAAGTGTAGGTATAATAACAGTAATTTTCATAAATAGTTTTTAAAAAGGTAACAATACAATTGTGTCTTTGTTCGTGCGTGATAACAGGTATTGGTACACTTGATTTTTTTGATCGGCACTCAAATTCCGCCTGGCTTTATAGAGAAAAGCGGGTAAGGTGTCCCGGATATTGTTTTTTGATAAAGTCATTAATATTCCGCATTCTACAGTATCAATGTAAGGGAATGCAATCCTCAACTCGGCCCCTACGAAAGCATGTGCATTTTTTAAAGAATCCTCAAAGTCAAACTGCGGTTTTTCCTTTAATGCCTGCAATTGAATCTCGTTCATTACCTGTTTTGCAGTTTCCGCTGAAAGAGTGCTTATTTCATCTTTAGTAAGATTAACCCTGAATACTTTTAATCTGTAGTTTGCTAACCCGGCCTCTTGCAATGAACTGTCAATAGATTTAATCTCCTCTGAATTGATTGCATTTCCGGAATGATATACTTTTACAAAAGTTATTGAATCGGTAGTGTTGAGTTCCCATTTAAGTATTTCGTTCCCCCCTTTTTGTATTTTATCGAAAACGAGCGTTTGCAATTTCTTTTTTGAAGATTCACCTTTATAAACTGTATATAAAAAGTAAATACTTGGTAAAATCACTATTATGGCAAGAACTGCAAACCATCTTGAATACAACTGCTGGATTCGTTTGTTAATATATTCTTTTTCATGGAAACGTAAATATTTTGCAATCAGAAATGTTGCAAGGCTTATAAAAACTGCATTGATGAAAAATAAATAAAACGCTCCCAAAAAACAAGACCATTTAGCGGTAGCTATTCCGTAACCTGCTGTACACAAAGGCGGCATTAAAGCAGTTGCGATTGCTACACCGGGAATAGCGGTTGTTTTTTCACTGCGGGAAGCGGAAACGATACCTGCAACACCACCAAACAATGCTATAAGCACATCTAATAAAGTTGGGTATGTTCTGGCCTGGATTTCTGAAGTAACATCTCTTAGTGGTGTGAGTAAAAAAAAGAGCACGGAAGTTGCAAGGCTTAATATCACCGCAATGGTTAGATTGCGAACCGACCTGAACAAAAGTTCCTTGTCGTGTATAGCAATAGAAAGCCCTACGCCAAGTATGGGAGACATTAAAGGAGAGATCAGCATTGCACCTATTATTACCGCAGTAGAATTAGTATCCAACCCTATTGAGACCAGCATGGCAGAGCAAATCAATATCCAGATATTATAACCTTGCAGTGTTACTCCCCTGCTGATAGCGTTTATGGTTTTTTCCTTATCAGTACCTTCTTGAATGCTAAAAGCTTGGTGCAGGAATGTCATGTATATCAGTTCAAATAATGATTAAATAAGAGTCCAATTGGGATTTTTAATACCGGCAGCAGGTTTACATCGCATCCCCGCCTGGCCACAATTAAAATATTCAATGTTAGTCGCGCAGCGCTCCTATCTTTTAACTGCCTAAGAAACTGTTTAAAAATGATTTTTTTGAATATAAGCATCAGCATTTCATGGCATCAACTGTTGCGTCGCAATTCGTTCATCTGCTGTGCAACTGGCATCGTCCTGTTTCAAATTCATTGTTGCAAACTGAATTTAAACAGCTTCTAAGAAACCGTCTAAAAATGATTTTTTTGAATACAGGCATCAGCATTTATTTTAGTTATCTGTTATTTTAATTCAGTCTAAATGAACACCGCAATTTCTTATGTTACAAGCTGCGGTGTTTAGCAAATATCTTTGTTACTTTTCTTTGTATTGTGTTGGCATAGCCAATCATGGCATCAACTGTTGCGTCGCAAATCAACGAAGGAGATTCGCAAACACCAAAATACCACAACTGATAAGCGCGCAATCACTTCACCTGTCGTAAATATATCATCTTCGGTTTCACTTTAAAACCCGTAAACTAAATTTAGACAGCTTCTAATAAATAAAAGAAGAATTTCTGTAGCCCTGTATTACCTGTTTAATCTTTTAATTAGTCTTTCGATAGTAAAGCCCTGCACTAATATGGTAAACAATACTATCACAAAAGTAACTGATACCAGGAGATCTTTATATGGCCCGGCTGGTAAAGATAATGCCAAAGCAATGGAAATGCCTCCACGCAAACCACCCCAGGTCATTATTGTAATAGTTTTATTGCCAAGTGCTCTTTTGAAACCAAAAAGCCATGCCGGAAAAAATAAAGAAATATACCGGGCGCCTATCAATAATAGCGCAGTTATTAAACCAATAACAGAATACTTAAATTTAAAATCCACAATAACCAGCTCTAATCCAATCAGCAGGAATAATACAGCGTTGAGTATCTCATCAGTTACCTCCCAGAATTTGCTTAAATAGTCTCTCGTTATATCACTCATGGCAAGCGCTTTTCCTTTGTTTCCTGTCACAATACCGGCTACCACCATTGCTAGCGGG
>Ga0187893_10014352_pt1 | contig 10822 bp, 9 predicted proteins | sample MA1701074metaG_FD_139574 | JGI IMG/M metagenome (GOLD analysis project Ga0187893, IMG submission 139574) | White microbial mat communities from a basaltic lava cave in the Kipuka Kanohina Cave System on the Island of Hawaii, USA - MA170107-4 metaG ...
CGGCATGGCGCTATCCTGGGGCCTTCCCGGATGCGAACTTCAATCTGGCGCACTACAAGCGGTTCGTGCAAACGCTAGAGCGCGGACGTTTCGACGCCTTTTTCATGGCGGACCACTTAGCCGTGATGAACATGCCGATGAACGCCTTGAAGCGTAGTGCAACAGTCACCTCCTTCGACCCACTGACTCTGCTCCCGGCGCTAGCCATGGTGACCGAGCATCTCGGACTCATCGCTACTGCGTCCACGACCTATAATGAGCCGTATCATGTGGCGCGGAAATTCGCCTCGCTCGACCATATCAGCGGGGGTCGGGCGGCCTGGAACGTTGTGACCTCTGCTAATCCGCGTGAGGCAATGAACTTCGGACTTGAGGAACATCTGGAGCATGGCGAGCGCTACCGGCGTGCGCGCGAGTTCTTCGATGTCGTCACCGGTCTGTGGGATAGCTGGGCTGACGATGCCTTTATTCGCGATGTTGACGAGGGCATCTATTTTGATCCCGAAAAGATGCACGTGCTGGATCATAAGGGACAGTATCTTTCGGTACGGGGTCCGCTCAACGTCGCCCGTCCCATCCAGGGCTGGCCGGTCATCGTCCAGGCCGGATCGTCGGAAGCGGGACGCCAACTGGCTGCCGAGACCGCCGAGGTGATATTCAGCGGCCCCAATACGCTTGAGGACGGGCAGCGCTTCTACGCTGATGTCAAAGGGAGATTACCGGCGCTCGGACGAGAGCGCGAACATCTCAAGGTCTTGCCAGGCGCCTTCGTTGTCGTGGGTGACACTCTGGCTGAAGCGCGCGCAAAGAAAGCACGGCTGGACAGTCTGGTGCATCCGGATAGCGGTATCGCTACGCTGTCTGTCCTGCTCGGTCACAACGCCTCTGGTCTCGATCTGGATGGTCCGTTACCCGAGCTTCCAGAAAGTAATGCCAGCAAAAGCAGCCGGCAGAAACTGATGGACATGGCGCGGCGCGACAACATGACAGTGCGGCAACTCGCGCAGTACGTGGGTGGCAGCTTCAGCGTCCTGGAGATGATCGGCACCCCAACCCTGATCGCCGATCAGATGGAGGAGTGGCTGTTGTCGGACGGCTGCGACGGCTTCAATATCATGTTCCCCTATCTTCCAGGCGGGCTCGACGACTTCGTCGATCGCGTCGTGCCGGAACTGCAGCGGCGCGAATTATTCCGCCGTGCATATGAAGGAAAGACCCTACGCGAGAATCTCGGCCTCCCGCGCCCCAAGAATCGTTTCTTCTGAGTTCGCCGCAAAGCGAATGAATTCTGGTCTACGTCTCACCTAGAAGCCGAATGGTTCTTCTGGTAGTTCATTCGAACGAGAGCTTACAAGCATACAAGAACTGTCATTGCGAGGAGCCGAGGCGACGAAGCAATCTCGTCAAGGTAAAAACCAAGGGCAAAGATTGCTTCGCTACACTCGCAATGACATGGCAAAGTAATGCCCAACTCAATCCTGTAGATAAACTTCATCGTATTCACACACCATCTACCCAATGAGCAACACCATTTCTGAAACTGCACAAAACAAGATTACTCAACTCATCGCAACAGAACTCAACGTCGCCCCCCGGCAGGTTGCCGCGGCGGTCGCGCTCCTCGACGAAGGGGCGACCGTGCCCTTCATCGCCCGCTATCGCAAAGAGGCCACCGGCAACCTGGATGACACGCAGTTGCGCACGCTGGAAGAACGCCTGCTGTATCTGCGCGAACTGGAAGAACGGCGTGCGACAATCCTGGCCTCGATCGAAGAACAGGGTAAACTCACCGACGAATTGCGTAGCGCTGTCGAGGCCGCCGCCACCAAACAAGCCCTGGAAGACATCTATCTGCCCCATAAGCCCAAGCGTCGCACGCGCGCCCAGATCGCCCGCGAGGCCGGCTTGGAGCCACTGGCAGATGCGTTGTTCGCTCAGCCGCAACTCGACCCGCAACAGGAAGCGGCGAAATATGTGAACGGCAAGCCCGCCGCCGAAAATGGCGTGCCCGACACGAAAGCCGCGCTTGAGGGTGCACGCGATATTCTGGCCGAGCGATTTGCTGAGACCGCTGAGCTGCTGGCCAAGCTGCGTACCCGTATGTGGGAAGAAGGGGTCCTCACCTCCAAGGTAGTAAAAGACAAAGAGGCAGCTGAAGAAGAAAAGTTTCGCGATTATTACGACTATGCGGAAACGATCCGCACTATCCCTTCGCATCGCGCGCTGGCGCTGTTTCGTGGCCGTGGTTTGGAGGTATTGACGCTCGAACTCGGTCTAGGCGATCCACTTGAAGCCGCCCTCCCCCATCCATGCGCAACGATGATCGCCGCGCACTTCGGTATCCAAGACCGTGGCCGTCCGGCAGACAAATGGCTGGCCGACGTCTGTCACTGGACTTGGCGTGTGAAGGCGCACCCGCATCTCAGCACTGAACTGCTCACGCAATTGCGCGAAGCGGCAGAAGCTGAAGCGATCAAAATCTTCGGCCGCAATCTACACGAGTTGTTGCTGGCGGCACCTGCTGGTCCCAAGGCTGTCCTCGGCCTCGACCCTGGTATTCGCACCGGCTGCAAAGTGGCGGTCGTCGATACTACCGGCAAGCTGCTGGAGACAACGACCATCTATCCACATCAGCCACGCAACGACTGGCAGGGATCGTTAGCAACCTTGGCGCGCATGGTGGCACAGCATGGCGTTGAGTTGATCTCAATTGGCAACGGTACCGCCAGCCGCGAGACCGACAAACTCGCCGGCGAAGTGATTAAGCTGGTTGCGGCAAAGATGCCGGAACGAAAACTGAACAAGATTGTAGTCAGCGAAGCCGGCGCCTCGGTCTATTCGGCCTCCGCATTTGCCGCCGCTGAGTTTCCTGAACTCGATGTCAGCCTGCGTGGGGCAGTGTCCATCGCCCGGCGCTTGCAAGATCCGCTGGCCGAGTTGGTGAAGATCGACCCAAAATCGATCGGCGTCGGCCAATATCAGCACGACGTGAACCAACGTGCACTCACACGCACGCTCGATGCCACCGTCGAGGATTGCGTGAATGCAGTCGGCGTGGACGTGAACACGGCCTCGGCACCATTACTCGCACGCGTCTCAGGACTCAACAGCGTATTGGCGAAAAACATCGTCGAGTATCGCGATGCCAACGGTCCATTCCCCAATCGCAAGAAATTACGCAAGGTGCCGCGCCTAGGAGACAAGACTTTCGAGCAGGCGGCAGGCTTCCTGCGTATTAACAACGGGGACAATCCATTGGATCGCTCCGCAGTTCATCCGGAAGCTTATCCGGTAGTCGAGCGCATTCTGGCACGCATCAATAAGGACATCAGCGAAGTGATGCGCCAGCCGACAATATTGAAAGGGCTTTTGCCCGCCGAATTCACCGATGACAAATTCGGGGTGCCGACCGTGCAGGATATCCTCACCGAGTTAGAAAAGCCCGGCCGCGATCCGCGCCCCGAATTCAAAACCGCCACGTTTCAGGAAGGCATTGAGGCTCTGTCCGATCTGCAGTCTGGTATGGTCCTCGAAGGCACAGTGACTAACGTTGTCGCCTTCGGCGCGTTCGTCGATATCGGCGTCCACCAAGACGGTCTCGTGCACGTATCGGCGCTGGCAAATAAGTTCGTCAAAGACCCACACAAAATCGTGAAGCCCGGCCAGATCGTCAAAGTGAAAGTGATGAACGTCGATCTGAAGCGCCAGCGTATTTCGCTAACCATGCGCCTCGACGACACACCGGGCACCTCATCGCGCTCAAATGACGTGGCCTCCAGACCACGAGACCAACGTCCGCCCGAACCCAAACACGAGCAACAATCCGGCAACGCGTTCGCGCTTGCACTTGAACGCGCCAAGCTCAAGAAGTAATGAGCGAAGGAACGACGGCCTTCCGAGATGCTAAATTTTTTAAGATGTATCCATATAGAGAATATAGATACAGGAGGATGCGGTCCAATGATGGTTGGGCCGCTTACTATCAACAATCCTTCTTTAGCACACCGGCGCGATGAAGCTTGAAGTCGTTCCGAACAAAGGTCCCGCAAGTATGGGGCCAGAACTTGCCAACCGACTGGCAGAGACAGTATCGATGGATGTCGCATCCGCGTTCGTAACTACAGCATCTCTTGAGAGGATAGAGGAGGCTCTGGCACAAGCGAAAGCTGAAAATCGTCCGTTGCGCATTCGCCTGCTGTGTGGCCTTTACCAACGCTTCACCTCAGCTGCCAGCATTGCGAAAGCTATGCTCCTTGAGAAGAAATACCCCGGGCAGTTTCATGTCCGCATAGCACGAAACAGCCGTTTTCATTGGAAACTTTATCTCTCTAGTGGAAGTGACAAATGTTATGCCTATGTAGGATCTGCTAATTTCACAGAGGAGGGATTGACGGCTTCTGGCGAGTTGTCAGTGAAAATTGCCGCGAGGGCCACGGAAAAGGTAATTCGCTTGCTACAAGGCGAATTCAATGATCTTTGGACTAAGGAGAGGAACTCCTTTTCACCAATCAGCAAATTCCTGAAAGCATATCGCAAGCTCAAGCGCCCATCAGCAATTGTGAGACAACCTGGCAATAATTCCATACTTCAAATATTGCAACGAGCTGAGAGAAGCACCTTAAGTAACAGAAGGAAACGAAAATTACCTATTGGTAGAGCACATGATTTTAGAATCCGTCTGGTTGTGGTAACCGACACATTACAGCCTGAAACCATACGTCTCATAAAGAAAAGAACGAATTGGGACAGACTGAACTGGGACTACACCTGCTTTCGTAAATGGGCCTATGAACCTGCCAAGAAGGCAGACGCTATGCTTTACGTACAATTCTATGGTGAAGGTCCAGGTGCAAAGGTGACTCTCGACTCCCATAGAATTGAAGAATGGGCGGAAATTGATACTCCTGACGGTAAATACTTCATTGCCCACAATCACATCCTCTATAGCAGGACACGGGACTACAGGAAAATCAAGAACGAATTGAGGAAGGTCGGCTTCACTTGGAAAAAATTACAACGGGATAGATACCTAACCAAAGATCAGGTTAAAGAATTTTGCATATTGCTGGGAATCAGTTACGCCAGATTAGTTGAGGTGGCGGCGGAATAAAGTTTGCACGGGACCGAACATGAGAAGCAGGCCGCCGCTGTCGCGGTGCGGTTGATGCACACTGTTAGCCCGCACTTGCGAGACATGTCAGATCTGACATAGATTTGTCAGGTGGCTACCTCGCCCGACAAACCGCTTGTCTGGCTTCATGGGGAGGTTCAAACGCCCCCCTTCTCCAAGGAAGCGCGTTTGGAAGCAGGATTCCTCTTGAGGAAACTTCAACAGGGTGAAGTCCTGGCGCTTCCCTACTCCAGACCGATGCCCTCAATCGGGAGACACTGCTACGAATTGCGAATCGAAGATCACCAGCAGACTTGGCGAATCATCTACCGCGTTGACCCTGACGCTATCGTTATCGCCGAAGTATTCAAGAAGAAGACCAGGAAAACTCCACCAGAAATGATTGACACGAGCCAAAGGCGGCTGAAAGCGTATGACGATGCAGCTCATGGAGGGAGTCAAAAATGAAAGTAGAGAAGAAAAAACGATTGGAAGCGGCTGGCTGGAGAGTCGGGACGGCTAGCGAATTTCTGGGGCTGACTGATGAAGAAGTGGTACTGATCGAGTTGAAGCTTGACCTAGCAAGAGCGGTAAAATCAGAAAGGACGCGCCGCAAGCTGACGCAAGAGGAATTGGGGAAGAGGCTTGGGTCTAGTCAATCACGCGTTGCTAAGATGGAAGTAGGGGATTCGTCTGTGAGCATCGATCTACTAGTCCGTGCGCTTTTGAAAATGGGCATCAACCGACGTGACTTGGTTCGGCATCTGAGCGTATCAACCAGTAAGCGGGCGGCTTAACTGAGTTACGATGTCTGACCGCCATCCGGTTTGCGGCCCCACTTGCGGTTCTGGATAAATTTGAAAAAGTACGGCTAGGAGGATCAACGATGGCAGAGGTGAACGAATTACAATCCAGCCCGATGTCGGGTTTCAACCTGAACAACCTCAAATGGTACCATTTGGAAGGCGGTCCCGAGTTCGACTACCCTATCAACTACTGGTGGGCAATTCTTGGCGCGCGGCCGGAGGAGGGCTGTTTAGACTTCCTCGTGAAGTGGGAGCCGAACTCGTATTGCCACTTCCACCGACACGTTGGTAACACCACCTCGCTCATCCTTGAGGGGGAACATCACGTTATCGATACAACGCCCACTCAGACGATCCATAAAATCCGTAAAGCTGGGCACTATGTAAGCAACCCTGCTCATGAAGTACATATGGAACACGCAGGGTCGGAAGGGTCGATGGTCTTCTTCAGTATGCAGTCGGCCGACGGTCGCCTCTTCGAGATCCTCGACAAGAATGAAAACATTCTCAGTGTTGTGACCATTGACAGCCTCGTCTCCGGGCGGTTCGCGAGCTAGCAGCAACCTCACGTCAGTCGTGCATACGATCGCTGCCCATTTGTGAGCTCTGTATCCCATTCAAGGTCTCGTTAGGGTGGCGGTCCGACCTAAATCGAACCACACGAGATTCATACACCCCCGCCCGGCGATCAATCGCCGGGCTCAGGCTACGGAGCCTGGTGAACCAGGCTCCTAGGCAGCTCGAGCCGCCTGTGTAGACTCAGCCTGGAGCTTGAGCTCCGGGCGAAGGCCGTGCCAATGTCACGTGGTTCGATTTAGATTCCACGAATATTCCTTTCTCAGTTGATGAGTACTGCCCTTCTCCTCGTCGTCCCCGTACTGTTCCTCGCCTACGCGACTTACCGAGTCATACGACGCGGTGCCGAGTTGCAGCGGCTGGTACGCGACGGAGTGGAGGTTGTAGGCGTCGTGGTGAACAAAGTAAAGTTCAATACCTCTGGACCACGGCAGTACCTCCTCCGCTATCAGTATCGCGATCAGACCGGGCGGGAGCATAGCAATCGTTCGCATGTACCATCGAGTGTGTGGGAGGGTTATGTCGAGGGCGGTCCGATCGCAGTGGTGTATTCGGCAAGCAAGCCACAGATCAGCGCACCGCAGTATGTGGTCGAGCAATGTCGCACTGCGCTCGCCGATAAAAAAGCCAGGTTACAATGATGATGATGGAACGGTTTCCAGAAGCCTGGAGGAAATTGCAGTTGCGTGTACCACGGTCGCAGGACTAGACTCCGGCTTTCGCCGGAGCGACGTCATGCCGGCGCAGGCCGGCATCCAGAATTTCTCGGTAACCCTATATGTAATCCGCTATAGATCTCCGTCTTCGACTCTTTAAATTTTCGCTACCACTCTTGCTAACCTACGGGGCTCAGGTTACAGTGCGGAGCTTAGAAACCTGGAGAAGGGGGACATATTATGAAGAAACGACAATGGCTTCTATTGGGCGCGGTTCTGTTGCCGCTGTGCGCGACACAGGTCTGGGCGCAACAAGATACCGGACCGGGTTGCGGTCTGGGGAAAATGCTGTGGGAAGGCTCGAAACAACAAAAGAGCATCGGCGGGCAGGTCCTACAGTCGACCACCAATGGCACCTTTGCCAGCCAAACGTTCGGCATCAGTTCCGGAACCTCGGGCTGCACCAACGATGGCACGATCATGGCGCAGTACAAAGTGAAAGTGTTCGCTGCGGCCAATTACGAGAATCTCTCGCAGGATATGGCCCAAGGTGGAGGCGAGCATCTGGCCTCTTTAGCTGAGCTGATGGGTGTTCCGGAAAACAGCCGTCCCGAATTTTACAATCTGGCCCAAGTGCAGTATGCAACCTTGGTGCAGTCCGGCGACCAGACCCCGGACGGTATGGTCCAGACCTTGGAAAGCGCGATGGCGACCCATCCGACTTTTGCTAACCTGATTGTTCATTAGTATGCGCAACCGCCCCGACCCATGCGGTCGGGGCTTCTCCTACCCCATTGCCCGCATTCGTCGTCCTCGCTCTGCTGATCGTATCTTTCACTAGCACTGTTGGTACAGTTCAGGCCGACGATTCTTCCTACCTACAACAACTGACTCAGCAGGCCCGCGCTACCGCCCTCGCTAGCGATCGCTACTGGCATCTCCTGCTCCATTACCGTCCGACGCTGACCGGCGGCTATAAAAGCGAAGCTGACGAAGCCGGTTTCTTTCTCGCAGCAAACGGGAAAACTGATCCCGCTGCTGAACTTGAAGCTACGCTCAAGCAGTTCTTCTCGCCTGACCTTGTTGGTCGTTCACACCAGCCGGCGCGCTGCGCTTTCATCGCGCGGTATCATTGGCTCAAGACGGCGCTGGCTATCGACGAAAGTCGCCTGCCGCCACAACCGTGTGAACGCTTTCACTCGTGGATGGCGGAGCTGAATCCTGCTTCGATTACCCTCATTTTTCCTTCGGCCTATATGAATAACCCTTCCTCGATGTTCGGCCATTTGCTGTTGCGCGTGGACCAAAAAAATCAAACCGAACAGACCCGTATCCTCGCTTATACCGTCAATTATTCGGCGAACGTGACTACCAACAACGGCATTATCTTCGCCGTGTTCGGTGTGACCGGCGGGTTTCGCGGCTATTTTTCAACGCACCCCTATTACATCAAAGCCAGAGAGTACGGTGATTTTGAGAACCGCGACATCTGGGAATACCGGCTGAACCTGACCGCAGAGCAGACCGAGCGCTTGTTAATGCACACCTGGGAGATGGGCAATGGTTCGTTCGATTATTTCTTCTTCAAGGAAAACTGCGCCTACCATATCCTGTCTCTCTTGGACGTTGCCGATCCCACTCTGTATCTCACGGAGCGATTCTGGTTCTATACGTTTCCTTCCGACGGCATTCGTATGCTGGTTGCGCAATCAGGTCTGGTGCAAGAAGCGGTGTTTCGCCCGTCGCGCCGCACGGAAATCCGCCGTGGTCGCCAGGCATTAGCCGGCAATGAATACTCCTGGCTTGCCAACATTGTCGCCGATCCTGCGCAAGCGCAATCCGCTGCGTTTATCGCTCTCCCGCCGCAACGGCAGGCTTTGGTCCTCGACGTGGCATCGGATTACCTGCTGTACCGGGCTGCGACCGAAGACAATACGGCTTTGTATCTCGAACGCAATAAGGCAATTTTAACGGCCCGCAGTAAGCTCAAAGTTCCGCCGGTTCTCATCGCGCTCAAGCCGATCACCGGCCCACCCGAGCAGGGGCACAAAATCATCAGATTTGGCGTGGGCATGGGGTGGCATGAAGGCGCATTTTTTAACGAGTTAAATTTCCGGCTGGCGTTCCACGATCTGCTCGATCCCGAGTACGGGTACACGCCCGATGCCCAGATCGAGGCGTTGAGTGTTGCGTTGCGTCACTATGCGCGCAACGATCACACCCGGCTCGAACGCTTCACCTTGCTCAATATCGTCTCGCTGTCGCCGATGGATACGCTCTTTCGCAGTCCCTCGTGGAAACTGAGTACCGGTCTCGAAACGATTCGGCTGCATCGTTGTCGTTTTTGCCGCATTGGCCATTTCAATGTCGGGATTGGGGCGGCTGCCGAAAGCGCCTTGTTGAAACGCGAGGTGTATTTCGGTTTCGCCGAGCTGGCCAGCGAGTATGGCCGCATCTTTGACGGTGACGTCCGACTGGGCGGCGGAGCTACGATTGGCATGCTCGCCGAGATCACCGAGCGCTGGAAGGTTGGACTTGCCGGTACGTATCTGGATTTTCCCGTAGGAGACACATCGTCAGAGTGGCGACTCTCCGCGCAGCAGCGCTATACGTTCCACAAAAACATCGCGTTGCGGTTCGAGTTTAACCAGCAGCGCAGTGACCAAGAGTACCTGTTGAACCTCCAGGTCTATCGCTGAAACAAGTGCAAAACGGCTCGGGGTTTCTCCTCGAACAATAGACAGTGGTTCATTTCGACAGGGTAATAGCGATTCCTGTCATTCTGAGGCTGCAGGCCGAAGACTCTCTTAGTCAGTATGGAGGAAGAGAGATTCTTCGCGGAGCCTGTCCTGAGCGTAGCCGAAGGGCTCAGAATGACATAACCCTACGATTGCCACTAAACCCGACTAGGGGCACTGAACTACTACCGAATAATAGGATCTCTTGCTTCAGAAAAAATTTGCGCTACATAATTTCTGGGCAAGAATGCTGAAGAGATTAGCTATTCGATGGGTGACGTCAGGAGGTCTAAGGGGCGTCTCCCTCAATAGCAATAGAGACTTCAAGGTATTTACTTATGGACGCCTCTTTCTGTATAAAGGCTGGCATCACAGACAGCTACAAAGAGATGGGTCCAGGTATGGTTATGCGTGGAATTGTGGGAACAGTATGCTTGGTTACGGTCGTGCTTGCTTGGCCTTTGCTCGGTCATGCCGGGCAGAAGGCGGATCTCGTTGTCGTGAAGAAATCGGAATCACGTCTGTACTTACAGCGAGACGGCAAACCCTTTGCATCGTTCGAAGTCGTTTTTGGTGGCAAGATTGAAGGGCATAAGAAATGGAAAGGCGATAGGCGCACTCCTGAGGGGCGGTATATTCTCGACGCCAAAAACTCAAAGAGCAATTTTTATCGCGCCATCCGCATCTCTTATCCCAACGCGCAAGATAGGGCTGCGGCGAAGGCGCTGGGGGTCAATCCCGGCGGATTGGTGATGATTCACGGCCAGAAGAATGGCAAGGGCTGGCTCGCACCGGTCATGCAGCTTTTCAACTGGACGGACGGTTGTGTGGCTTTGAGCAATGCCGACATGGACAAGGTGTGGGAAGCGGTCGAGGTCGGCACGCCTATTGAAATCTATCCGTAGTTCCTGCCCCGGTCACTCTTCAGCATTAGCC
>Ga0187893_10014353_pt1 | contig 10822 bp, 11 predicted proteins | sample MA1701074metaG_FD_139574 | JGI IMG/M metagenome (GOLD analysis project Ga0187893, IMG submission 139574) | White microbial mat communities from a basaltic lava cave in the Kipuka Kanohina Cave System on the Island of Hawaii, USA - MA170107-4 metaG ...
GCTAGTGATATAGAAACCCAACAGAAGCTCATAGATAAATGGCTTTATGAGTATCACAACTTCAGACCTCATCAAGCCCTTGGCTATTTAACACCTAATGAGTATTATACAATGACTATAGGGAAAAATATTAAACAACTGTTACCCATGTATTGAACCATAACATTTCCTTGACATACACAGTTAAAAGTATATAGTTTTTTGCGTTTTTAATTGCAATAGCGGATGTTTGTATCCAAACTGAGGGCAAAAATGAAATACGACGTAAAAGATCTAGGACTGGCAAAAGAAGGGAGGCTTCGTGTTGAGTGGGCTGCGGAAGAGATGCCTGTACTAGCTCAAATAAGAGAAAGGTTTAAAAAACAAAAACCATTGAAGGGAATAAAAATTGCTGCGTGCCTTCATGTAACCACAGAGACGGGAAATCTCGCCATCACGTTGAAAGAAGCCGGTGCTGACGTTACTCTTTGCGCCTCAAATCCATTGAGTACTCAGGATGACGTTACTGCATATCTGGTGAAGGAGCACAAAATGTCGGTTTTTGCCATCAAAGGCGAAGACACGAAAACCTATTACGGCCATATCAGCAGCGCTCTCGATTTTGCACCCAATTTAACCATGGATGACGGCGCGGACTTGGTCTCAATACTCCATAAGGACAGGACAGATCTCTTGGACAACTTGATTGGAGGAACGGAAGAAACAACTACCGGTGTAATTCGTTTGAGAAGCATGGCTGATCGTGGAGTGCTCCGTTATCCGATCATCGCCGTGAACGATGCACACACCAAGCATCTTTTTGACAATCGTTATGGAACTGGCCAAAGCACTCTTGACGGAATGATAAGGGCTACAAACCGCATGGTTGCCGGGACCAACTTTGTAGTTTACGGGTATGGCTGGTGTGGTAAGGGAGTAGCGATGAGAGCCAAAGGACTTGGAGCAAACGTGGTCGTAACCGAAGTCGACCCCCTCAAGGCTCTAGAGGCCGTTATGGACGGCTTTAGGGTTATGTCCGGGGACGAAGCTGCAAAGATAGGAGATTTTTTCTGTACAGTCACAGGGAACATCAACGTAATCCGTAAAGAGCATTTTTCCAAGATGAGAGAAGGAGCTATAGTTTGTAACTCGGGCCACTTCAATGTTGAGATTGACCTCGAAGGACTGCGAAGCATATCCAAAACGAGAAGGAAAATCAGAGAATATGTCGAAGAGTACACGTTGAAAAATGGAAAAAGGCTGAATGTTTTGGGCGATGGAAGGTTGATTAATCTGGCCTCAGCAGAGGGACATCCCTCGAGCGTTATGGATATGAGCTTTGCAAATCAGGCGCTTTGCGCGGAGTATGTGGTTAAAAACAGAAAAAGTCTAGAAAACAAGGTGTACGAGGTTCCTGAACGAGTGGATAAAACGGTCGCCGAGATGAAACTCAGGTCTTTAGGAGTAAAAATCGATAAACTCACTCCGGAGCAGAAGAAATATCTCAACTCCTGGGAAATGGGCACCTAGTTCTTGATACTGACCAGCACTCTTCTTGCTGGGTATGAAAAGCGGCCACCTGAAAACCTCTTGATTGAGGTATGAAGATCAGGTACTAAAACCATGTATCAGCAGGTAGATTCTTTTGTTTCATACCTCGCGGTTGTGAAAGGACTTTCAAAAAATAGTGTTGAATCCTATGGACGAGACATATTAAAGTTTGTTCTCTATCTCGACAATAATGGGGTCACAGATGCCGCACGGGTTGATCATAGAAATATTCTAGATTTTCTCTCTCACATAAGGGAACAGGGCATGAATACAAGGTCCACTGCCAGAATATTAGTATCTATAAAACAGTTTTTCAAATTTTTGCTGACCGAAAAAGTAATAATAAATGACCCTACCTTTCTCATAAGGGCTCCTAAAATGAAAATATCAATCCCGGACGTGCTTTCCCTCGAAGATGTCGAAAACCTGCTCTCGGCACCGGAAGAAAATTCCTTAGAGGGAATTAGAGATAAGGCTATGCTTGAGGTCTTATATGCAACAGGTGTGAGAGTATCCGAGCTTGTTCAACTGGAGCTTAACAGCGTAAACTTCGAGTTAGGTTATCTTCTCATATACGGTAAGGGAGGAAAAGAAAGAATAGTCCCCGTAGGACAAGTCGCGGCAAAAAAGTTGAATGAGTATTTGAATACTTCCAGACCGAAGCTTCTTAAGTCCAGAAAGTCCATTTATGTTTTTGTAACCCGCCGCGGGAGCAGAATGACCCGGCAGGGATTCTGGAAGCTCATTAAAGGTTATGCCTTGAAGAAAGAAATAAATAAAAAATTGAGTCCTCACACACTCAGGCATTCTTTTGCCACTCATCTTCTCGAGCGCGGTGCCGATTTGAGGACTATACAGCTAATGCTTGGTCACTCCGATATCGCAACCACTCAGATTTACACCCATGTCGAAAGGGAAAGATTAAAAGAAGTGCACAAAAAATACCACCCAAGGTCATAATGAAATGGACTTTAACCTTAAACTAATACTCATACAGGCTCCCGTAATCCTCTTCGCGCTAACGGTGCATGAGTTTTGTCATGCATGGGTTGCAGATTTACTCGGCGATGATACTGCAAAAAGACAGGGACGTCTCACTTTAAACCCAATAGCACACCTGGACCCATTGGGGACAGTACTGATGTTTATAGCGGGGTTCGGATGGGCAAAACCAGTGCCAGTCAACCCTGTTAATTTCAAGGACCCGAGAAAGGGAATGCTCCTGGTTGCGGTTGCGGGTCCTGCCTCAAACCTGGTGATGGCTATTGCAGCAGGATTGCTTCTCAGGTTTACGATACCGAATCTGACAGGCGTCGAGCTAAATTCCACTTTTTCATCAGTTATCGCCGTTTCTCTCGTCATGATAATTCTTACGCTTCAGTTCGGCATTGCCCTTGCCGTCTTCAATATGATTCCAATACCACCGCTCGACGGTTCAAGAGTGCTTTACGGAATCTTGCCTCAAAACCAAGCTTATGCCTACAGCCGCTTCGAGCCTTACGGCATGCTGATTCTGTTTGGTCTCTTCATTTTTGGCGGTCGCGTGTTTAGTTATGTACTCTGGTACCCTGTCTCAGCTCTCACAGAGATATTCTCCGGATATAACTACTTTCAGCTATCAAGCATAATTAGGTACATCTCCTCTTGAATTCTAAAAGGTTGTGTATCATCATAGTCATATGGATTATCGAAGAGTTTTGGCTCATATTATCCCCGAAATAACGAATTTGTATGCCAGCTTTGTGAACCACGTGAGAGGATGAATTTTTGGAGATAAACAAAAGTTCGGTATCGTCTGAACCCTATCTGGTGAGACTCGAGGTTTTCGAAGGACCCCTTGACCTTCTGCTTTATCTGATCAAAAAGAATGAAGTGGATATATATGATATTCCCGTAGCTATGATAACCGAGCAGTATCTTGAATATCTGGAGATGATGAAAGAACTTAATCTTGAAGTGGTAGGAGATTATCTGGTTATTGCGGCTGAGTTGGGTCGCATCAAGTCAAATATGCTCCTTCCGAAACCTGAGCCGGAGAATGAAGAAGATGACCTTGACCCTAGAGCAGAGCTTGTAAGGCGCCTTGTCGAGTACCAGAGATATAAGGATGCGGCTTTAAAACTTTTAGATTTTCAGATCTTGGAAAGAGATGTGTTCACCAACGCTTACCAGGATGACGACGATCAAGCTGATAACGCTAATCCTATGATCAAAGCCGATCTTTGGGCTCTCATGGATGCCATCCGTGATATTTACAAACGGAGGAACTACTCCTGGCCCGATTCTATCAAATTCGAGATTGACAACGTAACCATCGAAGAAAAAATAGAAGAAGTGGTTTCCAGAATTAAATCCGAAGGGAATATATTGTTTGAACAATTCTTCGACGGAGTTTCATCGAACTTCGAACTGGTATTGACCTTTCTTTCAGTCTTGGAACTGGTAAGGATGAGAGTCATAGGGGTTTTCCAAGATACCCCTTATTCTTCGATCAGATTGGTCTACCTAGGAGAACAGGAGCTTGAATCGACAGTTCTTGAAGAAAGCAATTGAGAACATAATCTTTGTCTCGGAAAAGCCTGTTTCAGCGCAGAAAATCTGTCAGGTTTTTTCAGACCTAGGCAACAAAGACGTACAGGCACTTTTAAATGAGTTGGTGAACGATTGGAATACGCTGGATCGCGGCTTCAGATTGCAGGAGATTGCCGGCGGGTACCAGTTTAGAACTTCTCCTCCCTACAGCGACTTCATAGCAAAGTTTAAGCAACTAAAACCGTTCAGGCTCAGCCGCGCCGCACTGGAAGTCCTTTCGATAATCGCCTACAGACAGCCGATAACAAGGATAGAGGTAGACCAGATAAGGGGAGTCGATTCATCGGGCGTCATGGCATTGCTCCTCGATAAACGTCTTATCGAGATAAAGGGGAGAATGGAAATGGTTGGAAGACCTTTTATTTATGCTACTACTAACGAGTTTATGGAAACTTTTAGTCTAAAGAGCTTGAAAGACCTCCCTACCCTCAAAGAACTGGAAGAAATTGAAAAGTCCCTTCAGCTATCCTCAGACGGAATTGACCAAGGTTAAAAGCTCTTCTTCCTTTTTTCTCATTATAGTCGCATCCTTTTTTTTCTTATGATCATATCTCAGAAGATGCAGTGTGCCGTGTATTATTAGCTTCTTAATTTCCAGTTCTAAACTGTTTTTGTAAATCTTTGTATGTCTTTTCGCGGTGTCGACGGAGATTATTATGTCTCCTAATATTAATCTTCCTTTTGCTTTTGCAAGAGCGGGATTCACATTGCGAAAGGAACTTGAAATGTCTTGCGGAAATGAAAGCACGTCGGTCGTCCTGTCTATTCTTCGGTATGTTTTATTCAGCGCTCTCATTGTCTTATCGTCTACGAATGTAACGCATAGCTGGGTTCTTTTAGGTAGCCTGAGACTCTCAAAAATTACTTTTATGTGAGCTTTTAATTCCTTTTTATGTTCGACACTGATATGTTTATTGTCTAAAATTGTTATCTGCATTTCATTTGCAATAGCGGCACTATGACTCGCAATCATATAAATTTACCGGACAAATATAACACATAGTTAAGGCATAATATAAGGCTTATTTAAATTGACCTTCAATTGTGGCTTCCATGTATATTAACCTGTTATAATTAACTCAATGAGCCACGACTCGACATACGACAAACTCAAACGGTCTTTCTATACTTCAGGGTTTAACATAGTCGCCAGAATTAAAGCCGGCGAGTATGACGCACAAGTTGCCCAGGCAAAAAAATCAGCAGCTTTATTGCCCGGCGCCAAATCAATTATTTTGGCAGGATTTGCAGGCAAAAACTTCTGGGATGTCCTTCAACAATTTCTTCGAGACAATCGTGAATTCAGGGAAACGCACGAAGACTGGATTGACGACTACACGGTTATCAATTTTGAGAAGACAACTGTTACGCTGGACGACAGAAAGGTATCTTATAAAATGGCATTCCCATTCGGGCCCGGAGCGCTGACGCTCGATTTTTCGAAACTAGGATTGTTAGGCGGAGTGGGGAATCGGAGCTTGCTAGGCGTCCTCATCCACCCCGAATATGGCCCGTGGATTTCACTCAGAGGAGCTATTATAACCGATTTGAAATTCAGAGAATATGATAAACCCTTATCTTGGTTTAACCCCTGTTCCCCTTGCTCGAAACCATGCGTTTCGGCATGTCCGGCAAGCACAATATCCCGCAAGGGATGGGATTGGCAAGCTTGTATGAATTTCAGATTGAACAGCGACACCTGTGCGGGAAACTGCGCTTCAAGGCGCGCCTGTCCCTATGGCAAAGAGCATCAGTACACCGAGGAGCAACTCGCATATCACCACAAGTTTGTCCTAAAGAGCGTGAAAGAGTATTTTGAGAAATCGTAGACACAGGTGAACTCTTGGTCTTCTATTAGCCTGTTGGCATCATCAAAGACCGATGGTGTACCTTGCCCAGTTGTGGTTAAGCGATTCCCCACCGGATCATATGTAAATATCCCATACGTAGTCGAAGGTAGCGGATTTGTTGCCTGACTTAGACGGTACAGATTGTCGCATGTGTAACTGAGCGGATTGCTCAAAAAAGGTTTGCGTTCCCTTTTCCTTAATAAAACCTTATATTTCAACGGGCTGTTGCCCAAACATAGAAATAGTCTGTCATATCGAACGGATGTGAGATATCTTTCTGTTTCATGTGTTGATAATCTCAAAAAAAGATTTCTCCCGGAGTTTATCCTGAGCGTAGCCGAAGGAGTCGAAATGACATTTTTGTATTTGAGCAACAGCCCGTCAAGACTTGACCTCCTCATTTTTGAAACACCTTTTGATAAACTACAAAAAGTTACCGAATTAGTGAGCTAGTACATGCGTCCCCTTTTCCCATATAAAAATCTTATATTACTAAGTGGCAATTAAACGCAAGAAGATTTCATTTTGAGGAAATATCGGAAATTTATGCGACAATTGCAATAGCGGATATACAACGCACTCTGAGATTATATGGTATTATCACGCAAAACCGTTTAAATCATTAGCCCGGCCCGCCAAACAAATCATAATGAGCAAACTCAAAAAAAAATCAGCAAAGAGTAAACCCATAGTCGGAATCGTCGGAAGGCCGAATGTCGGAAAGTCCACTCTATTCAACAGGATAATCGGCTCCCAAAAAGCGATAGTAGAAGACATCCCTGGTGTGACAAGGGACAGGATCTATGGAGATGCAGAGTGGCTGGGGACGGAATTCACGATAGTCGATACGGGCGGATTCGAGCCTGAATCAAAAGATATCTATCTATCCTTGATAAAAAGCCAGGTCGAGGTTGCAATAAAGGAAGCGGACCTGATTCTTTTTGTCCTCGATGGAAGGACTGACGTAATGCCGCAGGATATAGAGGTTCTGAGGCTGCTCAGGAGGTCGGAAAAGCCCATTATCTATGTTGTCAATAAGATCGACCATGAGAAACATGAGCTGAGGACAGTAGATTTCCATGCCATGGGAGTGGATAGCTTTATTACAGTATCAGCCGCTCATGGAAGGAAGGTTGACGAGCTCTTGGATGCCGTTATAGAAAAACTTCCTCAAGCCGAGCCGGAGACTGTTGATAAAGAAGAAAACCCGATTAAAGTTGCAGTAGTCGGAAAGCCGAATGTAGGGAAATCTACGCTCGTGAATAAAATCCTGGGAGAAGAAAGACTACTTACATCTCCTCTTCCCGGAACTACTAGAGACTCCATAGATACGCTCATACAAAAGAAAGGTAAAAACTATCTCTTCGTTGACACGGCAGGCATAAGAAGAAAATCTAAAATCACATTCTCAGTCGAAAGATACAGCGTAAATAGAGCCATAAAAACGATCGAAAGGGCCGATATCGTTTTTCTCATGCTGGATGCTCAAGAGGGCCCCACCCATCAGGACGCCCGCCTCAGCGACTTAATACATGATAGAGGAAAAGGGTGCGTCGTCCTGTTGAACAAATGGGACCTGGTTCCAAAGAAAGTTGCAGAAACACAAGGCATAGAAGATATAACAATGAGCGGGCTAAAAGAAATAGAGTTCGCCCCTATTATCTCTATCTCGGCACTCACTGGAAAGAGGGTAGAAAAAGTTTTTGAAATTATCGACCTGGTCTATGAAAATTTCTCCCGCAGGGTTCCCACAAGACAGCTTAACAATTTACTCAATGAAATTAAGACAAAAACCCCGCCTCCTCTTCACGGAGGAAGGGAGATTAAATTCTATTACATTTCTCAACCGATGACGAAACCTCCATCTTTTGTAGTATTCACAAACTTTGTGAAAGGGATATCTGAAAACTACAAGAAATTTCTAGAAAACAGGCTAAGGGAAGAGTTTGAGTTAGAAGGGACGCCGATAAGAATAATATTCAGGGCGAACAGGAAGAAGTAGGGACAGTTAGCTTCACCGAAGTGCTCCACAGCTACCTGCATTTTCATGAATGAGTCCCGCCCGGTAACGGGTGATCTATAGTATCCTGGAAGACAATTCGTAATTTGGTGTCATTGCGAGAAGCGCATGAGCCGAAGCCCAGAGCTGAGCGAAGGGGACGAAGCAATCTATTAGATTCTTCGCCTTCGTCTCAGAATGACATCGTCCGTCTGATTGCCTCACGGAGTTTACACTGAGCACTTCGATTCTCTCAGTACAGGCTCCGCGAACGTGTTCGCAACAACAGTTGTGGGAGATCATGTTGCCAAACATCCAGCCTAATATCTGTTCTTTGAAAAATCAAATTGACCCATTACCCCTGCCGACGAATTTCTCGATAACTTCCAAAATATTCTCCTCCACATCTTTTGACCTGTCCTCTGCAGAAAATAGCTTTCTTGCCCGTTCCCTCCCGGCAACTCCCATTGTTAACCTTAGAGAACTGTCTCGGATGAGCTTAATAATAGCCTCTTTCATCTCATCTATATTTCCCGGTTCATTGAGAAAGCCTGTCACGCCGTCCTCTACAGCCTCGACAATACCGCCCACTTTAAAACCCACGACCGGAAGCAAATAAGACATCGCCTCAATCACAACCCTTGGAAAAGGGTCAGGATAGTTGGATGGTATTACGAAGACGTCAAAATCCTTAAGATATTGCCTCACATCTTTTTTGTATCCAGTGAAAACAAATAAATCTTCGAGCCCAAGTTCTTTCACCAATCCTTTCAACGACTCGATGTGATTCTCCAGAAAGAAATTGGGGGTATCTCCTACTACTGCGAACTTCACCCGACTACCGTCTTTTCCCAGCCGGTCACGAACGGTCTGGGCGGCTCTTATGAGATATTCATACCCTTTTCTAGGAACGATCCTTCCTGTGCTTCCCACGATTACCGAACCATCGGGAATTAGGTACTCCGAGCGCAAAACACCTGCCGATTTTTCCGGGTCGAAATCTTCAAGGTCAATTCCATTGTGAATAACCACTGTTTTATCTCTACCGAAACGAAACTGTTCTGCAGCAGGCCCCGAAACGCATATAATCTTTTTCACAACAGGAAGCAGTGCTAAAAGATTAATCGTAAGCCATAGCGCCCTTGTCTGTTGTATGTTTCTCACATGCCAGATGACCGGACTGCGGTTTATGAAACCGATCAAAGCTCCGACAACCTTGGCCTGAGTGCCGTTGCAATAAATCAAATCTATTCTTTTTTTCCTGACCAGAAAAGGAGAGGTGATAACCAAAGAGAAGAGGTCGATCAAGTTCAACGTTACCGACACAGCATTCAAAAATCTCGACAATAGTTTTTGATGGAGCCCAACTGAGTGAAACATATTCCCGTCAAACCAGGGTCTTTTCAAGTTCTCAGGAAACCTCTTTTCAAAGATAATCTTGTCTCCTAACCCCACCTTTTTGACCAGGTCGGTAAAAACGTCTTCCTTTGGGATGAGAACATACGGGTCAACCTTTGTCCTATCAAGGTACTTTAGAATATAAAAAAGGCTCCTTCCAGGACCCCCGTCTCTCACCGAATGATTGATAAAAAGCACTTTGGGAATGGATTTCATGGCTCGACTTTCCGATAACGGTTATAAAAATTAATCAGGCAACACAAAACTAGGTAGATTGGCCTCAGGTCTTGCAGGAAGCATAGTGGCCGTAGTGAACGCATATCCTTCGACCAAGCTCAGGACGGGCATGCGTTCACTACATTTTCTACCCAGTTATAGACAACCTATTATAATTGAAAGACCTTCAAGTACATTATCTCAGTACAGCAATGTACCACGATATACACGCCCAATCTAATGAAAACTCGGTTTATCAAGTTATAATATTGATTAAACTTTGTGACTTTACAATCATGGAGGACAATAATGAGAACCAAAAAAGCCACTTCTTTACTGGGCTTCATCATTTGCATATTGTTTATTTCATTTTTCGCATCAGGCGGCTGCGATATAGAGTTCAGCAGCGACAATGACAACGGTAATGGCGGTGGAGGCGGGAACTCCGATTCTATTCTCAGAGGGAACATCACAGATATTATCCCCGATAGAAACCTCGACGGAATAACCGTTGAAGTTGAGGATGAAGACTCGGGAACTCTATTTTCTGATGTGACCGATAACAGCGGATTTTTTGAGATAGAGGGCGGCTTCAGCGGCACTCCGGCAAGGCTGGAATTCCTCGACGAAAGTCAAACACAAATAGCACTCACCAACATCACAGTGTTTCCAGGAGCCGAGGTAGACCTGGGTGATATAACCATAGACAGCGGGAGCGTGTCATTTGACGAGGATATAATAGTAATTTTTGAGGGCGATATTACCGATAATAACTGTTCGCAGGGAGTGGGAACCTTAGAGCTTAGCGTAGATGACACCGATGTCATCGTCGAAGTTGACTCGTCAACGGACATAACTAGAGATAACGATGACCTGGTTTGCGAAGACTTATTAGAGGGAGATCGAGTAGAAGTAAGGGGAGAATTACTCATAAATTTCTCTGTTCGAGCTGACACAATCGAATTGCTTTAATGTAGTATGCGAACCGCAGTTCGGTTCGCATGGAAATAAAGAGCGGAAAAAATGGAAATGAAGGAATGGGAAAAATAAGATTCCTCAGCCGCAAGTTCCCTCACGTTCGTTCAGGACAGGCTTCGGAATGACATCAAAGTAACTGTCATTTCGGGCATAATGGCAAAAAATGTGTGCTGTTTTCAATTATTTTTCTTTTAAAAATGAGTACCATTTGAAGTAATTTATCCGCTTGCGTGCAGCCAACCCTCTGTGATTACGGTAA
>Ga0187893_10014354_pt1 | contig 10819 bp, 10 predicted proteins | sample MA1701074metaG_FD_139574 | JGI IMG/M metagenome (GOLD analysis project Ga0187893, IMG submission 139574) | White microbial mat communities from a basaltic lava cave in the Kipuka Kanohina Cave System on the Island of Hawaii, USA - MA170107-4 metaG ...
GGGCTCCGGAAGCGGCGGGAGATCCTTGAACAGGTGTCGTGCCCGCTCCTCGATCGTCGGCATCGGAGTGCCGCTCGCCTCGACCGGCTCCGGCTTCTCGAGGACCGGCATCTCGAGGTCGAACGCCGCAGCCTGCGCCGCTGCCTCGGCCTGCCGCTCCGCCTCGAGTCGCGCCTCGACTTCCGCGACCTCCGCGGCGGTCCGCCGCCGTTTGGTCGCCTTGGCCGCCGGCGTCGGTTCCGCCTCGGCGGCCTTGGCCTTTTTCGTCACCCGCTTCTTCGTGGCCGTGGGCGCCACGGCTTTCTTCTTCCGCTTCTCGCGCTCCCAGCGGACCCGGACCGCCGCGATTTGATCGTCCTCCAACGACGATTGCGGCCCCCGGGCAAAGACGTGCATGTCCTTGAGCAGCGCCATCAGCTGCTCGCTGGTAGCCTCCAGCTCGTTGGCAAGATCCTGAACTTTCGTCTTGACCACTCAATCCTCCGTCAATCCGTTCCTCCCTGACCCGCCGCCCGCACGATCCCGTCGGCGAGGGCGGCATCCCGGACCCCGGCAACCATGACCGGCGGCTTTCCTAACCCGGCTCCGAGCTCCGAGGCATTGGGACCTTCCACCTGCGGCACTCCCAGGGCCGTGGCGAGCCGGACCACCTTCTCTCTGGCTCGCTGGCTCGCATCGCGGGCGACCACCAGGCACCGGATTTCCCTCGCCTGAAGGCCGCGGCGCACTGCGTCCACGCCCACAACAACGCTCCCGGCCCGGATGCCCAGGCCGAGGTACCCCAGCACTCCGCTCATGCCGCCGGCTGTGGCTCCGTCCCCTCCGTCCCTCCGTCCTTCGGTCCTTCCGTCCCTTCTTCAGCGGTCAAATCGGAGAGAAACGCCATCAGCTCATCGGCCGCGGGCGGGGTCATCCCGGGCATCTTGTCGATGTCCTCGCGCTCGAGATCGAGGATGTCATTCAGGGTCTTGAAGCCGGCCGCCTCCAGAATCGTCAGCAGGTCGGCCGAGAGGCCCTTGAGCTCGGAGAGTTTGACCTGAGCCGCCGCCTCCTCCTCCGGCAGCGGCGCCAGGGCGAACAGCGGGCCTTCCCCACCTCGCTCGAGCCATTCCCGGCTCGAATAGAGATCGATCTTCCAACCAGTCAGCTCGGAGGCCAGCCGCACGTTCTGTCCGTTCCGCCCGATCGCCAGCGAAAGCTGATCCTCGTCCACCACCGCCTGGATCGTTTTGCTCTCCGGATCGGAGAAGACCTTCGCCACCCGGGCCGGTGCCAGGGCGAGCCGGGCGAATCGCTCCGGGTCGGGCGACCACGGCACGATGTCGATCCGCTCCCCGCCCAGCTCGTTGACGACGGCCTGCACCCGGGAGCCTTTGAGCCCGACGCAGGCGCCGACGGGATCAATCGCGTCGTCGCGCGAGATGACCGCGACCTTGGTGCGACTCCCGACTTCCCGGGCGATCGCCCGGATGTCCACGACGTTCTGGGCGATTTCGGGTACCTCCAGCCGGAACAACGCCGCCACGAACATGGGGTCGCCGCGGGACAGAACCAGCCGCGGGCCCTTGGGCGTCTCCTCCAGCTTCTTGAGCACCGCGCGGATCGTATCGCCCTGGTGGAAATGCTCCCGGTGGTTTTGCTCCCGGTAGGGGATGATCGCTTCCGCCTCGCGGAACTTGTTCAGCATCAGGACCAGCTTGCCCCGTTCGATCTGCTGCACTTCTCCCGAAAGCAGCTCGCCCACCTTGTCGCCGAACTCTTCCCGGATCTTGGTCCGTTCACCTTCGCGCACCCGCTGAATGATCCGCTGCTTCGCGGCCTGAACCGCCAGCCGGCCGAAGTCGCTGAATGGGATCTCCTCCTCCAGAACGTCGCCGACCTGAAAGTCCTCATCCTCGTAACGTGCTTCCTCGAGGGAGACTTGCGCGCTGGGGTCCTCGACCTGCTCGGCGACCGTCCGGAGCCGCATGACCCGCACGGTCCCCTGAAGCTCGTCGACGTCGAGATCGAACCGGACGTTGGGACCGAACTTGCGCGCCAGCGCCGCGTGGATCCCGTCTCGCAGGAGCTCCAGCAGGTCGCCTCGGTCCAGCTGCTTGGTTGTGGTTAGCTCGCGAAAGGCGGCCAACATCTCGGCTGAGCCAGCCATGTTCGTTGCACTCTCTCCAGGGGAATTCGCGGAGTGGACGGCGGAAACCTGGGGCCGAAAAACAAAAAATGTGGGGGAGCGCCCCACATCACGAACCCGCAACTACCCTCCCCACCCCGCTCCAACCCCGGAATGATAGCCCAGCCATTGCCCCGGGTCAAACGTCTACAGCAACCCGAGATATGCGACCTGACGCCCGTCCTTACCTCCCGAGCCGCGGTGGCTGAAGAAGAGCTCGGAATCGTGCTGGGAGCAGAATTGTGATGTGGAGATATGGACGACGCCGGCAGCCCTGGCTTGGTCCACCAATGTTCCCCGAAGGTCGAGGTGGTTTTTTTCCCCCGTCCGAGCCTCCACGCCACAAGCCTCCATGACTTCAGAACCTACTTGATAGCAAGTGCCGCAAATGCCTACGCCACAATGAAGTAGGATACTATCGACGCGAGCCGCTCCTTGTTGGAAAAGGTAGATCGCCCGCTCCAGGATTCCGTTGGCCACCCCGCGCCAGCCGGCATGGAGGAGGGCGATGACTCTCGTTTCCGGGTCGACCAGATACACGGGAATGCAGTCGGCGACCGTCACGGCGAGCAGGAGGCCTGGAGCGGCGGTCATGTGGCCGTCGGATCCCTGCTGAATCACCAGCCCCCGGGCGGGGTGTTGCCAGCGGACCTCCTTGCCGTGGACCTGCCGGGACACCACCGTCCCCTGGAACTCAGGGAGGCTTTCCAGGAGCGCGTTCCAGCAGTCCATCACCCGGCCAACCGGCGTGGCCTCTCCGGCCAGACCCAGATCGAACGGCCGGGCCCGGTCGGGACCTCGCCCCGTGATCCCAGCGACGACCCCTATCTCGCGCCATTCCGGGAGCTCGTAACGGGGAACCGGCCCGGGAACCGGGGCCTCGGTCATTCCAATCGTTCGATGGAGGCGCCCAGTGCCTGAAGCCGGGAGTGAATCTGTTCGTACCCGCGCTCGATCTGCCCGATGTTGTGGATCGTGCTCATCCCCTCCGCGGCGCACGCCGCCAGCAGCACCGCCATCCCGGCGCGGATGTCGGGGGAATCCACCGTGCTGCCCCGGAGGTGCGAGGGGCCGGTGATCACGGCACGGTGCGGATCACATAACACGATCCGGGCGCCCATGCCGATCAGTTTGTCCACGAAATACAATCGCGACTCGAACATCTTCTCGAACACCAGGAGGATGCCTTCGCACTGGGTTGCCGTGACGATCGCGATCGAAATGACGTCGGCGGGGAACGCGGGCCACGGGCCGTCCTCGAGCTTCGGGATGTGACCCCCCACGTCGGCCCGGATCCGCCGCTCCTGATCCGAGTCCACTACGAGCCTGGTCCCGGAGACCCGGGGACGGACGCCCAGCCGGTCGAACCCATAGAGAATGCTTCGCAGGTCGTCCGGTCGCACCGGGTCGATGGTGACGCTTCCATTCGTCACCGCGGCCAGCCCGATGAAGCTCGCGATTTCGATGTGGTCCGGTCCGATCTCGAAACTGCATCCGCCGAGGGGCCGCCCTCCTTCGATGATGTAGCTGTTGGTGCCAATGCCTTCGATCGAAGCGCCCATCGCCACCAGGCAGCGGGCCAGGTCCTGCACATGGGGTTCCTGCGCCGCGTTCCGCAGGATCGTTGTTCCCGGAGCGGCGACCGCGGCCATCAGCGCGTTCTCGGTGCCGGTCACGCTGGGCTCGTCGAGGAAGAGGTCCGCACTGTGCAGCTTGCCCTCGATCTCGTACCGGTCTCCGACCGACACGCTCGCACCCAAGGCCTCGAGCGCCAGCACGTGAGTGTCCACCCGGCGGCGGCCGATGACGTCGCCTCCAGGGGGAGGGAGAGAGACCCGGCCAAACCGGGCCAGCAGAGGAGCAGCGAACAGAATGGATGCCCGGATCTGGGCGCACAACCGCGGATCGAGCGGCTGATCGGTGACGGCACGGGTATCCACCACCATCGAGTTGTCGCCGGTCCATTCGATCTGCGCGCCGAGGTGCGCGAGGAGGGAGGCCATGGACTCGACGTCCCGGATGCGCGGCACATTGGTGAGGGCGACCGGCCCGTCCGCCAGCAGGGTGGAGGCCAGAATCGGCAGCGCGGCGTTCTTGTTCCCGGCCGGCCGTACCGAGCCGGAAAGCCGCTGCCCTCCCTGTACTCGAAATCGTGCTGGCATGGAGCAAAACCTCGCTCGTTCTGCGTGGGCCAGTCAAGCGGAACGGGTTATTTTGGAATGATGGAGGCATCCATACCGGGCTGGGTCGGTCCCACGATTGCCATCTCTCTGGTGGTAATCGCCCTGGCCGCTGTGGCAATCGGAACCGTCACCGTGGCGGCCAACTGGACCGCGCGCCGGAAACTCGGCGAGCTGGGCCGCAGGCTGGAGGGGATCCGCGCTGAGGCGGAGCGCGTGCTGGAAACAATTCGAGAGCTCACCGAAACCGGCGCTGATGAGGCCCGCCACTATCTGGCGGCCAGCAAGTCCATTCGGCGCGATCTCGAGCTTGGCGTCGAGCGGGTCAAGTCGCGTCTCGCCGACCTCGACGCGCTCTACGAGGTCGTCCACGAAGAAGTCGAGGACACCGCCCTCGATGTAGCGGCCCGGGTGCGCGCCGTCCGGCAGGGCGCCAGTGTCGTGGGAAAGCTCCGGCGCTGGATGGTGCGGGGACGCCGGTGACGCTCAAGCGGGTCCTCGCCGGCTTTGCGCTGGTCATCGCGTGGGGCCTGCTCCATCCAGGTGATGCCCAGGCCTGGACTCCAGGGACGCACATCTATCTCGGCGAAACGATCCTCGCGAACCTCCGGCTGCTTCCGCCCGCCGTCGCGGCGCTGCTGCACGCGTTCCCCTACGATTTTCTCTACGGCAGCATCGCCCCCGACACCTCGTTCGCCAAGAAGTACGTCCCCCCCGGGCGCCATTCCCACTACTGGCACGTCGGGAGGGAAACGTTCGACCTGGCCCCCTCCGATGCGCTCAGGGCTTTCGGGCTTGGGTATCTCTCCCACCTCGCCGCGGATACGATCGCCCACAACTACTTCGTCCCGCGGCAGCTGGTGCTCACCCCAACGACGCGGTCCATGGGGCACACCTACTGGGAGTCCCGCGTCGAAACCCAGCTCGGCGGCCATTGGGCCCGGCGGGCCAGAGAGATCATCGGGCTCGATCAGCAGGCCGCGCATCGCCACCTCGAGCGGATCATTTCGCCGACGATTTTCAGCGTGCGTACCAACCGCAGGCTCTTCCATGGGATGGTCCGGCTGTCGCACAGCAAGAGTTTCCAGCGCGCCATGCAGGCCGCCAGCGACCGAAGCCGGTGGCTCCTGAACGAGCAGGACGTGGAGCGACACCTGCAGATCGCCTACGATGTCACGATCGACCTGCTCGCCGCGGCGGAGCGAGAGATCGAGCGAGCGCGGGCCCTCGCGCTCGACCCCAATGGGGCCCAGGCGCTTCGCGCCGCCAAGCGGTTGCGCCGGAAGGAGCTCGGCCTGGGGACGCTGGGATCGCCATCGCGGCTGCTCGAGCTGGCCGAAGAGCGCTTCGGAGCGCGGCCGGTGGAAGGGAGCTTCTGGAACCGGTCGGACGTGGTGCGCCCGTGGGATGCCAGGAACGGGGTGGCACACGCCCCGGCGAGCGGGCCGCTCGCTATCCTCTCCGGGGAGTGATCTCCCCGACCGCTTCGATCAGCCGGTCCACTTCCTCTTCCGTCGTGTAACACGCGCAGCCGGCCCGCACCAGCCCCTCGGGTGCGAGTCCCAAACGGTCCACCACCGTTTTGGCGTAAAAATCACCGTGGCTCAGGAAGAGCCCCCGTTGGGACAATTGGCGCACCACGTCTTCCGGTGCGATGCCGCCGACCGTGAATCCCAGGGTCGGCGTCCGCGGCGCAGCGGGCGGCGGTCCATACAGGCGCACCCGTCGCTGGGCCTTGAGGCCGGCCCAGAGTCGGTGAAAGAGGGCGGTCCCTCGATGGTGGAGTTCCGAGAACGCCGCCGCCAGGCGGGCTCGCCGGGTCGACCCGTTTCCGAGACCTGCGAGGAAGTTCACCGCCGCGAGCGCGCCGGCGATACCCTCGTGGTTCTGGGTCCCGGTTTCGATCCGCTCCGGGGCGGTATCCGGCGCCGGCTCCACCTTGGGAAGGTCCACCCGCTCCAGCAACTCCTGGCGCCCGAACAGAACCCCGAGGTGTGGCCCGTAGAATTTGTACGCCGAACACATCAAAAAATCGCAGCCGAGCGCCTGCACATCGAGGAGCCGGTGCGGAGCAGCGTGTACCGCATCGACCACGGTGAGCACGCCGGCTTGCCGGGCGATCGCGCACGCGGCAGCGGCGTCCACCACCGTCCCGAGACTGTTCGAGGCCGCGGTGATCGCGAGCAGGCGGGTGCGAGGGGTGACCAATCCGGAGAGCTCGGCCAGGTCCACCGTCCCGTCGGACACCCGGAGCGGGAGCATTCGCAGGCGAATTCCCCGCTCCCGCGCGAGCGCCTGCCAGGGCGCCACATTGGCATGGTGCTCCAACTCGGTGAGCACGATCTCATCGCCCGACTCGAACCCGCGCCCTAACCCGCGCCCCAGGTGGAACACCAGACTCGTCATATTGAGGCCGAACGCTACTTCGGCCGGCCGGCAGTGAAAGAAATCGGCGAACCCGGCGCGGGCCGCCTCGATCATCCCGTCGGTCTCCGCGCTGCTCGGATAGGCCCAGTGGGTGTTGGCGTTGTGGTGGAAGAGATAGTCCTGCATCGCCTCGACGACGACGCGAGGTACCTGGGTGCCTCCGGGCCCGTCGAAGTACGCCACCGGGTGCGCACCGTGGACCCGGGCGAGGGCCGGGAACTCCGCCCGGATGGCACCTACTGCGGCCACTATCCTTGCCCGCTCAGCTTGCGCACCAGCACCGGCTGGACTCCCTTCGGGTCTGCTTTGCCCTGACTGGTCTTCATCACCTGCCCGGTCAGGAACCCGAGCAGCTTCGTTTCGCCGGCCCGGTACCGCCCCGCCTCGTTGGGATGGGCGGCGATCACTTCGTCCACCCACCCTTCCAGCGCGGATTCGTCCCGCACCTGAATCAGGCCGAGCCGCTCCGCCACGGCCTGGGGATGGCCGCCAGCTAGCGCGAGTTCTGCATAGACTTTCTTGGCGGCCTGATGGCTCACGATGCCCTGCTCCACCAGCCGAATCAGCGCGACCAGATCCTCCGCTTTCACCTGGAACGTTCCGGCCGCGTTGTACCCGGTCATGCCGTCACCCAGCACCCAGTTGGCCGCGGTCTTGGCCGCTGCACCGCCCCGCACCACCGTTTCGAAGTAGTCGGCGATCGCCCGCTCGCTCGCCAGCACGCCCGCGTCGTACCCGGACAGGCCGTACTCCGCCATGAGCCTGCTCCGCTTTTGCGCCGGCAGCTCGGGCAGCTCGCCCCGGATCTCCTCGATCCACGCCCGGGACAACACCAGGGGTGGCAGGTCGGGATCGGGGAAGTACCGGTAGTCGTGGCTTTCTTCCTTCGACCGCATCGGCCGGACTTCTCCGGTGCCGGCGTTGAACAGCAAGGTCATCTGGGTAACCCGCTCTCCCCGCTCCAGCAGACCGGCTTGCCGCTCCTGCTCTGCCTCCAGGGCCCGTTCGACATTCGCGAAGCTGTTGAGATTCTTGATTTCGGTTTTGGTGCCGAAGCCCGCGCCGGCGCGCCGCAGCGAAATGTTCGCATCGACCCGGAGGCTCCCCTTTTCCATGCTGCATTCGCTGACGCCGGCGTAGATCAGGAGCTGCTTGATAGTGACCAGGTAGGCCCGTGCTTCAGCCGGACTGCGGAGGTCGGGCCCGCTCACGATTTCCGCCAGCGGCACCCCGGCACGGTTGAGGTCCACTGCAGTCTTCCCGGGAATCCGGTCGTGGAGCGATTTGCCCGCGTCCTCCTCCACGTGCAGGCGTTCGATCGCGATCTCCACCGTCCCCCGGGTCGGCGTCTCGACCGGGAGTTGGCCTCCCTTCGAGAGGGGCTCGTCGAATTGGGAGATCTGGTACCCCTTGGGGAGATCGGGGTAGAAGTAATTCTTGCGGGCGAAGATGCTTCGCTCACGAACGTCGCCCCCCAGCGCATGTGCCGCCCGGACCGCGAGTCGGATCGCTTCACGATTCGGGACCGGGAGCGCTCCCGGCAGGCCGAGGCAGACCGGACACACGTTGGTGTTGGGCGGATTCCCGAAAGCGGTCGAGCAGGCGCAGAACATCTTCGACCGGGTGGCGAGCTGTACGTGGACCTCGAGCCCGATGACGGTTTCCCAGCTCATCGGACTTCGGCTCCGGCCTCCACGTGCCGTTCCAGCGTGGCCGCCACGGACAGCATCTTGGCCTCCTCGAACCCGTCGCCGATGAGCTGCCCCCCGATCGGGAACCCCTCACTGCGGCCGATCGGCAGGCTTATGGCCGGAAGGCCCGCCAGGTTCACCGGACACACGAAGATGTCGGCCAGGTACATTGCCACCGGGTCGCTGGTCTTCTCGCCCGCCTTGAAGGCCGGGGTCGGGGTAGTGGGAGTGAACAGCAGGTCAATGCCGGACTGGAACGCCCGGCGGAAGTCCTCGACGATGCGCGATCGGGCGGCTTGCGCCTTGCCATAGTAGGCGTCGTAGTAGCCGGCGCTGAGCACGTACGTCCCCACAAGAATCCGGCGTCGCACTTCGGCGCCGAAGCCTTTGCCCCGGGTGGCGCGGTAGAGCGCCCGCACGTCACCCTGTGAGGGAAACCGGGGCCCGTAGCGGGCGCCGTCGTACCGGGCCAGGTTGGCGGCGGCCTCGGCCGGCGCCAGGACGTAATAGGTCGGCACCGCGAGCCCGACATGCGGCAGCGACACGTCCCTCACCCGCGCGCCGAGGTCGCGAAGCCCCCGCACGGCCGCCTCGCAGGCGGCTTTGACGCCCGGGTGGAGGTCGGCGGGAAAGAACTCCGTCGGAACGCCGATGGTCACGCCCTGGAGCGACGCGCGCGCCTCGACCCGGTGCGGCAGCGGAGGACGATCCACGGTGGTGGCGTCGTGCTCATCCGGGCCGGCCATCGCTGCCAGCACCGCGCCAGCGTCCTGCACCGTCCGGCCGAACGTGGAAATGCAATCGAGCGACGAGCCGAACGCCACCAGCCCGTAGCGGCTCACCCGGCCGTAGGTCGGCTTGACCCCCACGATTCCGCAGAAGCTCGCCGGTTGGCGGACCGAGCCCCCCGTTTCCGAGCCGAGGCCCGCGGGGACGACGCCCGCCGCGACCAGCGCGGCCGACCCCCCCGAGGAACCGCCCGGCACCCGTGAGGGATCCATCGGATGGCGGACGCGCCCGAACGCGGAATGCTCGGTGGAGGAGCCCATCGCAAATTCATCGAGGTTTGCCTTGCAGGCGACCATCGCTCCGGCCGCCCTGAGCCGCTCGATCACCGTCGCGTTATACGGAGAGGTGTATCCCTCAAGGATCCGGGAGCCGCACGTGGTCGGCTGTTCGATCGTGACGATGTTGTCCTTGATCGCGAGCGGCATGCCGTGGAGAGGACCTTGCTGGGCCATTCGGTCCACCCGCATGGCTTCCGCCGTCAAGGCTTCCTTCGACCACGCCAGGGTCGCGTTGAGCCCACCCCGCTCCGCTTCCTCGAGCCGGGTGGCGACTTGCGCGGCGACCTCGCGGGCGCTCAGGCATCCTCCATCGCGCCGAGCTTCGGCACCACGAAGAACCCGTCAATGAATTCCGGGGCGAAGCTCGATGGCGGAAATACCAGGTCGGCGGGGAGCACCACATCGTCGCGCAGCGGGGCCGACGCCGGTCCCGCCACGTACCGGGGGGGCGGAGGCTCCTTGCCCCGTGCCTCCTGCTGCTCCGCCAACTGGGCCACAAACCCCACGATCCGATCCATCTGCGCCGTGAGGGCCGCCAGCTCCGAGTCTTCCACCGCAAGCTCCGCCAGCTTGGCGACGTGTTGAACGTCCTGCGCCGATACGCTCATGCGTCTCCTCCTTCCCAGTCGCGCTCCAGGCCCGCCACGCCGACCAGCAGTTGCCGGAGCCCGACGTCTCCGTCGTCGAACAACACGCTCACCTTGAGGTTCTTCCCGGAGCCGCTCAAGCCCTGGACGGTGCCGCTCCCGAATCGCCGGTGCCGGACCCGCTCGCCCTTGATGAGCCGTGGGGCATCCTGATTCTGCGCTTCTTCGTCCATGGCGTACAGGCGGGTCGGCGTCGCGCGGGGCACGGTGGTAATCTCCCACGGCGCGAGCCATCCCCCGGAAGTGCGACGCGGCGACCAGAGCGACGCAGTGCTCTTCTCTTCCAGCAGCTCCGCCGGCAACGATTCCATGAACCGGGAGACCATGCCCGGACGCAACTCTCCCCCCCGCCGCCGCGTCCTCGCCCAGGTGAGATAGAGCTTGTCCTTGGCGCGCGTAAGCCCCACGTAGAAGAGTCGCCGTTCTTCCTCCACTCCCTCCGGCGTTTCCATCGAGCGGGCCAACGGGAACAGGCCCTCCTCCAGACCCGAGATGACCACAACGGGCCACTCCAGCCCCTTGGCGGTGTGCAGGGTCATCAGGGCGACACCCGAATCGCCAGCGGCCGAATCCGCCGCTGTGACCAGGGACGCTTCCGCGAGGAACCGTTCAAGCGGGGTCCCGGCCTCGTCGTCCGCAA
>Ga0187893_10014355_pt1 | contig 10819 bp, 5 predicted proteins | sample MA1701074metaG_FD_139574 | JGI IMG/M metagenome (GOLD analysis project Ga0187893, IMG submission 139574) | White microbial mat communities from a basaltic lava cave in the Kipuka Kanohina Cave System on the Island of Hawaii, USA - MA170107-4 metaG ...
CTCCGCGGCCTCCGGTCCTTGCGCTGACGCGCAAGGCCTCCGGCCACGCCTCGGAACCACCCGCCTCGCGGGTACCCGGTTCCTCCGGCCTTGCGCGGCTGCGCATTGCTCGCCGCTCACCTCTGCGTCCTCTGCGGTTCCCATCTCCTGACGCTGCCGGGCCGGGCGCCGAGGGGTGCCTGAATCGATTGGTGCTTGCTGGCTCGCTGGCGAATGCCTACCATCATGCCTCTCCAGGCCGGATTTCCTTGCAGTCGTTCGCTGGTCTCCACCGATCAATCTTCCTGAAAGGTCTGTGGCTCTATGACCTCTAGTGGATTCCTTATCGCCTCTCTCGTGTTCCTGCCGGCCACTGCGCCGGAGGGGGAGGTTGCCGCGTTCGGCTTTCTCGGAATGGAGGTTTACCGGGCCTCCGGAGAGAGCGTAGGTCTGCGTGCCGTCGATTTGAACGGCGACGGCCGTACGGACCTCGTCTATGCCGACAATGCGGATGCCACGCTCCGCTTTCTGGTCCAGCGCGCGCCGGGGGAGCCCCCGGACGAAGCGGCCGTTGCCGGCGCCGCGGGTGGTGGCGCTGAAGCCGGCAGCGCGGTCCGCCGCTCGGTCAACGAGATCCGCTTCGACGATCGGTTCCGCCGTGAACGGTTTTTCACCGAGAAGAAGGTGACCGCCCTCGAGGTCGCCGACTTCGACGGCGACAAGAAACCCGACATCGCTTACTACGGCGATCCCGAGGAGCTGGAAGTCATCTACCAGAGCGGCGAGTGGGGCTCCCGGAGGGAGAAGTTCCCGATCACCGACGGAGTCCAGAGCCTCGATGCCCTCGCGGCGAGGGACATCGACGGCGATGGCAGGAGCGACCTCGTCTTCCTGGGAGAGGGGAAGACCTACATTTTTCGCCAGCGGCCCTCGGGCGGCCTCGAGAGCCCACGGCGGCTTCACAACTTCTTCGCCGACGCGGAAGGGCTGCATCTGGGCGACCTCGACGGCGACCGCCGGCCCGATTTCGCCCTACTGCGGCCGCGCGCCAGCCACCCGTTCATCCTGCGGTTCCAGCGGGAGGACGGCTTCGGGCCCGAGGTGGCGGTGAAGTCGCTGCCTGTCCACCGGGCGATCTTTGCGCCGCTCGACGGCTCCGAGCAATCTTCGATCCTCGCCATCCAGGGCAATACGCGCCGGCTCCGCGTCTTCCGCTGGGAGAAGTCCGAGCGTCCGCCCGCCCCACCCCTTTCGGACCCGCGTTACTACGGTTTTCGATCGGAGGGAGATCCGGCCGCCCGCCGCATCGCGCTCGGCGACGTCGACGGCGATGGCCGGGCCGACCTCGCCGTCAGCTCCGCGGAGACCGCCGAGCTGGATGTCTCCCTCCAGCGCCCCGGTGGCGAGTTCGCGCCGCCGGTCCCGTTTCCGACCCTCGCGGAGGTGAAGGGGATCGCGCTGGGGGATATCGATGGAGATGGGAAGCCCGACGTGATCGTCGCGAGCGCCCGCGAGAAGGCGATCGGCGTGAGCCGGTGGCAACCGGCGGAGGGCGGGGGGCGGCTCTCGATCCCGGAATCGCTCGCGATCGATGGCGAGCCGCTCCTCGTCGCCGCGGGCAAGTTCCTCGACGCCGCCGCGGCGAGTGCGGCAGGCGTCGGCCCCGTGCAGCTCTGCCTGGTCTCCAAGGGATCGTCGGGGAAATTCCACCTCTCGGTGCGCGGCCTCGACCGCGCGCGCGCCCTCGACGGCCTCTTCGATCTCGCCATCGAGGCAGGTGCGGAGCCCTCGGGCCTCGAAACTCTCGACGCCGACGGCGATGGCCACCTCGACATCCTGCTCTTGATCCCTTTCGAGGATCCGCGCCTGTTCATCCGGCGGTCCGTAGAAGGGGCGGCGCCGGGACTCCAGTACCGGGAGGTTTCCCGCGAGAAAGACTTCGGCATCGGCCAGGTCTCGCGGCTCGTACCGGCCGCCCTGACGATCGGGTCGCTTGCGGAGCCGGCCGCGCCGGGGGGATCGCAGCGTGGGGCGACGCTCCTCGTCGCCCAGAAGAGCTTCGCGCGGGCGCTCGTCCTCGAACCGCCGGGCCGCCTGAAGGTCGTCGAGCAATTTCCCGGACGCGGCGCCACGGCGGAGATCCTCGGGGCGGCGGCCCTGAATCTCGACGGAGACCCCGAGAAGGAGATCCTCCTCTACGACCGTCAGGCTTCTCAAGTCGACATCCTCGACCGCGGGGAGGGAGGGATCTACAAGACGACGCGGTCGATCTCGCTGCCCGCCTTCGAATTCGGCGGCTTCCGCGTGCTCGATTTGAACGGCGATGGCCGAGAAGACGCGGCCGCGGTCACGCGCCAGGCGCTGGCGGTCTTCTATCAGGGGGCCGCGGAGGGCGACCTGGTCGAATTCCAGCGATACGACGGCAAGGAACGGGCTGCCGGCGCCGAAGATCGAGGTCTCCCCGACGATCTCGAAACCGGCGACCTCAACGCCGACGGTAGCCCCGACATCGTCTACTCGACGAGCCCGCACAACTTCCTCGGCTTCCTCGTCCGGCCGGGGGGGCCCGGCGAGCGGGGCGGGGCCGGCGAACAAGGGAAGGCGCGCGGCGAGATGCGCCTCGCCCAGGAATTCCAGATCTTCGAGGAGAAATCCTTCATGCGCCGCCAGGGCAGCCACGGCCCGCGCCAGATCCTGGCCGCCGAGGTCACCGGCGACGGCAAGACCGACCTCCTCCTCCTCATCCACGACCGGATCATCCTTTACCCGCAGGAGTGAACCTTGAAGCTTCGCGATCCTCTCAAGTTCCTCGTCCTCGCGCTGTCTTGCTCGCATGGGAGCGCGGCGCCGGCCGACACCGTCCATCTCGCCGCGGGCGGCTCCATCGAAGGGAAGGTGGTGAAGCGGACGGCCGAGTCGGTCTTCATCGACGTGGGCTACACGATCCTCGCGGTGCCGGTGAAGGAGGTCAAGGAGGTCAAGAGCGCCGGCGCCACGGAGCCGGCGGAGAAGCGCCCGGCCGGCGAGGCCGCCGGCGGAAAGGAAAACTCTCCCGGAGGTAAGGCCGAGCCGGCCGAAGGGCCCGGAGGCGAGCGCCGTGTGGGCATCTTCTTTTCCATGAAGCTCGACGCCGGGTCCATCAAGGACAAGGCGCGCGAAGTCGGTTCGGGGGTCGTCCAGATCGTCTGTCCCGGCAAGACCGGCTCGGGTTTCATCATCAACGACGTCGAAGGCTACGTGGTCACGAACAACCACGTCGTCGAAGGGGACCAGGACATCGCGGTCGTCATCTACGTCCGCGAGGAGCACGATTTTCGAAAGGTCCGCCTCGAACGCGTAAAGATCGTCGCGCTCAATCCTTTTCTCGACCTCGCTCTCTTGCAGCTCGACTCCGAAGAGATGGCCGCGAACGGAAAGGGACGGAAGCTCGGCCTCCGCAAGGTCTACCTGGGAGACACGAGCGTGGTCCGCGTCGGCGATCCGGTTTTCGCGATCGGAGCGCCTCTGGGCCTCGAGAGGACCGTGACCGAGGGAATCGTCAGCAACAACCGCCGCGCGCTGGGCGGCCTCGTCTACGTCCAGACCTCCGCGCCGATCAACCCGGGCAACAGCGGCGGCCCGCTCTTCAACGACCACGGTGAGGTGGTCGGCATCACCTCCCTGAAGGCCTCGTTCGGCGAATCGCTCGGCTTCGCGATCCCCGTCGACTATCTGAAGGACTTCCTGGCCAACCGCGAGGCGTTCGCCTTCGACAAGAACCATCCCAACAGCGGCATCCGCTACCTTCCGCCGCCGCGGAAGGCGAAACCGGAAAAGCGAGAACTTTAGAGGTTGTCCGCTCCCGGCGACTTCCTGCACGAATTTGTCGGCGCCGTCCAATTTCTTTGGTCAGGAGATCCGAGCGAAGCTATGATCTCCCGCTTTCCGCAGGCCGAAGGCTCAAAGTCGCGCAAAAGCTCGGCCGGTCGGTTGACGAAAGATGATGGGATCATCGATCGGATCATAGAACGGAAAGGACGCAGCTCGCATGAAACTTATTCGGAACCGTCCGCAGGCGGTCGCGCCTCTCGGGATCGTCCTCTTCGCCGCCCTCGGCGCGGCCCTGTGTTGGCCCCTGGCGGCTCCATCTCAGGACGCGAAGACCGTCGCCTCCATCTCGGCGCTGGCGGCGCTGCCCGGCGACACGACACTCATCGTCCAGGTGCGGAACTGCGCCGAAATCACGAAGAAGCTCAAGGCGTCGCCGTTCTATGGGCTGCGCAACCATCCCGACATCAAGAGATTCGTCGACGACATCAGCAACAAGTTGGAGCGCGAGCTGACAGATGCACGGTCCAAGCTCGGCTTCGATCCGATGGACCTGGTCAACCTCGCGGAGGGCGAAGTGCTCTTCGCCATCGGAGGACTGGAGAAGATCATCTCCGCTCTCGGCGCCAAGGCCTCCGGCGGCGACGTGGACATCCGCCCAAACGAAGTGCCGGTCCTCCTCTTCGTGAACGCCGGAGCGAACGCCCCCCAGTTCCGCGAGAGGCTGGGCAAGATCTACGACTTGGCCCAGAAGGAAGGCTCAAAAAAGGAGGTCGAGGACTTCCGCGGCGGAAAGATCACGACCCTGAGCGCCCCCAAGGCATCGGAAAAAGACAAGCCTGCGAACGATTTGGAGAAGCTCTTCATCGGCGACATGGGGTCCGCGGTCATGATTTGCCTGAGCCGTCCGTTCCTTGAGCAGGTCATGGCCAATCTCACCGCCGCCGGCCCCGATGCGCTGATCAAGACCGCCGATTTCCAGGCGACCCTGCGCGAGGTCCGGGTGGACGCCGACGCGACCGTCTTCGTGAACATCCGCCCCCTGGCCGTCGCCGCCCGCAAAGCTCTCCAGGGCAACCCCATGATCAACATGGCGTGGCAGCTCATCGAGGGGAAGATCCTCGGCCGCAGCTTGAAGAACCTGGCGGTCTCGATGACGCTGGGCGGCGGCAACGTCCAGCAGATCTTCTTCGTCAACAACGGCGGGGCCTCGGACGGATTCCTGGGGATCCTGCGCGGCCAGCCGTTCGCCGCTCGCCCGCATTCGATCTTTCCCGACGATGCGGACCAGGTCTCGACGACCGCGATTAACTTTTCGGCCTTCTACTCGATCGTGAAGGACGTAGGGCAGATGATGATGAGCGCATCTCAGGGTTTCGCCGGCCCTCCCGGGGGTCAGCCGGGTGGGGGGGCCGGGCAGCCCGACCCCGAGCAGATGATCGAGGCGATGTACGGGATCAAGATGAAGCCGGTTGTCGATGCGATCGGCAACAACGTCCACTTCTTTCAGCGGGGCGGGGCGTCCGAGCAGAACCCGCTCGGGAACCTTGTCTTCGGCCTGGAGTTGAAGGACGAGATGCCGATCAAAGACCTCTTGAGCAAGGTCAGCCTGATGATGGGCCTGACCAGCGAGAAGTACCTCGACCGGGATATCTATCCGCTGGGCGGGCCGTCGAGCGGACCGCCGGCGGCGGTCTCTCCGACCCTCGGGATCGCGGACAGGATGTTCGTCTTCGGGACCAATCTGGAAATGGTGAAGGAGATCATCCGCCGCTCGGGCAAGGAATCGAAGGGAATCGGCGACACTCCGGGCTACCAGGCCGTTGCAGGGCTGGTCCCCACGCAGGTCACGGCACTCAGCTACTCGAGCACGAAGGCCTTCCGGGATTCGATGAAGATGGTCAAGGAAGCTATCCGGACGATCGGGGAGGGGATCCCGGTGCCGGACCTGACGCCGGTCTCCGACATCGTGACCGGGTCCATCGGCTGGGCCCTCTGGAAGCCGAACGGTTTCTACGGGGAGACGATTGTCGCGCTGAAGAAGTAACCGCACTCGCGGGCCAGAGGCCCGCGGGCGGTTACTTTCGCTCTGTTCCGTTCAGTCGCCACGGAGGCTCCCTGAAGGGGGCGTTCTGCGGCGCGGTTGGTGGCCGAGCGGGGGCGACGCACTCCGTGGTAGGCGCCTTGGGTGATCTGGCGAAGGCAGCCGCACTCGCGGGCCAGAGGCCCGCGGGCGGTTGCGTCTTTCGTGACCGGTCAGCGGCGATAAGCCGCCGCGTGGAAGGCCAGCTCACGGCGAAATCGGTGGCCGCGGTCGGCTTCATTGCCGCGTTCTTGGCGAGCGGATAAGCCGCCCGAGGATCATCGGGTGTTGAAATGCCGTTTTAGCCGGGCGAACTTGATCCGCGTTGAAACGCGTCGAATCCGCAAAACGGTCAGCATTGTTCAGTCGCCACGGAGGCTCCCTGAAGGGGAGTGTTGCGGCTGACCACCGGCTGGGAGCGGACGGGAACCGCATCGGCATCCCGTGTCCGCTTCCGGATCCGCCCTCAGAGCCGTTGCCGGCGGCTGCCCCGCTCCTATCCCATGACTCCGAAGCTTGGCGCCGGGGTGACGTCCAGCCCTTCCGGCACGCCCGGGAAGTGGTCGCGGACGAATTCTCCCTGAGCTTCGCGCGTCTTGCGGGAGAGCTTGCTCTGAAGCTTCTCTCCGCACTTCTCGCAAAGGACGATGCTCGGGACGAGGAGCGAGGTCTCGCGGCACATCCCGACGATGGTGAAGTTGGGCACGAGAGCCCTCGGGAAACCGCAAAAGTGACAGTGGGTCGGCTCGGGGGCGGGCTTGAAGTTCGAGAGGAGGAAGTGCTTCATGCTTTCCTTCGACTCCTCGGAGAACTCCTTGGCGGTGTTCTCGCCGCATTTGTGGCAGATGGCCATCTCGAAGATAGCCTCCGTGCCGCGATAGACTTTCTGAATCTCGTAGATGCGCCCGTCGGCCAGCAGGTCTCCGCACACGCAGCACGAGCGAAATGGACCCTTCTCGAACACCGAGTGTAAGAGGTTGGGGATGGGCCGCTGCTGAAACTGAAAGAGAGGGTTCTGTGGATCGAAGTCCATGCTTTACCTGTGGCGAGAGCTCAGTATAGTCTCCCGGAGTTGGGACGCAACTTCGCCCCGAAGTGGTTGATAAAAGGGAGGAGCGATGCATCTGGAGCTTGATCCCCATCCCCATCCGCACCCGCACCCCACGCGGCAGAGGGGGGTTCTGCCGTGGATCCTGATCGCCGCCATCATCGGCGTGTCGGCTTTCCTCGCCTTTAGGAAGGGGAAACTGGACGAGGTGGGAGCGATCCGGAGGTTCCATGAAGGCGTGGCCCTCCTCGAGCAATACAGCTACGAGCCGGCGTTCGATGCGTTCTCGGACGTCGTCGATTCCTACCCCGATTGGACTGCAGCCCGCTTCAACCTCGGACTTGCGGCCCTGAATCGCCAGAAGGAGTACCTCAAGACCGCCGAAGCCGAGCTGCGCGAGGTTTTGCGGTCCGACCCGCGGAGCCTTCACGCTCATTTCACCCTCGGCATCCTCTACAAGCATCTGGGGAGGCTCAAGGAGGCGTTCGCCGAGTTTGAAATCGTCGCCAAGGGGGATCCCGCCGATCCTTACGCCCAGTTTGAGTACGGAGCGGCTCTGAGCGACGAAGGCAAGCTGCCGGAGGCGCGGGCGGCGTTCGAAGCGACGCTGAAGATCCAGCCGGCGTTCGCTTCGGCGATCTACCGCCTCGCGCAGGTCTCCCAGAGGCTCGGCGACCGTGCGACTAGTGAAGCGCTCTTCGCTCGTTTCAAGGCCTTGGAACTCAACAAGGAGGGAATCAAGTCGGGCGTGGCGTACGGCGAAGGCGGCAAGTACCTGAGCGCGATCCGCGAAGCGGCGCCACCGAAGTCCGGGTCCCCGGCTCCTCTGCAGGCGCCGCCCAAACCCGCCGGTTTGGACACCCAGCCGCGCGTCGCTACCGTTCCGGCGGCGACCGCGGAGTCCATCTCCATCGGCGCCGCATTCACGGCTCAGAAACGCCCCGACGGGAGCATCTCGCCCCCGGCGTTCGCGCTCGGGGACCTCGATGGCGATGGCGCGGTCGATCTCGTCCTTTGCGGCCAACCGAGGGCCGATGGGACTCGCGCGGAAGTCTGGAAAGGGGGCCCCAAGGGCGATTCATTCCAGAAGAAGTCCGAGATCCCGGCCGATGGGTCCGCCGTCGCAGTCGGAGATCTCGACGGTGATTCCGACCTCGATGTGGTCCTGGCCGCGGCGGGCGCCCTGCGTCTCTTCGACAACGATGGGCGCGGGAACTTCGCCCCCTCGACCCAGAAATTGCCTGATGCCCCGCCGGGCTTCCCGGTGCAGGCGCTCGTCTTCGATGCCGACTCCGACTGGGACCTCGACGCCGTCGTGGTTTCTCAAATCGAAGAGGGTGGGAAGGTCTCAACGGCGCTGGCGATCCTCCAGAACAATCGCGATGGGAGCTTCGCCGATGCGGCTCCGAAGGTGGGGTTCTCGCGGCTGCCGCAGGCCTCGCGCGGGGCGCTCTTCGCGGATTTCGATGGCGACATCGACGCCGACATCCTTTGCCTCGGCACGGGGCCGGATGAAGGGACCCTGCTCGTCAACGACCGCGCGTGGGCCTACCGCCGGGTACCTGCGAGGGAGCGCGGCGGCCTGGCCGCGCTCCTCGGAAAAGCGATGCTGGCGCCGGCCATCGCGCAGGCGATCGCCGCGCCCCCGGCGACGGAGGCTCCATCCTCGCTCGCGACGATCCGCGACGCAGTGGGACGGTCTTTCTCCCTCGAAGGCCGCGCGGGCGAGCCGCTCAAGCTCCGGCCGGCTGCGGGTGCGCCGGAGCGCTGGGTCTCGTTCGACCTGAACGGACCGAAGGAGGGCAAGCTCGGCGTCACCTGGTCGAATCTCGCGGGCATCGGCGCCACCGTGGAGGTCCGCGCCGGAGGGCTAGCGTTCCTCTGTCAGGTCCTGACGGAGGGCAGCGGCTGCGCGCGCGGCCCGGCGAGGGCGTTCTTCGATCTCGGGGGGGCTCCATCGATCGACTACGTGCGCATCCTCTGGCCGGACGGCGTCCTTCAGGTCGAGAAGGGGATCGTCCTGGGGATGCTGCACACGATCGAGGAGATCGAACGCAAGCCGGTGTCTTGTCCGATCCTCTTTGCCTGGGATGGGGAACGCTTCGCATACGTCGGAGACTTCCTCGGCGTCGGCGGGCTCGGCTACCTCGAGGCGCCGGGCTTCTACAGCCGCCCGGACCCCACCGAGGTGCTCGAGTTACCCTCGCTGGCACCGCTCGCGGGTTCTGCGGGCGCGCCCGAGTACCAGCTCCGCATCGCCGAGCCGCTCGAGGAGTGCACGTACCTCGATGCGGTCGAATTGATCGCCGTCGACGGGCCCGCGAACCTGACGCTTCACCCCGATGAGCTGTTCGCGGTGCGCGCGCCGGCCCCTCCCGCGCAGCTCCTGGCGTTCAAAGAGCCCCGGCACCCCGAGCGGGCGACGGATGCTCGCTCGCGGGACGTGACGGACGCGCTGCGGCGAATCGACCGCGTCTACGCCGACGGATGGTCGCGCGACCGGAGGTTCCCTGGGGCCGCTGAGCCGCACTCGATCACGCTCGAGTGGAAAGAACCTCTCCCGCGCGGCGGGATCGATGGCTTGCGGCCGGTCTTCTTCCTCCACGGCTACGTCGAGTACGGTTACTCGACCTCCAACTTCGCCGCTTCGCAGGCGAACGTCGCCCTTCACGCGCCGACGGTCTCCGTCGAGCGCGGAGGGAAATGGGTGCCGCTCCGCGAGGAGTGGGGGTTCCCCGGCGGTACTCCACGCTGGATGGCGATGGACCTCGAAGGGCTCCTCGAGCCAGGCGATAGGAAGCTCCGGGTCTCGACGGACATGGAGATCTACTGGGACCACGCGTTCGTCGCGGAGGCCGTCCCGGTTCCCCTCGGCGAGGCGGGCCGGCGCGGGGATACATCTGCCGGGTCTCGAATCGGCGAAAACGCGGGGGTCCGCGCGACCGTCCTCCCGGCGACGCGGGCCGAGCTGCGGTTCCTGGGTTTCCCCCGTACCGACATCGAGACGTACGACTACACAGAAGCCTCTCCCTCCTACTCGATGAAGCCGTTTCCCGGACGCTACACCCGCTATGGCGACGTGCGGGAGCTGATCGGCGCCGCCGACGACCGCTTCGCGATCTTCGGATCCGGCGAGGAGATCGCCGTCTCGTTCGACGCGGCGCGCCTTCCCGAGCTGCCCGCAGGCTGGAAGCGGACGTTCTTCTTCTCGGCGGTTGGCTACTGCAAGGACATGGACCTCTACACGGCCGGTGGCGACCGCGTCGAGCCGCTTCCGTTCCGCGCAATGAGCGCTTACCCGCCCCCTGCAGGCGAGAAGGGCCCCGAGGCGGGCCGCGCGCCGAACGACCGAGAGATCAAGCCGCTCGCCCTCGGCACGGGGGAGTGATCGGCGACCGCGACGCCGGCGGTCCGCTCGGGCGGACTTTCGGATGCGGATGCGGAGGCGGATGCGGATGCACCCCCCCCTCGCGTCGGTCTGCCTTCCGAATCAAGCGACCTTCGTCCACTTGCCACGCCCTTCTTGAGGGGCGAATGCCCCGGAGTAAGATCCGGCCCCACGGATCATGGGTCTCTCCGTGGAGCGAACAGAGAATCGGAGAGAAAACAGCGCGGAGATGCCAAATGGCATCGCCGCGAGCAGCTTTCCCGAGCGCACGAGGCCCCTTGAAGGCCAGCTTCCATGTCGCGGAGACCAACCCCAACAATCTCCAAGATTGACCGCAGGCGTTCGACCCGCCGGCGAGCGGGGCTTCTCGAGCGAACGTTCCCGAAGCTGGTCTTAGTTCGAGTTTTGCACTTTCCGCCAGCCAGGCCGGCTGGCTCCCCCCGGGCAACCAAGGCCGAACCGGCTTTTTCAGCACACCCTGCTGGTGATATGGGTCGCACGAAAATCCGCCGGC
>Ga0187893_10014356_pt1 | contig 10818 bp, 4 predicted proteins | sample MA1701074metaG_FD_139574 | JGI IMG/M metagenome (GOLD analysis project Ga0187893, IMG submission 139574) | White microbial mat communities from a basaltic lava cave in the Kipuka Kanohina Cave System on the Island of Hawaii, USA - MA170107-4 metaG ...
ACATAAAGAACATTCGGGTAAACGTCTCCCAAATACCATCCTCCCATCACCTCGTAGATGTCCTGATCTCCGTCATTGTCAATGTCTCCAAAAGAGATGCCGTGCCCTTTTTGCAGGTGCCCAAAGCCCCCCGAAGTGGTGACGTCTTGGAAGAACTTTCCTCCAGCGTTACGAAATGCTCGATTCGGGATCAAGGTTCGCAGATCGGGTTCACCCGTTCCGAGATAGCAATCCAGGAAGCCATCATTGTCAAGATCCCCGAAGTTTGAGCCCATGACTAGCTGTGCCCTATCGAGTTTGGCGGCACGGGTGACATCCGTGAAAGTTCCGTCATGGTTGTTATGGAAGAGTCGTGGGTGCTCGCCAGGAGTGGGAAGTCCTAAATAATCTTTGACGACATCCTCCAAAGAACCGCCGAACTGCGGCTTGATTGAAAAACCGGCGACAAAGATGTCTAACCAGCCATCATTGTCGTAGTCCCAGAACCAAGTAGCAAAACTCATCAAAGGCTTGGCCACGCCGGCATGCTGGGTTACATCTGTAAAGATCCAATGGGGCTCATTGACGCCTGATAAGGGTGGCCCACTTGTGTGTCTACCACCTGAGGCGGAGCTGGAGTGGGCTAGCGGTGGTGGAACCGTTGCAACATTCGCAGGAGGCGTAGCTTGCTTCTTCGGTCCATCATTACGAAAGAGAATATTGGTGTGTCCCATGCGGGAAATATAAAGGTCCAGCCAGCCATCGTTATTATAGTCTCCCCAAACCGCACCTTTAACATATCCAATTGCGGAGACCCCCAAACGGCCAGCGACGTCTGTAAATGTGCCGTCCTTATTATTGTGGTACAACTGGCAAGGATGCGTATCCGTGTCGTCTGACTCGTTTCCGACAAACAGATCAACCCATCCGTCATTGTCGTAATCGCCCCAAGCTGCCGCTTGGGTAGGATGAAAAGAAAGCAACCCGGCAGACTCCGTCACGTCCTCAAATGTGCCATCTCCATTGTTTCTCAAGAGAGAGCTGGGAAGGTCGCCGTATTGGTGGAGCCAGGCGCCTCGTAAGACCAGAACGTCAGGGTGGCCATCGTTGTTGTAGTCTGTCTGGCAGATATTGAGTCCGCCGACCTCCCCGGTCAGACCCGCTCGCTCAGTATGATCCGAAAAGGTTCCGTCTCCATTATTGTGAAAGTAACGGAGTTGGTCGCGCATTCCCCAGGAGGACGCCATCAGGTCCAGATAACCATCTCCATCGAAATCTTCCATGATACTGCCACCTGAAAGCCCCAGTGTATCGAGGCCTAACGCTGGCGCCGCATCGTGAAAGGGCTTGATGTTGTAGTCAGAGGCAAAGGTCTTTACAGGAATCAGCCATTGGGTCGGCACTCTGTCGGGGTGTTCTCCCAAAGTCATGTAGGCAATATTGAGGAGCCAACGGGCGCTCAGACCGTTAGGCCGCTCAGTTAGGGCCCCTGTTAACAACTCAATAGCCCCGCGAGATCCCCGGTCAATTTTGTGAACTCCCGATCCACGAACAGGGAGGAAACAGGAATCCATGCCATGGCCCGCTATACAGTTTTCTTGCTCACCTAAGCGCAAGTAAGCCACTGCCAACAATTCACGGACCCCCGAGCGGACGTCGGCTGCGAGAGGAACATTGTTCTGTGCTGCCCACTGCTGGGCCGCCAGTAATCCATCCACTGCCCCCTCGCTCCGGCCGTTCAAGAGCAGGGTGGAAGCGATCTTGACGCGCAAGTCAAACTGCAACTTGAAATCGCCAGCTCTTGCCAATTGCCGGCGCAGCTTTTCCACTTCTTCCGTGTTCATCGGGTGATTCGGCAGCAGACTGGCATTTTGAGCGTATTGCGCAAGCCGCATCGCCATGCGCCTGGTGCCAGGATGAGTTTTAGGAGAGAGCGTCTCAGCAGTGAAAGCGATCCCCAATGCTACGAGTAAAGCCATAGAAGTCAGGAGCGCTATAGTGCGGGAAACACGGGAATATGATGGCACCATTCTGAGGCCCTTCCCTCCGGATCCTTCAAAGCATCTCAAGTTTTGGAGCTCGGGTCAAACACACTGAAATGAACTCCAGACCCAGCGCCCATGGGACATGGATTGACTTAGAGAAGACCTGTGAATGCGTGACTGATCTGCGTCCTCCGATCTTCCAGCATGATTGAAATGACAAAAGGCGCATTCGAGCCACCCCATGGATTATTTCTGGTGTTCTTCTTTGATAGTCAAGATCTGGTTGCCACGTAGGCTCTGGACGATTTGTTCTGCGCCGCTCGGCCATTTAACTTTCAGGAGTTTGATTTCTTCTGCGCTACCCAGCCCGAAGTGGACTCGCAGATCATTGGCAGACAGATAACTGGCACCTCCTGTTATCTGATCTGTTTGGCTTCCGTTTTCCGTAGTAATGACAATCTTCGCGCCAACTGCATCACGGTTGCTTCTCGTGCCAATGAGTTTCAGAAGTATCCAGTTGCGGCGACTGCCAGCCCGATTGACCAGCAAAGTGGGTTCTTGCCCACTATTATTAATCAAGACGTCGATATCTCCGTCATTGTCGATATCTCCGAAGCAAGCTCCGCGACCCACTAGTGGTGTCGTCTCCGCAAAGCGAGAAAACTGCTGGTTTTCAGAAAACTTGCCACCTTGGTTCTCCAGCAATTGTAACTGTTGCGCGTAGCGAAAGTTGGGTTGGATCACTTCGATGTTTTCGATCACGTGTCCGTTCGCCAGGAATAGATCCTGATCTCCATCACAATCGAAGTCGAAAAAACCTGTGCCAAATCCCAGAAGAAACCGGTCAGTCTTGGCGAGGCCGGCCGACCAACGCTCATCGCTGAAGGCCCAACCTCCTTCGTTGCGGTACAGGGCATTGGTTTCCAAGTCATAATTCGTGACTCCTATGTCCATCAAACCGTCACCGTTATAATCACCAGCATCGACACCCATGCCTGCTTCAGCTTTAGCCTCGCTGTCGTAACCTGTTCCGGAATGAAAGGTCACATCGGAAAAAGTTCCGTTACGATTGTTCTTGTAGAGGAAGTTCCGAACCGAATCATTCGCGACATAGAGGTCCATCCATCCGTCGCCATCAAAGTCGGCTGCGACCACACCCAGACCCTTGCCATCCGGATTGGCGATGCCGCTCTTCATCGAGACGTCCTCAAAGCGACCATTGCCCAAATTCCTAAAGAGTTTGTCGGCCACTCCCAAATAGTATCGAGGATGACAATAAGCCCGGATATTCTTCATTGTGCAAAGTGGATTCTTCTCGTAGCTCGCATCCAGGTAGTTGGTCACCCACAAGTCGAGATACCCATCGTTATCATAGTCAAAGAAAGCGGCGCTGCTGCTCCACTGTGGACATCCCACACCGGCCATGTCGGTCACATCCTTGAACGAGCCATCTCTGTTGTTATGATACAGGACATTCGAACCAAAATTGGTGATATAGACGTCTGGATAGCCGTCGTTATCGTAATCCCCGACCGCTACTCCCATGCCGTAAGAGCCATTACCTGTCAGTCCTGACTGCATTGTAACGTCCTTGAACTTTCCGTTGCCCAGGTTGTGGTACAGAGCGTGGCGCACTGGTCCGTCCGCGGGCGAATCCGGTGTGGTCCCGCCGTTAACGAGCAACAGATCCAACCACCCGTCGCTGTCGTAATCAAAAAACGCACACCCGGAGCCCATCGTTTCCACAAGATGTTTCTTGTCGGAAGCGCCGCGCTGGTGTTGAAATTTAATGCCGGCTGCTTCGGTTCCATTCCCAAAAGATGACGTTGTTTCCTCGGAGGAAAGGCTTGCTGTGATCGATGGTAAGGTCAGCAGCGTGACACCCACCAAGAACCAGAGACTCTTCAAAAACAAGAACCACAAACCAGGAACGCCCGCGGTTTCCTGCGATTCATTTGACCGGAGATAGCCTTCATTTGCCCTCATCCACGGCCTCAGCGCTTTCCAATTGCTCGAATAGCTTGAACTGTTCCCGGGCTTGCTCGTGTTTGTCGAGCCTCGTCAAGACTTTGCCTAGCAATAAACGGGCTCGCTTATTTTTGGGAGCCAGTGACGCAGCTTCTTCCAGGACTTTCAGCGATTTTTCGTAATCGTTCATCCTCAAATAAATGTCACCGAGTTCCAGGCGCGAAGAGATCTCACTTTTTTCTGAACGAACCAGTTCTTCGAGTAGAGGCATGGCTTCAACATCGTTTCCTTGCTTGCGCAGAACGCTGGCCAGTTCGAACTTTGCTCTGCTTTGGGCCTCTGGGTCCTTTGCAGCCAGCGAGACCGCTTTCCGCAGATGATCTTCCGCTTCCTGGAATTGCCGGATCAGCTGCAGATCCAAACCTGCGTTCAGCTGCGCCAATGAATTTTCAGGAAAAACCTGGGTTAGCTTGCGAGCGTAATCCACGGTTTCTTGGATATCGCCCTTCCGCCTGTAAGCACTCAACAACAGGAAATAGATATCGGGATGTTTAGATCCCTTGCGAATCAGCTTGTTGAGGCCATCGATCGCTTCCTGATAAGCGCCTTCTTCTATCAAGAGCTGGCACTCCAGGTATCTGACCTCCGGATCGCCCGTTGCCAGCTCATGGGCCTTGCGAACCAGCTCCCTGGCTTCCGGAAGCTTCTTTGCTTCCAACAGAGCGGCAGCTCGAAGCAACAGGGTGGGCAAAGATTCAGGTTCCAGCCGATAAGCCTTTTCCAGGTACGGCTGCATTTCATCGTACTGCTTGACTTTAAAAAGGCTCAAGGCCAGCAAGTAATTTGCCTTGGGCGATTGCGGCAATCGATCAACGGTCTTCCGTAGAATTGGGAGCGACTCTGGATAAAGCTCTTTCCAAACAAGTAGCCTGACCACCTTGAGAAGGGATTCAGCGTCCTTCTGATTAGATCGTTCGACTGCCGTGGCTACTTCTAAAGCCTTCCCTTTTTCTCCCTTTTCAAGGTGGGAGAGACACAGATAGAAGAGCGCTTCCGCGTTGCTATCAATGCGTGGTCTAAGAGCGCTCAGCGTGGCGACACAGTCTGCAAACTTTCCTGCCTTGCCATAAACGATTCCAAGCCTTACTTTCGAAAATTCAAGGCGAGGGTTCAACTGCAAGGACTTCTTATAGGACTCTTGAGCTTCCTCCAAGCTCCCCGGCGTTTCCTGTAATTCGCAGGCATAGCCCAAAAGGCTATAAACCTCAGAAGAGGGTTGGTGAGCTATCAACGGTTTGAGTGCCTGCTCCGCTTCTGCGTACTTTCCGACACGCATTCGTTCCATCGCTTCCTTGAACCGAGGATCGGACTGCTGCGGGCTTCCCAGAGCGATCACCATGAAAGAAGAAAGCAATAACGCCGGGCAACGATAGATTGTCAGTCGGGAGGTCCGGAAAAATCCTGGAAACATGATCTGCTCCTTGCGAAAACTCGGGTCCCACTTACAACGATCGCCGTCATTACCCGCGAAGCTGAAGGCGGCCATGAGTTTTCTTCAGCCATGGCATTCCCAGCAAGGTAAAACATGAGAACAGAATCAGGAACCCGCGGTGCTACCACCCCAGGCCGGGCTCCTCGATAATCTCAATAGAACCCAGTGACTCAAATCAGCCAGTGCGGTTCATCAAGGTGTTCCCTCGGGCAACCATCTGGCCGATCTGATCCTTCCAACAGGCAGCTGGTTCGAACGAGGATATGGTTCACGATGGGTTCTTTCACTGCCCGATATGCACGGAGCGATCCGCCAGCGACTTCAGATCTTTGTTCAAGAATTTCAGATAGCCGAACAGAAGTAAGATTTCTGCCATGATCACGATGCAAGAAACGCCTGCGAAGATCAAACCGAGTCCGAAATCACGTTTCAGATAGCCTGCCAATAGAACACCGGCTCCGCCAGCCAAACAATTGGCCATATTGGCGAGGCCGAAGGCCGTGGATCTCATCCGCGGCTTTACAAGAACGCTGGTAAGTGGATTGGCGTTGGCTCCGCCCAGGCTGCGTGCCAACGAATAGAAAAGAAGGGAACCAGCGACCAGGGCATAGTTGGGCGGTCTCAAAAAAACCAATAAAAGGGGGGCCGCGACTAAATTACAGAGGCATTGAAATAGCATGCGGTACTTGGGGCTACGTTGAGCCACACGATCGGACAAAAACCCTCCACCTAAAATTCCCACGATCGAGCCGGCTTGAATGAGGAAGGTTCCGGAGAAACCAGCTCCAGCCAGACTCATCCCAAAAGTTTCACTAAAATAGAGAGGCAGCCAATTCATGAAAATCATCCCGCCGATCGCCAGAAGCATTGCTTCCCCAAGTAGGACGAGATAGGAAGGAATTTTCAGAAGGGCAGAAATCACTTCACGCATCGGAAGCGACGCCGGCCTCAAGAAGGTTGTCGAGGAGGACTTCGAGGCGCATGATTCTTCGTCCTGGGGATTCTCAAAAAGAAAAAAGCTTCCTCCCAACGCTAGAATTAAGCCTGAGGTACCCAAAATGAAGAAGGCTGGCCGCCAACCAAACTTATCACCCACATATCCCGTAAAAGTGGCTCCGGCGATTACTCCGGCATAGACACCCGACAAATGAATTCCCATGGCGGTGGCTTGGGTTTGAGAGGAGTGATGTTCGGCGATCAGGGCAATCGCAGCCGGAAAATATAGCGATTCCGCCAGACCCAAGGCGACACGTGTGATCAAGATATGATTTGTGTTGGACGCGAGCCCGGTCAAGGCGGTTACTAGACTCCATGCGGCCAAACTCCAAGCGATCACTGAACTACGCGAGAAGCGGTCTCCGACATATCCCGCAAAGGGGGAAACCAAGGCATAACTCCAAAGAAAAACAGATCCGGTAGCAGCCAGAGCCACATCCGACATGCCAAGCTCGCTCTTCAGCAAGGGAAAGATAGCCGTCAATGCACCGCGGTCTGCATAGTTCAGGGCCGATACCAGGAAAAGGAATCCTAACAAAAGCCACTTGTATCGGCGAGATGCTGCCAGATTTCTTGGGCGCTGGATTGCCATCATCAACATGGATCAAAGGGTGTGGCAGCAGGTTTCTTTTTATGTGATTTCTGCCCGGTGGGCATTGGTATTGTATCCGCTCCTAAACCAATTTAGAGATGAGGAGTGCACCAGACCAATCTCAGCGCCTCTGCCGATTGGAGACTCCAAGATCTGGCGCGAGGGCGGCCTCACTCCGTTTGTCAAACGATGAAGCCGAGTCTGGGAGTGAGCCCGCACGAGTATCAGATGGTGCCGGTCGATCCTCCGTCTCGGGTCTTGGGCAGCCGTGCAACCAACCATAAGGCAACGAGAGCTGTGCCGAACGCACACGCAAAGCTCGCTAGAAATCCAAAACGGTCAGCCAATCTTCCGTGGAAGGCCGGCGTCAGACTTGACAGCGGTGTGGCCAGATTGACGATGGACAAGTTCCGGGCGCCGGTCGCCGGAGTTGAAAGTGCCAAAGCATAGTTGAGAAAGTAGGCTCCTCCCAGCTCACCGGCACCCATCAATCCGAAAGCGAATAGATAAGGTAGGCCCGGAACCATCGATGCCCAGAGCGCGGCGGAGCCGACAAGCACGACGGTAAGCATGACTGGCATTCGCACTCCCCAGCGGAGAGAGGCCACTCCCAGGAACCAACCGCCCATGCTTTTAAAGCCGAAACGAAGAGCCATCACCAGTCCGGCCAGTTCCTTCGGATCTCTTCCCATACTTTCCCGAGTGTAGAGCGACAGGTTGGGCAGCACATTCAAGGTGGAGTACCAGAGAAAGAAGCTGACCCATAGGAGCAGCAATGGCTTGGAGCCCAGGTATTCCCTGAGACTCGTGGTGATATAAGGAAAAAAGGGGCGTCGAGGCGCGTCCTTGATCGGTGGCAAATCAAACTGTCGTGTTGCCCAGGCAACCGTGAGGCGACAGGGAATGCCGATGAGATACAACGTTGCAAAGTCGGAGGGGAATGCCAGAAACGGAATTCCTCCGTTCAGAATGAACTGAGCCAACAAAGAGCCTGCCACAGCACTAAGGGGTCCCCAGGTGAACGTTCGCTTGAGAGCTCGGGCCCTACCGGCTTCGCTGCTCCCGCGTCCCAGACATTGGTAGAGGTAGATTCCTGACAAGGAAGAAACAATTCCCATCAGCAAGGACTGGACGATCACAATCGTGAGAAGGATGGATCTGTCCAAAGGGAGCAGCAATGCGACAAACACGGCGGTCAACAGGAATGCGGCTATGCTGTTGCTCCACACAACCACAGCACGTTCCAGGCGCAGCGGAATCCAGCAGGCTGCAAACAATGGGGCGATATTGGCGACCAGGTAACCAGAAAGGGGTAGATTGGAAACGGTGGCGCTGGCCCCGAGTTTGTTACAGAGAGTTGCTTGGACAATGCCTACATAAGTGACGGGAGCGGCAAAGAACCCGAGCACAAACGCCATAAAGAAGACCCAGCCATTATGACGATCGCGGAGGGCGATCTGCTGCTCGGCCATTTCAAGAGATCCCGTGTCGTGGGAGCCGGCTAATTTCAAGCGAATCTCCGCTCTTGAAGGTGTCTCGTCGATTGAACGAAGACGCGGACCTTTGCAGGCCTGTCCCTGCTGAAACCAGCAGAATCTTTGGTCAAGATCCCCGGGTGATCCATGTGGCTCGCTGCTGAAGAGCCGACGCTCGCTCTATCCGACGCCCCCCTGACTTGAGGCGTACCCCTCAGGCAGCGCCTTGTGTTTTGAGCTTACGTCAGGCGTGCAAACGCTGAATGTTTGACTGGACCGCCGATGCGCTTCGAGACGTCACCTTTGGCGATGGCTTCAGCCAGTTCAGCAAAAATCGGATCGAGAGCTCGTGTGTAAGCCGCGACGTGTTCGGCTTGGTGCGCCAACGATATTCCGACGCGTGGCGTGGCAAGAAACCCCGCTTTGAGCATACGCACGGTAAACAATGTTTCCAATGCCAGAGTTTGAGGGTGATCCAGGATGAAACCACATAGGACGTTGTGCCCGATAACCCTGATGGGCAGATGATGCTGGAGGCCAAGAGTGGTCCAGGCATTTTTCACCATTTGGCCTATTCGAGAGACATGCCCGACCACATCGACCCGCATCATCTTCGAGATGGCCGCCAGTGCCGCTGCCGGTCCGACGCCCTCTGTCCAAAAGGCACTGGAGATAAATGATGTCTGGGCGGCCTGCATGGTTTCTTCGTTGCCGATAACGGCCCCCATCGGATGTCCGTTGGAAGTGGATTTGGCAAAGACGGCGATATCCGGAGCCACTCCGTAGTTCAGATGAGCGCCCCCGACCGCGAGCTTCCAGCCGATAGTGACCTCATCGAAAATCAACTTAGCACCCCGCTTGCGACACAACTGCTGCACACCTTCCAGGAAACCGGGTTCCGGATCCTTATCGCGAGTCGGCTCCATGACCACGGCAGCGAGAGGTTCCCGAGACTTTGTGAAGATTTGTTCCAACTCATCGAGCTGGTTGTAACGGAAGGGCAGGGCTGTGCCGCTCAGAGCGCCAAGCACCCCCGCGGGATCCAAGCCAGGAAGGAGATGGCCTGCCAGTCGATCGGCAGCGGTGCCGACATTCGTGGCCAGGTACCAATCATGCCAGCCGTGATAACCGCAGATCGCAACGGGCTGGCGTCCGGTTGCTGCCCGCGCGATGCGCACCGCCACCGCCAAAGACTCACCTCCAGCCCGGGTGAAGCGAGCGTTGTGAGCCCAAGGATGAAGCTTCAATAAGAGCCGAGCGAGTTCAATCTCTTCCGGAACGTTCAAGGTGCACATGGAGCCCAGTTGGACGCGGCGTAGTACGGCCGCGGTGACGTCTGGATCTGCGTATCCCAGCAGACACGCTCCAATTCCCATGGAGCTCATGTCGATGTAGTGGTTGCCGTCCAGATCCACGACACTGCAGCCCCGCGCCTCTCGGTAATAAGCAGGCCATTGTTCGGGAGCAAAGATCTCCGGGCGCTTGCTGAACAGTTGCGTTCCACCCGGGATAATCTTTTTAGCCTCTTTGTAAAGCCCCTGGCCTGAGTTGGCGGCGTTTGGGGAAATTTCCAAAAGCTGGTGGGCGGTGCGGAAGAAAATCTGCTCCACATCGCTGTCTGTCATATGTTGAAAGCGGCAGGCCTGTTGCAAAGCCAACAGGCTTTCGATCCCCAGGATGGTGTGAGACCCAAAACTAGCCGTTTTCCAGTTCACGTTTTCCGGATCAAGCCAAAGGAACCCATCAGCCACACTGACCGCTCTTCCCCGCAAGTCAGAAACGGGAAAGTCCAAGCCAAACATCAGACGGGTTGGGCCAAAACATCTGAGGATTTCCTCGATGGGTTGAGATTCGCAAATCGCGGAAGTGTCGAAATAGACATTGTCCAACCCCCTCAGGGAATTCAAGCCCTCCAACGCGTGCCCGGCATTGAAGCTTCGGGCGCAATGCGCCAGAACCAGGCGGGCCTGAGGGTAGCGCCAGCAGTGCTCCCGAATGTATTGCTGATTGGCAGGGTCAGCAATGGCTCGAGGCTTCACGATGTGGAGCATGATTAGAAGGTTCCGCCGATGGCAGAGTTCCCATACCCACTCCGGCAGGAATTCGCCGATCTCAGCGTTGTAGGGATCGTTACGGCTGGCATAGACAAGGTAGACCTTGATCCCCGAGAACCTCTCCGCCACCAGTCGCTGTTCCACCTCCGCGGGATCGTCGCCAGGATGAACAAGCGCCAGGCCACGCAAGTTGGGGTGAGCGGCGATCTGATCCGCAATGAAGCGGTTGGCCACAGGCATGTCGACGTCTTTCCTTGGGAACGGAAAGAAGAGCCCT
>Ga0187893_10014357_pt1 | contig 10818 bp, 9 predicted proteins | sample MA1701074metaG_FD_139574 | JGI IMG/M metagenome (GOLD analysis project Ga0187893, IMG submission 139574) | White microbial mat communities from a basaltic lava cave in the Kipuka Kanohina Cave System on the Island of Hawaii, USA - MA170107-4 metaG ...
CACGAGTTCCGGGCCTTCGGAAGCGCGGGGGGCCGGGTAAAAACGACGGTGCGGACGGTCGAATCGATCGGGATCCGTCGTCGCGGCGATCGAGTTGAGATCGATGTCACCGGGGACGGCTTCCTCTACAACATGGTTCGGTGCATCGCAGGCACGCTCATGCGCGCGGGGCAGGGCAGGATCGATGTGACCGAAGTCTCCCGGATTCTGCGCCAGGGAGATCGAAAGGCGGCGGGGCCGGTCGCTCCGGCGCACGCGCTGTGCCTTCGGAAGGTGGTGACCGCGAACCGCCGCCGGCTGGAGGCTTGACCCCCTCCGGTGGGGCTGCTATATTCTGCCGCTCTCATGGGCAGACCGAAACCTCAACGAAGCTGGATCCCCTGCGGCGACACGATCGTCCGCAAGTGGTTCCTCGTGGATGCGGCCGACATCGTGGTCGGGCGTCTCGCCACGCGCGTGGCGACCATCCTGATGGGGAAGCACAAGCCGACGTATACCACGTTCCGCGACACGGGGGACCATGTCATCGTGATCAATGCCGCCAAGGCAAAGTTCACCGGCGAAAAGCTGAATAACCGGGTCTTCATGTGGTACACAGGCTACAAGGGGGGGGACCGGTTTGAGCTTCTCCGCGACCGTTTCGAGCGGGAGCCTGAGGAGGTTCTGCGGTCGGCCATTCTGCACATGCTTCCGAAGACGACGCTGGGAAAGCAGATGGCAGGCAAGCTGAAGGTCTATCCGGACGCCAAGCACGGGCACGCGGCGCAACAGCCGATCGCGCTCGACCTGAAGTCCATCCGTAAAGGGAGGCTATGGCCATCGAGTACATCTGGGGCACCGGCCGCCGCAAGTCCGCGGTAGCGCGGGTGCGCATCGCCCCCGGCGACGGCAAAGTCGTCGTGAACGAGCGACCGCTGGATCAGTATTTTTCGAACGACCAGGACCGCATGCTGGTCATGGAGCCCCTGAAACTGGTGGAGCGCGGCGACAAATACAACGTCTACGCGTCGGTCAGCGGAAGCGGAGCGACAGGGCAGGCGGGCGCCATCCGGCACGGACTGGCCCGCGCGTTGGCGAAGGCCGAGCCTGCGATCGAGCCGGTGCTGCGGAACAACAAGGTCCTGACGCGCGACTCGCGGATGAAGGAGCGCAAAAAGTACGGCAAGCGCGGCGCCCGGCGCGGCCAGCAGTATTCGAAGCGCTGATCGGCGGGGCCATGCCGACGATCCGGCCTTCGGCGCGGCTGCAGCGACTGCCGCCGTATCTCTTTGCCGAGCTCGAACGCAAGCAGCGAAAACTGCGTGAGCAGGGGAAGGACGTCATCGACATCAGCATCGGCGACCCCGACCAGCCGGCGCCGGAGCGCGTTCGCGAGGCGTTGGCACGGCATCTGCGCGACAAGGAAATCGACACCTATCCCACGACCCACGGGACGGATGCGTTTCGGACCTCGGTCTGCGAATGGATGAAGCGCCGGTACGGGGTCGACCTGGCGATGAACCAGGTGCTGCTCTGCGTCGGATCGAAGGAGGTGATCGCTCATGCGCCCCTGGCGCTGACCGACCCCGGTGACGTCGTCCTGATACCGGAGCCGGGCTACCCGCCGTATCGATCGGGGACTGTTTTCGCGCTGGCTGAACCGTACGTGATGCCGCTTTACGCCAAGTCAGGCTTTCTCCCGGATCTGGATGCCATTCCGCCCGACATTCGAAAGCGGGCTCGGATCCTGTTCGTGAACTACCCGAACAACCCCACGGGGGCGATCGCCCCGCTGGACTTTTATCGACGGGTCGTCGAGTTTGCCCGGATTAACGACATTCTGGTCATCGCCGACAATGCCTACGGGGAGCTGTACTACGAGACGCCTCCGGTTTCGTTCCTGTCGGCTCCGGGAGCCAGCGAAGTAGGTATCGAGGTTCACTCGATGACAAAGAGCTTCAACATGGCCGGCTGGCGGATCGCCTGGGCGGTGGGGAACGCGCAGATCATCGAAATCCTGCGGGGGTTCAAGGCCAATTGCGACTCGGGACAGTTCAAGGCGATTCAGCTCGCGACCGCCGACGTCCTGCGCGGGGGGGAGAAGGACATGGCGGCGATCCGAAAGGTGTACCGCGAGCGTCGCGATGTCTTTGTCCAGGGGATGCGCGCGGCGGGATGGGACGTGCAGCCTCCGCCGGCCTCCATCTACGTCTGGTTCCCGACGCCGCGCGGCCTTACGTCGGCGGCCATGACCGAGCGCCTCCTGGAAGAAGCCCACGTCGTCGTGACGCCGGGCGCAGGTTTCGGCGCGCACGGGGAGGGTTTCATTCGTGTCGCGCTGACGGAGCCTGCAGGCCGCTTGAAGGAAGCGACGGCGCGGATCGCGGGGCTCAAGATCTGACGTCGAGTTGACACCTTCGGCGCCCCCCTCTAAACTACTCCGACCTCCGATGCCGACCCAAGAGCCACGCACCGAAAAAGCCGCCCTCGAGCCGGGGCTGGTCGACCAACTGAGCCTGTTCGGGCAGAAGCACGCGAAGCTGCTGGTGTTTGTGTCCAGCCTCCTGGTGGTCCTGATCGTCCTGCTCTTCGCCAATTACTTCTGGCACAAGGCTCGATTCGACCGGGGGCTGGCGCAGATCGCGGAGGCGGCCAGCGCAACGGAGCTGGAGCCGCTGCGGGACCAGTACAGCGACCTGCCGGAGGTGCATTCTCGGCTTCTGGTGGCCCTCGGCGACCGGTACTTTCGGGAAGGCAAGTTGGCCGAGGCCCGCAGGGCCTTCGACGAGTTCAAGGAGCGATATCCGAAACATCCGCTCGCCAATACCGTGGATCGAGCCCTGAACCACCTTCGAAAGGACCAGGACTTCATGGACTCAGACCTGCAGGGGTTGCTTCAAGAGCACTCGCTCTACGGCCACCCCGCGGTTCGTTCCGCCCAAGGCGGGAGCGGCGGCGCCTTCGGGCCGGAGCGACCGGCTCGCGAAATCCTTGAAATCGAAACGACGGTCGCTGGAGACGAAAAGCGGAAGGTGATCCTGCAGATCGAATTGCTTCCTCAGGATGCGGAAAAGTCTGCTGCCCACCTGCTCGACCTGTTCAAGAAGGACTACTTCAAAGGGGGCGGGTGGGAGCTTTCACCCAAGGGAGATGCCGTTCGCACCACACCGCGGTCCGGCGAGCCCGCACCGGTCCTGGATCTTCCCCAGGAGGTTTCGAACCTTCCGATCGAAGAAGGGGCGGTCATGATGATTCCGGCCGTCGATGGAAAGAATCAGCCCGGCCGCCTGCAGATCGCGCTCAAAGACCTGCCTGAACTCGCAGGCCAGGTTACGGTCGTGGGCTATGTCCTCGGATCAGGCAAGCTCGACCTCAAGTCGATCCAGGCGAACGACCTGATCCGCGCGTCTCGCCTGCATACCCCGGACTCGGACGAGCACGACCACGACCACGAATGATGTCAACCGGGGGTTGACCCCTGGTATGGCTTTCGACGTCACATTTTCGACGGCGCGGATACTCCCAGGAGGCCCAGCGCCGTCCGCAGCACGATCTGGACAGCGGCGGCCGTGCGCAGCCGGGCCGCCGTCCGCGCCGCATCGTCGGTGACCATGCGCTTCGCCGGGTCCTTGTTGCCATCCGTGTAATAGCTCTGAAACGCGCCCGAGAGGCTGTAGACATACGAGGTTACTTTCGCGGTATCCAGGTCGGTGGCCGCCTCGGCCGCGGTCTGAGGGAATCGCTCCAGCATCCGGATCAACTGAAGCTCCGGATCGTCCAGCAGCCGCGGGTCGGCCCCGCCCGCGAACAGGCCTCCGCGCACGTCGGTCGCCTGGACCACTCCTTTTTCAATCGCCTTTTCGTAGGCGCTGCAGATGCGCGCCTGCGCGTACTGGGCGTAATAGACGGGGTTGTCGAGCGACTGCTTTTTCGCGACCTCGAGATCGAAATCGAGATGGCTCTCGACTCTGCGCATCAGGAAAAAATAACGGGCGGCGTCGACGCCCACCTCGTCGATGAGCTCCCGCAAGGTGACGTAGGTGGCAAGCCGCTTGGACATCTTGACCTCTTCGCCGCCGCGCATCAGCCTGCAATGCTCGACGAAAATCACGCGGACCCGGCGGTCGGCGTCGATCCCGAGCGCCTTGAGGCCCATGGCGACCTCCTTCGCCTCCTGCCGGTGGTCGGGGCCCAGCAGGTCGATCAGGCGGTCAAAGCCTCGCTCGAATTTGTCGCGGTGGTACGCGATGTCGGGCGTCCGGTACGTGTACGAGCCGTCGCTCTTGACCATGACGCGGTCCTTGTCGTCGCCGAATTGGGTCGTGCGCAGCCATTGAGCGCCTTCGAAGTCGAAAATGAGGCCCTTTTGTTTGAGCACATGGAGCGTCTGCTCAACTTTGCCGCTCTTCTCAAGCGCCTCCTGGCTCGAGTAAACGTCGAACTCGACGCCGAACGCTTTCAAGTCGACGGCGATGCTTTTCATCAACTCGTCCCGACCCAGCCGCGCGCACACCTGGGCCGCATCCGCCTTGTCGAAGAGGGCGGGGCCATGGGCGGCGAGGGCGGCTCCCGCGAGGTCCTTGACGTATTCGCCGCGGTATCCCTCTTCGGGAAAGGGGAGCTTGCGTCCGGCGAGATCGGCGGCGCGCGACAAAATGGAGAGCCCCAGATTGCGGATCTGTCCCCCCGTGTCGTTGACGTAGTATTCACGGGTCACCGATGCGCCCGTGAACTCGAGGAGTCGGGCAAGCGTATCGCCGACGGCCGCCTGTCGCGCGGCGGCGATCGTCAGCGGCCCGGTCGGATTGGCGGACACGTACTCCAACAGAACGCGCACACCCGCAAATCGATCCGTCTGTCCGTATTCGCCGGCGAGCTGGTGGACGGAGTCGACCAGCCGTTCAAGGTAGGCGCGCGCCAACGTGAGGTTCAGGTACCCTCCGGCGGCCTCGACCTTGGCCAGGTGAGGAAGCTTGACGGCCTCGACACGAGGGACCAGCTCTTTGGCCAGCTGAGGGGGTCCTTTTCGGAGGACCCTGCCCAGCTTGAAGCAGACCCCGGTCGTGTAATCTCCGAATTTCAGGTCCAGCGTCGGCGAGATCAGCGGTTGAAAGGACTCGCCGGAGACGTCCACGCCGAGGTTCTTGCGGACCAGCTCGACAAGCGCATCGGTCCAGATCGTGACGATATTCGGGGTCACGCCCGCCATCATAGGGTCTTCTTCTTCCGTTTCCTGCGTTTGAGCGCAAAGGGAAGCCGGGGCGAGTCCTGCCAGAGCGCCTCCAGGTCGTAAAACCTGCGGACGGACTCCTGGAAGACATGGACGATCACGCCGCCGAAATCCTGAAGCACCCAACGGCCCGTCTCCGTCCCTTCGGCTCCGAGACGCGAAACGCCGGCTTGCTTGAGCTCCATCGCCAGCTGATCCGCGATCGCCTGCGACTGGCGTTCGCTCTGGGTCGAGCAGATGACGAAATAGTCGGTGATGAACGTGTGCTTGCTCATGTCGAGAATGACGATGTCGGTCGCCTTCTTGGACTCGCACACCCGCGCGCACCGGAGGGCGAGCTGGCGGCTGGTGGCCACGAGACTTCCCTACCGGGTAGCCTCGTCCATCTGCTTCATTTCGGCGGTCTCGCGCTTGGATTGCCAGACCGCCCAAGCGATGGCGGCGAGCGCGGCCGCGGCCACGACCCAACCGACCGCGGGGTTGACCTGCTTGATGACGTCCGTCACCTTGGCCCCGATATTGAATCTCATGACCAGAGGGAGGCTCAACAAGCTCACCATGTTCATGACTTTGATGAGCGGGTTCAGGGCGGGCCCCGCGGTGTCCTTCAACGGGTCGCCGACGGTGTCGCCGGTCACGGCGGCTTTGTGCGCCTCGCTACCTTTGCCTCCGTAAAGACCGTCTTCGATGGCCTTTTTGGCGTTGTCCCACGCGCCCCCGGCGTTCGCCATGAACACCGCCAGCAGCTGGCCGACGAGGATCGTCCCCGCGAGGAAGCCGCCGAGGCCGTACGGCCCCAGCAGGAACCCGACCAGGAGCGGACAGGCGATTCCCAGCATGCCCGGACCGATCAATTCCTTTTGCGCCGAGCTCGTGCAGATGCCGACCACGCTCCCATAGTCCGGTTTTTTAGTGCCGGCCATGATGGCGGGGTCTCTGAATTGGTTTCGACACTCCTTCACGATCAGGAAGGCGGCGCGCCCGACCGCCCGGATCAGCATGCTGCTGAAGAGGAACGGCACCGCGCCGCCGAGCAGGAATCCGATGAACACAATGGGCGCCGCGACGGTAAGATTGGACGCTTCCGCGTTGTATTGCTCCGAGGTCATTACGGAGATCTTGTCTTCGGACCCCACGGCGATGACGGCAATGAACGAGGCGAAGAGAGACACCGCGGCGATGACGGCCGAGCCGATCGCGATGCCCTTCGTTTCCGCCTTGGTGGTGTTCCCGACCGCGTCCAAATCCGCGAGGATCTGGCGCGCGCGCTTGTAGCTTCCCGGCTCCTCCTTCTCCATTTCGTCCTTGTCGTATCCCATTTCGCCAATGCCGTTCGCGTTGTCGGCGACCGGCCCGAAGACGTCCATCGAAATGGTATTGCCGGTCAGGGTGAGCATGCCGATTCCGCACATCGCGACGCCGTAAGCCACAAAAATCGGGCTTGTGCCGCCGTAGATCAGGACCGACCCCAGGATCGCGCCCGCGATGATGATGATGGCGTAGACCGTGGACTCGTAGCCGACGGCAAACCCTTGGATGATGTTGGTCGCGTGACCGGTCTGGCACGACTTGGCCAGCGACTTGACGGGTTCGTATTGCGTGTGGGTGAAGTAGCTCGTCACCTTGTTCAGGGCGACCGCCAGGAAGACGCCGATCAAGCAGGTCAGGGCGGGCCTCATATCCAGCGTGCTCGTCCCGAACGAAGCCCAGACGGGAAGTTCTGCGATCGAAGCCACCTTGTCGCCATTCAAGTCGAAGCCGCCGAGCGTGGTCTTGTACTGCGCAAAGTAGGCAGCGTCGAATTTCAGGTAGACGAATCCCAGGAGGAAGAAGCCGACGACGCTGATGATGCTTCCGATCATGAATCCGCGGTGGACCGAGTGCAGGGCCGTGTCCGACGTGTCCTTTTCGCCGGCCTTGACGCTATAGGTGCTGATAATCGATCCGATGACGCCGATCGCGCGCACCAGCAGCGGGAAGATCACCCCCTTGTGGCCGAAGCTTGCCAAGCCCAGGATCATGGCGGCCACGATCGTGACCTCGTAGGACTCAAAGATGTCCGCCGCCATCCCGGCGCAGTCGCCGACGTTGTCGCCCACGTTGTCGGCGATCGTCGCGGCGTTGCGGGGGTCGTCCTCCGGGATTCCCTTTTCGATCTTGCCGACGAGGTCGGCGCCGACGTCCGCCGCCTTCGTGTAGATTCCGCCGCCGACCCGCATGAACAAGGCCAGCAGAGTCCCGCCGAAGCCGAATCCGAGTAGGGCTTCGTAGGCCTGTTCGCCGTAGATCATGAAGATGAGAGTGCCGCCCAGCAGGCCCAGGCCGTCCGTCAGCATGCCGGTGATCGTGCCGGTGCGGTAGCCGAGCTGCATGGCCGTCCCATAGCTCGTCTTTGCGGCCGCGGCGACCCGCAGGTTGCCCTGAGTCGCCAGGCGCATGCCGACGAATCCGACCAGCCAGCTGAAGAGCGAGCCGACCAGAAAAGCCCCGGCCCGACCGAGTGCGATGTGCATATGACCGCCTTCCAGCTTCGTCAAAAACAGGACTACCGTGATGACGACGATCAGGAGCACGATTCGCTTGAATTGCTGGGCGAGATAAGCGTTGGCGCCTTCTCGGGTCGCGTCGGCGACCGCCTTCATCTTGTCCGTGCCGGTCCCCGCGCGTTTGACCTGGCCGACCAGCAGCCATGCATAGGCCAGTGCCGCGAGGGCCGCCAGGAAGACGACCCACAGCATCACGCGTTCGAAGGTGTTGTACTTGGCGCTTGTAAGGAATGAGAAGAACGCGAACCCCTCCTGCTCAGGCTGGGCGACTTTTTCCGCCTGGCCGAGGGCGACCACCGTTTCGGGCGGGCCATAGGCCATCGAGTGGGCGTACGCAACAAGGAAACCGACCATCAGAAGAACAAGAGTCGGGGTCGAGAGTCGACTACGACGACCACGATTGCGCCGCATGGCCCCTGCCTCCTAACGACGATTCAAATGAGGGTTCACGCCTGAAGAAGTAAGGGCGGTATTTAACCGGCGGTCCCGGGGATTGTCAAAGGTTCGAAGCGCGGGAGAGAGGCGTGGATTATTCCTTCTTGACCTCCTCACCCTCGGTGACGCCGACGTAGTACAGCGTCACTTGCTTGCCGTCGGGTCCTTTCTCGCTCTTCTCCGTCAGCACTCCGGCAATTTTGGCCGCCTTCCCCACGAGCTTCTCGACCTGCGGCTTCTCCTTCGAGGCATCGGTGAGGATGAGTTCGAGTCCCGCCGCCGTTTTCAGACGAGGCCGTCCGTCCTCATGGGCCGACACGTCGCCTTGGAGGCCGGCCACTTTGACGCCGGTGATCTTGAACTTCTTTGGAAGCGCTTTTCGCAGGATGGCAGGGGTGATTTTCGTCTTGGGGCCCACTGTCATGATCGCTTGAGCGTCGTCGAATTTCAGTTCCACGTCGGTCACTCCCTCCAACTGGAGGGCGGAGATCACCTGACCCCCTCAGCTGTTCTCTCAGCTCATGCCGTCGATGGTGACCGTGACGGTGTATTCGTCACCGGCCGCCAAGAGAAGGAGGGGGAGGGAGAGCAGCGATTTCAACATGCCTTCTATTTACCCGGCTTGGCCCGAACAATCAAGGACCCTCCAGGAGGCAAAGCCTCCTAGAGGGTCCTTGATTTCAGATCGCCAACCGATACCATGTAGGGAAAGGGTGGGCGGAGGGAGGCCTCAATCAGGGAGGCTTCCATGACAAAGCACCTCGCAATGGCCGCCGCCGTGCTGGCGGCTTCGAATGCCTTCGCGCAGGACAAGGCGGAGGACCCGGGCAGGAAAGCGCTGAAGTACCTGCAGGACCAGCTCAAATCAAGCAAGAGCTGGGCCGGCTTTGCTGAGCGCGTCTTCGCGGGATTCGCCTTCATGGCCGCCGGTAGCAGCCCCACGGAAGGGGAATACTCAGCCGAATTGAACTCTTGCATCGAGTACTTCATCCGGGGAGGCGGCGGCTCGCAGCAGGAAAATTGGTATTACGCCCTTGGGGGGCTTTTCCTGGCGGAAGCCCACAAGAAGTGGCCTAGCGAAGACAAGGCCAAGCGGCTGGAAGAGATAGTCGCAAAAATCAAGGAGACGCAAGAGGCCACCGGCGGATGGTCTCACCACAAGGGATTCGCTTACAACCTGGGAGGCCGCAGCGTTCCGGACCTCGGCATCGTCACGGGCCTCATCCTGGCCGCCCTCGGCAACATCAAGGCTTCGGGGGTCGACATCCCGGATGATGTGGTGGCCCGCGCCTTGACCTACTGCAACAAGACGTCGGACGGCGCCGGTCTCATCTACGGGACCAACAATCCCGTGCCGGACATGGGTTGCAGCCGCGGCGCCGGCGTGCTGATGGGCCTGCATTTCATGAACAACCGCAGCGAAGTCTTCGGAAAGGTGGCGAAGGGGCTGCGGGAGCGCGTCAAGCAGCTCGAGCAGGGGCACGCGTTTCCACCGATCCACTTCTTCAACTCCGCGGTCGGGAATTATCTCGCGGGCCAGTACGGAGCTTTCAGGGCCGAATGGGTCGCGAAACTTCTGGCGCAGCGGGAAGCGGACGGATCGATCTGGATGAAGAACCACGAAAAAATCGACTATGAGAAGAACCAGCTGAAGAGCAATGTCATCGGTACCGCCGTCTTGGCGCTGATCCTTCACCTCGACAAGGACAACGTCTTCAAGGCCAAGCCCAAACCCAAACCGTCCGCCGACGGCCAGAAGCCGGAATCACCCGGCGGGAGCCCCTTCAAGAAGAAGGACAAGTAGCCTCAGGCCCCGTCGCCGACCCTCTGCGCGATCGACTTGGCCTGCAGGAAGAGCAGGAGATAGTCGCTGCCGCCCGCCTTGGAGTCGGTCCCGCTCATGTTGAATCCGCCGAACGGGTGCGCGCCCACCAGGGCGCCGGTGCATTTCCGGTTGAGGTAGAGATTCCCGACGTGGAACTCGCGCTCCGCCCGCTGCAGCTTCCTGCGGTTCCGGCTGTAAACGGCCCCGGTGAGTCCGTATTCCGTGTCGTTGGCGATCCGGAGGGCGTCGTCAAAGTCCCGCGCCTTGATGACCGCCAGCACAGGACCGAAGATCTCCTCCTGGGCGATGCGAGCGCGGGGGTCGACGTCGACGAATACCGTCGGCTTGATGAAATATCCGACCGCGTCCGCAGCCACTCCCCCCGTCAGGAGTCGGCCCTCGCCTTTGCCGATCTCGATGTACTCCAGAATCTTCTTGAACTGGTTGGGGTCGATGACGGGCCCCATCCCGTGCTCGGGGTTCGAGGGGTCGCCGACCCGGATTCCCTCCACACGAGCGCGAAGCTCCTCGATGAACTTGCCGTAGACCGCTTCGTCGACGATCGCCCTGGAACACGCGGAGCACTTCTGCCCCTGAAAACCGAACGCGGCGGCCGCGACTCCTTTCGCGGCGGCTGCTAGGTCCGCCTCCCGGTCGACGATGATCGCATCCTTGCCCCCCATCTCGGCAATGACGCGCTTGAGCCACTTCTGGTCGGGCTGCACCTTGGAGGCCCGCTCGTAGATCCGGGTACCGACTTGCTTCGAGCCGGTAAAGCAGATGAAACGGGTCAGGGGGTGGTC
>Ga0187893_10014358_pt1 | contig 10818 bp, 9 predicted proteins | sample MA1701074metaG_FD_139574 | JGI IMG/M metagenome (GOLD analysis project Ga0187893, IMG submission 139574) | White microbial mat communities from a basaltic lava cave in the Kipuka Kanohina Cave System on the Island of Hawaii, USA - MA170107-4 metaG ...
ACGCCGGTATTTTCGGCGTGCTCTCTTATCTTGCATTATTCGCGACTTTTTTCTGGACGATTCAGAAGCTTTCGCAAAAAAAACTAATCGGCAAGAAAGAAGCTATTATTCTTTGGGTGGCGCCGATAGCGTATTTCATTCAGAACTTTTTTGTTTTTGACAACTTCAACACCTATATCCTCTTCTTCGGCCTTCTTGCCTACGTGAATAGCCTTTATCAAGGCGGCGTTCTTGCGGTGGTCCAACCGGACGAAAAAGACGCGGAGAAAAATTACTCCCGATCTTTAGGTGCGATGGGCATCGGCGCGATTCTGATTGTATTTTTAATCTACTTCGTTAACGGTAGACCCTGGGCGCAGGCTCAGGGGATTATCAACGGACTCCAGGCGACGGCTTCTCCAAACGATCCGGTGAATCAAGCCTTCAGCACATTCAGGCGAACTATCGCTTACAATTCTTTTGGCACCGGCGAGGCCATGGAGCAATTGGCGCGGGTGGCCAATCTTTTAGTCGGCCAGCCGCAGATTCCCGCTAATCAGAAGATCCCTCTCTTGCAATATTCCCTCCAGCAGATTGAGGGGTATTCCCAGAAATTTCCCCTGAACATTCGCATTAAACTGATGTTGGCGAGCTTATACCAATCAATGCGAGGATTTAACCCGGAATTCGCTTTGCGGGCGCGGGAATTGGTTAAAGATTCCCTGGAGTTAAGTCCGAAGAAGCAGCAGATAATGTTTTTACTGGCCGAAAATTATCTTTTTACCAATGAGGCTGCAAAGGCCATTGAAATACTTGAACAGGCGGTGGTTCTGGAGCCTTCCAATCGTGACGCTCAGGTTAATTTGGCGTTGGTGGGAATGTTGGTTGGGCGCAATGACGTGGTGATTGAAGTCATCGGCAATCTTGATCGGCTGGCCAAAAATCCGCGGGATTTCGGATTAGAAGAGTCTTTGTATCAATATTCCACCGACCTTGCTAAGATTGCCCGTTCTTATTTAGGCAACGGCCAGCCAGGCAATGCCCGGATTGTTTATAATCTGATGATAGGGATCGGCGAAGAATATCCTGCGGTCGCGGGGCGGGAAGATTATAATAATGTCCTGGATAATCTTAAGGACGATCTTTAATCCATGAGGAGAATCAAAGCCGTAATTCTAGCCGGAGGCTCCGGAACCCGCCTTTATCCGGTAACCTTGGAAACTCCCAAATCGCTTCTAACGGTTCAGCGAAAGCCAATCCTGAATCACTTGATAGGGTTTTTTGACAGACACGGAATAGATGAGCATCTGGTATTGATAGGCAGAAATCACACCGAGGATTTCAGGTGGTGGAAGAAACGTTACCAAAAAGAATTGCCGAAAAAAGTGAAGATTCATGTTGAGTCGAAGCCACTCGGAACATTCGGCGGGCTTAAGCAGATTAAAAAATATTTGCCGACTACTTTCGTGCTTTCCAACGGAGATGAGTTGAAAGATTTTCCCCTGGATAAGCTGTTTGCTTTTCATAAAGATCATCCGGAAAAACCGCTGGCGACCATCGCTTTGGTAAATGTAGAAAATCCCTCGGATTACGGTGTGCCGGTCATGAAAGGGGACAAAATTGTGGAATTTCTTGAGAAACCCAAAAATCCGCCTTCAAAATTCATTTCCTCAGGTCTTTACGTTCTGGAGCCGGAGGTTTTCAACCATGCCGACTGGGCCAAAGGTTTTTTGATGATAGAAAAGGATATTTTCCCAAAGCTAGCCGCGGCCGGAAAGCTGGCCGGTTATAAGATGGAAAACGGGAAGTGGTACGATTGCGGAACTTTTCAGCGTTGGGAGAAGGCTATTAAGGAGTGGTAAAAAGTCGCTAGCCACTAACTGCTAACAGTTTTTTAATTGCCGGCCAGACGCGGAGGCCGGTGATTTTTTTGGCTTTTCGCCAGATTAAAGCGTTGGTTAGTAGTTGAGTAAGGATAGTGGCAATGGCGGCGCCTTCAATGCCGAATGGAGGAATAAAAATCAGGTTAAAAAGCACGTTGCCAAAAACTGCGATTAAAACAAATCCGATAAAAGCCTTCTGATGATCGTAAGCGAAAATCGCGTTGCCGATCAGGGTTGAGGGGTAAACAATTACCACTGTCAGCATTAAAAGCCGGAAGGTTTCGATGGCGGGCGAATATTCTCCTCCGAAAAGCAGGTTAATTATCAATCCTGGAAACAATACGCCAATTAAGGTAATGGGAATGGAAATTAAAATAACCCGGCCGACATATTTTTCCAAAATGCCCTTTCCTTCATCGGCGGCCGATTTTGCCAATCGGGCCAGAATTGGAAAGATGCTAGTGGCAAGCAAAGTCGGCAGTATATATAGAAGCTGGACCGGTTTTTGGGCGGCCGAGTAATAACCGACTTCCAGAGCGGAACGAAGCCAGCCGAGCATGATGATATCGGTATTCAGCATAATCGCCCCCATTAAACCCATTAAGCCGAATGGCCAGGCGGTGGCGAGGATCGGCCTGATTAATTCCTTATGGAAATTACCAAACAGATTTTGGAAATGCTCCCGCAATATGTAAAAAATCGCGATCAGACCGAGCCCGCTGCCGATTGCGTAAGCAAAAGCGAGTGAGCGGGGGCTGGGCATCACCGCTAAAAACGCGAACCCCAATAACACGATCGCAAAATTGGTGAAAATTTGAATGCCGGCTTCAATTTGCATTTTTTCCAACGCCCGGCTAAGCGCCGAACCAAGGTCGCGGAGCGTGTCAAAAGCAAAAACAAAAATTAAAATCGGCATAATCGCCGCTGCTTCCTCAATTTTAGTAAGATACGGGAAGAAAATAACAGTCGTAATTATAAAAATGGCCAGCAGGCCGATCTTGGTAAAAAACGCGGTGGAAAGGTAGCGGTCTTTCAGCTCTGGATGGCGGGCCGCTTCTTTGGTAATTAAAGCGTTAATACCAATGTCGGAAAAAATCGTAAGGAAAGCGGCGATTCCCAAGGCGTAGGAGAAAGCTCCCCAGCTTTCCGCCCCCAACACCCGCGCGGCGTAAATGACAATCGCCGCCCGCAGGAAGCGGCTGGTCATCTGGCCGGCGAACAGCCAGAAAGTGTTTTTGGCGATCGTTTGGCCGGCGGATTTATTATTTAAAAGCCAGTGTATTATTTTCATTGAAATTGGTCATTCTGAGCGCAGTGAAGAATCTTAGGGATCCTCTCGGCTTCGCCTCAGGATTACGAAGCGTCACTTATGCGACGTGAAAATATATTTTATGGTCCGGAGCAGGATCAAAAAATCCAAAGCAAGAGACCGGTTTTTTAAATAATATATATCGTATTGGAGTTTTTCATGCATCTCCTCAACCGAGGCGCCATATTTGTAATTGATCTGCGCCCAGCCGGTAATGCCCGGACGTCCTAAAAGGCGCAACTCAAAAAAGGGCACCTCCTTACGGATCGCGCTGACGAACTCCGGCCGCTCCGGCCGCGGGCCGACAAAGGAAAGATTGCCGAGGATTACGTTTAAAAGTTGCGGCAATTCGTCCAAGTGGGTTTTCCGCAAAAATTTTCCAATAGGCGTAATTCGGGCGTCGTTCGGCACCGCCCACTTTGGCCCTTCTTTTTCCGCATCCATTCTCATCGTGCGGAATTTATAAATAGTAAACTCTTTCTCTCGCTCCCCGACCCGTTTTTGACTGTAAAGCGCCGGACCCGGCGAGGTAGCGGCGATTAGCGCGGAAATGATTAGCGCGATCGGCAAGAGAATGACTCCGACTGCTATTGCCAAAAACACATCCAAGCCCTTTTTGAAAAAATCATAGACCGCGTGGCTTTTGGAGAGATTTTCCAAGAACCAGACTTCTTCCAGTTCCGCCAACGGTATTTTTTGGAAAACAATTTCATAAAGCTGGGCAAGATCCATCACTTCCATTCCCAGCGCCAGATTTTTATAAATCAGCCGCGCTGCCTTCGGGCTTTTTTTGATGTGAGCCGGCACGACAATCAGATTTATTTTATTACTGAGGATGATTTGGGAGAGATGATCCAATTCTTTATCCTGTAGGCCTTCTTTCATCCAAAAACTGACTTCATAGCCAAGCTGGGGATTTTGCTGAATCATTGCCGCGACTTCTTCGGCGGTTTTATTATAGCCGACTAGAAGGATGCGATTGGTCGGACCGCCGGCAGCTAAAAGATTATTGTAGAAAGTTCGCCAAAAATACGCGGCCAGCCCGAAAATCAGGACCACGATGAAAAGATTGGCCCGGGGAGTGATGCCGAAGACGGGAACGAAATAGAAGAGCAGGGTTGCCAAGATTCCGTTGAAAACTAATAGATAAAGGAATCGTCCGGCGAAGCGCAAATCGTTTTTCAAATCTTTAATATCGTAAAGCCCGCCAATGTAAAAAGCGATCAGCCAAATTATAAAAATAATGGTGAACGGCCAGAAATGGATATCAAAATTTGCCGAAGGCAGGCCGCGGTAGCGCAGGGAAAGAGTGACTAATAAAGAAGCATATAAAACGACAATGTCGCCGAGGAGAAGCGCCCATTGCTTTAGTTTGACAGTCCAATTCATCTGGCTTTATGATAAATGAATAATGGACGAAAATCAAAAATCTTCCGGCGTTCTTTTGCCAGGCAGTATTGTGGCGGCAGGGCTCTTAATTGCCGGCGCTTTGGTTTACAACGTTGGTTCTGAAAACCTGCCGACGGCCAATTCCAATCAACCGGTGAATAACGCTACCGCGGACTCAGGAAGTTTTCTTGACGATGATGTTGTTTTGGGCGACCCCGGCGCTCCAGTCGCTATCGTTGAGTTCGGCGATTATCAGTGCCCGTTTTGCGGCAGGTTTTTCCGTGATGCCGAGCAGCGATTGCGCGCCGATTACATCAAAACCGGAAAGGCAAAAATGGTTTACCGAGATTTTGCTTTCCTTGGCCCGGAATCGCAAGGAGCCGCCCTGGCTTCTCAATGCGCGGCCGAGCAGGGAAAGTTTTGGGCTTACCATGACCGCCTTTTTGAAGTTGAGACATTGGACAGTCGGGAGAATAATGGAAATCTGAATGCGAAATTGTTCCAATCATTGGCGGACGAGCTTAAGTTGAACCGTGCGCAATTTGATACCTGCATGAGCACGCAGAAATATCGCGCTGAAGTGGAGAAGGACTATAATGACGGCGTAGCCGCTGGCGTCCAGGGCACGCCCGCCACTTTCATCAACGGCAAACTGATTTCCGGAGCGGTGCCATACAGCGTTTTTCAAAGCGAGATTGAATCCGCTCTGCGCGCTTCGCGATAGGAATGAATATTCCCAAAGAAGTTAAACAGATTGCCGACAGACTTTCGGAAACCGGCTACCAGGTTTATTTAGTCGGGGGCTGTCTGCGGGATCTGCTGTTGGAACGGGAACCAAAAGATTGGGACATCGCTACTGACGCCAAACCGGAGGAAGTTCAAAAATTATTTAAAGATTCGGTTTATGAAAATAATTTTGGCACCGTCGGCGTTAAAACCGATTCGGAAAATCCGACATTGAAGATCGTAGAGGTGACCACTTTACGCAAAGAGGGGAAGTATACCGACAAGCGTCATCCGGATTCAGTCAGTTTTGCCAAAAATATTGAAGAAGATTTGGCCCGGCGGGATTTTACGGTTAATGCGATTGCCTTCAACCTAACGTCATCGAAAGACCTTAGGTTTTCCGATGATCGGAATATTGTTGATCCTTTCGGTGGAAAAAAAGACTTGAAAGATAGAACAATCCGGGCGGTCGGCGATCCCGAAAAACGTTTTGAAGAAGACGCGTTACGGCTGATGCGGGCGGTGCGTTTTGCCGCTCAATTAAATTTTGCCATTGAGCCGAAAACCGCGGCGGCGATTAAAAACAAGGACGGCCTTTTGGAATTTGTTTCCAAGGAGCGGACCCGCGACGAATTTTGCAAGTTGCTGATGACCGGCAAGGCCGCCGAAGGAGTTCGGAAAATGCTCGAACTTGGCTTGTTAAAAATTGTTATACCGGAGCTGGTAGAAGGAGTCGGCGTGGAGCAAAACAAACACCACGTTTACGATGTTTTTGAGCATAACCTTCGTTCGCTGGAATACGCCGTGGAGAAAAACCATCCGCTGGATGCGCGGCTTTCCGCTCTTTTGCATGACGTCGGCAAGCCGAAGAGCCGCCGCTGGCAAAATGACCCCGCCGGTCCGAAAGCGTATCAGGGCAAGAAGGGCGACTGGACTTTTTACGGCCATCAAGTGGTCGGCGAGAAAATGGTTTTAAAAATTATGGACCGGCTGCGATTTTCCAAAGAACTGACCGAGAAAGTAGCCCTGCTGGTGCGTGAGCATATGTTCGTCTACGATCCAGAAGCGGTAACCCTCAAAGGTGTCCGCCGCATTCTAAACCGGGTCGGACAAGAAAACATTGACGATTTGATAAGGCTGCGCGAAGCCGATCGCATCGGTTCCGGCGTTCCCAAAGCTCAGCCTTACCGCTTGCGCTATCTTCAAGCGATGATTGAAAAAGTAAAGAAGGATCCGGTTGGGCCGAAGATGCTCAAGATCAACGGTGAAGACGTGATGAAAATTTTGAAAACCGAGCCGGGTCCGAAAATCGGGGCGGTATTGGCGGTGCTTTTGGAAGAAGTTTTAGACAATCCGAAGCTTAATGAAAAGAAAAAACTGGAGGCGCGGGTGAAGGCGCTCGGCAAACTCTCGGAAAAGGAATTGGCCGCGATGCGCGCCAAAGCCCAGAAAGCCGCCGCTCAAGCCCAGGAGCGAATTGACGAAGAGGTCAAGAAAAAATACTTTGTTCGGTAGTCGCGTATTCTGAATTTAGTGCGAACTCATTTTTCGCTCAAAAAAGATTTGAGCTTCGTTCGGTAAATGCGACAAATCCAAAACGGCCACACGGCCGTTTTGGATTTGTCGGGGTGCTGGGAATTGAACCCAGTCTTTACGCACCCGAAGCGTACGTACTGCCGGTATACTACACCCCGCGCCTTGTTTTTATATCAGCAAACCGGTAAAAATTCAAACCCCAAGCTTCTCCTTTACTTTCTTTATTAACTCTTCCATCTTCCAATCGGCTTTCACCAAAAAGTCGTAAGCTTTTCCCTGAATCGCTTTCAGCACGTGCTCGCCGTCGGAAAGGTTGGTTAAAATCAGAATTTTGGCGCCCATGCCCCATTTGTCCTGCCGCAGTTTTTCCAGCACTTCCAAGCCGTTCATTTTGGGAAGGATTATATCCAACAAAATAAGATCGGGATGTTCTTTACGGGCCTTGGCCAGGCCCTCCTCGCCGTCCATTGCTTGGGAAACTTCAAAACCTTCTTTTTTTAAAGATTTGAAAAGGATATTCAAAAGAGCCTCCTCGTCTTCAACCAGTAATATTTTTTTTGCCTTTGCCATTGGCTGAATTATAGCAAATATTGCTGTTTCTGTGAATTTTTGCTAGAATCCAAGCGTTCATTGAAAATGGAGGCGGGCGTATGGAATCAAGAACCGGTTTTGGTTTTCTCATCAGATACACAATTTGCTTTTCATTGATCGTCGTCGCTTTATTGATTAACTCTTGGGCGAACCATAACTTGATCTGGATAGGCGTTTCCTGGTCCATCCTATTCCTTAACGCTCTCTGGCTTCTGCCCGTTTGGCCGTTCATTGGAAAAGAAATGATCTCTTACATTTTGAAGAGCCTCACCTGGAAGCGGGCGCCGATAGCCGTGGCGATAGTCGGGCTCTGGCTTGTGGTAATTTACCTCCTTTCTACTAAAGGGTTTTTTGTCGGAGTCGCGGCTGTTTTAATTGTTTTCCTCCTAATTTGGGCCGTCGGCTGCGTTGTTGGACGTTCGTTCAAGCCAGCGCCGGTTAATTTTGAAAAGATGCGGATTTGGGAATTAATCCTGGCGATTCATTGTTATCTTTTCATTCTTGTTGCTTCTTTCGCGAGCTCGCTTATTGTCGGGTCAAAAATAGGGAGATTGGCCTATTCCCAGGCGCCGTCATCGGAAAACGTTGAAAGGTTGGAAACGGAATTTGTTGATGTGCGTGGCCAGATCCACGTCCATTCCTATCTTTCCCACGATTCGGAAGGAAAATTGGAGGATATCGCGCGAGCCGCCAAAGCCGCCGGTGTCCGCTGGGTTATTCTGACCGACCACATTTCCGGATTACCCGACGGCAATCTGCCGGCGGAGATTGACGGCGTGTTATTCATTTACGGCCAGGAGCGGAGTTGGGAAAAGCAGGGATCGCGTTTCAGCGCTCCTTTGCAAAAGGAACCGGCGGAACGTCTGCATGTTTACGGGCATATTGAACAATACAGGGGAGCGGACGACTCTCGCTGGCAGGCGATTGAACTGGTGAATTTTCACGCTAATGCCTTGGAAAAGGCGTGGACTATTTTGGGAAGAATTTTTTCCAGCCCCGCCAAGGTTTACGACGAGTTGCTTTTTGTCCGCCAGAATAATCTTGAGTATTGGCAGTCACTGGCCGAACGGCGCGGACGGCCGGTTCCGATTGTTGTCGGCACCGACGCTCATGAGCAAATAAAGATTTGGGGAAACACTCTTGATCCATACGAGTTCATGTTTCGCCTAATGTCCACACATGTAATCTTGGATTCGGATGAGTCGGTTAGTGAGGAATCCATTCTCCGGGCAATCGGGGATGGCCGAACTTATATCGCTTTTGATTGTCTTGGAGATCCCGCCGGATTTGAGTTCATGGCATTGAGTCGGGGCGGCAACCGGTGTTTTACCGGAGGAACCGTCAAAGGGCCGACTACGCTTTGGGTCGGATGCGAGAACGCGTTCCAGGGAGACGAACTTCGGCTTTTTAGAGACAATAAGATTATGATTTCGGAAAAATTCCTTCCGGAGATGGTTGCTAAGGCTTTCCTGTATCCTGAACCTGGCTTTTGGCGCGTGGAGATTTGGCGAAATGGAAAACCTTGGATTATCAGCGGTCAAATCTTGGTGAAATAGAGCCTCGACAAAATCGGGGTTTTTTTATACAATGGGGTCGTCCTTTGACAAGAGAAGAAAGAAGGAATGGCAGACAAGCTGATTGGCAGTCTCGGCTCCCTAGTTCTGGGGGCGCTGGTCATTATGCTGATTGGGGAAAATTTCCGCGGGAAAGTTGTCCATTGGTTTAGAACCAGGGTCTGGCGCATCTGGCTGCTGCCTGGGTTGCTGCTTGCTTATAACGCTTTCTTGGTTCTGATCACTGATTCTTGGAATACCGACAGGTTTATGATTCTTTGCTGGTATTTTTTGCCGTTAACCGCGGCTTTGTTTGCTTGGCAGCTGATGTCTTTCCCGGACGCCAAAGATTACATCATGCCAGTTGTTATCGTCGTTTTACTCTGGATTCCGGTGGAGGTTAAGTATGTTTTTAAAAGCTGGGAAATCGGCGGAATTGATTACCCGTTAGTGGCTTTAAGCGCGGCGATTTACGCATTAATTACTCTCCCGATGTATGGCAAGGATGATATTTCTCTTGCCTGGAAATTCCGAAAAGAAGATTTAGTTTTTACGATGAAAGTTTTTCTGGTTTTGGCGGCGGTTATGATTCCGCTTACGCTGGCTACCGGATTTACCAAGCTTGGCGTTCATGCCAAGGTGGAAAAGCATCCCTGGATGTTGCCGCTGATCTGGTTCTCGCCGGCGTTGGTTGAAGAAATTATTTTCCGGGCCGGCATTCAGAATTCTTTCGTCGGTTGGCTGAAACGTTTTGGCAATATCGGGATTTGGATCGGCATTATAATCGCGGCCGGAATTTTCGGTCTGGCGCACGCGAACAACAGGACGCCGACCGGATTCGGCAGGGACGGACCGAACTGGCATTATGTCTTTTTTGCCGGTGTCGCCGGCGTTGCTTACGGTTACGTCAATAAATCCCTCAAGGCCCGCAATAGCTTGAACGCGCTGGGGTTGGCGGCGACAATTCACGCGGCGGTAGACATTACCTGGGTTTCCTGCTTCGGAGGCAAATGATGAGTTTTAAGAAAGGTGCCGGCGGGGAATTCACGGTTCGCCAACGCTCGCTGCTTAAAGAGGCGCTGATCTTTTTTGCCTGCGTCATGGCCCTGATTTGGTCTTCCGATTGGCTTGGCAAGGGCTGGACTTATATCGTCGGCTTCTTGATCGTCGTTCCGCTGCTTCTTTCGTTTAAGTTGCGCGGGGACAGCGCCCGGGATATCGGCTTTTGCGTTTACCCATCCGACCTTCGCTGGTGGTGGATTGGCCTGGGCGGGTTGATTGTCTCCGCCTTGATTCTGGTTCTTGTCGGTTATATCATCACCCCGAATTTTTGGGAGAACGGAGCCTGGGTTAAGAAATTCTCAAAAGTTTCTTTCGGCTACGCTTTAGGCGTCCCGATCCAGCAATTTTTCGCCCAGGGTTATTTTACCAGCCGATTGAATCAAGTCTGGCCGAACCGTCATTTATTTGTGGCCGGATTGGCCGGATTGCTTTTTGGCGTTGTTCATTTGCCTAACCCGGTCCTGACAATCGGCACCTGGTTCTTTGGAACCGCCACCGCTTGGTTTTTTCTGAAAGCTCCGAATCTCTATTTCCTCTCTCTTACCCACTTTATCTTGTCTCACCTGGTTAAAAACCTTATCGCCTCCCCGCTTATCGGCAGAGGCTGCATGCAGGTTGGCCCAGGGTTTTGGAACTAGCCGCCAGCGTTATTGCTGGCGGTTTTTTATTGGCACTTGCGATTCTCAGAGTTACCTGGGCATTTGTTGCTTGCTGATAGTGCGCGCCGGTATAATATATTATAATTAACGCATGCGATGGTTTCATTGGTCGGAACTTTTTTTAGGCGTCT
>Ga0187893_10014359_pt1 | contig 10817 bp, 8 predicted proteins | sample MA1701074metaG_FD_139574 | JGI IMG/M metagenome (GOLD analysis project Ga0187893, IMG submission 139574) | White microbial mat communities from a basaltic lava cave in the Kipuka Kanohina Cave System on the Island of Hawaii, USA - MA170107-4 metaG ...
AACCTGAGAGCGTCTCAGGAAAGAGCAACGGGATAATCACCAGCACGACGACCAGAACCGCGTGGATGACGACCGAGATGAACATGGTAATGGGTTTCTTGGTCTTGCTCTGAGCGTCGTTGGACTCTATGAGTTGATCAAACATTCTCGAACCTCCCTTCCCTGAATTTCATCGAACGATCAAAACGCAATAATTTCACTAGATCGACACCCGCTGAAACGTTTAGTAACTGGCCGCTTTTGCGAGCGCCTTCCTCTTGCTTCGATAGTCATACCACATCACAACAAGCGTGCTGGCGATTGCAATGGTGGAGTAGCTGCCAATTATAATCCCAAACACCATTGCGAATGCAAATCCGTTTATTACTTCTCCGCCAAACAGATAAAGGGAAACTACGGTGACGAGCGTCAAACCGGAAGTGAGAATCGTACGGCTCAGTGTCTGATTGATGCTCTTGTTGACCACCGAAGTGAGCGATTCGCGTCGCAACAATTTCAAATTCTCCCGGATCCTATCGAATACCACGATGGTGTCGTTTGTCGAATAGCCCACCAGCGTTAACAGGGCTGCAATCACAGTCAGCGAGATCTCCTTGTCAAAGAACGAGAAGAGGCCGATCGTGATAAGAACATCGTGGAACACCGCGAGCATCGCCGCGGTCCCATAAACCGCGCCCTTAAATCTCCAGCCAATGTAGACCAGCATTCCGGCCAAAGCGTACAGTGTAGCCGAAATGGCCTGTTGCTGCAGAGCTTTCCCTACTTTGGGACCGACGATCTCGGTTTTGATCACTGCGAATTCGCCCATGTAGAACCTGGACCGAAGGGCCGACAAAACTTCGTCGGACATCCCGAGGGTTTTCAACTCATCAAAACTGCGGAACAAGCCGCCGTGGCTGTTTCGATAGTCGATCAACGTTCTAGCCAGGGCCGACGGAGAAGCCACGCCCGGCGCCAAGCCGGGTTTCTGCACGGCTTGCGTGAGTTCGGGAATGCCGGCAAAGGCGGTCTCCATGCGAGCAACACCCAAATTATTCAAGTCCAACTTTTCCCCGGCATCAGCGGGACGAAAACTGAAATTGAGTGTGTCCGCAATTTTGGACTGTCCCTGGTCGAGCTCACTTCCACTCGTGGTAAAGGTCTGATCCAAGCTGATAATCACTTCTCGTTCTGATTCCGGCCCAAATCGCTGGATCGTGCTTTCTCCCAGTCCCTGTTGCTTTAACGCCGCTCGCACAGCGTCCAATGGAGGTTTCTCTTTGAACTTTACATAGACCAGAGTCCCACCGCTAAAGTCGATGCCGTACCGAGGTCCGCCTTTGACCACCAGTGAAACAAGAGAAGCAACGATTAAGGCCCCTGAAATCCCTAAAAAAACAGTCTTCTTCGAAATCCAATCAATGTTGACACTCTCAAAAAACCGCATTACCCGTTATTCTCCTCTAGATCACCAGCCAGACTGGAGCCTAGTATCCTTAGACACCCACAGTCCGAAAAAGTTCCTTCAATTCATGCCAACCTAGAAACATCAGGCGCAGCCTGTTCCAGCCAGAATGACGATCCCCTAAATGCTCAAGGTAGCGCGCTTGGGGGAGCGGCTGAGAATCCAATCGAACATGAACTTTGAAACGAAGACTGCAGTAAAAAGATTCGCCGCCAATCCCCAGAATAGCACTACCGCAAAGCCTTTCACCGGTCCGGTGCCAAAAAGGAACAAGAACAAGATCGAGACCATCGTGGTCACATGGGTGTCAATAATCGTGGCGAACGCTTTGTCGAACCCGGTGTTCACCGCCGAGATGACATTCTTGCCCCCCCACAACTCTTCCCGGATCCGCTCAAAGATCAGCACATTGGAATCGACAGCCATGCCGATGGACAACACGACACCCGCAATTCCGGGAAGGGTGAGAGTGGCCCCAATATAGGCCAGGGCTGCCATCGTAAGAATCAAGTTCAAGATCAAGGCGACGACGGCGTTGATACCAGACAAGCGGTAGTAAAGGACCATAAACACCACCACCGCCGCCAGCCCTACAATCGACGCCACAATGCCTTGGCGTATTGAATCGTTGCCGAGCGAAGCTCCGACGGTCCGCTCTTCGAGGTAAATCAGCGACGCCGGCAGCGCACCCGACCTCAACACTAGGGCCAAATCGTTAGCCTGCTCGTGTGTGAAGCTACCGCTGATCTGGCCCGAGTCGCGAATCTGCCCCCTGATACTCGGTGCCGACTGCACTTTGCCATCAAGAACAATCGCCAACTGCTTTCCAATGTTTGCGCCGGTTACCTTCTCAAATCGGTCGGCACCATCTGAAGTTAGATTAAAGCTGACAGCTGCTTTGCCAAACTCATCAGTGCTCGGATTGGCCGTTTTCAAATCTCGACCGGTAATTGCCGCCACCTTGTTCAGAAGATACCACTCCTCAGTGGATCCAGATCCAGCCGAAGCATCGCTGAACCGCCGTACGGACGGCAGCAAATCTTTACCTTCAGGAACAATCCCACCCGACTGCGAAAGGGCAGCCTCACGGCTTGGGAATGGCCCGCCTCCGGGTTCGACAATCTTCAGCTCGAGGAGCGCCGTTGACTTGATGATCTCTTTCACCCGAACGGGGTCGTCTACTCCCGGCAGCTGGACCAAGATCTGGTATTCCTCGGCAGGACCATGTTCCTGTATGACCGGCTCCGTTACCCCGAGCTGGTCGACGCGGTTGCGAATGGTTTGGATAGCCTGCTGCACAGAACTCGTGCGGATCTGACGTTCAACGCTGGTCTTCAGCGTCATGAGGTAGGAATTCGAGACGCCGGACAAGGTCGAACGGTCCCAAGCGGGAAAGCCGTCGTCGACGACCGCACGCAACTCTGAACTTTTTTGAGGGTCAACCTCTCTAATCTCGATGCTCTTGACATCTCGTTTCCGCACTTCCGAAAAGGCGACCTCGCGACTGCGCAAGTCTTCCTTGAGGCGCTCAACGGCCAAGTCCGTTTCGATGTTTACGGCGTCGTCAGTGACCACCTGCAGAATCAGGTGCATTCCTCCTCGCAGGTCGAGCCCCAGATGAATTCTTTCCTTCATCTTCGCGGTGCTTGGGGGGAACCCTGTAACTCCAAAAATACAAGCCAATGTCACCGCTACAATCACTAGAAACTTCCATCGCAAACTCTTCTTCATGAACCCTAAAACCTCAATTCAATGGACATCCCACCCCAGTCAACTCACTCCTCAGACTGTTTTGACACAATAGCGCTTTTCGAAACCTCAATCTTGACCTGATCCGCAATTTTAAGATGGACGCGGTCGTCTTTGACTCCTGATACGACCCCGTAGATTCCACCCGAAGTAATCACCTTGTCTCCATTCTTCAGGTTGTTAAGCATGTCTTGAAGCGCTTTTTGCCGCTTCCTGTTGGGAAGAAAGACAATGAAATAAAAAATCAGCCCGATGGCCAGAAAGATCAGGGGCTGAACAAATACGGGGCTCGGCTGCCCATTGGCCGCCAAGAGCGCCAGAGAAGACATCAAAACATGCCTCCGCACCGCTGAGACTCGGTTGTTGGTGTTAAGTGTGAACTTGGAAGATCAGGGCAATCTAAACGGCCGACTCCCAAACAATCGGAGCCGGGTGTTGAACCATTGGAGCTATCTCAATTTAGATTGTGAATCAGAAGACGACACGCGTGAGGCCGCGGCCTAGGATGCGCGCGCCTCATCGACCCTATCCTATTTCTTGCTTAGCTTTGAACTCCATTATGTAATTTAGAAACCTGTGGGACGCGATAGCATCCCTAATCTGTCTGAGGGTGTCAAGATAAAAGTAGAGATTATGATGCGTGTTCAGGATCGCAGAAAGAATCTCCTTCGAGAGGAACAAATGCCGCAGATAGGCCCGGCTGTAATTCCGGCAAACCCCGCATTGGCAGGACTCGTCCACGGGGCTTTCATCTCGCGCGAAACGAGCATTCTTGATCACAATGTGCCCCGAGGAGGTGAAAAGCCATCCGTTGCGTGCGTGGCGCGTGGGCATGACGCAGTCAAACATATCCACTCCCAGTGCGATGCATTCCACCAGATCGAGCGGCGTACCCACTCCCATCAAATAGCGCGGCTTGTCTGCAGGCATCCGCCGGGTACTTTCGGCAACAACGGAAAGCATTACAGGCTTCGGCTCGCCCACAGAAAGCCCGCCAATCGCATACCCCGGGAACTCGAGATCGATGAGCCGGTTCATACATTCGTGTCTTAGCTCTGGGTAAATGCTTCCCTGCCCAATGCCAAAGAGCCACTGCGGATGAGCATGCCACTTTCCCCACCCGGCTTCGAAAGCCCGCTTGCACCGTTCGGCCCAACGCAGAGTGCGCTCCATGGAATCCCGCGCCACCAGGAAGTCTGCAGGATAGGTTGTGCACTCGTCGAAGGCCATGATGATGTCGGCGCCCAGAGCTTGCTGAATGTCAATCGCTTTCTCCGGAGAAAGGAAGTGAGGCGAGCCGTCAAGATGAGACCGAAAGGCCACGCCGTCTTCGGAGATGCGCCGCAAATCGCTGTGACTGAACACTTGAAAACCGCCGCTGTCGGTAAGCATCGGGCGGTCCCATGAGATGAAACGGTGCAACCCACCCAGATCGTGAATTAGCTGGTGCCCTGGCCGAAGATACAGGTGGTAGGTATTCCCGAGAATGATCTCGGCACCCAGGGTCTTGAGTTCCTGCTGAGTGATCGCCTTGACCGTGCCAGCGGTTCCGACCGGCATAAACACCGGAGTCGTTATTTCTCCATGTCCCGTAGTGATTCTTCCGAGACGTGCCTGGGTGTTGGAATCGGAGGCAAGGAGCTGGAAGTGCAAAGGAGTTCCTTTGGATTCGGGGTACCCGCCTCAACCGGCAAACCTTGGGCACGGGGGGCGCCTGAATCTGTCAACTTAAACGCGCTCGCTGTTGCGGGTTAACGACGGCGGCTCCACCAAGTGGCACCATACCCGATGAGTTGCCGAAACACGAATTTCCTGGGGTTCTTCAACCTTGCATCGGTCCAGGGCCAGTGGACAACGTGTGTGGAACCGACACCCAGACGGTGGGTTCACTGGGCTGGCTATCTCGCCGGCGAGAATCGGCTTCTCGCGTCTGAGCCCAGGGTCCGGGTTGGGAACTGAGGATATCAAGATCTGCGTGTACGGGTGCAGTGGGTGGCCGCACACCTCTGAGCTCAGCCCGGTTTCCACCAACCGACCTAGATACATTACCCCGATTCGGTCACTGATGTGCTCCACAACTGGAAGTCCATGTGAGATAAAAAGGTACGTCAGGCCGAAACGAGTCTGAAGGTCCTGCATCAGATTGACGATCTGCGCCTGAATCGAGACGTCCAGAGCCGACACGGGCTCATCGGCAACGATCAGCTTCGGATTGAGGGCCAGCGCACGAGCAATTCCAATCCGCTGCCGCTGTCCCCCACTAAACTCATGAGGGAATTTCCGGGCTGCATGTTCATCCATTCCAACGGCATCCAGCAGTTCCCGGACTTTCTGCAGTCGCTCTCCCTTAGGATGGAGCTTGTGGATCACGAAGGGCTCTTCCACAATTTGTTGAACGGTCATGCGTGGGTCAAGCGAGGATGCGGGATCCTGAAAAATCATCTGGATCTCCCTCCGCAGGCCTCGCATTTCAGCAGCCTCCAGCCTCAGGATATTCCGGCCCTCAAAGAAGATCTCGCCCGAAGTGGGCTCCACCAGTCGAAGCACGCAGTAGCCGAGAGTCGATTTCCCACAACCAGATTCCCCTACGAGTCCGAAGGTTTCGCCTGCCTCAATCTCCAGGCTGACGCCGTCCACCGCCTTGACGTACTCTCGAGGCCTGCCGAAGCCAGTCTTCACTGGAAAATACTTCCTCAGATCTCGAATCTTCAGCATGGCTTCCGATGCCCTGTGAGAATGCGCAGTGATGTTTCGGGCTGTACTCTAAGATCCGCGACACTCTTGGTCGCCAGGGATCTAGTGGATACGACTTGTCCCCTGTCGAGCAAAGTAAAATCCTGGTTCGCCGGAGAAGCATGCCTGTTCAGTCGGGTGACTCGAAACCTTCCTTCGGAGCCGCAAAGGTAGGCAGCTGCTTTTCCCCGTTCCTCGAATGTTTCACTCACAACGCGCCAAGCCTGATTCTCCGATGGAAAGCCCGGCGAATCGCTTGCAGACAAGCCCATTGCCGCGTCCCGAATCGAAAACCCCATCCGGTTAAGAACCACATAGGAGTACTTGAGCGAATTCTTGCGAAGACCGATCCGCTTGTCGATTTGACGAATCCACGGTGGAGTCTGCCACGTGTGATCCTCATGACACCAATCCGACGTGCAGCCCGGCGCAACGGCCGGACAGGGTTGACTGTGAACGCAAGGACAATAGACGGTAAGTGGAAGCATGTCGAGTAAGCGATCCCTGACGCGCAGCAGGTCCCGGGAAGTCTCTCTCAATGCTGGCTCCATCAGGATCAAGAAACCGGTGGGCGCCAGGCACTCCTGGATCAAGGCCGCAATCCTGCGACTGCGCTTCTCAATGCGCTGCTCATCTGCCATGAAAAGTTCGTTGAGGGTATTTCCCATAATAATGAAATCAAAATCGTTACCCGCTTGCAGCTTGAGCGGTCTCGATATGTCAGCCCGAAAAGTTTCGAGGTTCCAGCGAATCTTATCGCTGTGGCTTTCAATTTGAGGCGGCGTATTTGAAAGTCCCATACGTTCGAGTTTTGAGTCTCTCTCCGTCGTGCCAGCCGCAAGTTCGGCCGCAAACCGGCCAAACAAATACCGGGCATCCTGCAGGTTTGCTTCGAGTGCATCCACGCCGACGCATTCAAGCCTGTCGGGCGTGATTTGCTGGGAAAAAAAATCCAGACAGCCCAGCAACTGCGTCCCGGGTCCGCAACCCAAGTCCAGAATTCGCAGGCGTTGCTGAAAAAGTTTTTTCACTTCAGGATGCAACCAGATCTCATCGAGTATCGCCCTGATCTTGAGAAAGTTCGAAGGAAGGAAATACGCGAGATACGCAAGCCGCAGTTCGGGATTTCGAAGCAGATCGTGCCGAAGATCGGCGCGATCGGACGTATAGATGCCAGAGAGTCTGGCTACTGCCCTACTGACTTCTCCTAACCGGGAATCGGCCAGTACACTCGGGTTGACGCCATCGGGACTACCACCAAACAGCCGACCAAAAATGATTCTGAGGAGGATATCGAGGCGCTCAGACATGCTTCACACAGCGGACCTGGCGATTTGATTGGGGAGTGGTGAGAGGAATTGGCGCGCGTCCGCACGGGTCCCCGCGATCGTCTTTGCACCTTGGCTGGAAAGAGCAACCGGTGGGAAGCCTTCGAAGATCCGGAACCGCGCCGGGGATAGAGTCTAGACGGCGTTCGGACCTTCCGGACGCCGTCCACCGGGGAATCGACCTCAGCAGGCCCTCGGTATATGGATGCAACGGGTTGGTGAAGATTTCACCAACGGGTCCGAATTCTACGATCCTGCCAGCGTACATCACGGCGACTTCGTCGGCAACCTGAGCAATGACTCCCAAATCATGAGAGATCATCAGCAGCGAAAGGTGCATTTCTTCCTTGAGCCGCACCAGCAAATCGAGAATCTGAGCCTGGATCGTGACATCCAGCGCTGTGGTAGGCTCGTCTGCAATCAAAAGTTTAGGACGAGGAGCCAGTGCCATCGCAATCATGGCTCGTTGCCTCAACCCCCCTGAGAGCTGATGAGGGTACTCCTTCATGCGTCGCTCGGCCGACGGGATGGCGACTGCCCGCATGATCTCGATCGTCCGATGGTCTACTTCGCGCCGAGAAAGAACCTCGTGCGCCTCGATACTTTCGCGAATTTGGTCCCCAATAGTCAGTACCGGATTCAAGGCTGTCATCGGCTCCTGGAATATCATAGCGATCTCAGCGCCCCGGGTCTGACGCATGCTCAGGTCGGACGCCTCAAGCAGATTTCTCGCAGGTTCGCCACCTCTTGTGCCACCAGGCGAATACCAGACTGCCCCACCGGCAATTCTGCCGGGTGGTTGAATCAGCCGTAAGATCGCCAAAGCCGTCACGCTCTTACCGCTGCCCGACTCTCCAACCACGCCCAAAGTGCCACCGCGCTGCAGAGTAAGTGAAACATCATCCACCGCGCGCACAACTCTATCGTCGCCAGGAAACTGAACCTCCAGGTTCTGAACTGTGAGAATCGGCTGCATATGCTTATGACTGGGGCCCGGCATCGTCATCTGCACGATGGGACGTCGCGGGGTCGCGGCTAGCTCTCGGTATGCTCGCCAAACACCCGCCGCAACCGGTCTGAGATTTCCCCAACGGTGGCAAGAACTTCCACAGCCCGAATGATGGGAGGCAGTAGATTTTCAGGACCCCCCGCAGCTTTCTCCAACGCATCAAGTGCCTGTGCCACCGCCTGGTCATTGCGCGACGACTTCACTTGATTCAGGGCCGCTATCTGCGAACCTTCTATTTCCGGGTCCAACCGGTGGATGGGGATCGGCTCGCTGATGTCTGACGCGAACCGATTCACGCCAACGATCACACGTTCGCCCGATTCAATCGCTTTCTGGTGCTCGTAAGCTGCTTGCTGAATCTCCCGCTGGATGTATCCGCTGCTGATCGCGGACAGCATTCCTCCCATGGCCTCGATTCTGTCGAGGTACTCCTGGCTTTTTTCCTCAATCGCGTTCGTGAGAAACTCCACTGCATAAGCGCCTCCGAGAGGATCGGCAATGTCTGCGGCACCACTCTCCCAGGCAATCACCTGCTGGGTCTGCAAAGCAAGACGTGCCGATTCTTCTGTGGGAAGTGACAGCGCTTCATCCCGGGCATTGGTATGCAGCGACTGGGCACCTCCCAAGACCGCCGCCATCGCCTGCAAAGCAACCCGCACTGCGTTGACTTCGGGCTGCTGTGCAGTCAGCGTGCTGCCCGCCGTCTGTGCGTGGAAGCGCAACACCCATGATTTGGGATTTCGGGCGCCGAAACGGAAGCGCATCGTTTTTGCCCACAGCCGCCGCGCGGCGCGAAATTTTGCAACTTCCTCCAGAAAGTGGTTGTGCACATTAAAAAAGAACGACAGGCGGGGCGCAAAACGATCCAATTCCAAACCCGCCCGAAGCGCAGCCTCCACATAAGTGATGGCATTGGCCAGAGTAAATGCCACCTCTTGAACCGCCGTGGACCCAGCTTCACGGATGTGGTAACCGCTGATCGAGATGGGATTCCACCGCGGCAGGAACTCGCTGCAATAGCTCAAGAGGTCGGTGGTGAGGCGCAGAGAGGGTTGGGGAGGATAGATGTAGGTCCCTCGTGCAATGTACTCCTTCAAGATGTCGTTTTGGACTGTTCCAGATAGCTTTTCAGGGCTTGCTCGCTGCTTTTTCGCGACGGCGAGGATCATTGCCTGCAGAATGGCCGCCGTGGAATTGATGGTCATGGAAATCGAAACCTGATCGAGCGGAATGCCTTCGAGCAGTGTCTCCATGTCTTGCACCGTATCGATCGCGACCCCTGCCCGGCCCACTTCACCAGCAGCCATTGGAGCATCGGAATCAAGGCCCATCTGCGTCGGCAAGTCGAAAGCGACCGACAACCCCGTCTGTCCGAGATCCAACAAATACTTAAACCGGGCGTTCGACTCGGCAGCCGTTCCAAAGCCTGCATACTGCCGCATTGTCCACAAGCGAGTGCGGTACATGTCGGGCTGGATGCCGCGCGCAAAGGGAAACTCGCCCGGCAAACCCAACTCACGGTCAGAGTCGAAGTCTTTCAGCTCAGGTGCTGTATAGCTCGCCTTCAGCGGGATTCCGGATGTGGTCTTGAATCTGCGTTCATTGGACATAGAACACGTGGTGCTCGCCGGCCCCAACTCCTTTCTGTCAGATGGCCTTCGCCATCAGATCCGCTACCAGCTTGCTGAAGCCCGCCGGGTCAGCCAACGGGCTGCCTTCGGCCAACAGCGCCTGCCCATGCAACAGACGCGCGTAGTTCTTCAACTCCGATGCGGCAGCGTCCTTCTCGAAAATGGATTGGAGCTTGGGCAAGAGTGGATGAGAGGGGTTGAGTTCAAGGATGCGTTTCGACTTGGGGACGGCCTGCCCCATGCGTCGCATCATCTGTTCAAGTTGCGGGCTCATGTCGTGCGCGTCGCCAACCAGACAGACGGCCGAGGAGGTCAACCGGCTGGAGAGGCGCACCTCTTTGATGTCCTCCTCCAGATGAGACTTCAGGCACCCCATCAAATCCTTGAAGCTCTTTTCCTTCTCTTTGCGTTCGTCGTCGGCCTTCTTCTTTTCCTCCTCGGTCCCCAACTCGACCTCACCCTTGCCCACGGACTGGAATTTCTTTCCCTCAAAAGGCGCGATACGCTCTACCAAAACCTCATCCACCGGATCGATCAGATAGAGCACTTCGTAGCCCTTGTCCCGAAAGGCCTCCAGATGAGGCGATCGCTCGACCATTTCCCTAGACGAGCCCGTCAGGAAATAAATCGTCTCCTGCCCCTCTTTCATCCGGCTGATGTATTCCTGAATTGTCGTCAGTTCTTTCTCATGCTGGCTCGATTGGCAAAGCAGCAATGGCAGCAGACGCTCCTGCTTCTCGTCCCAGTCAAGCAGGCCCTGCTTGAACACCGGCCCAAACTCCGCCCAGAAGGTGAGGTATTTTTCTTTGCGTTTTTCCAGCATCTCCTTCAGCGTGTCGAGGATCTTCCTGACAAGGAAGCTTCGAATCGCTTTGATCTGGCGATCTTGCTGCAGAATTTCACGCGACACGTTCAGCGAGAGA
>Ga0187893_10014364_pt1 | contig 10813 bp, 8 predicted proteins | sample MA1701074metaG_FD_139574 | JGI IMG/M metagenome (GOLD analysis project Ga0187893, IMG submission 139574) | White microbial mat communities from a basaltic lava cave in the Kipuka Kanohina Cave System on the Island of Hawaii, USA - MA170107-4 metaG ...
ACGATGCGCTTGAGCGTGGCCATGAACGCGGCCGGATCCGTGTCGGGCAGCAGGCGGATGTCGATCACGGCCGTCGCCTCCGCCGGAATGACGTTCGTCTTCTCCGAGCCCTGGAGGCCCGTGAGCGTGATCGTGTTGCGCAGGATCGCGTTCCAGTACACGTCGTTGAGGATCCAGGCCCGCGCCGGCGGCAGCGTCACCGCCGAGTCGATGTTGGCGAGCCAGGCGCGCTGCTCGCCGGCGTAGTTGCGCGCAATGTCCGCGAAGTACTTCCTCACGCCCGGCGTGGCATGCAGCGGCGTCTCGTACTGCGCCAGGCGGTTGAGCGCGGCGACGAGTCGCGGCACGGGGTTGTCTTTCGTCGGACGCGACCCGTGCGACGGCACGCCCTTCACCGTGATCTTCTGCCAGAACGTGCGCTTCTCCGCGACGCCGACGCCGAAGTACTCCAGCTTGCCGTCGCGAAACGCGTTGTCACCGCCCTCGGTCATCAGGAACTCGACGTCCTTGAGCAGGTCGGCGTGCTTCTCAACGAACGTGATGGCGCCGGTCGACGTCAGTTCCTCGTCGGCGTTGGCGATGAAGACGATGTCGCGCGTCAGCGGAACGCCGCTGCGCTTCAGCGCGATCATCGCCATGAGGTGCACGATGCCTTCGCCCTTCATGTCGAGCGCGCCGCGGCCGTAGATGAAGCCGTTCCTGACGGCGCCCGAATACGGGTCGACGCTCCAGTAACGGGTGTCGGCCGGCACGACGTCGATATGGTGCACCAGCGCGATCGCTTTGCGGCTGCCGTTGCCGCGCAGCCGCGTGTACAGGTTGGCGCCGCGCCGGTTGCGAAACTCCGCCGTGTCCAGCAGCTGCACCTCGAAGCCTTCCTTCTCGAGGATGCGTTTCAGGAACAGCGCGCCTTCCAATTCGTTGCCGGGCGGGTTGGCGGTGTTGATCTTGAAGTAGTCCGACATCACCTGCGCCGTCTCGCGCTGGAGCGCGTCCCAGTCGACGGGCGGCTGTGCGTGCAGCCGCGCGGCGAAGAGCACGGCAACGGTGGCGAGGCCGGCGACAGCGGGGCGGGGCGTCATGAGGTCACATCCGGGGGGACATGGTCGGGACTGATTCGGCTGGAAATGGACATGGGCCACCGACGCCCCGCAATGCCGCGGAAGCGACGCTGACGGAGGCCCAGCTTCGCGTCGCGCTGGGTCGCGGCGTCATCACCGCCGCGCAGATGCAACAGCTGTTGGCGCTCTCGCGCGAGTCGATGGCCGCTGAGGATCGCGAACTCGACCGTGAGGACGGCGGCGTGTCCTTCGCCCACCTGCTGTACTGGGCCGGTACGTTCGCGGTGCTGTTCGCCCTCGGCTACTTCCTGGTGGACAAGTGGCGGTCGTTGAAGCCAGCCGGCGTGCTTGGCGTGACGACGCTCTACGCGCTGGCCTTCGTCCTCGCGTCGCGCTTCCTGTGGCGGCTCCGCTACCGCGCGGCCTCCGGCCTCTTCGCATTGCTCGCGGTCGGCATGGTGCCGGTCATGACGTGGGCGCTCGAGTCCATGGCAGGCATCTGGCCAACGGTGCCCGACCAGCGCGGACCGTTCACGACCGACCTGCTGGCGACGATTCGCTGGATTCCCATCGAACTCAGCGCAGCATTGGCCGCCCTGGTCGCGCTGCGGCGTGGCATCCAACTGTCCGTGCTGACGGTCGCCGCGACGCTGCCGTTCGCGATGGCGCTGGTGCACGCCACGCCGCTCGTGTTCGAGCCGGAGCACGACTGGATCCTGTGGGGCTGGATCGCGATCGTCGCGTCCTCGTTGCTCCTGATCGGCGGCGCGGAGATCGAGCGGCGCACGGGACGCGCCGTCGACCATGCCGGCTGGGCGTACCTCACGGGACTCGGGTTCCTGATCGCCGGCATCGTCAGCGTAACCCCGCAGTCGCGCGCGATTCCGCATTCGCTGCCCGCGGTAGTCGTGCTGCTCGGCGTCGCGAGCCTCGCCGCCCGGCGGCTCGTGTTCCTCCTGTTTGGCGGCGTGCTGTTTGTCGGGTGGCTGGGATTCCTCGCCGGCTCGGTCTTCCAGACCGCGACCGGCTTCATGATCGTCACGGTCGCCGCGGGCGCGCTGCTCATCCTCGGAACGGTCACGGTGCAGTCGAGGTTTCCAGGTCTCCTCAGGGCGTTTTCGGACACGGGCGCCCCGCGGAGCTACCGCGCGCTCGCCCTTGGCTTCGGCGCCGCGTGCCTCGCGTCGCTCGCGCTGGTCGCGGTCGCCAACGCGCGTGCGCCGGGGCTGGCGCGCGAACGCTACGCACGGGAGCTCGAAGCCAGCCGGCGGGCGGCGCAGGCCCGCGCCATCGCTCGCCAGAGGACGGTTCCCGGGCCAGTTCCGGCCGAAACACCGGCTCGCAGCAGGCCGTAGAACAAGGAGATGCACCCCCTCCTCGCGATAGCGCTCGTCGCCCAGGTCCAGGTGGACGTCACGACCCGCCGCGACAGCGCTGACACCGCCAAGAAGGACAAGCAGGTGACCGTGTCGGTCGGCGCTCCTGCGTCGGGCAGCCGGCGGCAGCCGCGCCGCATTCCCGTGACCGAGGAACACCTGCGCACGGCGTTCAAGTCGGCCGAGGCGCGCTCGCTGCTGCTTCGCGCGCGCGCCATGCGCCTGGCCCAGGACTCCGCGATCAAGAGCTACGAAGCCACGACCTACTTGCGGATGTCGGCCGGCATGGGGTTCTCGAAGATCGGACGTGACCGGCTGATGTTCCGCCACGAATCCGCGACGCTGGTGCGGTGGCACCACGAGTCGGGCGCGTGGATCGAGGTGAAGGGGGCGCGGACGGTCATCCCCGTGGCGCCCGAGGAAGCCCAGCGGGAAGCCGGCGCGGACATGGACACGGACGTCACGCCGGTCCCGTACTTTCCGGGCCAGGAACCGCTGCTGGACATGTTCAATGACAGCAACGACGAGGGACTGCAGCGGCAGGTCGACGACCGCTCGATCGTGCATCCGCTCGCCGAGGGTTCCGAGGCGTACTACACGTACGCCGTCGGCGACTCGGTGCTGTTCCGGCTTCCGGACGGTACGCAGGTCGCGCTTCGCGAGATCCTGGTCCGGCCGCGCGTGCCGAAATGGAACGTCACGGTCGGCTCGCTCTGGTTCGACGTCCGCACCGGTCAGCTGGTGCGCGCTGCCTACCGCTTCGCGGTGCCGATGGACATCTGGGCGGTGGTGGCAGAGGAGGACTCCACGGCCCAGGACGACATTCCCATCTGGGTGAAGCCGCTCATTTCCCCGATGCGAGCGCAGATGACGGCGATGGCGGTCGAGTACGGCCTGTATCAGGGCCGCTTCTGGCTGCCGCGCCTGCGGAGCGCCGAGGGGAGCGCGCAGGTGAGCTTCATGCGCGTCCCGATCAACTTCGACCAGCGGTTCTCGTACACGTCGGTGAACGCGCTCGACTCGTTGCCGACGATCAAGGTCGCGGTCCGTCCTCGCCCGCCGGATTCGCTTTCCGACGCCGGCGTCGAGAAGTGGCGCGACTCGGTGCGTGAAGTGCGGCGCGCCGAACGCCGGGCGTCCGCGGATTCGATCAAGAACGGCCTCAAGGTCGAGAAGCCGCGCTGCGACAGCACCAACACGCGCATGGTCACGGAGTACCGCCGTGGCGCGAACCTGCCCGTGGCCATCCGCGTTTCGTGCGACATCGAAAAGCTCGTCAACGCGCCCGAACTGCCGAAGTCGATCTACGACGAAGGCGAGCTCGTATTCGGTGCGGCAGAACGCGACGCGCTGATCAAGGAAGCGTTGTCGATGGGCGCGCAGCCGCCGTTCGCCATCGGCATCGTCCCGCCGTCGTACAAGTTCGGGCTCGAGTACACACGCTTCAATCGCGTGGAGGGGTTGTCGTCGGCGCTCGTCGTCGAGCAGAATCTCGGCGCCGGCTACACCGTGTCCGCACTCGGCCGGCTCGGACACGCGGACCTCGAGCCCAACTTCGAGCTCGGCCTGGCGCGATCGAACCTCATCAAGACCTACCGCGGTCGCGTCTACAACCGGTTGGTCTCGGCCGGCGACTGGGGCAATCCGCTGAGTTTCGGCAGCTCATTGTCCGCACTCCTGTTCGGACGCGACGAAGGCTTCTACTACCGCGCCAGCGGCGTGGAGCTCGAGCGCGTGCGCGAGGTGGGCCACCCGCTCTCCCTGAGGCTCTTCGCCGAGCGCCAGCGCACGGCGGCAGCGGACAACGAGTTCTCGCTCGGCCCGAGGTTCATCCCCAACCTGACGGCGCGAACCGCGCAGTACGCCGGCGCATCGATGCGGTTCAGGCATACCCGCGGGCTGAACCCGAATGCGTTCCGGATGTTCACCGACCTGCGGATGGAAACGGCCGTCAGCGACTCCGCCAACGAAGGGTACGGACGCGGCGCGCTCGACCTGACGTTCACGCAGCGGCTCGGTCCGGCGGTGGCGGCGCTCACCGTCGCCGGCGGCTCGACGACCGGATCGGTGCCGGCGCAGCGTCGCTGGTTCCTGGGCGGCACGCACACCGTGCGTGGCCAGCGGCCGGACACCGCCTACAGCGGCAACGCGTTCTGGCTTGGCCGGCTCGAGATCGGGCGCGCGTTCCAGGCGGCGCGGCCGGTTGTCTTCGGCGATGTCGGCTGGGTCGGGAATCGCGACTCGATCAGTGTCGTCGGCCGACCCATGAGCGGCGTGGGGGTGGGGTTGTCGATCATGGATGGGCTGATCCGGTTCGACCTGGCGCGCGGCATTCATCCGCAGCGCCGGATGCGGTTCGACATGTACCTCGAGGGCCGGTTCTAGCCGCAGGTTGCGAGGCTTACCGCGCATTGCGTGTTACAGCGGCGTAATACTGCCGTCATGGTCGCGTAAGTCGTTGCTTATCAACTATTTACGCTCGCGGTAGTGGGGCTCTGGGCGCGGCATGGCGCTCGCCCTCGAAGGGGTTGTGCGGGAGCCCAGCAACCGCACCGGCCAGCCGAAGTGGGCTGGCACCCAAACCCCCCAACCGTGCCCCGCAACGAGACGGTACCGCGCGCCGCGAGCTCGGAAGCGCTGTTGTGGCAGAGTCGACTCCGAATCCTCATTGCCTCGACCGCGGCCGTTGCGGAGTTCGTCCTGCTCGCGAGCCATGGCGCGGGTGCGTCGCCCGTGGTGCGGTTCGCGTTCGGCGCGAGCGTGGTCTATCTCGTGCTCGCGGCCGCGACCGCATCGCTCGCGCGGCGCGGCGGGTTGCCAGGCTGGGTCGTCGACGTCATGGCCTGCGCCGACGTTGCGCTCATCTTCGGGCTGACGATCACGTTCTCCGCGCCGCCGTATTACGGTCGCGTCCTGATCTTCGCGTTCCTCCTGTTGCACCTCACGAGCTTCTACCTCGGCATGCGTCCCGCGCAGTCGGGATTCGTGTTTACGCTGCTGGCGTACGGGCTGCTGGTGAACGCCGCCGCCGGTCGCGGCGCGCCGATCGTCTGGCGCGAGGAACTCTGGTCGATGGCCGCGTTTGCGCTCGCCGGTCTCGTGCTGCTCGTGGAGCAGGGCTACCTGCGTCGCCGGCTCGAGCGCATCGCTGCGCTGTTCGGCCGCGCGGAGGACGGCGATTTCTCGGAGGCGTATGACGAGCTTGCCGATGCGCGTCCGGACGCGATCACGCACGTCGGGCGAGCGTACAACCGGGTTCGCGGGCAGTTGTCGAGCCTCGTGCTGACGGATCCGCTCACCGGCTGCGTGAACCGCCGCGGGTTCGACCAGGCGCTGAGTCGTGAGGTGGCGCGCGCGACGCGCTCCGGCAGTGCGCTGGCGCTGCTGGCGCTCGACATCGATCACTTCAAGGCGCTCAACGACTCGATGGGTCACCTCGCGGGCGATGTTGCGCTGCGGGAAGTGGGCGGCCTGCTGCTGCACGCCGCCCGAACGGGCGACATCGTGGCGCGCACTGGCGGCGAGGAGTTCTGCCTGGTGTTGCCGGACACGAGCGCCGCCGGCGCGTACCACTTGGCGCAGCGTCTCTGCGACTCGATTCGCATGCACGAGTTCCGCAGCGGCGACCGTGTGCTGCGCCTGACCGCGAGCATCGGCGTCGTCTCGCACTCGGGGCCGGGCGGCCAGACGCGCGAAATCTCGGAGACGCTCAAGGCGCGGGCCGACGAGGCCCTGTACGGTGCCAAGCGCGGCGGGCGGGATCGCGTGCGAGCGTGGAGCGAGAAGAAGCAATAGCGCGAAAGCGTTTGTCGACCGCGCGAGCGCGCCCGGGCCCGTAACGCGTTACGGTTGGTGGGTGCGCCTGATCGTCTACAACCCGAAAGGCGGCGCCGCCGTCTGGCGCTGGCGGCTCGACGCGGCGCTGCGCGAACTCCGGTCGCAGGGACCGTTCACGGTGGTCGCGACCGAGGCCGCTGACATGACGCGTTCGGTGCGGCGCGCGTTGGAGACAACTCCGGGCGTCACGCAGGTCGTCGCCTGCGGCGGTGACGGCACGGTCGCGGCGTGCGCCGCAGCACTGGATAGCGCGGACGTTCCGATCGGCATTGTCCCGACCGGGACGTCGAACGTGCTGGCGTACGAGCTCGGCATGCCGTCGCACGCCGTGCGCGCGGCGCGCGCCCTGGCCGGCCCGACACGGTCCGTCCGCTTCCGCACGTGGCGCGTGAACGGGCTGCCGATGCTCCTGCAGCTCGGTGTCGGCTTCGACGGCCTGTTGATGTGGCGCACGCCGCGGCGTGTGAAGCGCGCACTCGGGTTCCTGGGCGTCGTCGGCAACGCACTGCGCCTGGGCCCGGTGTTCGACTACCCGCCCGTCCGCGTCAGCGGCGAAACCGAGGACGGCCGCGGCCTGGAGGTCGACGTTACATCGGTGCTCGTGGCCAACGCCAGGCGCTGGTCCGGGCCGCAACTGGTCGTGCCCGCCGCGGACCCGACCGACGACCTGGTCGACGTGTTGCTCGTGAGCTATCGCAACCTTGCCGAGTTGACGCGCTTCTGGCTCTCGATCCTGCTTCCCGGGGCGCCGCACCTCAAGCTGCGGTACGTACGGCACGCGCGAATGCGGCGGCTGACCATCGCGTCGTCCGGGCGTGCGGTGGAGGCGCACCTGGACGGCGAGCCCGTCCTCAGGACCCCGCTCACCGTGGAGCCACTCGGCCGCGTCACGCTGCTCGGCCTGTAGATTCTGGCCCGTGACGAACGTCCGGGTCGCCATCGTGCAGTCCGAAGTTGCTGCGGACCTCGCCGCGGGACTCGACCGCACCCGCAGCCTGACGAAGAAGGCTGCGGCCGGTGGAGCACAGCTCGTCGCGTTCCCGGAGACGTGGCTGCCGGGCTACCCGTCGTGGCTCGACCACTGCCGCGACGCGGCGCTGTGGAATCACCCGCCGGTGAAGGCCGAGTTTGCGCGGATGGCGGACAACAGCGTCGTGGTCGCGGGCGACAGCGGCCGCGCGCTCGGCGGCATCGCGCGCGAAGCGGGCGTGACGCTGGTCGTCGGCGCCGTCGAGCGCGTCGACAGCGGGCCGGGCCGCGGCACGCTCTACAACGCGCTGCTCACCTACACGCCCGACGGCGCGCTCGGCAACCATCATCGCAAGTTGATGCCCACGTACACCGAGCGGATGGTCTGGGGCGCGGGCGATGCCAATGGCCTCGTGGCCGTCGATACGCCGGCCGGTCGCGTGGGCGGGCTCCTCTGCTGGGAGCACTGGATGCCGCTGGCGCGCCAGGCGCTGCATGACTCCGGAGAGGACATTCACGTGGCGCTGTGGCCGACAGTGCACGAAATGCACCAGGTCGCGAGTCGGCATTATGCGTTCGAGGGACGCTGCTTCGTGCTCGCGGCAGGGTCGCTCCTGAGAATGTCGGCACTTCCCAGGGGCATGGACGTCCACGAATCGCACAAGGGTGAGTGGGCGCTGCGCGGCGGCAGCATGATCGTGGCGCCTGACGGCCGCGTACTCGCCGGACCGGTGCTCGAGCGCGAGGATATCGTCGCCGCGGACCTCGACCTTTCCATGATCCGTGAGGAGAGCATGACGCTCGACGTGACCGGCCACTATTCACGCCCCGACTCGTTCGAGTTCCGCGCCATTCGTCATCCGAGGGCGTCGTGAAAGGGAAGCCCGCGGACCCGAACTTCGAGGCCCGCGTGCGGGCCTCGTTCACCAAGCAGCAGTTCATGACGATGATGGGAGCGGAAATGACGGACGTGTCCGCAGGTCGCGTGACGCTGCGGCAACCGTTCCGCGAGCCGCTGACGCAGCAGCACGGCTTTTTGCATGCGGGCGCCATCGCCGCGCTGGCCGACAGCGCCTGCGGCTACGCAGCGCTGACGCTGATGCCGGCGGAGGCCGCCGTGCTGTCCGTCGAGTTCAAGGTCAACATGCTGGCGCCGGCCATGGGCGACGCGATCATCGCGCGCGCCGAGGTGATCCGGCCGGGAAAGACCATCATGGTGTGTCGTGCCGACGTCGTGTCCGTCACGGGCAGGGAGGAAAAGCTGGTGGCCGCGATGCAGGGCACGATGATGGTCGTCCGCGACCGCGGCCTCACCGATTGACCAGTGATTCGTGACCCGATGGGGCCGCGATGAAGTTCGACGTTGCGGTCCTGGGCCTCGGCGCCATGGGCAGCGCCACGGCGTACGCGCTGGCAAGGCGGGGCGCGCGGGTGGTCGGCTTCGATCGACTCGAGCCTCCGCACGGAATGGGCTCCACGCACGGGCACACCCGCATCATTCGCGAGGCGTACTACGAGCACCCGTTGTACGTGCCGCTGGTCCGCCGGTCGTACGAGCTCTGGGACGCCCTGGAACTCGAGTGCGGCGAGCGGCTCTTCCTCCAGACCGGCGGATTGTGGGTCGGGGCCGAGACCGGCGCGCTGGTCAGCGGCGCGTCCCGCAGCGCGCGCGAGCACGGCATCAAGCACGAGATGCTGGATCCGGCCGGCGTGCGGGAGCGTTTCCCCGCCTACCGGGCGCGCCCCGGGTGGGTCGGGCTGTTCGAACACCGCGCCGGAATGCTGTTCCCGGAGAAGTGCATCTCCGCGTTCCTTGACGGCGCCCGCAAGAACGGTGCGGACCTGCGCCTTGGGTCCGAAGTGACCGCGTGGTCGGTGTCCGATCGCGGCGTCACCGTGAACACGCAGTCGGGAGCGGTTTCCTGCGATCGCCTGATCGTCGCCGCCGGCGCCTGGCTGCCCCAACTCGCGCAGCGGCATGGCCTGACGCTGCCGCTCGAGATCGAGCGGCAGATGTCCCACTGGTTCGCGCCGTCGTCGGCGGACCCGAAGTACGGCGCGGGCCGGTCGCCCGTGGCGCTCTTCGAGTTCCCCGATGGCGGCATGTTCCTCACGATGGGCGACGAGGGACACGGCGTGAAATGCGGCAAGCACCACAGTGGCGCGCCGACCTCGCCGGAAGCCGTGGGCCGCAGCGTCTCCGACACGGAAAACGGTGAGGCGCGCGACATCCTCGAGCAGGTGATGCCGGGTGCGGGCGGCAGGCTCCTCGACGCGCGCGTCTGCCTCTACACCAACACGCCGGATCGCCACTTCATCATCGACTGGATCGATCGCGGACGCGTCCTGCTGCTCAGTCCGTGCTCAGGCCACGGCTTCAAGTTCGCCTCCGGTATCGGCGAGGTCGGCGCCCAACTCGCGACCGACGGCAAGACGTGGCTCGATCTCGCTCCGTTCTCCCTGACGCGATTCCGGTGAGGTAGTTTTGGACTCCCGGCCGAGCGCCGCGTCACGAGTCCCGAATCTTTCGAGCCATGCCACCCACACCGATGCGCCCCGAGGAGCTCTTCAAGGCCGAGAAGGCCAGGGCGACGAGCGTCGCCAAGTCGCAGCATGCGCGATTGCTCGCCGAGGCAAAGGCGGCGTTCGACAAGCTCATGGCCGAGGGCCAGGCGGCGCGGAAGAGCGGTCGTCCCCGCAAGCATCCGCTCCCGCCCCTCAAGACCGGGAGCGCGCTGAGGCAGCCGACTCCGCCCCCGCGCTTCTCGCCGCTCGTTGCCGAGCCCGTGGTGAAGCCGCCAGCGGTCGCCGCGGCGCCGGTGAAGGCCAAGGGGGCGGCGAAGTCGAAGGCGAAGCCGAGATCGAAGGCCAGGCCGAAGGCCAGGGCGAAGGCGAAGGGCAAGAAGAAGCGCTAGCGTGGCCGATCGGGCGGGCGCGTTGCCGCCGTCGCTTGATCTCGACGAGGCGACGATGCGCGACATGGGACGCAAGGTGGCGGATCTCGTGTCCGAACATCTCGGCTCGCTGCGCGAGCAGCCGGCCTTCACGACACTCGACCGGCCGGCTGCACAAGCGCTGTTCGACGCGACGCCACCGCAGCACCCCACGCCGTTCGACGCGATCCTCGATCGCTTCCGGGACAAAGTCGCGCGCCACCACGCGCGCGAGCCGCACCCGCGTTTCCTCGGCTACATCCCGAGTTGCCCGACGTTCCCTGCCGTGGCGGGCGACTGGCTTGCCACGGGCTTCAACTTCTTCGCCGGCGTGTGGCCGGTGGCGGCCGGGCCGAACGAAGTCGAGTTCACCGTGCTCGAGTGGTTCAGGCAGTGGATGGGCATGCCGGAAGGATCTCGCGGCTTGCTGACGAGTGGCGGCTCGGCCGCCACGGTGACCGCGGTCGTTGCTGCACGCCACGCGGCCCTCGGCGTCGACACGCGCGACCTGCCGAAGCTCACCGTCTACTGCTCCGACCAGGCGCATTCGTCGTTCACGAAGGCGGCGTGGATCGCCGGCATCGCGCGCGATCACGTGCGCGCGGTACCCAGCGATGATGCGTACGGGATGCGCCTC
>Ga0187893_10014365_pt1 | contig 10813 bp, 11 predicted proteins | sample MA1701074metaG_FD_139574 | JGI IMG/M metagenome (GOLD analysis project Ga0187893, IMG submission 139574) | White microbial mat communities from a basaltic lava cave in the Kipuka Kanohina Cave System on the Island of Hawaii, USA - MA170107-4 metaG ...
TCACGGTCGAGTAGGCGAGCACGCGCTTGATGTCGCGCTGCCGCAGCGCGATGAGCGCCGCCACCAGCGCGGTGATCGCGCCGGTCCACGCCACCACCTCGAGCACCCAGCCGGCCAGCATGAACAGGGGCGAGAGCCGGCAGAGCAGGTAGACGCCCGCGGTCACCATCGTCGCCGCGTGGATCAGCGCCGAGACCGGCGTCGGGCCGGCCATCGCGTCGGGCAGCCAGACGAAGAGGGGGATCTGCGCCGATTTTCCGGTGGCGCCCACGAAGTAGCCGAGCGCGAGCAGCGGCGGCACGGCCGCCGCCGCGGCCAGCAGCGGCTTGAGCGCGCCGTGGTCGAGCGTGCCGAACTGCTTCCAGGTCCAGAACATCGCCAGCAGGAAGCCGAGGTCGCCGATCCGGTTGACCAGGAACGCCTTGCGTCCCGCGCTGGCCGCGGTCTCCCGGCCGTACTCGAAGCCGATCAGCAGGTAGGAGCAGAGCCCGACGCCCTCCCAGCCGAGGAAGGTGAGGACGAGGTTGTTCCCGAGCACGAGCACGAGCATCGAGAACAGGAAGAGGCAGAGGTAGGCGAAGTAGCGCGCGTAGCCCTGCTCGTGCTCCATGTACGCGATCGAGTAGAGGAAGATCAGGCTGCCCACGCCGGTGATGAAGAGCGTCCAGGTGAGCGCGAGCGGGTCGAGGTAGACCCCGGCGTCGAGCACGAGGCGGGCGCCGCCGCCGGGCCCTCCCAGCTCGAGCCAGCGCCAGAAGCGCGACTCGATCACGCGCTCGTCGGCCGGCAGGGCCAGGAGCTGCGCGAAGCCCGCCAGCGCGAGCGTGAAGCAGGCGGCCGCCGCGCCCGCCGCGATCCAGCCGGGCGTGCGGCCGCGCATCCGCCCGCCGAAGGCGCCGAGCAGCGCCGCCGCCAGCAGCGGGATCGCCAGCAGGAGGCCGCCGATCATCGGGGCACCTTCACGCGCGCAGCTCCCGCGCCTCGTCGGCGTTCACGGTGCGCTTGAGGCGGAACAGCGCGAGCACGAGCGCGAGCCCGACCGCCACCTCCGCCGCCGCGACCGCGATGACGAAGAGCGCCGCCACCGATCCGCGCGCCGGCTCGTGCTCGCGCGCGCAGGCGACGAAGGCGAGGTTGGCGGCGTTGAGCATCAGCTCGACGCTCATGAACATCACGAGGCTGTTGCGGCGGGCCGCGAAGCCGGCGATGCCGAGCCCGAAGAGCAGGGCCGAGAGCAGCAGGTACCACGCCTGGGGGACCATCGCCGCCGCCCCCTACGCCGACTCGCCGGGCCGCGGCCGGCGGGCGACGTGGATCGCGCCCACCATGGCCACGAGCAGGAGCAGCGAGACGATCTCGAAGGGGAGCGCGAAGCGGGTGAAGAGCTCGGCGGCGACGTTGCCCGCGGTCGCGGGGACGTCGGGGACCGGCGGCTGCGCCGGGAGCTGGAGCTCGCGGGCGACCACCAGCGGGTGGACGAGCAGCGCCACCGTCGCCGCGCCCGCGAGCAGCGAGGCGCCGCGCGCGATCGAGATCCCCTCGAAGGGAGGGGCCTCGAGGTTGAGCAGCAGGATCACGAACAGGAACAGCACCATGATCGCGCCGGCGTACACGATGACCTGGATCGCGGCGAGCAGTCCCGCGCCCAGCGTGAGGAAGAGGCCGGCGATGCCCAGGAACGCGCTCGCCAGCCAGAGGGCGCCGTGCACAGGGTTGCGCCGCACCACGACGTTCACCGCACCGGTGAGCGCGACGACGGCGAAGGCGACGAAGGCGACTCGTTCGTCGATCACGCGCGCCTCACAGGATCCCGGCCGCCACGAGGCCGCCGGTCACGAGGAGGTTCGCCAGGGCGAGCGGCAGGAGCACGGTCCAGCCCAGCCGCATGAGCTGGTCGTAGCGGAAACGCGGCAGCGTCCAACGCACGTGGATGAAGAAGAAGAGGAAGGCGAGCAGCTTGGCCAGGAACACCGCCGCCTGCAGCGCCGCGCCGCCGACGCCGACCACCTCCGAAGGGGTCACGTAGGGAAGGTGCCAGCCGCCGAGGAAGAGGCAGACGATCACGGCCGAGCCGGCCACCATGGCGGCGTACTCGCCCAGGAAGAACAGCCCGAAGCGCATGGCCGAATACTCGGTGTGGTAGCCGCCGACCAGCTCGGGCTCGGCCTCGGGCAGGTCGAACGGGAGGCGGTTGGTCTCGGCGAAGGCGGCGGTGGTGAAGAGCAGGAAGGCGAGCGGCGCCCGGAAGACGTTCCAGACGCCCGACTCGGCCTGGCGCGCCACCATGTCGCTGAGCGAGAAGGAACCCAGCCCGGTCCCGTCGGCGCCGAGCAGCAGCACGCCCAGCAGCGCCAGGGCGAGCGTCAGCTCGTAGCTGATCATCTGCGCCGAGCTGCGCAGGCCCCCCAGGAGCGAGTACTTGCTGTTGCTGGCCCAGCCGCCCAGCGTGATCCCGTAGACGCCGATCGAGCTGGCGGCGAGGACCACCAGCACGCCGAGGTCGACGTCGGCGGCCACCAGTCGGATGCGCCGCTCCCCGATCTCGAGCGTGCCGCCCAGCGGCACGACCGCCATCATCACGAGCGAGCACGTGGCGGCGATCGCCGGCGCCGCCGTGAAGAGGAAGCCCGGCACCCCGCCCGGCCGCACCTCCTCCTTGAAGAGCATCTTCACGAGGTCGGCGAGCGGCTGCAGCGCGCCGAACGGGCCGACGCGATTGGGGCCGACCCGGTACTGCATCCAGGCCGAGACGCGCCGCTCCGCGAGCACGAGCGCCGGCACCAGCGTCATCGTGAGGCCGAAGACGACGACCGACTTGAGGAGCATCAGCCAGAGCGGATCGTTCATGCCGGCTTCGCCTCGCCGGGCGCTCCGCCTCCGACGTCGAGGCCGTCGTCGGGGAGCTGGCGCAGCGTGCGCCCCGCCGCGCCGAGCGCCTCGAGCGCCGCCCAGGTCAGGTCGGGCTTGCGCGCGAGCTCCGCCAGATCGAGGTCGGCGCGGGCGGCGATCTCGCGCAGGAAGCCGGCCTCGTCCACGGTGCCCTGCGGCGGGCGCTGCGCCCGCAGGGCGCGCTGCATCACCGAGCCGACGTTGACGAAGGTGCCCTCCTTCTCGCTGAAGAGCGTGCCCGGCAGGAAGAACTCGGCTCCGAGCGGCGCCGCGGTCGGATCGGCGGCCGGGGGTTCGTGCGCGGGCCGCGTCCAGACGTCGACCAGAGCGAGGCGGCGGAGCTTCGCCGCCGCGGACAGGTCGCGCGCGAGTCGGGCGTCGAAGCAGAGCAGCCCGGCCACCGCCGGATCGGCGGCCAGGTTCGATACCTCGTCGGCGCTGCGCGCGTCGATGCCGAGCAGCTCGAGCGCCCGCTGGTTGGCCGCGCGCCGCCCGGTGAAGAGGATGTCGTCGCCGCCCTCGGCCGGCGCCGGGACGAAGCAGAGCGCGCGCGCGAGCGGCGCGAGGACGGTGCGCGCGAGCAGGAGCTCCTCGGTCGTCATGCGCGCCGAGAGGAGCGCCACCCAGCGCCCCTTCTCGGCGGCCAGCGTCGCCGCCAGCTCCGCCGCCGCCTCGGCGGCCGGCCGCCGGGCGCCGCGCGTCCAGCCGAGCTCCTCGCGACCGGCCGGATTGCAGTGCTCGAGGAGTCCGAAGCGGCCGACGTCGCACATGAAGTGGCCGTTCACCCGAAGGTTCACGCGCGGGCGGGCTCGCAGCAGGCGATTGCGCTTGGTCTCGAGCAGGATGGAGCAGTTGCGGTCGCAGCCGGTGCAGACCGACTCCGCCGAGTCGAGGTCCCACACCCGGCTCTTGAACCGGAACTCCTTCAGGGTGAGCGCCCCGACCGGGCAGATGTCGGCCAGGTTCCCCTCGTAGTTGCTGCGGATCGGCTCGCCGGGGAAGGTCGCGATCACGTTGCGGTCGCCGCGGCCGGCGACCACGAGCGAGGGCGACCCGGCGTACTCGTCCATGAAGCGCACGCAGCGCGTGCAGAGGATGCAGCGCTCCTGGTCGAGCAGGATGTGGTCGCCGATCGGCTCGTGCTTGTGGCCGGCGCGCTTGGGCTCGGTGAATCGGCCGGCGCCCCGGCCGTGGCGGTAGCTGAAGTCCTGAAGGTCGCACTCGCCCGCCTTGTCGCAGATCGGGCAGTCGAGCGGATGGTTGGCCAGCAGGAACTCGAGCGTCGAGGCGCGCGCGGCCACGCAGTCGCGCCCGGTGGTCGAGACCTGGAGCCCCTGCGTCGCCTCGGCGCGGCAGGCGATGGCGACGCGCGGCGGCTTGCCCCCCTCGAGGATCTCGACCTGGCACATGCGGCACGAGCCGACCGGCGCCAGCGCGGGGTGGTAGCAGTAGTAGGGGATCTCGATGGCGAGCCGGCGCGCCGCCTCGATCAGGTTGGTGCCCGCCGGCACTTCGATCGCGCGGCCGTCGATGGTGAGCTCAGGCATGGGCCGGTCGTCCGGGAGCGGCCGCGCCCTCGAGGCGCCGCTCGAACTCGGGGCGGAAGTGCTGGATCGCGGAGGCGAGCGGGCCGGCGAACGCCTCGGGGAAGACGCAGATCGTGCGGCCCCTGCTGCCGCGCATGATGTCCTGCAGGAGCGTGAAATCGTCCGCGCGGCCCTGGCCGCGCTGGAAGCGGGCGATCACCTGGTCGGACCACGCGGCGCCCTCGCGGCAGGGGCTGCACTGGCCGCAGGTCTCGTGGCGGAAGAAGCGAGAGAAGACGCGCAGCGCGTCGACGAGGGAGAGCTCCTCGGGGATCACGACGATGCCGCCGGTCCCGAGCATCGTCCCCTCCTTCTTGAGCTTCTCGGGGTCCATCGCCAGGTCGAGCTTCTCGGGCGGGAGGAATCCGGTCGAGGCGCCGCCGGGGACGAAGGCGCGCATGCGGCCGCCCCCCTTCACGCCGCCGGCGTGCTTCTCGACCAGCTCGCGCGCGGTCGTCCCCACCGGCAGCTCGTAGCAGCCCGGACGCTCGACGGCGCCGCTCACGCCGAAGAGCAGGTTGCCGGGCGCGAGCGCGGTCCCCAGCGTCTTGTACCAGGCGGCGCCGCGCTCCAGGATCGCCGGGACGTTGGCCAGCGTCTCGACGTTGTTGACCGAGGTCGGCCGGCCGAAGGCGCCGTAGACCGCGGGGAAGGGCGGCTTGGGGCGCGGCTCCCCGCGTCGGCCCTCGAGCGAGTTGAGCAGCGCCGTCTCCTCGCCGCAGATGTAGGCGCCGGCGCCGCGGTGGAGGATCACGCGCAGGCGGCGCCTCGTCCCGAACACGTCGTCGCCGAGGAGGCCGGCCTGCTCGAGCTCGGCGATGGCCTCGGCGAGGACGTCGTGCGCCGCGCGGTACTCGCCGCGGATGTAGAGGAACGCCGTCTCGGCGCGGATCGCGAAGCAGGCGATCAGGATCCCCTCGAGCAGGAGGTGGGGATCCTTCTCCATGATCTGCCGATCCTTGAAGGTGCCGGGCTCCCCCTCGTCGGCGTTGATCACGAGGTAGCTCGGGCCCTTGGGCTCGCGCGGCATGAAGCTCCACTTGATCCCGGTCGGGAACCACGCGCCGCCGCGTCCGCGCAGGCCGGAGTTCTTCACCTCCTCGACGACCTGCTCCGGCTTCAGCGTCTCGAACACCCGCTGTGCGGTCCGGTAGCGCCCTCCGCTCCTCGCCTCGGCGAGCCGCAGCGGCTCGCGGCGGCCGAACTCCATGGAGAGGTAGGCCTCCATCGACTACCTCGTCCGCTGCGCGGCCGCCACGGCCGCGTCGGGATCGAGGGCGCTCTCGCGCAGCTCCCGCAGCAGTTCGCGCAGCCGCCCGGGCGTCACCCGCTCGAAGTAGCGGCTCTCGATCTCGAGGCACGGGGCGTTCTCGCAGCTCCCGAGGCATTCGACCTCGGCCAGGCTGAACGCTCCGTCCGCGGTGCGCTCGCCCGGTCCGATGGCGAGCTCGTCGCGGATCGTCGCGACCAGACGCTCGCTGCCGTTCACCCAGCACGAGATGTTGCGGCAGACGCCGATCGGGAAGCGGCCGGCCGGCTGCAGGCGGTACATCGTGTAGAAGGTGGCGATGCTGAAGACCTCGGCCGGCGAGAGGCCGGTGAGCTCGGCGGCGAGGCGCAGGTCTCCCGTCGCCAGGTGGCCGCGCCGCGCCTGCAGCGCGGTGAGGATCGGCAGCAGCGCGCCGCGCCGGGCCGGGTAGCGGCGCGTGAGCTCCCGCATCGCGGCCACGAAGGCCTCGGGGTGCTCCTTCGCCGCCTCGGGACCCGAGCCGCTCACCGCCATCTCCTCCTCGTCACCCGGCCCGCGCCCTCTCAGCGCGGCGGAGCCTCGCCTTCCGTCGCCTCCCACGTGAGCGCGCCCTGGCGCCAAGCGTAGGCGAGACCGAGTCCGAGCAGCAGGACGAAGATCGCGACCTCGAGGAAGCCGGCGAGGCCCAGCCGCCTCGCCGACACCGCCCAGGCGAACAGGAAGACCGCCTCGACGTCGAACAGGATGAAGAGCATCGCGACCAGATAGAAGTGCACCGAGAAGCGCTGGCGGGCGCCGCCGGGGGAGTGCGATCCCGACTCGTAGGGGAGCGACTTCGGCCGGGTCGGCCGTCGCGGGCCGAGCAGCAGCGAGACGGCGATCAGCGCCGACACCGCGCCGGCCACCACGACGAGGTGGAGGAGCAGCGGCAGGTAGCTCTCGATGGCGCTCGGCATGCTCGGACGCCGGGAGGAGCGCGGCAGCGAACGTCCGACGCCGCAGGAAAAAACGAGCGCGGCGTTCTAACGGGGGCCGTCGGGCCGGTCAAATCGCGCGCACGCGGCGCGCGCCTCACCCTTCGGCGCGCAGCGCGCCTCCGCCGGCCGGCGGGTCCGGCGGACGCGGCGGCGACTCGATCTCGTCGGCGGGCGACGGGGGATCGGCCGCCGGAGCCCGCTCGCCCTCGAAGTCGCGCGGCGTGCCGTACTCGAAGTCGGCGCGCCGGGTCCGCAGGCGGCGGGTGAAGAAGTCCGAGCCGGCCGGGATCAGCGTCGACATCTCGTCGAGCCCGACGAAGGCGACGAGCGGCGGCTGCTCGCTGTAGACACCGTTGAGGATCCCCACCAGCTCCATGGTCCCGTCCCGCCACGCGAAGAGTCCGGCGCCCGCGTGGCGCCGAGCCACGTCGGCGAGCGGCGCCTCCTCGAGCGCCAGCAGGTCGCCGAGCGCTCCTCCGCCGTGCAGGCGGCACTCGAGAAGGTAGGGGCGGCCGTGGCGGCGCGACTCGATGAAGAGGCGGTCATCGCCTCCCGCCGGACGGGCGGCGAAGCGCGCCTGCGCCGGGTGGGAGGTTCGCGGAGCGAGCAGCGCGAGCGCGTCGCCGCGGCGCCGCACCTCGGCCACGTCGTCGAAGAAGCTGTTCCCGGCGCGCGAACGGAAGGAGAGTTCGCCCGTGGCCGGCACGACCTCGGCGAGCGCCAGGATCCCCTCCTCGGTCGAGACGCCGTGCACCACCCCGTGCTCGGTCTGGAGCTCGACGTTGGCCCCGATCGAACGGGGGCCGCGGCAGCCGGCGGCCGCCGCGAGCGCGGCGATCCCTGCGAGGAGGCCGGCGAACGGGCGACGGATCATGCGCACGGAATCTATCCCGACCGGGGTCTCAGGGCCTTGCCTTCTTCGGGCGCGCGGCCGGCGGGCTTGAGCCGGGCGCGCGCGCGCCGCCGCCCTCCGGGCCGCCCTTGCGGCCGCCGCGCGATCCGGGCGTCGGGCTCGCGCCGGGCTTGGCGCCCGCCGGACCGGCCGCGCCGTCGGCCGGACCCGGAGCGGGCGCATCCTTCTTCGCGGCGTCGTGCCACGAGCTTGGCCGGTAGTCGGTGACGTAGAACCCGGAGCCCTTGAACAGCAGGCCGCCGCCCGCGCCGATCAGCCGCTCGAGCCGCGTCTTCCCGCAGCCGGGGCACTTCCGGAGCGGACGCGACGAGATCGACTGGAAGTGCTCGAAGGCGTGGCCGCAGGCCGCGCAGCGATAGTCGTAGGTGGGCATGGGGGGTTGGTTCCGGGGGCGACCGCTTCAGCGCGCGGCGCCGTCGCGCCGCGCACGCGAGACGCGGACGCGCGCGGCGCGCACGAGCTGCGAGCCCATGCGGTAGCCGGCCGCGATCTCGGCGACCACGGTTCCGGCCGGCACGTCGTCGCGCTCCTCCTCGGCGAGCGCCTCGTGCTCGAACGGGTCGAAGGGACGGTCGAGCGCCTCGATGCGCACGACCCCGAGCCCCCGCAGCTTGTCGGCGAAGAGCGTGCGGATCGCCTCGACGCCCGCGGAGATCGCGCCGGCGCGATCGGCCTCCGGGATCGATTCGATCACCCGGTCGAGGTTGTCGAGCACCTCGATCATCTCGCGCGCGGTGCGGGCGACGATCTCGTCGCGCACGACCTGCCGCTCGCGGGCGAAGCGCTTGGTCTGGTTGTCGAGGTCGGCGGCCGCCTCGAGGAGGCGCTGCTTGAGCAGCTCGTTCTCGCCCGCGAGCCGCGCGTTCTCCGCGGCGGCGCCCGCGGGCGCCGGCTCGGCGCCGGCTCGGCCGGCGGCGGGTCCGGCGACCGGTCCGGCGGCGGGCGCGCCGCCAGCCTCGCCGGAAGGAGCCGCGGGCTCCCGCTCCGGCTCGGCCGCGCTCTCCGATGGATCGTCTCGCTTCTTCATGGGCGTGGCGTCGAGGGGCGGCGTTCTCACGTGCTGAACAGGTCCTTCACCTTGGCGAGGAAGCTCTTGCGTTCCGGGCTCACGTTCTCGCCGTCGAGGGACTGCAGCTCGTGCAGGAGCTCCTCCTGGCGCCGTGTGAGCTTGCGGGGCATGTCGACCGTGATGTGCACGAGCAGGTCGCCGTGGCCGTCGCCGCGCAGGCTCGGCATCCCCTTGCCGCGCAGGCGCATCACGGTGGCCGCGGCAGTGCGCGGCTGCAGGTGCAGCGTCGCGGGGCCCGCGAGGGTCGGCACCTCGATCTTCGCGCCGAACACCAGGTCGGCGTAGCTGACCGGGACCTGCAGGTGCAGGTCCTCGCCTTCGCGCTGGAACAGCGGGTGGGGCTTCACCGCGATCACGCAGTAGAGGTCGCCGCGCGGTCCGCCGCGCGGGCCCGGCTCGCCCTCGCCGGCGAGCCGCACCTGCGTGCCCGAGTCGACCCCGGGCGGCACGCGCACGGTGATCTCGCGCTTGGTCTTCTCGGCGCCGGTTCCGCGGCAGCGCCGGCAGGGACGCTCGACCACCTCGCCCTCGCCGTGGCAGCGGCCGCAGGTCGTGCGGATGGAGAAGAACCCCTGCGACTGGTGGACGACCCCCTTGCCGCGGCAGACCGGGCAGGCGACCGGCGAGCTTCCGGGCGCGGCGCCGCCTCCCCCGCAGTCGGCGCAATTCTCGTTGCGCGTCACCTCGATGGTGCGCTCGGTGCCGCGCGCCGCGTCCTCGAGCGGGATCTCGAGCCGGCACTTGAGGCTCGCGCCGCGCTGCCGTCGCGCTCCGGTGCCCGCCCCGGTGAAGTTGCCGAAGAACTCGTCGAAGACCGATCCGCCGCCCCCGCCGCGCATCCCGAAGATGTCGCCGAAGTGCTGGAAGATCTCCTCGAAGCTCGAGAAGCCGCGCGCGTGCCCGCCCTGCCGCACGCCGGCGTGCCCGTACTGGTCGTAGATCCTGCGCTTCTCGGGGTCGGAGAGGATCTCGTAGGCCTCCGCCGCCTCCTTGAAGCGCTCCTCGGCCGACGGGTCGCCTTTGTTGCGGTCGGGGTGCGACTCGAGGGCGCGCTTGCGGAACGCCTTCTTGATCTCCTCGGGCGCGGCGGTACGCGCGACGCCGAGGATCTCGTAATAGTCGCGGCTGGTCGTCATCCCCGACTCGAAGGCGCCCCGATCACGTCGTGCTGCCGGCGACGGCCTTCTTCTTCTCCTTGAGGTCGGTGACGATCGTGTCGGTGGTGAGCATCAGTCCCGACACCGAGGCGGCGTTCTGCAGCGCGAGCCGCACGACCTTGGTGGGGTCGACGATGCCCGCCTTCAGCAGATCCTCGTACTCGCAGGTGAGCCCGTTGAAGCCCACCGCGCCCTTGCGCGACTTCACCTCGGCGGCGACCACGCTGCCCTCGTGTCCGGCGTTGGCGCCGAGCTGCCGCACCGGCGACTCCAGCGCGGCCGCCACGATGTCGCGGCCGAACGCCTCGTCGCCCTTCAGCTTGATGCCGTCGAGCGCGCCGAGGCAGCGCACCAGCGCCACGCCGCCGCCGGGGACGATGCCCTCCTCGACCGCGGCCTTGGTGGCGTGCAGCGCGTCCTCGACGCGATCCTTGCGCTCCTTCATGGCCGCCTCGGTGGGGGCACCCACCTTGACGACGGCGATCCCGCCCGCCAGCTTGGCCAGCCGCTCCTGCAGCTTCTCCTTGTCGTAGTCGGAGGTCGCCTGCTCGATCTGCGCGCGGATCTGATCGACGCGCTGGTCGATCGCCGACTTCTTGCCGCGGCCCTCGATGATCGTCGTGTTGTCCTTGTCGATCACGATGCGCTTGCAGCCGCCGAGGTCGGCCAGGGTGAGCGTCTCCAGCTTCTTGCCCAGGTCCTCGGAGATGAAGGTCCCCGCCGTCAGGATCGCGAGATCCTGCAGCATCGCCTTGCGCCGGTCGCCGAATCCGGGCGCCTTGACGGCGACGCATTGCAGCGTCCCGCGCAGGCGGTTCACGACCAGCGCGGCGAGCGCCTCGCTCGACACGTCCTCCGCGATCACCACCAGCGCCTTGCCGGCCTGGGCCACCTGCTCGAGGATCGGCAGCAGCGAACGCAGGTTGGAGATCTTCGCCTCGTGGATCAGGATGACCGGGTCGTCGATCTCGCA
>Ga0187893_10014366_pt1 | contig 10813 bp, 5 predicted proteins | sample MA1701074metaG_FD_139574 | JGI IMG/M metagenome (GOLD analysis project Ga0187893, IMG submission 139574) | White microbial mat communities from a basaltic lava cave in the Kipuka Kanohina Cave System on the Island of Hawaii, USA - MA170107-4 metaG ...
CTCGCATGGGGAGATTCTATCCCAGCGGAGAGGAATCAGGGGAGGGGAGAACTACTCGCTGGGCGGTTTGGTGGTGCGCTGGCGGAGGAGTTTCTGCGCGGAAGTGCGCAGAGTTTCGGGGACGTTCTTGCTGGCGGACAAGGTCTTCAGGTCGTTGGGGAGCAGGCGGTTCATCATGGGCAGGGAGATATCGAGCGGGGTCTTGGGATTGAAGACCAGGCAGCGCGTGATGGTGTAGCTCTTGATGTACTGGCGGTTGGTGGCGATGCGCCGCAGCACTTCTTCGCTGACGGTGGTCATGGCCGAATAGCTTTCCACTTCCTGCTCGCTGATGCGCGGGGATTGCAGCACGGCGCGCTGCACCATCTTGTTGGGGTCGCGGATCAGCAGCATGCGCTCTTCGCGCCCGCCTTTGAGCGCGAGCTGCATGCGTTCGACCACGCGCATGCGCGCCACCCGCTGGTAGAGGCTGAGCCGCTTTTCCTTTTCCGGCATGGAGCCGGCCATGCCTTCGACGTTGCGCACCAGCGTGGCTTCGTCCAGCGGCTCGTCGCGCTGCATCTCCTCGAGTGCGGCGCGATTCTGCGGCGAGAGATGACCCGAAGGCACCAGCGCGGTGACCAGTTCGGGCGAGGTGGAGAGCCGCTCGAGGTCATCCACCAACAGGTTGACGGCCTCCTTCAGGAAAGGCGCTACTTGAATCAGATGTTCCGCTGGGCAGGCGTCGTTTACGGCCATGGCGTCGGCGATGCCGGGTTTCTCGGCGAGATTCTCGGCGCAGTAGCGGAACAGCAGCGGAGCCGCATCCTTGAGCTTGAGGGCCTCGACAAAGGCGGCCTCGGTCAATTGGAAGAGGGCGTCATTGGCGCGAGTGGTGATGGCTTCTTCTCTGTCGAACGAAAGCACGGCGAGCGCTTCGGTGTGCTCGGCGGGGGCCAGCCCCGCGCCTCCGCCGCAGATGGCCAGCTTGCGCTCGCGCGTCAGGCGTCCGGCGAGGACTTCTTCACGGAGGGAAGGGCTGCTCAGGGCTGCCCTCCCGGCTTGAGGTCAGCGCGGGTCAAGGTCTTCGAGCCGGGCTGGCCCGGGAAACCGAAGGGCGGCACTTCCTGTCCATTGAGGCTGATCACCAGCGCGCTGGGGTCGCGCACGGTGATTTCGAATTTTTCGCGGGCGCGGAAAGTGTGCTTGGCGTCTTTTTCGATGCGGCCATCGAACTGATTCACGCCGTCGGCAAAAACGGTGACGGTAGTGGCCTTGCCGGCTTCGACCTTCAACTCGAGTTCGCCCACCGCCGCAGCCGGCGCAGTGGCGGGCGGGGCCGTTGGGGCAGAGGGCAGGCTCTTGTCGGCCGCTGCCACGCCGGAGGAGCCTTGGCCGGTTACCTGATTCCACAGCGCGGCAATTTTCGGCGCCAGCCAGGGCGAAACTTGCTGCCAGGCGAAGTAGCCGCCCGTGGCGAGCGCGAGCAGCACCAGCGCGGCCACCATCTTGCCCGTACCGCGGCGAGGCTTCTGCTCGGTGGCCCAGACGGCCACTTCCGGCTTGTCGTTAGTCACCAGCGCGTATTCGGCGATGAGCGCTTCTTCGTCCAGCCCGAGGAAGCGCGAGACGGAGCGAACAAAGCCGCGATTGAAGACACCGCCGGGCAGATCGTGCCACTGCTCGTTTTCCAGAGCCAGCAGGAAACGGGTACTGATGCGCGTCGCGTTGGAGACTTCTTCCAGCGAGACGCCGCGCATCTCGCGTTCGCGCCGCAGGGCCTCGCCGAAATTGCCTTTCTTCATGAGTCGAGCCGATGGAGAGCGCAAAAAAGCCACTCTCTGTGCACTATAGGCGCGGGAAGAAACCGTGTCAACGCGCGGAACGAAGGAAGAGAGGAGATGAGGAAGTGAAGAGGCGGGGAAAGCGCAACTGGGTGGATAAAGCCGCACAGGAGGCAAGACGCGTGTTGCCAGAGGTGAAGGAGCTTCCTATAATAGCGGCGCGGTAGTCTGCGCATCGCCGGCGCGATCCTTGGCGGCGACAAGGATACCTGTGGAAGAAAACGACAAGACTCCCCGCCCGGAACGACGGCGCAATCCCGTGCCCGCGCCCGCTGCTCCCCTGCCCGTTCCTGCGCCCAGCTTCCGCGAATCGGGCGAAGTGGCCGTGTTCCACGAACTGGGCAAGGCGCTGACCTCGTCGCTGCAACTGGACCAGGTGCTGCGCACCATCATGGAGAAGATTGACGAGTTCCTGCACCCGGACACCTGGTCACTGCTGTTGCTGGATGAACGCACGCAGGAGCTGTATTTCGAAATCGCCATCGGGAAAAACGCCAAGCCGCTGAAGGAGCTGCGCATCAAGAAAGGCCAGGGCCTGGCGGGATGGGTGGCGGAAACGGGCAAGGCGGTGATCGTGCCGGACACCAGCAACGATGAGCGCTGGTACAAGGATGTGGACGAAGTGACCAAGGCGGAGACGCGGTCGGTGGTGGCGGTGCCGGTGCGCTTCCGCGACCAGTGTCTGGGCGTGATCGAGCTGATCAACTGCGTGGGGCCGGGCGGCTTCAGCGCGCGCGACCTGGGGCTGCTGGAAGCGCTGGCCGACTACGCGGCGATCGCGCTGGAGAATGCGCGGCACGTGCAGAAAATTCACGAGCTGACCATCACCGACGATTGCACCTGCCTCTACAACGCGCGTCACTTGAACTTCATGCTGGAGACGGAAATCTACCGCTCGCAGCGCTATGGCTATGAGTTTTCGCTGGTGTTCATCGACCTCGACCACTTCAAGCAGGTGAACGACACGCACGGCCACCTGACCGGCAGCAAGCTGCTGGGCGAAATCGGCCTGATGATCAAAGCGCACTGCCGGCTGATTGACTTCGCCTTCCGCTACGGCGGCGACGAATTTGTGGTGCTGCTGCCGCAGACGTCCAAGGAGCACGCCTACGTGGTGGCGCGCCGCTTGCACAAGCTGATCCGCGAGACGGCGTGGCTGAAGGATTCGGGGATGGACATTCGGATTACGGCGTCGGTGGGCGTGTCGTCGTATCCGCACGATTCCACGTCGAAGGCCGAGCTGCTGCACCTGGCCGACGAAGCGATGTATCTGGTGAAGAACACCTCGCGCGACTCAGTGGCCGCCGCCAACGTGGGCATGCTGCCCGCTCCGGAAAAGCCGGCTCCCGCCAAGAAGTAAAGCCAACTCAGAGCGCAGAAATCAGGACTAATAAAACTGGACACACCTGTCCCTTGGCGGGACAGGTGTGCCATCTGTATTGGTGAAGTTGCGATTTACTTCGTGAGGTCCCGGCCTACTTCGGTTGCGGGACGATGCGCAGATACGGCTTGGGTGCTTTCCAGCCGTTAGGATACTTCTGCTTGGCGTCGGCGTCAGACACCGCGGGCAGGATGATCACGTCGTCGCCCTGCTTCCAATTGACCGGCGTAGCCACCTGGTGCTTGGCGGTGAGCTGCATCGAATCGAGCACGCGCAGCACTTCGTCGAAGTTGCGGCCGCTGCTCATCGGATAAGCAAGCGTGAGCTTGATTTTCTTGTCCGGGCCGATCATGAAGACGGTGCGCACGGTGGCGTTGTCCGCCGCGGTGCGGCCCTCGCAAGTCTCGCCGGCTTCTGCCGGCAGCATGCCGTAAAGCTTGGCGATTTTCAGCTCGGGGTCGCCGATCATCGGGTAGGTCACTTTCGCGCCCTGCGTTTCTTCGATGTCTGCGGCCCACTTGCTGTGGCTGCTCGCGGGATCCACGCTCAGCCCGATAATCTTGCAGTTGCGTTTCGCGAATTCCGGCTGCAGCTTGGCCATGTAGCCGAGTTCGGTGGTGCAGACCGGAGTGAAGTCCTTGGGATGTGAAAACAATATGCCCCAGCCATTGCCGAGCCATTCGTGGAACTTGATCTGCCCCTGCGTGGTTTCGGCGACGAAGTCGGGAGCCTGTTCATTGATGCGAAGCGACATGGTTTCTTCTCCTTGTTGATTTGTCTCGTGTTCCTCATCCTAAGTGCCGTGATTTTCCTGCGTCAAGGCCGGCCCCGTGGTGAAACCGCTAGACGGGGCGTGGGCGGAATACCTGTCGCCTGCCGCGGGTAGGTGGCGAAAAGCTGGTAGCCCTAACGGGAGTCGAACCCGTATTTTTGCCTTGAGAGGGCAACGTCCTAACCATTAGACGATAGGGCCAGTGCCACGCTAAGTGGGCTGCAAGGCATTTTACGGGATTGGCGGAAAAGTGACAAGCCGGGGCGGAAACAGGATGAATACCTCAAAGAAGGATTGTAGGGGCGGGAGCCCGCCGCGGCGGGCTCCCGCACTCCATGCGACTGACTACTGCGAGCCGGAGGCGCGCAGTTGCGGCGCAGCGGCGCGGACGCGAAACAACGCAGGGGCCAGAGCCACGCGCGCTTCGGGGTTGTAGTAGTCGTAGAGTTGCGACGGCGCGGCCTTGGCGGTCATGCCGTAGCGCGGCTTGAAGGCGAACTCAAACGCCAGACCGCCGGCCTGCGGCCAGAGGTAAACCACCAGCCGGTCTGGCAGCACATCGTAATGATTGAGCGCCCAGCCGGATTGTTCCTTGGCCCGCTCGAGCGAGGCGCGGTCCACATCGGCGCCGGGGGGCAAGCCGATTTCGGCGATCATCATGCCGTAGCCGCGATGGCCGAGCCGCTCGGCCTTGACGGTGCAGCGCACTTCGTCGCCTTCGTCCGCGACGGTTTTGCTGAACTGCACGGCGAGTTGCAGCATGCGCGAAGCCGGTTCCGGCTTCTCACTCCACGGCACATAGTAGCTGGACACCAATTGCGCGCTGGCCGCAGCGGAGCCGGCAGGGCGGCGGATTTCGACGCGGTTGCCGCCGGCCATCAGATGTTCGCCCACTTCGACGAGGATCGGTCCGGTGAGCTGGCCCGGCGCGGGCAGGGGCACGGTGGCCGCGAGGGCGCCATTGACCAGCACCTCGGCGCGCTGTTCGCCTCCGGTGGCTGCCTGCTGGGCAGAGATTAGCGCCAGCAGCGTATCCAGCACCTGCACGGTGGCCTGCGTGGAATGCCACACGCCGTAACGGTCTTTGGCGCGCAGCAGGAAGAGCGTGCCGCGGACGATTTGCGGATCGCTCGGTGAAACGCCCGCGCGCAGCAATGCCTGCATCACCAGCGCGGTGGTTTCCACGCGGCCGGCGAGGCCCCAGCCGTAGAACGGCGTATTGGTTTCGAGCACCCAGTAGGAGCCATCGCCTTCATCGCGTGCGAGCGCGCGCAGGCGCGCGACGGCGCTGGCGGCGGCATCGTCGCGTCCGGCGTCTGCGGCGGCCAGCGCGAAGGAGGCGAGTGCGTAAGGCTCGTCGATTTCCGCCACGCGCGCGGCCAGATAGTCGAGCGCGCGGTTGAGCGCCTTGACTTGCGGCAGGGAAGCGACCGACGCGGGGTCGCCCGCGGGGCGAGTGGCGGCCAGCACGCGAGCGATGTAGGTGGTCTGCATCAGCGTGCGGCGGGGTTGCTCTTCGCGGCCCCAGTAACGCCACACCCAGCGGCCGTCGGCAGTGAGCTGGCTGGCGAGCCAGGCATTGGTGGAATTGATGAGCTCCTCGTCCACATCGATCACATCGGAAGCGTCGTGCAGGAATCGCAGGGCGTAGGCGGAGAGCGCGGCATCCGGTTCCCCGCGGCCCCAATAGGTGAAGCCGCCGCCGGGTGCGCGGTAGTTGAGCAGGCGCTCGTAGCCCATCTTGAGGTAGCGACGCGCGCGCTGCACCAGGGGCACGTCCGCGCCTTCTTCGGCATAGCGCACCACCAGCAGGCTAGGATAGGTGGAGGAAATCGTCTGCTCAGCGCATCCATAAGGACGCTGCAGGATGCCTTCGACGCTTTCCGCGACGTGCGCCATCAGATTCGGATAGAGCTTCACGCGCGCTTCGGTGGAATGCGCGATGGCGTCGGGCGGAATGGCCAGATCGAATTGCACACGCTCCGTGAAAATCTGGCCCGCGGTGGAAACGATTTCTTCGCCGTTGGGACGCACCAGTACGGGCTTCTCGATGGCGTCGCCGGCATTGCGGCCCGCGGCGGTGACGCGCTGCTTGCCATCCTTCACCGGTAGGATGGCGCGGAAAGGGAAAAGCTCGCGGGCGAAGCGGCCGGCGGGGACGGTCATCTGCTTGCGCGCGTCGCCAAGCAGAGTGAACCACGGCGCGGGGAGCATTTCCACGTCCACAGCCTGCGAGCGATGGTGATAGTTGCGCAGCACGACGGGGAGAGCGATTTCGTCGCCAGCGGTGAGCGCGCGCGGCGGGTCGTGCTCGACGAAGAACGGCTGGAAGGTGCGCAGCTCGCCTTCGAAGGAGCCGAGCTTGCCGTCTTCGGTGGAGGCAAGCGCGGAGATGCGCCAGGTGGTGATGGTGTCGGCCAGCGGGAATTCGATGCGGGCGCGGCCTTGCGCGTCGGTGAGAATCTCCGGCTGCCAGTAGAGCGTCTCGGGGAAAAATTCGCGCAAGCGCGGCGTGGCGATGGGTTCAGGGCCGCTCTTGGTGACGAGGCGCGCGTCCTTGGAGAGGGCCAAGTTAGCGATGCTCGCCGCAGTGGTTTGTATCTGCGCCACGCCGGATTCCACGGTGATGGTTTCCGCCACGGAACCAACTTCTAGGGTGGCGTTCAACTGCGTCGTGCTGGAGGAGCGCACGGGCACGTCGGTGACCACGGCGCTGCGGAAGCCTTCGCTGCTGACGTTCACTTCGTAGAATCCCGGCGGAAGATTGCGCAGCAAGTAGGAGCCATTGTCGCCGGTGGTGGCGTGGAACTTGCGTTCGGTGACCTTGTGGGTGGCCGTGACTTTCGCGCCGGGGACCACCGCCCCGGTGGGGTCGGTGACAATTCCGGTGATCGCGCCGGCGTTGCCGGGCAGCAGCTCATCGGTGACGGGCTTGCCGACTTCGACCTTGCCGCCGTATTGCAGCGCGGCGCGGCGGAAGCTGGCCACGTCGAAATCGTCGGAGGTGCCGCGCTGGCCGTCGGGCCCCGCGCTGCGCAGATAGACCCAATTAAGCGCTTCAGTGACGGGCGTGACGCTTCGCTGCGTGGCCGGCTGGCCTTGTGCATTCGCGGCGGAATACTGGATGTAATTCAAGTCACTGTAGCGCGACTTGACGGCCAGCTCGGCATAGTAGGGACGGTCCCATGGGTCGCGCAGATTGTCTTCGCGAAGATTCCTGACGGCGAGCGCCTGCCACACTTCAGCCTCATTTTCGAAGAAGCGGCCGTGCGTGGAGACGAACGCAACCAGCGCGAATTGCACCGGCGCGTGATGGGGCGCGAAGTAATCGGTGGCGACAACCCACAAGGTGAAATCGTCGTGCCAGCTCGGGTGGTGCTCGAACTTGCGATCGGGCCCGGCGCTGCGGACGGTGATGGTGTAACGGTCGCGCTGCACGCCAAACTCGAAGCGGTAGGGCGTGCCCCACGGGTCGCGCAACGCGGCAAGATCAAGATCGCGCGCGCGCAGCAACGCAGCCAGAGCGTCGAGATCGCGGATGTGCTCCCCGCGCTCGCGGGCGTGGCGCTCCACCGCATCGGAGAGAATCATGCCGGTGCGCTCGAAGCATGGCCAGCGCAGGGTTTCGAGGGAGAAGTCGTCGCGGGTGCCCGGCTTGCGGTCGGGCCCGAGGCTCCAGAGAGTGAAGGTCTGCTGGTCGCGCTCGAAGGAGAAGCGCGGGTCGAAAGGCATGTTCCAGGGATCGCGCTGCAGGTCGAAATCCACGAAATGCTGGTCGAGGATCCAACGCAGGGCGGCCACGTCTTCGGGGTACTGCCGGTGCGCTGCGTAATGCTGCTTGAGGGCGGAGAGGATGCGGCGCGCGCGCAAATCGGCCAGGCCGCCAAACACGGAGCGGGCGTCGGCTTCGTCGTCGTCGCTGAAGCGGATGTCGCCGTAGGAGGCGCGCAGCAGCACTTCGGCCACCAGGTCGAGGCCCTCGGGCAGCGGCTCGGCCATGTTGAGCGAATCGAGATCGGTGCGGCGGATGCCGGCAATCTGCTCGCGCTCGATGAAGCTCTCGTATTCTTCGGCAAATCCGAAACGCCGGGAGCGGCCGCTGAACTCGGCGTCGGTACGCGCGCGTTCTTCTACCGATTTGTCGAAGACCACCAGTCCCAGCGCGGCGGGGACGATGCGTCCTCCGGGCATGCGCAGGCGCAAGTCGGCGGCAGCTTTCTGCCCGGGCTGATATTCGGGCTGGCTCCAGCGCACGTCGAGCTGCAAGCCGCGCGGCGCTGGGAAGAGCACCGTGTGTTGCGCGCTGGCGGTGTGCTCGTAGCCGGCACCGCGTTGCGGGCCGAGGAAGTAGGCATGAATCGTGACCTCGCCGGAATATTCCGGACGGCCCGGCAACACCACGCGTCCCTGACCGCCGTGCAGGCGCACGCGACGCGAGGTGATGGCGCGGTTTTCGGTCACGATGTCGAGGAAGACAGTGGCGTCATCCAAGTCGGAGGCGACGCGCACGGCGATAGGCTCGCCCTTGGCGTAGAGCGCCTTGTCGGTTTCGAGCTGGAGCAAGGGCATATGAGTGCGCCAGAAGCGCTCGGTGTGGCGCGCGCTCTGGCCTTTGCTGTCGCGGGCTTCGAACACCAAGTCGAGCTCGCGGTCCTCAGCGAAATTGACCATGAGGTCGCTGACTTTGGCCAGACCGTAGCGATTGGTGCGCATCTTGCGCGCCACGCGGAAGACGGGCGGCTCGTTCTTCCCGGCGGTGGAAGCGCCGACGGGTTGCGGCTCGAGCAGCGAGACTTCGCACCCGGCCGGCGTGCCATCGGCATAAGAAGTGGAGATGTAGAGCGGTTGCGGGAGCCGCTGGCCGGCGTAACCGTTTTCTATGATGTAGATGTGAATCGGCTCGCGAGTGACGCGCAGGGCAAAGCGGCGCTGCTCGGTGCGACCGGTGGAGGCGTCGGTGAAATAGGCGGCGTATTCGATGTCTTCGAAGCGCTCGTGGGTGTCAAGGTCGTCGTGGTGCTCGGCGAGCGGGATTCTCAGCGTGGCCGCGCCCTCGGCGGCTTGCGCTGAGTAAGATTCGGCCTCGTCGATCTCCCACTTTTGCTCATCGTAGTCCCAAGTGCGGTCGCGTTCGCGCGCGATGCGCACGCGGCCGTTGCTGACCGGCTTGCCGAACAGATAGTCGGCGCGCACTTTAACCGCGGCGTCCTGCCCGGGGAGATAGAACGGCTTATCCGGCTCGACGACGACGGAGAAGGTGGGCAGCTCATAGCGGCTGATGCGCACGGTTTTGTGCGCCTCGAAGTAGCCTTCGAAATCTTCGCCGCCGCTGGGCTCCACCTGCACCGAGTAGTCGCCGAGGCGCAGGCTTTCTGGAATTGGCCATTCAGCGCTGGCGATGCCGAAGCGCGAAGTGGTGACCTCTGTGCGGAACACCAGCGAATCTTCCGGGTCTTCGATGCGCAAGGAGAACGGCTGACCGGCCATGGCGCGCTCGGCCGGGTCGAAGGCCAGCAGGCGGATGCGCAGCGTCTGGCCCGGCTGGTAGATGGGCTTGTCGGTGGTCAGCAGCAGACGCTGGCGCGGCACCGGCATGCTGGTGGAGCTGGCGTCGGCTTCGAAGCCGCCGCGGCGGCCGGTGACTTCGATGTTCACTTGCGAGTGAAATCTCTGCGGCATCGCGAAGGCGAGCAGGGCGTGGCCGCTGGCGTCGGTGCGGCCGGCGGAGGCGACTTCGACGTCGTCGGCTTCCGCGTCTTCGTAAGTGGCGATGCCGGCGAGCTGCACGCCGCTGACGGGCTGCTCGGTGACCGGATGCAACGCGCGAACGCGCACGCGCAGCGGCTGCCCCGGCGTGACGCCGAAGGAGTGCGCCAGCCGCAGCGCAAACGCCTCAGGCGCGATGTGGCCCACGGTGAGCACGCCTTCCGCGGGCTCGAGGCCCGCGACAGGCGAGCTGGGCTCGACGCGATATTGCACGCGGAACCACAGCATCGAGCGGCGGTCTTCCTGCCGCAGCGTGGAAAGATCAAACGGCAGGCGAACAGTGAGAATGTTCGCGCCGGAGCGAAGCTGCTCCGGGCGATCCACGCGGCCACGGACGCCGTCGCGCGTGTCCAGCCACTCGAGCCGCAGGCGCGCCTGCAGCGGCCCGGCGGGATTGTGCACCACCAGGCGCAGTTGATTCTCCGCGTCGGTCTTGCCGAAGCGGAAGCTGCACGCCGCTTCATCCACGCGCAAGCGCGCGGCGGCGTGTGATCCCAGTTGCATGAGAATTACAACGAAGAGAGACGCAAATATGCACTTCTGTCGCATCGCCACACCCCATATAGCGGATGCACAGCACCCGACCAGTATTTGATACGTTGGGTGCAGGAAGATGAAATGGGGTTGCCTGATTTTGCGGAGAAGGAGAAATATTTTTTTGGAACTCAGAACTCAGAACTCAGAACTCACTGAACAGACCCAAAGAAGGATTGTAGGGGCGGGTTTGCAACCCGCCCCATCGAACTCTAGCGAAATCGCCACGACCGGAGCGCACAGGCTGTGAGCCTGTGCAACGCAGGCGGGTCATAGACCCGCCCCTACTTGGGGTAGGCGTAGCGGTAGGTGGGCGCGGGGCGGCCGGAAACGGCGCGGGTGTTGAGCTCGAGCTGATCTTCCAGATGCGCGCCGCGATCGGGATACGGTTGCTCCGGCGGATACGGGTAGCCCGGCATGGCGTGATACGGCAGCGGCGCGACGGTGAAGGGGTGCGCGGCGTAGAAGTCCATGTCTTTGGCGAAGCCGTCGACGTAGAAGAACCAATCGCGCGTCCAGCCCTCGGGCACAGGCGGA
>Ga0187893_10014367_pt1 | contig 10812 bp, 9 predicted proteins | sample MA1701074metaG_FD_139574 | JGI IMG/M metagenome (GOLD analysis project Ga0187893, IMG submission 139574) | White microbial mat communities from a basaltic lava cave in the Kipuka Kanohina Cave System on the Island of Hawaii, USA - MA170107-4 metaG ...
GGCGGCTTCGTCGAGCCGGTCCGCGCGCATGCGCACCTGCAGCGGGGATTCTTCTCCCGATGCGTACATGGCGCGGCGGCCGGCGCGCTGGAGGCGCGCCGCCACCTGAAGCAGGAGCGTCGACTTGCCGATGCCGGGCTCGCCGCCCACAAGCACCATGGACCCCGGCACCACGCCGCCGCCGAGCGCGAAATCGAACTCGGCGAGCCCGGTCTTCCAGCGCGGCGATTCCGAGCCGACGATATCACGGAGCCTGGGTGTCTCGACGACGGAACCAGTGGAACGCGATCCGCGTGCGGCGTGACGCGTCACGACCTTGGCTGCCACCTCCTCAACCAGGGTATTCCACGCCTGGCAGTTGTCGCACTGTCCCGCCCACTTGGCGTGGTCGGCGCCGCAGTCCGTGCAGCGGTAGACGGTGCGGGACCGGGGGCTCACGGCGTTTGTTGCCGCGGACTCCAGTTCGCGAAGCGCGTGTATTGCTTGTAGAAGTGCAGGTTCACGAGTCCGGTGGGGCCGTTGCGTTGCTTGCCGACGATCAGCTCCGCCTTGCCTTCCAGCGAGTTGCCGTCCTTGTCGGTGGGCCCCTCGTACATCTCCTGGCGGAACAGGAACATGATAAGGTCTGCGTCCTGTTCGATGGCACCAGATTCACGCAGGTCGGACAATTGTGGCCTGTGGTCCCCCGACCGCTGTTCCGGCGCGCGCGAGAGCTGCGAGAGGGCGACGACCGGGATGTTCAACTCCTTGGCGAGGGACTTGAGGCCGCGCGAGATCTGGCTCACCTCCTGCTGCCGGCTCTCGGCGTTGCTGTGGCCCTGCATCAGTTGCAGGTAGTCGACGATGACCATCCCGACCCCGGCGTCGGCCTTGAGGCGTCGCGCCTTGGAGCGCATTTCGAGCAGCGTGATGCCGGGCGAATCGTCGATCCAGATCGGGGCCGAGCTGAGGATGCCGGCCGCGCGGGCCAGCATCGGGAACTCGTCGTCGCGCAGCATGCCGCGGCGCAGGCGCTGGGAATCGACCCGCGCCTCGCTCGTAAGCATGCGCTGCACCAGCGACTCCTTGCTCATTTCGAGCGAGAAGAAGGCGACGGGCACGTGATCCTCGATGGCGGCGTGCTGCGCGATGTTGAGGACGAGCGCCGTCTTTCCCATCGAGGGCCGCGCCGCGACGATGATGAGGTCGGCGGGCTGGAAGCCCGACGTCATTTCGTCGAGGTCGCCGAACCCGCTGGCGACGCCCGTGATCGTCTTGCCGCCCCGCTGCAGCGCCTCGATGCGCTCCATCGTCGGCCACAGCAGCTCCTTGATGCGCATGAAGCCGTCGGGCTTGCGCTGCTGCGAGACCTGGAAAATGCGGGACTCGGCTTCGTCGAGCAGCTCGACGGCTGTACTCGTTCCCGAGTACGCGTCGTGCACGATCTGCGTCGAGACCGTGATGAGGGAGCGGAGGATCGCCTTCTCGCGCACGATCTGCGCGTGGTACTCCACGTTCGCCGCGGTTGGCACGGCGTCGACGAGGTATCCGATGTAGTCCTTGCCGCCTGCCGCCTCGAGCTCGCCACGCCGGCCAAGCTCGTCCGCGAGTGTCAGCGGATCGACGACGCTCCCGCGCTCCGCGATGGCGACCATGGCGCGGAACACCCGCCGATGACGTTCGGCGTAGAACATGGAGTCATCCACGATCTCCGCGGCGCGAACGATCGCGTCCTGGTCCATGAGCATCGCGGACAGCACCGCGAGCTCCGCGTCCTCCGAGTACGGGGGTTGTCTGTCTCGGCCGGTCTCACGACTGACCGGTACCGGAATCGAGTATTCGGCGGACGAGCTGGACATCTTCCCAGGTGGGGCGCTTCCACGAAGGATTCCGGAGAAGCGCGGCGGGATGGTAGGTGACGATCAGCGGAACGCCGTGATACCGGTGCAGCTGCCCACGGAGCTTGCCAATTGCGAGCTTTGTCTCGAGCAGAGTCTGAGCGGCGAAGGTCCCTAATGCAAGAATTATTCGCGGTCTGACTATTTCGAATTGGCGCGCGAGGTAGGGACGACACGCCGTGACTTCGTCGGGCGCCGGGTTGCGGTTCCCGGGCGGACGGTGCTTCAGCACGTTGACGATGAAGACGTCGTCGCGCTTGAACTCGACCGCCGCGAGAATCTTCGTGAGCAGTTGTCCTGCGGCGCCGACGAACGGCTTGCCCTGCTGGTCTTCGGTCTCTCCCGGCGCTTCGCCGACGACCATGAGCTCGGCTATCGCGTTGCCCGTGCCCGGCACCGGGTTCGTCGCGGTCTTGTGCAGCGGGCACAGCGTGCACGACGCGACGGCGCCCGCCACGTCTTCGAGCGTGGCCAGGTGCGCCAGCGGCCCGCCGCCGAAGAGGCCGGCCTCGCCGCCGCCGATCGCGATGCCGGCGGGCAGCGAAACGGGCCCGCGCACGACCGGCGGCCTTGGCGACGCCGGCTCACGCGAAACCGGAATCGCGTCGACCGGATCAGGCTCCGCGCCTGCACCGCGCAGCACTTCGCGCCAGTCCGTGGGCCCGGTCGCATCGGCCGGCACCACACGCCGCTCGCTGCGCGGCTCACTTGCCCGGCCGGGCGTGGCCTCCGTGGCCTCCGTGGCCTCCGTGGCCTCCGTGGCGCCGAGCGCCCTGAGCGCCTCGTCCACGGACATGCCGTCGAGCACCAGGTCGCGCTCGCCCGCCTCGCGCCGTTGCTCGAGGTACCGTCGGAGCTGCGCTCTAGCGTCCATGGGCGAGCCGCTCGACGCGGTCGAGGATGGCGTCCGCGACGGCGTCCTTCGACATGAGCGGCAGCGCCTCGGGCTTGCCACCTCGCGCCAGGATCGTGACGCGATTCGTGTCGACGCCGAATCCGGCGCCCGGCTCGGTGGCGTCATTGACGACGATGAGGTCGAGCGCCTTCTCCTTCAGCTTCTTCGCGCCGTAAGCGAGCGCGTCGTTCGTCTCGAGCGCAAAGCCGACGACGATCGTGTCCTTGCGCCGCTTCGCAATGGTCGACTGCAGGATGTCGGTGGTGTGCGCCATCCGGATGGTCGGCGACCGTCCGCCCTTCTTGATCTTCGTCGTCGCCGCGCTCGCCGGCCTGAAGTCCGCGGGCGCGGCCGCCATGATGAGCACGTCCGTCGACTTGATCAGGCCGCCCACGGCCTCGGCCATTTCGTCGGTCGATTCCACGCGTTGCAGCGAGGGGCCGGTCGGCGGCGCTACCGACATCGGGCCCGCGACGAGGGTCACGTCGGCGCGGCGGCGCCACGCGGCCGACGCCAGCGACACGCCCATCCGGCCCGAACTGTGGTTGGAGATGAAGCGCACCGGGTCGAGCGCCTCGCGGGTCGGGCCCGCGGTCACGAGGACGCGCCGCCCTTCGAGCTTGCTCCGGGCTTCGAGCAGACGTCCGACGTGCGCGAAGATCGTCTCGGGCTCGGGCATGCGGCCGGGTCCCTCTCCCTCGCCGGCCGCCAGCATCCCCTCGTCGGGCGGCAACACCGTGTACCCGATGGTCCGAAGATGCTTCACGTTGCGCTGCGTCTGCGGGTGCGACCACATGTGGTCATTCATCGCGGGCACCACGAGCGCGGGCGACCTGGTCGCCAGCAGGATTGCGGTCAGCAGGTCGTCGGCCTGGCCGGCCGCCGCGCGGGCCATGAAATCCGCGGTCGCTGGCGCGACCACGACGGCGTCGGCGGCTCGCGCCAACTGGATGTGCGCCAGCGCGGCGCCGGAATCAAAGAGGCCCGCGTGCGCGGGCCTGCCGGTGAGCGCCTCGAACGTGAGGCCGCTGATGAACTCGGTTGCCGAACGCGTCAGCACGGTGTCGACGCGGGCGCCCGACTTGGTGAGGAGGCGCGCCAGCCACGCCGACTTGTAGCTGGCGATCCCTCCCGTGACGCCGAGGAGTACTGTGCGGCCGTCGTACGGGCGCACAGGCCGGGCTACTCGCCGCGGCGGCGGGCCACGACGCGATAGTTGATCGCGCCGTTCGACAACTCCTCGAGCGCGCGCGTCGTGAGCTTCTTCTCGCCCATCGCGCTGCGGTCGCGCGGGAACTCGTTCAGCACGCGCGCATACTTCGCCGCGACCAGGACGCCGAGGTACTTGTTCGACGCGTGTCGCGCGATTTCCACCGGGGTGAACACTCGCATTGCAATCCGTCCTATTGGGTTCTCGTTTTGATTTCCTGCTCCAGCCGCTCGATCAGCAGCGCAACCTGCGTCCGCAGGCCGGCGACCCGCTCCCTGCTCGACACCTGAGAGTCGATGATCGCGGAGACCCGCTGCACCGCCAGCTCGAGATCGTCGTTCACGACCACGTACTCGTACTCGTCCACCGACTGCAGTTCCTGCAAGGCGCTCTGGAGCCGGGCCACCAGCTCCTGCGTCGATTCCGTCGACCGGCGACGCAACCGATCCAGCAACACCTCCGCGCTGGGCGGCAGGATGAAGACCGTCACCGAGTGCGGAAACACCCGCGTGAACTGCACGGCGCCCTGGACGTCGATGTCCATGAGCACGTGCCGACCATCGTTCAGTACGCGGAGCACCTCGCTGCGGAGCGTTCCATACAGGTTGCCATGGACCTCCGCCGACTCCGCAAACTCGCCGTCCGCCCGCTTGGCGTTGAACTCCGAGCGGGACAGGAAAAAATAGTCGATTCCCGGCGTTTCGCCCGGACGAGGGGCTCGCGTGGTGCACGACACGGAGTAGCCCACGTCGGTCCGCCGGGCGAGGAGCATCTTCGCGATCGTCGTCTTCCCACTGCCGGACGGCGCCGACAGGATGATGGGAAAGGCGTTCATTCGAGGTTCTCCACCTGCTCGCGGATCCGTTCGAGCTCTTCCTTGATGAGCACCACGTCCTTCGTCATGGAAGCGTCATTGGCCTTGGAGCCGGTCGTGTTGGCCTCCCGCAGCAGCTCCTGGAGCAGGAATCCGAGCCGCTTGCCCACGCCCTCCGTGCCGTTTCCGCCCGTCGCCTCACGGAAAGCCGCGAGGTGGGAACGGAAGCGGTCCAGCTCCTCGCCGACGTCCAGCCGGTCGGCGATGATCGCGATTTCCTGCGTCAGGCGGTCCTCGTTGAGCTGGACATTGGCAGCCAGCTCCTGCACGGACTGACGCAAGCGTTCGCGCGCTTCCGCGACCCGCTGCGGCGCCCGCGCGGCCAGCCGGACGACAGCCTCGTCCACGACCTGAATGCGTTCTCCCAGGAAGCCGGCCAGCCGGCGGCCTTCGGCCTCCCGGCTGGCACTCAATGCAGCGGCCGCGCGCTCCACAATCGCCACGAACTGCGTGGCATCGCCGTCGTCCGGCTCACCCGATGCGGTCAGGACGTCGGGCAGTCGCAGGACGGTCGCCAAGTCCACCTCGCCGGCCAGCCCGTGCTCGGCCTTCAACTCCCGCAGCCTGCGCACATACGCCGCCAGACGGGCTTCGTCGATGCCCGTCTGGCGCTGCTCCTGACGCTCGGCCCGGGCCGTCAGCGTGATGTGTCCTCGCGCCACGGTCCGTCGCAGCGCGTCGCGCGCCTCCGCTTCCCAGCGGGTGAGCGACGCCGGCAGCTTGATGGACGGATTGAAGAACCGGTGGTTCACGGAGCGCAGCTCGACGGTCACATGTGACGAGCCAACCGGCCCGTCGGCGACCCCGAATCCCGTCATGCTCCGGATCATCTGAGTGGGCCTAAGTTACGGCGCGACAACGAGGTTTTCAATTCCAGAACTCCCAGCGGACGCCGTACACGCTGGTGATTCGCGGCAGCCGATACCCCGGGATTTCGTAGTACCGATGCGAGAACGCGTTGCGATAAGTCCAGAAGGCTTCCGCGTTCACGATCTTGAACTGGAGCATGGTCGAGATCGTCCGGTAGCCCGGGACGCGGATCCCCCCAGTGTCCGTCGGCCAGAGAATTGCCGACCGGTATTCGTGCACGACTGACGCCCGGAAGTGGAAGTTGCCGGTCGGGAACCGGTGGAGCGCCGCAGTGCTGACGTACACCTCAGTGTGCGTCTGGTACTGCGGTCGATACGCGCTGAGAGTGTCGCTCCATCGGGTCAGGTGTGCGTTGACGTGGACCGCCTTCCAGACTCGACCCCGCACGGCCGCGAATGCCCCGGCGTCGGCGGAGTCGAATACCGTGGGTGTGGCGGCGCGCGCGTCGGGGGCGCCGGCAAGGTCGATTTCGTCGCGCCCCATCACGCCCCCGCTTACCCAGACGTCCTTCAGTCGAACGCCGGCTTCAAGGCGGGCGAACGTCGGAGAGCCCACCATCGAGTCGACTGCGGGCCGCTCGCGAGCGTATCCCACACCGAGGTATGCGAAGCTGACGGGGCGCACGACAACGGACGCGTCGGTGCGGCGCGTCGAATCCAGCCCACGCCCCTCGGCGCTGATGGACGCCGAAACGAGGCGCGAGTCCCACCCGAATCGCGCGCCGGGCTGCGCGACGTGGCGCGCGAAGCCGACGAGGTACCGCTGCGTGAACGTCGCGCTCAGCGCGCCGCGAGCGTAGCCGCCGGTCGCGACGTACTGCGCGCGCGACCTCGCCGTCGTCGAGTCTGCGGCCGAGCCGGAAACGCCCTGCAGCTCCAGCGTCGACGTGCCCGCCATCCCCTGAGCCCAGAGGCCGCGCGCCGTGTCCTGCCAACCGAATCGGAGGTACGCGTCGCGCCGGGTGGACTCCACCACATCCACGGTGTCGTCGAGGGTCAGCGGGAAGCTCGCGCCGCGGTGGCGGCTGAGGCTGTTCAGGACCAGGTCCGCCGTCCAGCTGACACGCGCGATGCCGAGCCGGGCCATGATGCCGAGTTGGTCGGAACTCCCGGCTGCCCGCCCGGGTGTCGTGCTGAACTGCTGGCCCGCCAGTTGGAAGACCTCGCCGTGCCGATAGCGCCTGCCGAACAGGCCGCGATAGAGGTTGGTGTTCTGGTCGCCGGTGTAGATATCGGTCCGCGTGAACGGGGTGGTGCGATCCACGCGCCATGACCTCATATGGATGCGCACCTCCGACGCCGTGCGCTCGACCACAAGGTCGTCGAGCGACCAGATCGAGAGCTGGGACAGGTCCACCACGCCGCCGCTGCGGGGATCGAGCTGCTCGATTTCGAATCCGTCGAGGAAGACGCGGACGCGCCCCGGACTGCCCAGGTAGGCACCGAGAATTGGCTGCGCGATCCAGTTTGACCGCAGGCCCGTGAGTCCCGGCACGCGGTCGAGCAACTCCTGCACGGTCAGCGCGCCGGTCTCGAACATGGTGGCGCGGGTCCAGTGGTGGCTGCCGCCCGGATCGGCGAGCACCGGCAGCCGGGCCTGTGCGATGGCCGCCTTGATGGTGTCCGGGGCCACGGCGTTGTCGCGAGCCGTGGAGTCGCGCGCCGCGGAGTCCGCCACCTGCCCTCCCGCCGGCTGCGAAACGGCCCCGGCGAAGACGCCGAGGCCGAGGCACCACGCGGCAACGCTGCCCCAGCGGGTCAGCCGGCGCGGCTCCGGACGAACTCGACGAACGTACCCACCGGAACACCCGTTGGTCCCGCCGGAATCATCCCCAGGTCGGACTCGGAGTACGCCGTTCCAGCGATGTCGAGATGCGCCCATTGGAAGCCGTCAACGAACTCCTTGAGGAACAGGCCGGCCGTAATTGTACCCGCCGGCCGCCCGCCGGTGTTCTTCACGTCCGCGATGTCCGACTTGATCAGGGTCCGGTAGTCGTCCCACAGCGGCATCTGCCAGGCCGGCTCGGCGGCGCGCTTGCCGGCGGCGATCACGTCCTGGACGAGGGTGTCGTCGTTCCCCATGACGCCGGTCGCGCTGTGGCCGAGCGCGATCACGACGGCGCCGGTGAGTGTCGCGGCATCGAGGACGACGGCCGGGGAGAACCTCTTGGCGTACACCAGTACGTCCGCCAGCACGAGGCGCCCTTCGGCGTCCGTGTTGATGATCTCGATGAACTTCCCGTTGCCGGCCTTCACCACGTCGCCCGGCTTCACGGCCGTGCCGGAGGGCATGTTGGTCGTGGATCCGACGAGGCCGACGACGTTCACGGGCAGTTGCAGCCGGGCGATCGCCTCCATCGCGCCAAGCACGCCTGCGGCGCCGCACATGTCGAACTTCATCATCTCCATGCCCTGCGCGGGCTTGATGGAAATGCCACCGGAGTCGAAGCACAGGCCTTTTCCAACCAGTGCAATGACCGGCTTGTTCCCGCCCTTCTTGTACTCGAGCGAAATGAGTCGCGGCTCCTGCGGCGTCCCTTGCGCGACGGCGAGGAACGAGCCCATGCCCGCCTTCTCCATGTCGGAGCGGCCCAGCACCGTCACCGGCATGCCGTGCCGCTTGCCGATGTCGCGGGCGGTGTCGGCCAGGTAGTCCGGGGTGCAGACGTTGCCGGGCAGCATCGCGAGGCGCCGGGCGAGGCTGTGCCCTTCGCCGATGGCGGCTGCGCGCCCCACCGCATCGCGCGCGCCGGCGTCGCCGCCAAAGACGGTTGCCTCGGACAGCGGAACCCGCCGTTCGTCTTCCGGTGGCTGCGCCTGGAATTCCTTCATCTCCCACGCGCCGGCAATGGCGCCCAGGGCCGTTGCCTCGACGTCATCCGCGGACGCCGGGCCGGCGAAAATGGCCATCCGGCCGTAGCCGGCCTGGTGCGCCCGACGCGCCGCGAGCGACGCGGCGCGCCGCAACGCCCCGCGTCGGTCCGTGACCTTGCCCATGCCGACGAGCATCACCCGTTCGGCGCCCTTGTCCGCCCCGGGCACGGTGACCACCTCGTCGCGTCCGGCACGGAAGTCGCGCGAGTCGATTGCGCGCCGGGCGGCCCCGGCAGCTGTGGAGTCGAGCTTGCCGAAGTCGACCGGCTCCACCGGCTGCTCGAGGAGCAACGCGACCACCGGCGTCGCGACTGCGCTCAGGTCGCTGCCTCCTGCCGCGACCTTCAGCATTTCCTGACCGCGGGGACGACCGTGAGATTCGTCACGCCATTCCCTTGATGATCTGATCCGCAAACGCGGAGGTCGACACTTCAGTCGCGCCAGGCATCTGGCGGGCCAGGTCGTACGTGACGCGCTTCGACGCGATCGCGCTCTCCAGGCCCTTGACGATCAGCTCGCCGACCGCGTCCCAGCCGAGGTATTCGAACATCATGACACCGGACAAGATGACGCTCCCGGGGTTGATCTTGTCCAGTCCCGCGTACTTGGGGGCGGTCCCGTGCGTCGCCTCGAAGACCGCCATCCCGTCCCCGACGTTGCCGCCCGGCGCGATCCCCAGCCCGCCGACCTGCGCCGCCGCGGCGTCGGACAGGTAGTCGCCGTTCAGGTTCGGCGTGGCGATGACGGAATACTCGTCGGGACGCAGCAAGAGCTGCTGGAACATCGCGTCCGCGATGCGATCCTTGATGACCACGGCGTCACCGCGTGCCGCCGGTCCGCCCTTGGCGATGTCCGCCTCGGTGCAGCTGGACTCCGGGAACTTGTCACGCGCCACCTCATAGCCCCAGTCGCGGAACGCGCCTTCGGTGTACTTCATGATGTTGCCTTTGTGCACCAGCGTCACGCTCGGCAGGTTGTGCTTGAGCGCGTACTTGATGGCCATTTCCACGAGGCGCTTGGAGCCGAATTCCGACATCGGCTTTATCCCGATGGCGGACTTCTCACGCACGTCCTTTCCAAACTCCTTCTTCAGGAATCCGCGCAGCTTCTCCGCTTCCGGCGACCCGGCGGACCACTCGATGCCCGAGTACACGTCCTCGATGTTCTCCCGGAAGATCACGACGTTGACCTTCTCGGGCTCCTTCATCGGGTTGCCGACGCCCTCGAAGTAGCGCACCGGCCTGATGCAGGCGTACAGGTCGAGGACCTGGCGGAGCGTGACGTTCAGGGAACGGATGCCACCGCCGACGGGCGTGGTGAGCGGCCCCTTGATCGAGACGCGGAACTCCTGCATCGCGTCGACCGTCTCTTGCGGCAGCCAGTCGTTGTGCGCCTTGAACGACTTTTCGCCGGCCTGGACCTCCATCCAGCGCACCTTCCTGGCGGCGCCGAAGACCCTGGCGACCGCCGCGTCGAAGACGCGGACGCTCGCACGCCAGATGTCAGGGCCGGTGCCGTCACCCTCGATGTAGGGAATGATCGGGTTCTCAGGTACCTTGAGCGCGCCCTTCTCCCAGCTGATGCGCGCACCGTCCGACGGCACCTTCGCCAGTTTGTACGTTCGCATTAGGGATTGGTGAAGTCGCGGCCCGCCTGGACGGGTTGAAGCAGCGGCAGTGCCCGGGACGAGAATCGAACTCGTATACTCTTGCGAGTGCGGGATTTTGAGTCCCGTGCGTCTGCCAGTTCCGCCACCCGGGCAGCGCGGGAGAATCTAGCGCCGTTGTGCCCGCGGTGAACGCCGCGTGCCGCCGCTGGGCCCGCTAGCGGGCCCGCTAGCGGGCCGCTCCGGAGGCCGGAGGCGGGGGGCTACGCGCCGGCCCGCCGTTGTCGGGCAGTCCTCCCGGCATCGGCCGCATCTGTTCCAGACGGCGCCGAATCTGCTCCTGGATACCCAGGTACCGGGCGCGCTGCAGCGGGGTCATGATGGTGAGGAGTTCCTTCTGTTCCTCCTCGTCGATCTGCAACCGGCGGCGCCTTACATCCATCAGCTCCGCGACGTACCCGTTGATCTTGACGGAATCTGCCTCCGCGCCGACGACGACGATGGCCTGGAGCTTGATGCGCGCTTCACGTTCCGCCGATTGCACGGTGCGACGCTGCTGCTCGTACTTCCGCGTCAGGGGGCCGAGCTTGAGCACCTGGTCGTCGGA
>Ga0187893_10014368_pt1 | contig 10812 bp, 4 predicted proteins | sample MA1701074metaG_FD_139574 | JGI IMG/M metagenome (GOLD analysis project Ga0187893, IMG submission 139574) | White microbial mat communities from a basaltic lava cave in the Kipuka Kanohina Cave System on the Island of Hawaii, USA - MA170107-4 metaG ...
CCGCCCGCCGAAGCGTGTGATTCTCGGCGTGGGTCCTTCCGCCTTGAACGATGAGAACGTCCGATGGATGGAACAGGGGATTCCCGGACTTGCCGGCGCGGGCGATCTGCCGCTGGGGGCATCGATCAGCGCCCGGGCGTTTCGCGACGCCCTGCTGGCCTCGGTCTTTTCCAGCTACCACCGCTGGGAGGACGCGCGCCTGATGGCAAAAAATCTCGCCCTTGGCGCGCCGCTTCACCCCAAGTCCAAGCTGCGATTCGACGACAACGGCTGGGCGGAATGGGTCGGCGGGCAGCGGATGGATTTCGCCGCGTCAAAGAGGTCGGTCGAAACATCCGTCGAGGTCACCGGGTTTGATCGGAGAGGCGTCAACGCCATGGCACTCCGGCGATCGCTCGATCGACTCAAGTCGGCTGGCATCGACGTCTGCCTGTTGGAACTGCCTCTGTCGGCGGCGGCGCCGTCCCGCGACCGGTCCGATCGAAATCCTTCGTATCGGCGGCTCATCAATGAAATCGCCGAGCAGTACGAAGTGCCGCTGATCCGCTTTCCCCTCGACTCGCTAAGCGAGGGAGATTTCTTCGACCGCGGACACCTGAACGCCGTGGGCGCGGAGAAAGTCAGTCGGAGACTGGCGGGGGAGGCGCTCTTCACCCGTACGCACAAACTAGACCGGGAATTGGCCCAGGCACCGCCTGAAACTGCCTCGGCAAGACCCTGATGGCGCGGACGGGCCCTCTCCTCGCCGTCGCGCGAGGCCGGCACAAGAAAACGCGAGTTAATCGGCGTCCGCTGTCGCAACCATTACGGGCAAGGCGATCCGAAAGGATAAACGTATCCCCTGAAGGCGTCGACATTGGCGGAAATATCCAGGAAGTCGATGACCCCGTCCGGCGTCGCCGGATGGAAGTCGGTCAAGCCCACCGGAGGAGCGGTCGGCAATGACTTGAATCGATCCACAGTCCCGGAGATATCCAGAAAATCGACCATCCCCCACGGGGGAGCGCTGTCGCCCCAGTCGGTGGTCGAGGCGCTGGCGGCCTGGCTTAGGAAGCCGCCCGCGTATTCAACCTGGATGCGGTACGTCGCGCCCGGAATCACGTGGGCGTCCAGCAGGGTGATGGAACCCCACTCCTCGGGAGTCTGATACGTCGGCGCATCGGTCAGGCGTCCCTTGCCTCCGCCGATGGATTCAACGTATTTCGCAAAACACGGGAACTGAGGGGATGTCACTTTCAGAGCCACCGGAACATCACCGTCCCTGGGGAATATCTCCAGGTAACGACTGCCCGTGGGGATGATCACGGGCACGTCCGCCTCGCACTCGTCGGGAACGCCGTTGGCGTTGTCATCCGCGCTCATTTGATTCGCGATATCGAGATCGTCCCTCACGCCGTTCGAGTTGCAATCCTCGATGATGTGGATCACCGCGGGGATTTCCTCAGTCAGACCCGTGATTTGAACGTCAAACTCATTTAGAGCGGCGGCCGTGCTGAATTCAATGGTGTAGGAACCGGTGGCGTCGGGCGGTACATCCACCATGAGAGTTCCCAGGTAAACATCGTGACCGGGATCGGCTCGACCATTGCCCTGCCCGGTCAGGAAACCGCCGAAATCGATGTCGCCGCCGGAAAACGTGGTGTGGGCGAAGGGTTGCAGCCCGAAGAAGACAAAGTTGGCATGCCCGGTGTTCACATAGGCCGAGGATGTCGGTCCGCAAACCCCCGAGGGCGAACAGCCCGAGTTCAGATAACAATCGCCGCCGGTTGAACACTCCACGGCGGCCAGACTGAGCACGCCGTTGAACCCAGCGTTGTCGACAACGGCCTCATAGAATCCCACCTTCGGCGAACCATTCAAGTCCGGGTCCCAACCGGAAAGCCGTGCCTCCAGCGTGACCCTCGCGCCGCCCATGGGAATCAAAATCTCATTGTGGAAGAAGATGTCATGCGCGGTCGTCGCCCCGACCGGAACCAGCGAGAAACCGCGAATGCACTCGTCCGGTCGTCCGTCAAGATTGTTGTCCAGGGAATACCCGCTGGAGATGTCGCAGGCGTCGGCGACACCGTTGCGGTTGCAGTCGGGTTCGCAATCATCGGGCGTGTTGTTGGCGTTGCAATCGGCGCTGGTCCCGAAACCGATGTCGCAATCGTCGGGAACGGCGTTTTCATTGCAGTCCGTGTCGAGGGCGTTGAAAAGATCGCACAGGTCGGGCTCGCCGTTGTTGTTGCAGTCCTGATCGAAGCCGGCTTCGCACAAGTCGGGTACGGTATTCTCGTTGCAGTCGTCTTCCGGTCCGACGATCTCGCAATCGTCCGCGATATCGTTGGCGTTGCAGTCAGGTTCGCATTCATCAGGTACGCCGTTGGTGTTGCAGTCGTCGCTGCCGCCGGAGATATCGCAGGCATCGGCGATTCCGTTGTTGTTGCAGTCCGGTTCGCACTCATCGGGGAGCCCGTTACCGTTGCAGTCCTCACTGGTCCCGCCGGAGATATCCTGCGCGTCGGGCGTTCCATTCTGGTTGCAGTCCTTGACCACGAGAATTTTGGCGGGGAGCAGGGAGAGGGGTGTGATGTCCATGAAGTTCACGTCGGTTATGAACGACTCCACCTGGTCGCTTCCGAGCGAAACCGTGAACGTTCCTTCCGCGTCCGCCGAAATGTCGAGCAGCATGGTCGCCGCGTATCGATCCGTGCCCGGGTCCGCAGCCCCGACGCCGGCCGTCAGGATCAATCCACCAATTCTGTAATCCGGCAAAACTGACGTCACGTCCGCGACGACGAAGGAGTTGAATCCCGCGAAGATGTAGTCAGAGTGATTCAGGTCGCCGTAGATCGAACCGTAGGCGTCGCAAAAACCGGACGCCTCGCAATTCGACGTGGCGAAGCAATCGTTGTCGTTGCCGCACGGTAGAAGCGCCGGACTGAGCGACCCCGCCGATCCTGTGGTGTAACTGGCCGCGTCGATGGTCGCCTGATACGTACGCACTTTCGGCGTGCCATTGCCGTCCGTGTCCCAATCGGCAATGCGCACCTCCATAGTGACACGACATGGCACCTGGAAGACAGTGATCTCGTCTCCGTTCAAGGCGTGGGGGCACGTCGCCCCCGCCGGGCGAAGCGACATGACCGGAGCTGCCCATACGCCGGATCCAAACCCCAGAGCGAGAATGCCGCCGGTCAACAAAGTTAGTCTGCGCGGAATCACGAGGGCACCTTCCTTTCGAACGCGGGAATCGTAAGAACGTAATCGGAATTGGCGCAAAACCGCTACCGGCGTGCCATTCGATAAGAGCCCGGAATGCAATTGGCTAAGGGCAGGCAGGCAACGCCTTTTCATGCAAGCCGCCTTTCAACGAATGCGACAAGCCGGGTCGAGCGGAATTGGGGTTTGACCCAAGCTCAGAAATTGGGCGACCACCCCCTCAAACCACATGGCGCGATCACCCCAATTCGTTAAGATTAACTCTCCAAATGTCCAAGGTCAACGCTTTTTCTTTGGGATCTTTGATCTTAACAATTCTCGAAAACGCCGAATTGTTTGGAAACCAGCCTATTGCGATTGTACTACAACAATTCCGCGATGATTCTCAGGGATGAAATCCTGGATGGAATTAGTTCAGTGTTGCAGAATGGGAGCGCTTATGAACTTCGCTTGGTTCATTTTAGCATCGCCCGTCGCGGCGTGATCCGCAGTCAATTCGCGTCGTTTTCGCAGCCACTCCCGTAGCCGAAGGGCTTCAATGGGCTGATTTCCGGGCGTCGAAACTTCGATGGCGGCGGCGGCGTTTCCTGAATAGGCGGAGGTCATCAATTCCGCCCCCGACGCCAGCGCGAGGGTGGAAGCCGCCAGGAGGGCATCTCCGCAACCGAGGTGATCGACCGCGTAATCGGCGAAGGCGGGAAGCTGCTCGCTTTTCAACCGGGCGGACCAATCCGCCGAATCGCGCTTTTGACTTCGGCGGTCGAAGACGAGGAGTCCGCGTTTTTCGAGGGTAATGAAAATGTGCCGGGCCTGGGTTTCCTGAAGCACCCGCCAGGCGACCGTGGAAAGCCCGGAATCGAAGTCGTTAATCTGGGCCCTGGCCTCGCGCTCCGTGGGGCAAAGAAGATCGACATTTCGAAAGCTCAGGAGATTCCCGCGTCCGCCGCTGATGTCGGCGGAGAGGACGCGGACGTTTTGTCGAAGGGTCGGCAGCACGCGGGCCAGAAGCGACCCGGTGATGCATCCGTATCCGAAGTCACAGAAGATGACCGCGTCGGCGAGTTTGGATTGTTGTTCAAGGATGGCGGCGGCGCTCTTCTCGGCGACGGAATCGAGGGGGATGCGCTGAGCGCGGTCGACTTTGAACAGTTTGGCGTCGGCGGCGAGAAAGCGGGTTTTTTCGACGAGGGCGGGGCGCGTGATCATGAGGTTTGATTCGACGCCTTCGTTTTCCAGCACATCGCGGACTTTTGGGGTGAGGGCGTCGGCGGCGCCGGCGCTGAGCAGAAAGGCGTGAGCGCCGAGGGCGGCGACGTGCCGGGCGACGATTGCAGCCCCGCCGACATAACAGCGCTCGTCGCGTTCGACGAGGCTGATCATCGGCGATTCGCTGGCGACGCCGAGAGCGTCGCAGAGCACGTATCGGTCGTACACAATGTCGCCGACCACGAGCACGTGCAGGTCCCTGAAGCGGTCGATCGTCCGCTCCAATGCGTCAAGCGTGATGTCGTGATTCCGGGCGACGAGTTTCAGTCGGTGCGTCTGGATCTCGGAAGACTTGGGAAGTCGCTCGATGATGTCCGAGGAGCTGAAAACGATTTCGCCGCTGGAAAAGATGATGCGTCCGCCGCAGGCCTCCACCACCTTCTTTTCCTCAAGGAATCCAGGGTCGTCTGACTGCTCATACTCGCGCCCTTTGACGTAGACGTCGGGACGGACCTGTTCGAGGAGGCGGGCGGCGGTGGGCTCGGGATTGACGTGAACGTAGTCGACGAACATCAGGGCGGCGAGGTTTTCAGCGCGTAGTTCCTGCGGGATGTACGGTCGCAGATCCCCCTTGTTCACGTCGAGGTCGCCGGTAAGGGAGACAATGAGGAGGTCACCTTGGCGGCGGGCGAATTCAAGATAGCGAACGTGGCCCGGATGGACGACGTCGAAGCAGCCGTGGCATTGGACGACTGTTTTTCCCTTTGCCCGGGCTTGGCCGACGACTGAAAGAAGCTCGTCGAGGTCGAGAATTTTTTTTTGCAGCTCCAGGGTCATGGATGATGGTCTCGTCCGCGCGGCGCTCTTGCCGATCTCGCCGGGATGATATCGGCAATCCCAGCGCCGCCGTCGCAACGGATTCCCCCGGAGAGCGTCCTTCGCGCCGCCCGACGGTTGAAACTCCCGTCAATGGAAGTACGATGCCCTCATCGAAACGGCGAAACGGGCGGGCGGTCCGGGGCGCGGATTCGACACGGCAGCGAAATCATCCACATGATCCACGCTATTCCCTGGACGCTCCAACGCTATATCTTTCGCGAGATGGGCAAGACGTTTTTTCTCAGCTCGCTCGCCCTCACCGTGGTGCTCTCGCTGGGAGGCGGCGTCCTGGAAATGATCAAACTCGGGGAGGTCACACCGGGGCAGCTCATGCGGCTTCTGGGATTGCTGCTGCCGGTAGCGATGGCCCTTACGCTGCCCATCGCGGCGCTGTTCAGCGCGGCGGCGACGTACGGCCGATTGAGCGCCGACAACGAGTTCGTCGCTTGTCGAAGCAGCGGGATCAATATTCACGTCCTCTTCCTCCCCAGCCTGGCCATGAGCGTGGTGTCCGCGACCGTCACCTTCGTGTTCATCAATTTCCTGATTCCCGGCATGGTCCGAAATCTCAATGAGTTTCTCGGCGGGAACATCGCGACGTTCATTGAGCACCGGCTGAAGAAGCCTCGCGGGATTTCGCTTGGGAAGCGACATCGCGTGTACGCGGATTCGTCATCGACGGACGCGACGGGCCAAGAGCGTGTGACGCTGCACGGGGCGGCTTATGTCGAAATCGATGGCGCGGAATGGGTGCGCTACGGGACCGCGGGAGAAGTCGAACTACAGTTTGAACGCGACGATCGGCGCATCCGAGCGGCCGGCGTCATGTCCGACGTCAGCTTTTTCGACCGCCGCGAGGGACGATTCGCGGACGTGGACCGGCAAGCCATCGACACGAGCGATCTACCCACGATGCTGCCGCAGCAAATCAAGTTTCTGACGCTGCCCGAACTGCTGCACTATTACCGCCACCCCCTGGAGTGGCACGAGGCCGGAACAGCCATCTCCAAGCTGCGCAGCGACCTTGGGCGGCATTGGGTCTCCGCGGATCTGTGGAGGCAATGGAAAGATAGCGGTCAAATTCTGGTCGGCGATGACCGACGCACGCTCACCATGCGGGCAAAGTCGGCGCGGTGGATCGAAAAGGATGGATCCATCGAGCTACAAGACGTTCGCATCGACGAATCCGTAAAAGGGGCGGTGCAGAGGACGTACGATGCGGCCCGGGCGACCGTGGAGGTGACCAAAGGGGATTCATTTTCCGAGTGCGGCATTCGCATCGAGGCCTTTGAAGTTCGCATTCGTGGGGCCGGGGGCGTCGTGGAACGGGCGAAGGAAACGCTGGGACCGCTCGCCATCGCGACGCAGTGGGTTCAAAAGGTGGAAGGGCTGACCGAGGACGAATTGCTGCGAGCCGAGGCGTCCGGCGACGGTGATCCGTTGAAGGAGCGTCGCGAGGCGGCGGAAAAATCCATCGGAGGAACGGCTCGACGGATTGCCGCCACGGTGGTTGAGCGGTTCGCGTTCAGCGGCAGCGTGCTTGTGCTCGTGCTCTTGGGAGCCGCCCTGGGGATCATTTTCCGTGGCGCTCACGTGGTCGTCGCCTTTGGGATCAGCTTTGTGCCGTCGCTATTGGTGATTGTCTCCATCGTGATGGGCAAACAACTGGCCCACAACGCGGGAACCCACGCGGTCGGGATTCTCTTGATGGTCGCGGGACTGGTCCTGGTCGCCTTGCTCGACACATGGACACTGACGAGAGTGCTCCGGCGATAGGGACTCGCACTGATGTTCACCCGACTCGACCGCTACCTCGTTCGATCGCTCCTGGGCAACTACGCCGTCGGACTGGCGGTCATGCTCAGCCTCTACGTCGTGCTCGACATGTTCGTCAACATGGACGAATTCACCGAACACGGGTATGCGCTTACCACAGTGATCGGGAACATGGTCGACTATTACGTTCCCAACCTAGCCCTGTATTTTTCGCAATTGTCGGGCACGATCACGTTGTTCGCGTGCGCCGCTGCGCTCGCCCGGATGCGGAAATTGAACGAACTGACGGCGATCCTGAGTTCGGGCGTCAGTCTGTACCGCGTGGCGAGACCCGTGATTGTTTTCGGCGTGCTGATGACCGGACTGCTGGTCGCGGATACGGAGTGGCTGATTCCCTCGGTCGCCCATCGTCTCGCCCGCGATCACGACGACGTGGACGGACAGCGGGCGTATGAGGTCCTGTTCCTGCACGACCGGGACGGGGCGCTGCTTTCCGCGTCACGATATCACCCCAGCTCGAGGGAACTTTCCCGGCTTCTGGTGATGTACCGTGATGAGAACGGGCGCGTGGTTCGGACCCTCGAAGCGGAGCGGGCAAGCTGGGAGCCGCCGGCGCCAATCCGTCCCCAGGGTCGTTGGCGGCTCGATCGAAGCCGGCAGATCGAGCGGGCGCGGGCTGCGGTCTCGGCGAGTTCATTGGGACCGCGTGATGAGCAAAGGGTGAGCTTTCCGAGCTACTACGAGAGCGATCTTTCACCGGAGGCAATTGAACTACGCCAGTCTGAAGGATGGGTTCGGTTCCTGAGCCTTGGTCAGTTACGCGAGCTCCAGGCGGCTGGTGTCGGTGACATGGCGTCGATCGTGCAGACCCGGCATAACCGGGTCGCCCAACCGATCGTGAGCATTTTGCTTCTCTTGCTGGGGCTTCCATTCTTCCTGGACCGGTCGCCGGCCAATGTCCTCGGCGACGCCGGACGGTGCATGTTGGTCTGCGGATTCTGCTACGTGATCACTTTCATCGCCCAGTGCGTGCGACCGGCGACCTTGTCGCCTCTGCCGGCGTGGATCCCGATTTTCGTGTTTGGGACCGTGGCGATGGTATTGCTGGATCGGGTGCGAACGTAGTTGGGGGCTTGATACGTCAAATCGTGACGAGGTGTAGTCGCTTTGCAGCCTAACTTTTTCCGAAGAGAGATGTCCGCAAAATGCGCCGCGCACCGATGGTCGCCACGGCGGCTCCGAGGAAGATCATTCCCCAAATGGACGCGGCGGGAATTGGATTCGTCGGCGCCGGCTGGAGCTCCCAAGCCCCCAGGTCGACGTTCGGGCCTCGAAGCCGGGGCAGACCGTCCAGATCAGACGTTGAATTCATGGCCCCATTGTCACCCGCGTCGACGGCGGGGGACGACGCCTGCAGATGAAGGTCGGCCAGAGATAAGTTGGACGGCGCATCGTTGACGAACTGTGGATTCTCCGGGGAATTCCCCACGCCGCCAAGCGAGCCTGACCAGCCCTGAACGATGTTATAGTTGGCGACGACTCCCTCGCCCATCCAGAAGGCCGCCTGCTGATCCACGATCCCGGCGCGGCTGTTGGCCCAGACGATCGAGTTTACCAGGGTGCTCTGGGCTCCCGTGCTGTTGCGAATGGCGCTACCAGTTCCGCTGCTTGTTGAAACGTTGGCGTACACCGTGCAGTTCACCAGCGTGGCAAACGTTGGATTGACTCCGCCATTCTGAAGCACGGAGGCCTGCACCGCGATGTTTCCCATCATCAAGCTGTTTCGCACTGTGACGTTTCCCGCGAAATTGTTCCCCAGCGCCGCCCCATCGCCGTTGGACTTGTTGTCACGGAAGACGCAGCGGTCGAAGAGGGGCGCGCCGAGGTTGGTCGTATAAGCGCCGCCGCCGGAAGTGGTGGCCCAATTGTCGGTAAACGTGCATCCGCGAAACTGAGGCGAGCCTCCGTCGATCCAAACACCGGCGCCGTTGTTGTTCGGATAGGAGCTACTTGCGTATCCGCCGGACACCACGACGCCATCCAGCACGGCGGAAGAACCCACGTTGACGGCCTCGATGACGTGATAGCAGTTGTCCGTCCGATTGATGAACGCCGCGCCGTCGTCTCCGTTCAGGTCGCCGCTGAGTACCGTGACGTTTAGTTTGGGCTGCCGTTGGGCAGAGGATGACTCGCCCCCGGCGAATCCGCCCAGGACTTCCGTGTAGCTCGGCAGAAAGAAGCTGGCGTTGCGGTCGCCGCTGGATCCCGCGGGACGGTACGTCCCGGATTTCACCCAAATGCTGTACGGCCCCAGGGGTCCGCTGTTTGCCGCCGCGTCCGCGAGGGCATCTTCCAACTTGAGGTAAGCACTGCTCCAGCTCAAGCCGTTGTTCGCGCCTGCCGCGGTTCCGTTGACGTACCGCCGGATGCCGCATTCGTCCGGAACGCCGTCGCCGTTTTGGTCATCGCTCTCCCCCAGCGCGATGTCGCACGAATCCGCGACGGAATTCCCGTTGCAATCTTCCTCGCACTCGTCGGGAACTTGATTGCCGTGGGCCGCGCCATCGCAATCTTCGCTCGTTCCATTCTGGATGTCGCAGGAGTCGGCGATGCCGTTCACGTTGCAATCCGGCTCGCAGTCGTCGGGTACGCCATTGAGCGTGCAATCCTGACTGGTTCCGAACTGAAGGTCGCAGACGTCGGGAACTCGATTCGCATTGCAGTCCGCCTCGCCGCCGCCGAGAAGGTCGCACGAGTCCGGCGCTTCATTTCCATTGCAGTCGGCTTCGCAAGCGTCAAGCACGCCGTTGAAATTAGCGTCGAGAGTCGCGTTACCGGCGATCTCCGTCGTGTCTGCAAGTCCATCGTCATCGCAATCCAGAGTTGGCCGATAATTCGCCACCGTCAGCGCAACCTGGTTCGTCGCCCGCGTGGCGAATGCGGCGTCCGGTTCGCCGATGCCGATCCCCGTGGGCTCGCCGGCGTACAACACATAGGGATTGGAAAAATGCGCGATGCGCGGCGCCGTCGCCGACATGGTGGCCATGATAGTGCGGAACGAACCGCTCGCCAGTCGATATCCGCGACCATAGTCCCAAATCCCAATATTGGTCGTCGATTCGCGCTCGTGCATGTTGCTGAGGTTGTGACCGACTTCGTGGGCGAACGAAAGATTGAAAAATGCGCATCCACTCTGCGTGACGTTGAACCCCATGGACTCACTGTCCGTCGAGAGGTCGTTCAGAATGTTCGCCACGCCGCAAGGTCCCCAGTTCAGCACGAGGAGGGATACCAGATCGGCTTTGTATTGGTCGCGCAGCGAGTGGGCGACGTCCAGAACGCCGTCGCTAGGGTTCGTCAGTTGGGCGAGCAACGTGCTCTCCGTTCCCGTTTCGTCGAACGTCACTTGGGCGGTGTGAACCAAGCGTAGTCGTGTTTCGATCCCGCTGACGCTGTAGGCGGCGTTGGCTTCCGCGATCATCGCCTGAATTCTGCTCTGGAGCGCGGCATAGGCGCTCGCGACGCTATTGGCGTACAGCACCATGACGTCGATAAACGCCCCGTTGTCCATGCATGATGCCGCGCCGCGAAGGACGCCGCCGTGCGGCGGATTTCCCGACGGGGGTCGGGCGTCAACGACACCGCACGCGGGGAACAACTTCGTATCATATTGGCGGATGATGTGAGTTCCTTCAGGCTCAGGGTCCATCGCAATCACCTCACCGTTCAGCGGATGAAAGGTACCCG
>Ga0187893_10014369_pt1 | contig 10812 bp, 11 predicted proteins | sample MA1701074metaG_FD_139574 | JGI IMG/M metagenome (GOLD analysis project Ga0187893, IMG submission 139574) | White microbial mat communities from a basaltic lava cave in the Kipuka Kanohina Cave System on the Island of Hawaii, USA - MA170107-4 metaG ...
ATGCTGGCCGCGCCGGGTGTATCCATGCTCCGAAATGTTTATACCATCAACAGGGGCTACGAAGATCTTGCCGAGCGGCTAAATAACCTTGGCGCCCGCATCGAAGTCCTGCACGAAATCTAAGAGTCCCTTACACCTATACAATCTATTTGCATTTTAGTAGTGTTTATGGTAATATATAACCGTTCATGCACACTACTACCACATCTGTAAAAATTACTCAGCGTAACCTTACCTCTTCCAAGATTGTAAGGCCTAGAGGTGGTATTCAGGTTAAGCCTAGAACTCCCCAAAAAACACCTTACAGTAAACGACCGATTGCTTATGAACCCAAGCGAATTTATAAGAAGAAGTTAGCCCTCCTGCTGCCTGCGCATAATGAAGAATTGATCATAGCCACTACGATACGCTCAGCTCTGGCAGCTGGGCAAAAAGAGCGTGATATCTACGTAGTTGATGATGGTTCTACTGATAATACCCGGGCAGAAGCAGTTAAACTTCTGGGCCGTGGCCATGTGCTGAGTGTAAAAAAGGGCGGTAAGGCCATGGCTGTATTAAAGGCCGTAAAGAAGTTCGAGCTGGAAACACAATACACTTGGCTGCACGTTGCCGATGCCGACAGCATATTCTCGCCCAACTACTTCAGAATTTACCGAAAATACCTGAACCCCAATAAGTATGCTGTGGCTGTCGGCTTCGTCCAAAGTCTACGCGGAAACTGGATAAGTACTTATCGAGCCATTAGCTACACCTACAGCCAGCACGTTACCCGCCGAATACAAGCTTATCTGGGAATGATATCAGTTTTTCCGGGACCAATTACCTGTTTTAGAACAGACATAATTAAACAACTTGACTTCAATACTCACAGCTTAACTGAGGATTTTGATATTACTGTCCAGGTACATCGTAAGAAGCTCGGTAGAATAAAGTTCATACCGAGAGCTGTTAACTACACCCAAGATCCTCAGACTCTCTCTGATTTTGTTAAGCAAAACCTGAGATGGCAAAGAGGTTTCTTTCAAGGTGTTAAGAAGTACCGAATTGGTCTCCGCCCAAGATTTATTGATGCCAGCATCGGTTTTCAGATGCTCCAAACTGTTTTTTACCTTATACAGATGTTCGTTTTGATGCCTCTGCTAATCGCTGCAACGGGTAATTGGATTATCTTGCCCGCAGTCTTTGCTGCTGACTTTATTGTTATGTCAGCTATAACTTTGGCATCCAGTGTAGTGATAAAACGATGGAATCTTCTTGGTGCTATGCCTTACTTCTATTTCTTGCGGTGGGTAGAAATAAGCGTATTTGTTACTGCTTTCTTTGAAGTTATGGTGCTTGGCAAGTTTAAGAGCGAGGTCTCCGGCTGGACCACAGATGGCCGGCGTTACAAGTTAAGCCGACGAGCTCTGCAAGATACCGCAGTCTAATCGCTGCTTTATATTTTTTCGAATCGCTCGAACTTAAATGTAAAGAGGTGTCGGTTTTCCATCCAGATACCGGTGCAGGTTTGTAGGGTCAACTGGGGTTCGCCGGTATACGCCAAGATAGAGGTGTCATTTGGGGCAACTTTTTCACTCTTTTGAAAGGTATAAACAAAACGATAGCCATTATCTGTTTGGATGATGGCTTCTGCGCCAGGCTGGACCTTCCTTAGGCTGGCAAAAACCTCTGGTCGATAGTGCCCGTAGATCAAGGTATTTCCGGACTCATTGTTGGGCATAACAGTCATAACTGCGAAATGTGCTTTGTCCCGCGACAATGACCACGCACCGGTCTCTGGATTGTAATGGCCTTCGGCCACTTGGAGGTTCTTGCTAAGGCTAGGAATTGATAATGCTACAGGGTAGCCACTAGTGGCTGCTGGCTTTGCTGGCACTGCTACTATCGTAGGCGCGGTACTTGGTGATAGCGCTGAGCCACGCTGGTTGTAATAAATAATAGAGGCCAAACCAATTAATCCGAGGATGCACAAAACGACCCCAAGCGCTGCAAAGCCTCTTACGAACCATCTGCGCTTCGCTGCTGACGTTTTCTTAGATTGTTTGGTTGTCTTCTTCATATGTATGGGGCTTTCTAATGAAATAGCGACGAACAATCTGCCGCCGCTATTTCGAGAGTAACTTTCGTGGTTCCTCTTTAGCGGTTCTTTCGAGCCACCAAGCTAGAGGTGACCAAGGTTACTACGCCTGCGCCTAGCACGGCCAGCGCAATGTAGAACAAAGCGCGGTTGCTGCCAGTGGCTGGTAGCAAGGCTGCGGCTGGGGCTGAGGTACCTAGTACTTTTGTGTACATAAGTGGTCTCCCTTATTACTTTAAAGAACGCGCCAAAGCTGACCCACCTCAACCAAACGAATTCTAACGGACCTTATTATACATATTTATGACTTTTTGTAAAGTCTATTTTTTAATATCCTACTTATGCTTACCTGTTACAAGCATAACTAGAAAATATAGTTGACTATTGCACTTAAATAGTGTACTATAAACACAAGTTGAATTTGCCGGTATGTGGGCATTTTCGGAGAGATATGAATAGAATAACTTCCGTACTACTTGCTGCAATGTTTGTAGCTGCCAACATGATCCCGATCATGGGATCTCGTGTTGCAGTTGCTGAGCCAGTTAACCTCGTTCCAAATCCGTCTGTGGAGTCTGCCACCAATGGTAGCCCGGCTAATTGGACAAACTCTAAGCAGGGCACTAACACCGTTACCTTTTCTTATTTAAATACCGGGCATACTGGTAGCCGAAGCTTAGAAGTTAATATGACCCAACGCTCCAGTGGCAATGCGCGGTGGCACTTTACACAGGTCAATGTATCACCGAATACAACCTATACTTTCAGCGGCTGGTATAAGAGCAATCGGACAACTTATATCCAACCAGTGGTAACCCGCACTAACGGTGGTACTACCAATATGGCACAGACGAGCGTTGCGGCTAGCGCCAACTGGAAGCAGACCAGTCGAACCATAACAACCCCTGCTAATGCTAAGTCAATGACTATTTACCATCTTATTAACTCCGTGGGTAAGCTCACGACCGACGATTTTTCGCTAACCCCTCCGGCTGTTCCGCCTTCTGTTGCTATAACCAGCCCTGCTAATAACTCAACGGTTTCTGGTACGCAAACAGTTAGTGCAACGGCGAGTGATGCTGACGGCATTGCCAGTGTCCAGTTCAAGCTAAATGGCACCAATCTTGGCTCAGCTGACACATCAGCGCCTTACAGCACTATCTGGGATACTACTTCGGTTATTAATGGCGGCCATATTCTCAGCGCCGTTGCAACTGATACCACAGGGCTTAGCTCAACATCTCCCAACGTTAATGTAACCGTCAGCAACACTACTATCCCACCTCCGGTAGACGAGGAAAATTTGCTGGCGAACAGCTCCCTTGAGTCTTCGACTAATGGGTCCCCAGATAATTGGCTCAAAAATTCGTGGGGTACAAATACTGCCCAGTTTATTTATGAGAATACCGGCCGCACTGGAACCAAGAGCGTCACAACAACTATCAGCCAGTACACCGATGGTGACGCTAAATGGTATCCAGCCCCAGTCAATGTGGTTGCTGGTAAAACATACATCTATCGAGATTATTACAAGTCGACTGTGAATAACCGCGTCGTTGTAGCTTTCATAGATGCTGCTGGCAACTATTCCTACGCTGAACAGCCTAGCGCTACTGCCAGTGCGTCTTGGAAGCAATACGAAACCATATTTATGATTCCCGCCTCAGCCGTACAAGTAACGGTATTTCATCTAATCGATTCCGTGGGGTCACTGACGATTGATGACGCTTTGCTGCAAGCTGGCATTCCTCCGGTCGTTGATATTTTACCTAATGGTTCGCTTGAGCAAGGCACGGCTAGCCCAACCAGTTGGCAGAACAGTAAGTGGGGCACTAACACCGCTAACTTCCAGTACATCACCAATGAGGGCTATACTGGTACTAAGAGCGCCAAGGTTACTGTTAGCAACTATGTCGACGGTGATGCCAAGTGGTTCTTCACACCAATTAACACTCTCACTCCTGGAAACCAGTATCGCTTCACAGCTTGGCACAAGGGGACGGCTACCCCTCGCGTTGTGGCCCTATACATCAAGGCCGACGGTACAGAACAGTATGTAGGCATGCCAAGCCCGCTAACCAATAGTGCAACTACCTGGCAAAAATATAGCGATACGTTCACTGTGCCTCAAGGCGCAACTGCTGTATCGGTATTTATGTATGTTGCCCAGAATGGCTGGCTGCAAACTGATGACTACTCTATTACGACTTACTCTCCAAGCGGATTCAACCGGGCATTGGTTACCCTAACATTCGATGATGGCCACGAAGAAAATGCCGGCAACGCATTGCCACTGCTTAATCAATATGGTTTTAAGTCCACCCAGTGCTACGCCACCACTTTTCTTGAAGGCCAATCACAAAACGTAATCGATGGGGCGCTAGCCTTCTACAATTCCGGACATGAGATCTGCTCGCACACCGTTACGCATCCGTTTCTTACTACGCTCAACACCAGTAATCTGGACTATGAGCTACGTCGCTCTAAAGAATACCTAGAGTCCTTGATTGGCGCCCCGGTGCGCAATTTTGCCTCGCCTTACGGGGACTATAATGCAACAGTTAATGACAATATCGATAACTACTACCGTTCACAACGAACTGTGGATGAGGGTTTTAACTCGAAAGACAACTTTGATGTCTATCGGTTGCGCGTCCAGAATATTCTTGACACCACATCTGCTGCCCAAGTTCAGGCTTGGATAGAACAGGCACAGGCTAACAATACCTGGCTGATACTGGTTTACCACCGTGTTGTTGATAACCCCGGGCCATATGACACCTATAAAAACGTTTTCGCCCAACACCTACAGGTAATACAAAACAGCGGCATCACCGTAAAGACCTATAATGACGCCCTAGACGAAGTTACTCCTCAGCTTTAAAGGCTATCAAACAGCCAAAAACCAACACCCCTAGATCTTAAATCAGCCATAAAGTTTTTCAGAATATCAGCGTGTGGGCCGGTTGGATCCGACCCTGACCAATACGACCAGTCGACATCCTCGCCAGTCCCGGTCTTGTTCTCAGCAAATAGGCTGACTGTTACTTTAAACCCCCTCGCCTGAAGCCAAGCAGCTTGAGCTGTAATGTCTGAGAGGATTTGGCTGCGCGCTTGCGGTGAAATTTCTACTCTTTTCGCGGGGATTGAAGTGTAGAAAGTCTTGTATGTCCCGGTATTGAGCCAGATGTGATTCGTACCGAGTATTTCAGCTGCCTCTTTCGCAATGTCCGGCTTTAAGAACTTTCCGGCGTCATGGTTGGACCAAGGTTGGCCGGCGGGAGCGGCCCAAGTAAAGCCTTGGTAACCAAAGCTATCCACTAGGCCCTTGGGGATCCCTTGAAGGTACGGAGCAAGGCTGACATAGGCCCCGCCGTCCCAATCTAAAACTCCCGGCGGATAGGACAGGCTATCTAAAATTATAGAAACCTTACTGCTTGGAAAGACTTGTTTCTGCAGGTTTGCCGACCGCACAAAGTTAGTGCTGAATTGTGACGGGTTAGTACTCCCCCACTCTGGAATATTACTTTCGGGAAACGGTGCCCAAGTGCCCATCATCGAATCCGTTATTCCTAGGGACTTGAGTTTGTGGAAATAAGCTGTAAAGGCAGAGTCATAGTAGCCTTGGCTGAATTTTTGAAAATCAATTAGCCCGTCGGCCGTAGTTGGTTCCATAACAACCAACGGTTTGATGCCGAACTTAGAAAATTCCTTGAGCGTATAGGACATATCTGTAGCGTTTTCGTTTGCTTGGGCAACACTACCTGGCATACCGCTAAACACCATGAGGGTATCTGTAACTGCTCCGCCGCAAAGTTTTTCGTATTCGCCCAGTTTACGAAGTATCAAATTGTTAGCTGAGAACAGAGCAGTATTAGGTCCTGACGAAACTGCGCAGCCTCTAGTGTCCACTGATGTGCTTACTGACCTTACGATAACAGGGCTACTTTTCATGGATTGGCTTGCTGCGGCTTTTTTGGCGGCCATTTTTTTGGCAACTGCAACCTGCTCCGGCGAAAAACTCGGCTGCTTAGCCATCACATGGGCTGCCAATCCGCCCAATATTATAAAAGCAGCGGCACTCAGTCCCAGCCCTATCAGGTACTCGCAACGTTGGCGGGAGCTTAAACCGCGTTTACCCTCAAGCACCGTATCAGCATAACATTGTAGCATAAGCAAAAATGATGTAATTTAATCTATTTCGCTAGCTCTTATCTGTTATAATCGTCCCTGTTGGTGTAGCAAATTCAACAAACAAGCGGGTGTTGTATAACGGCCATTACTCCAGTTTTCCAAACTGGCGACGCGGGTTCGACTCCCGCCACCCGCACCATCTTTGGCTTTTAGCCAAAGCATTTGTCATTTGCCAATTCACTAGTTCACATTTATTTACCAATTCTCATTTAACAATTGTCTGGCTAATGCTAAATGAAAAAATTAATGGTAAATGGTTAATGGTAAATGGTTAAATGCTTTTGTACTTAAAAAGCGAGCCCCGGTAGCTCAGTGGATAGAGCAGGAGACTTCTAAGCTCAAGGCCGTAGGTTCAAATCCTACCCGGGGTACCATAAGCATATGCATAATGACCTCTGTTATTGAGGTTTTATTAACTTCTTGACTAGACCAGGTGGGGTTCGAACTAAGTGGCAGTTTGCCAGATCAATTCGTTGACTCAGCCGGTGGTATTGTTACAGTAGCAGATTCTGTCTCTTCGGCTCTTTCTGTTTCTTCCTGTGGAGGTTGAATGAAATCTTGCCACCTAACTTTTGTCCCGTCTGGCATTATCACAAATGCAGCATGAACGAGGTTCATTCCTGCGTTAGGAGACATTTCTTCGCTGATAATCTTCTGTGCTGCCTGCCCCCTAAGCTCCTCCAAGCTACCCGATAGCTGCAGAGACTTGGGATGAACACCGCTTGGAGTTTCAAGTTCATATTCTAAAGTAATCTTGGTCTGAGGCTCAGTTATAGATTTCTCAACTTTGGATAAACTCAGTAGCTTTGATTCAAAGTCAATTGTCGCACTTGGTCTGGTCCGAAACGAAATCCCTCCTGGCTCATAAAGAGCGACACCGCCATCAAGAGCGCCTGGAAACTCGGCTACGAGCTTTGACGCCTCCTCACTTAAGGCTACATACCTTGTTTGTGATGGGTTGTCAAAGTACATACTTGCGCTAAAGCGGATTTCTAAAAGATTGGGGTCGCCTGAACTCTTTGCCTTTTCCAGTGCTTCGCCTTTGTCATTACCTCCCAAATCAAGTCTAGGAAGCCTTTCACCAGACCAGCCAGTTCGGTATCTATGCCCAAAATCAACATAGGAAATTGTGAAGCCTCTTTGCTTGTCCTTTGGGTCTAATGGAAGATGTGGTGTGAAAAAGTCCTTAACGGCTAATAACCTTGCTTGTTTTCTGAATAACTCAGTGCGAGCTTCAACGTCTGACTTATCTATCTCCTTTGCTTCATAACGGAAAAACCTATCACCAAGCATATCCATATCATCAATAAATGCTCCCATATTCTGTTGAGCAGTTTCTCCGCCAGTAGAGCTGCTTAGGGCGGCTTGGGCCTGTTCATATTCTTGGTACGCAGCCACGTAATTATTTGCTTCTTCCTGAACTTCGCCAATATACTCTGCTACCTGCTGGCGTAATGTTTCTTCGTCCTGCGCGTGCCCCTCTTTCGCCTGCTTCCACCACTTCTTCTCTCCCCAGTTAATCGGATTAGCTCTTTGGGGTAGTGTTCTCTCAGATAACTCTTTCTCCCAACCCGCAAGGTTAACTGCTTGCTCACCGAGCTTTTTATTTTCTTCAGCTAGTTGCTCACTGACCGATTTATCAGATTCCGGATTTACTTGGAATTTTGGTTCTTCAGACATAATTTTCTTTTTAAATGTTTATTTTAACTACTTACTTATATGCTACCACCCGTGTTATACAAGTCAATACGCACCTGATAGCCCAAATCAATATAGGTTCAGGGGGTTGGTACCAACCCGTTTAACAGGTTATTATTGGTTAGCAGCAGATTTCTAACTTTGGTAATCGTGCTGTACCATCCTCTGTCGCCGACCCTTTACGGGTTGGCTACGGAGGATTTGTATTTTCGGGGCAGGATTCGAACCGATAGGCGAAAACAGCCAGTGGCTGTTTGGGCGCCAGCAAGCCACGCGCAAAAACTACCTCCTAGTTTTGAGCATGGTGAGCGCGCCTGAGCGTAGCGAAATGTTTTCCTTGCTTGGCCGCCTCGCGCAATTGCGCAGCAATTTTGTCGCAGGCGCAGAATAACTCGAATCCTACCCGGGGTACCAAAGCATATGCACAATGACCTCTGTTATTGAGGATTTATTAACTTCTTAGTAAGACCAAGCGGGGTTCGAACTCGGACTTGCTAATGCTTGCATTTTCATCACTCTAACAGATAATTAATCTCAAGGGAGTTTTATGGTAAAACGAGAATTACCGGGAACAGTGCCGCCTCAGGAAGTCATTACCGACTTAATGGATAAGCGGCTTGTTGAGATAACATTTGCTGGCGCATTTAATAACCAGTTTGGGGTAGTCAAGCATTTAGTTGAGCAGGGTCTTATCAAGCCTGAAGTAGCCAAACCGGGAGAGCCCGCATTATCTTTTTTTGATCTAGGTATGCCAGAGGTCAAAAAAGCATTGGATAATCCAGCACTCATACCAGAAATCAGAAAAGAATACGACAAATGGTACGTTGACCTCTATATGGGCGGTTTTAAGAGATTATTCGGCTACAAGGCTGCTAACAGACAGTCTGAGTTAAGGACAATTCATAACGACCATGACTCTCATCCAATTCCTGTGCCGGTCTACGTTGGAGAGCTACCTGAACTCTTAGGCGATAAAGGAACTGTTGAAGCTTTACAGCAAAGACTTGATTTGCGATATGGCAAACATGGAGTCTTGATAGGTCCGCCGCCTGTGGTTATGGCTTTATATGAAGACGTAGCGGTTTCGCTGAGACCCTCGGCCAGGACATTAATCCAAGGAGAGACTGAGATTTGGCAGCTCGATACCCATACATATATGCGTGGGCCTGGCGAAGCAAGGATGGCAGCATAAAATGAGTGCTCGTGAGAGAGAAGGTGTCGAGATTTGGCCTAGTGGCCGTAGATTGAATAAACGGATGCGAAGTCGAATCAATAGCCGTTTGGACAAGTTTAACTACGCTATTTACGAAGCGTTGATTCTGGCGCATGAAAACCGAAAACGCCATAGAGAATTACAATGGTCTTCCCTAAAGCCCAAAAAATTAAAAGGCTAAAATCTTAGACTTCTGCTGCGGGACGGACACGCAGAGTGCGCCAGTCGTCGCCCCGGTAGCTCCAACCGCGGTAGGGCTCGCCGCAGTTGACATCGCCGTAAAGAGCGTCGAACTCGTCCGCCTTTTCTCCGGTAAGCCAGGTGCCAGTCCAGGGCTGCCCGTTCTGTTTGGACAGCGGTTCGCTGTCGGGTAATAGGTCTATACCTCTTCGCTTGGCTTCGTTGATGAAGGCTTGATAAGTTTCCCAGGTCATGGCGCTTCGGGTATCTACCTCTTGGCCGTCAACCTCTAGGGTGAAGTCTTTGGCGCTCTTTTTGGACATAATATTGTTCCAGCTGCCTTTGTACAGCCCGTTGTCGGTGGTTAGCATGACTACCAGCTTGCGGTTCTCGCCCTCGCCCACACTCACCACGCCAAAGTCTTCAGGGCTGAGTGGATTTTCTTCAGTGCTGAACTTCTCGGCCATAGCCGCTTGCAGAGCGGTAGCTCTTTCACGCTGTTCAGCCGACAGTTCTTCTAAGATGTCGGCTTTGGGCGTGGTAACTTCGGTTGTTTCAGTAGCGGCTGCGCCTTCCAGAGCGGTAGTACCAACAGCTAAACCTCGCTGCTCAACTGCTTGTAGCAGTTCAGCGTCAGTTAAAACAGCGGTTACTGCTTCAGCGGCCATAGGCTCTCCGCTAGCCACAGAAGCACCAACTAATTCACCTAGTCTTTTGTTGTCCATAATTAATCTAAGTTAACTCCTTAAATCCAGAACTTTAGAGATATTATACTACCATAACAACAATCACGCAAGTGCTTTTGTCTAGCTTTGTGCGATAAAATAAGTTCGAGCGGCTTCGTAGGGCCGTACCATCTATTTTTGTGGCAGAACAAGCACCGAAGAAGAATCATAATTTACTATGGGCGGCAGGTATCATAGTGGCCCTTCTGGTTGGTATAGAGCTTCTTGGCGACCATAATTAGTTTGTAGTCTTATCTCCTTGCAAGTGATATAATCACCCCTGATAGAACTTTGAAGGACAACCTGCGGTTTTCCTTCAACGCGCCCCTTGGAGTGAATCCAAATTTGTGCTGAAGCACAAACCAGCGCTGCTACCTTTCCCTTAAATTTGTTATAATTACCTCTGTTCTTAGACCAGTTTTGTAAAATCGTGCATAAGCTGCCGCTTTGCAAAATTGAGAGGAGCGACATAGCACTAAGCCGGAAGCTTTTACCGAAAGGAAAAACGAGGCAAGTGCGTAAGTTGCGACGAGGCGAGCGTAGCTCAGTTGGTTAGAGCGCCAGTTTGTGGTACTGGAAGTCGTGGGTTCAATTCCCATCGCTCGCCCCATTTTTATATGAGAGACGACCAGCATAATAAGTTTATTCTGCAGACTGTCCAGCCGGCGTTGCTTGGCTTGATGGACGGTTCTATTTCTACCCTAGCTCCGTTATTCGCGGCCGCC
>Ga0187893_10014370_pt1 | contig 10811 bp, 8 predicted proteins | sample MA1701074metaG_FD_139574 | JGI IMG/M metagenome (GOLD analysis project Ga0187893, IMG submission 139574) | White microbial mat communities from a basaltic lava cave in the Kipuka Kanohina Cave System on the Island of Hawaii, USA - MA170107-4 metaG ...
CACGAGACTTACCAGATTCTCCCGACCGGCAAGATTCATTTCGATGATCGCGAGGTCGCGCGCGAAGCGATGGATGAACGAAAGAAATTGAGGAACGGCGCGGGCAGGAAGAATGGGAATGGCGCTTAGAGCGATTTGCCTATCGAAGTGGGACAAGATGGCATCTTGTCCCACTAACCGGAATATTGACGGAGTCGCAAGTGAAACTGAGCGAGATTGCGCGATTATGCGGCGCAAGCCACCTGCTGAACGACCGGCTGGCCGGGACCGAACCGGCGGGTTTCGCCATTGATTCGCGCGCAATCAAGCCGGGCGATCTGTTCGTGGCGATTCCGGGCGAGCGCGTTGACGGGCATCAGTTCGTTCGAGAGGTCTTTGAAAAAGGAGCGTGCGCAGCGATCGTGGTTCATCACCGGCTGCCATTCGCCAGCGAGCTTGGCGGATACGCGGACAAATTGCTGTTCGTCGAAAACACGCTGTGCGCGTTTCAACAGATGGCCGCGCGAGTGATCGCCAGGTGGCATCGGCCCGTCGTCGGCGTCACGGCCAGCGCAGGCAAGACGACGATCAAGGATTTGACCGCGCACTGTTTGACCGCGGCGGGAAATGTGTTGAAATCGCTCGGCAATCTGAACACCGGCTACGGATTGCCGCTGACGGTTTCGCGGATGATCACTGGTGGAGCGAAACCTGGCGATTTCGATTTCGCCGTGCTTGAAATGGGAATGAGTTCGTTCGGCGAAATCGCTCGGCTGGTTGACATCGCGGCGCCGGAGGTCGGGGTGGTCGGCAACGTCGGCGCAGCGCACCTGGAATTTTTCGGTTCGCAGGAGCGGGTCGCCCGCGCCAAGGCGGAGATGGTTGACGGCGTGAAACCGGGCGGCGCGGTCGCGCTCAACGCGGACGATCCGCTGGTGATCAAAATGCGGGAGCGGCGCGACGACGTGGCGGTCATCACCTTCGGCGTCGAATCGTCAGCCGACGTGGCGGCGAGTAAAATCGAAGGCGCGAGCGATCTGAGCGGCGTTCAGTTCGTGTTGAAAACTCCGGACGGCGAGGCGGAAGCGAATTTGCCGTTGATTGGCCGCCACAACGTTTACAATGCGCTGGCGGCGGCGGCGGTCGCGCATTATTTCGGTTTGTCCGCGGAAAAGATTGCGGATCAACTGGCGACGGCGACTCCGGCGAAGATGCGAGGCGAAGTGATTCGTTTTGCGAACGGCGTGACGGTCATTGACGACTCGTACAATTCAAATCCGCAGGCGCTGCTGCAATCGGTTCGCGCGTTGCTCGCCGCCAAAAGCTTCAACCGCCGGATCGTCGTCGCGGGCGAGATGCTCGAACTTGGCGCGCAAGGACCCGAACTGCATCGCCAGTGCGGGCGCGAGATCGCCGCAATGGGGATTGACGTGTTGATCGGCGTGCGCGGGTTGGCGAGCGAGTTGGTCGCCGGCGCACTGGAGATCGTGGGGAGCAGCACGAAGCTGACGAGCTTTTGCGAAACGCCTGAGCAGGCAGCGGATCTGCTTGTCGCCGGCGCCACCGCGAACGACCTGATCCTGGACAAAGGCTCGCGCGGGGTGCGGACGGAGAAAGTGGTCGAGAAGTTGAAGGCCGCATTCGGCTCCAAATGAATGAATAAATAAAGGTAAGAGCGAATGTTCTATTACCTCTTGTACGAAGTGCTCTACCGAAAATACGGCATCGCCTCACAATCGCCCCTGCTGAAAGGGCTGAACGTCTTTCAGTACGTCACGTTCCGCACGGCTTTCGCCGCGATCACGGCTTTGTTGCTGGGACTTGTCTTTGGTCCGTGGTTGATTGAAAAGCTGCGTGAGTTCAAATTCGGTCAGGAGATCCGCGAAGAAGGCCCCGCCTCGCACCAAGCCAAACGTGGCACACCCACAATGGGTGGAGTGATCATCATCGGCTCGGTTTTTATCTCGACGCTGCTCTGGGCGAATTTGAAGAACGGGTATGTTTGGATTGCGCTGTTCGGAACCCTCGGATGCGCGGCGGTTGGATTCGCCGACGATTACATCAAAATCGTCAAGAAACGCAGCCTGGGGTTGACCGGGATGCAGAAGTTGCTCGGCCAAGCGCTGGTCGGAGCATTGGTCGGCGTTCTGCTTTTTGGCTTTACCGATTACACGTCGGTGCTCTACGCGCCGTTCTTCAAGAACTTTCACCCCAATCTCTACTTCTGGGGTTATACGGCGTTCATCATTTTCGTGATCATCGCCACGTCGAACGCCGTGAACTTGACCGACGGGCTCGATGGGTTGGCGATCAGCGTGACCGTCATTGCGGCTTCGGCGCTGACCGCTTTGACTTACGTCACGGGCCACTTTGAGTTCGCCAGGTATTTGGGCGTCGTTCACACACCCGGCGTTTGGGAAGTGACGATTTTTGGCGGCGCGCTGGTTGGCGCCAGTCTTGGCTTTCTGTGGTTCAACGCGCCGCAGGCCGAAGTTTTTATGGGCGATGTCGGCAGCCTGGGCATCGGGGGCGCTCTTGGGATGATGGCCGTTCTGATTAAGCAGGAACTGACACTGCCAATTTTGGGCGGTGTCTTCGTGATCGAAGCCCTGTCGGTGATCATTCAGGTCGGCTCTTTCAAACTGCGAGGCAAACGCGTCTTCAAGATGGCGCCCATCCATCACCACTTCGAGTTGTTGGGGTGGAAAGAGCCGAAGATCGTTTTTCGGTTTTTGATCGTCGCAATTCTCTTCGCGTTGTTGAGTCTTTCGACGTTGAAGTTGCGGTGATCAGTACCGCGAGCGGTAGCGAGCGTGACTCGATTAACGACCGGCTGATCGAGCCACGCTCGCTACCGCTCGCGGTACTGATCCGAATCTTCTGATGAACGTTGCCGGGATGAACATTCTGGTCGTCGGATTGGCGCGCAGCGGCGCGGCGGCGGCGGAATTTCTGGCGGCGCATGGCGCCCGCGTCACTGTCAACGATGCGAAGCCGGAAAGCGAATTGAAAGATGCGACAGCGCTTCGCGCCAAAGGAATCAAGGTCGTTGCCGGATTGCATCCGGACGAGTTATTTGAAAAATCGAACCTAGTGGTCGTCAGCCCCGGCGTGCCACTCGCGCTGGAACCGTTTCAGAAGGCGCGCGCGGCGGGCGTTCCGGTGATCGGCGAAGTCGAGCTGGCCGCAAGATTTTTGCGTGGGCGGTTGATCGGCATCACCGGATCGAACGGCAAAACGACGACGACGACTCTGACTCACCAATTGCTCAAACGCGCGGGATTGCCGGCGCAGGTCGGCGGCAACATCGGCACGCCGCTGATTTCACTGGTCGAAACGTCGCGCGACGACGGTTTCACCGTCATCGAATTGAGCAGCTTTCAGCTCGAAGCGGTTGATCAACTGCATCTGTTCGTCTCGGTGATCATCAACATCACGCCCGATCACCTGGATCGTTACGATTCGATGGAAGCTTACGTGACGGCGAAAGCCAACGTCTTCCGCAACCAGACCGCAAACGATTTCGCCGTTTTGAACGCTGACGACGAGCGCGTGTCAAAGATGGATTCATTGACTGAAGCTGAGGTGATCCGGTTCAGCCGCAAGCGCGAGCTTGACGAAGGAATCTTCCTGCGCGGCGCTGAGATCGTTCATCGTCAGGCAGGCAAAGATCGCGTCTTGATCACTCGTGACGAGATCATCCTGCGCGGCGATCACAATCTGGAGAACGTGATGTCGGCGCTGGCCGCGGGGATCGCTTGTGGAGCATCGCCCGATTCGATGCGGGCCGGCGTCAGCGACTTCAAAGGCGTCGAGCATCGGCTGGAATTCGTGGCCGAGATCAACGGCGTGAAGTTTTACAACGATTCAAAGGCGACGAACGTGGATGCGGCGATCAAATGCATTGAAGCCTTCGATGGCGGCGTGAACGTGATCCTCGGCGGCAAGGACAAAGGCGGCGATTACGCGCCGCTGGCGCCGCTGGTCAGCGCGCGATGCTCGAACGTGGTTCTGATCGGGGCGGCGGCGGACAAGATTGCGGCGGCTTTGGAAAACACCCGGCCGATGCGTCGCGCCTCGACGATGCAGGAAGCGGTCGAAATCGGATTGAGGCTGAGCAGACCAGGTGAGATAGTGCTGCTCGCTCCGGCCTGCGCCAGCTTCGATATGTTTGAGAATTACGAGCACCGGGGAAGAGTTTTTAAGGAAGCGGTGAGGCGGTTGGCAGGACCGGAATTTGAGATTTGAGATTTGGGATTTGGGATTTGAGATCAGTTAATGGCAAAACCCGCTCGCAAAAATTTATTACAGACCATCGAAGGGCTGCATTGGGATTTGTGGCTTGCGGCGACGGCTATTGGTCTGGCGCTGTTCGGGGTGATTATGGTTTACAGCGCTTCGGCGGGAACCAGGAATCCGAACGCGTTTTTGTACGGCCAGATTCGGTGGGTGGCGCTGGGTTTGATCGTGATGATCGTTGTGCGCCGCATTGATTATCACCGCTACGCGCAGCCGGGTTTCGTATACGGATTTCTGGGTCTTTGCCTCATCTTGCTGTTGGTAGTGTTCTTGTTTCCGGCAGTCAACAACGCGCATCGGTGGATAGTTTTCAAAGGCTTCTCGGCGCAGCCTTCGGAAATGGCGAAGGTCGCGCTGGTCATTTTCCTGGCCTGGTTCTTGTCTGAACGCGAGCGCGATGGCTCGTTGAGCGATTTCTGGGCGACAATTGCTCCAGCCGGCGTGGTGATGGGATTGCTGGCGGTGCTGATTTTGAAAGAGCCTGATCTGGGCGCGACCATAATGCTCGGCGTCATCTTCTTCACGATGTTGTTCGCCGCCGGAGCGCCGGTGAGGCATCTTTACAAACTTTCACCAGTGCTGCTCGCGGTATTCGCCTGGCTGGTGTTCAAGGTTGCGTGGCGCTGGGATCGCGTGCTCACTTTCATTGATCCCGAACGCGATCCGCTCGGCAAAGGCTATCAGATTCTGCAATCGCTGATCGCCGTGGGTTCGGGCGGAACAAACGGGCTGGGATTCGGGCAGAGCAAACAGAAGCTTTCGTTCCTGCCTGAACCGCAATCGGATTTCATTTTTTCGGTGATTTCCGAAGAGTTGGGTTTGGCGGGCGCGACGACGCTGGTTTTAGTCTTCGGGTTCTTTTTGTGGCGCGGTTTGCGCGCGGGATTCCGGGCGCCAGATCGGCTGGGGATGCTCTTGGCGGTCGGGTTGACTACGAGCATCGTGATCCAGGCGTTCTTCAACATCAGCGTGGCGCTGAATCTGGTTCCGGCCAAAGGCATCACGCTTCCGTTCATCAGCGCTGGCGGATCATCGCTTGTCACGGCGCTGGCGTCAGTCGGAATTTTGTTGAACGTGTCAGAACAGGGGGCTGAGACGGAGAGATAGTAGAGAGGGGGAGATAAGGAGAAGGGGGGCAGGGAGACAGGGAGACAAGGAGATTGATAAATGAGTGAGTCGGAGCAAGAGATATCAAAGCTGAAAGGCGCAGAGGCGGCAGGTTCGCCTGTCCCCTTTTCCCCCCATCCCCCCGTCCCCCAGTCCCCCGCTCTTCCGCTCTCCGTGATCATCGCTGGCGGCGGCACGGGCGGCCACATCTACCCTGGCATCGCCATCGCGCAGGAATTCAAGCGTCGCGACGCGGACACGCATATCGTGTTCGTCGGCGCTGCGCGAGGGCTGGAGACGAAGATCATTCCGCGCGAGGGCTTCAACCTGGAATTGATTGAGGTCGCGGCGCTCAAGCGCGTGGGATTCATCAACCGCATCAAATCGCTGTTGATGCTGCCGAAGAGCTTTTTCACCGCCCGCTCTTTGATCAAACAGTTCAAGCCGGACGTGGTGATCGGCGTCGGCGGTTACGCTTCAGGGCCGGTCGTGTTGACGGCTTCGTGGATGGGTGTGCCGACGCTGGTCGCGGAACAAAACGCTTTACCGGGATTCACCAATCGCATCCTGGCGCGATTTGTCAAAGCCGCCGCCGTCTCGTTTGAGGAAGCGCGATTGTTTTTTAAAGAGAAGGCCGAGATCACCGGCAACCCCATCCGCGCGGAATTTTTCGATGCGCCGGCAAAACATCCCGGCGCCGTGATCCACGTGCTGATTACGGGCGGCAGCCAGGGCGCGCGCGCAATCAACGAAGCGGTGATCGGCGCTCTCCCCCAGCTTGCCGAAGAAAAAGATCGTTTGTCGTTCACGCATCAAACCGGCGAGAACGATTATTACCGGGTACGCGACGCGTTTGAAAAGTCGGGACTGAAGGCCGAGGTGAAGCCGTTCGTCGAAAAGATGGTTGACGAATTCACTCGCGCCGACCTGGTGATTTGCCGCGCAGGCGCGACGACGGTGGCGGAGTTGGCGGCGGCCGGCAAACCGGCGATTATGATTCCGTTTCCATTCGCCGCCGACGATCATCAGCGCAAGAACGCTGAAGCTATCGAAAACGCCGGAGCGGGCCGAATGATTTTGCAGACTGAATTGACTCCTGAACGGTTGGCGAAGGAATTGTTGTGGCTCGTCCACGATCCGCAGCAGTTGAGCCGAATGGCCGAAGCAAGCAGAAAGCTCGGTCATCCCGACGCGGCGAAGAAGGTAGTTGATTTGGCAATGAAGATAGCCGGGAGTGGGGAGTAGGGAGTGGGAAATCGGGGCATAGCCCCTTGCCCCGATTCCCTACTCCCCACTCCCGGCTGAAAATGTATGTTCAAAAAATACCAGCACATTCACTTCGTAGGTATCGGCGGCATCGGAATGAGCGGCATAGCCGAAGTATTGCTCAACCTCGGTTACCGGATTTCAGGTTCTGACGCGAAGCTCTCGCCGATCACCGACCGATTGCAGAAACTGGGAGCGAAGGTTTTTGAAGGCCACAGCGGCGCGAATATCGAAAGCGCGCAGGTCGTTGTCACTTCAACCGCTGTGCGGGCCGACAACCCGGAGGTCATCGAGGCCGTGCGGCGTCAGGTACCGGTCATTCCCCGCGCCGAGATGCTGGCTGAATTGATGCGATTGAAATACGGCATCGCCATCGCCGGGTCTCACGGCAAGACGACTACGACTTCGATGGTGGCGACAGTGCTGGATCGCGCCGGTCTCGATCCGACAGTGGTTGTCGGTGGCCGCGTCAACACCATCGGCAGCAACGCCAAACTCGGACACGGTGATTTTATGGTGGTCGAAGCCGACGAAAGCGACAAGAGCTTTCTCAAGCTTTCGCCGACCATCGCAGTGGTCACGAATATTGATCTGGAGCATCTGGATTTTTACAGCGGGATCGAAGAGATTCGCTCGTGTTTCGTCCAGTTCGTCAACAAGGCGCCGTTTTATGGCTCGGTGATCATTTGTCTGGACGATCCGAACATTCAGATGATCATTCCGCAGATCACGCGACGGGTGATGACTTACGGGATGCGGGCGCACGCGGAGATCTCGGCGTCCGACGTGCAGATTTCGCGCGAAAGTTTCGGATCGGATTTCACCGTACGCCGCAAAGGTGAAGAGTTGGGTCGAATCAAGCTCAACGTGCCTGGCGAACACAACGTGCTCAACGCGCTGGCGGCGGTGGCTGTCGGGCTGGATCTGGAAGTTGAGTTTCCGATCATCGCCGAAGGATTGGAAGCGTTTCGTGGAGCCGAGCGTCGTTTCCAGATCAAAGGTCTGGTTGAAGGCAAGAGGAACGGCATTCTGGTGGTTGACGATTACGGCCATCATCCGACTGAGATTCGCGCGACGCTTTCGGCGGCGAAGACCAGCGGGCGTCGCTTGGTGGCGCTGTTTCAACCGCACCGTTACACGCGCACGGCCGCATTGCGCGAAGAGTTTGCGCGGTCGTTTTACGATGCCGATGTGGTGCTGCTCTCGGATATTTACGCCGCGAGCGAAGACCCGATTGAAGGTGTGACTTCGCAGGCTCTGGCCGAAGAGATCGAAAAGTTCGGCCATCGCCGCGCGCGATACATCGGCGGAGTGGAGCAGGGGAAACAGGCGCTGCTCGATATCGTCCAACCAGGCGATCTGGTATTGACGCTGGGCGCGGGCAATGTGTGGCGCGCCGGAGAGGAGTTTCTGGCGGCGATGCAGAAATAGCGCAGACAGGCGATATGGCAGGCAGGAGCAAACCACAACTCGAAGCAGCCGAAGAGCCGGAACTGCCGGAGCCGGAAGAAGAACCGGAACCGGAAGAAGTTCAAGGCGAGGCGCCGGACCAGGCCGTAGCGGAACTGCGTCCGCGCCGCACCGGTAAATCTCGCGCGCCACGGCACAGCGACACCGCGCCGACGCCGCGGCCCAGAAGTTCGAGAAGCTCGGCTCCGGGCCGGCGCGCCCCCCGCCAGCTTTCGCTCTTTTCGCGCGAAAAGCTCTCGCAGAATGTCACCCGGACGGGCGGCTCGATTTTGCTTTCGCTGCTGGCCATTGGCTGTCTGGTCGCGCTCTTTTACTTTTTCGCCGGATCGCGGTTCTTTGCGCTCAGGGGAGTTGATGTGACCGGGAATAAACTCCTGTCAGTTGACGATGTGGAGACGATGGTCAAACCAAATGTGCCGCGCGGCGTGCTCAACGCTGACATCGAGAAGATTCGCAAGGACCTCATAAGCTATTCGCTGATTCGGGAGGCGGAGGTCGGGCGGTTGCTGCCTGACCGGTTGCGGATTGTGATCGTCGAACGGCAGCCAGTCGCGTTGGCGCGGCGCAGCGATGGCTCGGTGGCCTGCGTTGACGATGAAGGCGTGATGTTCGGTGACAGTTCGCTGTGGCGAGGAAAAGCTCCGCCGCCTTTGATCAGCGGGCTGGAGGAAGGAGACCGCGCCAGCGAGACCAACCGGCAATATGTGATGACTTACAGGCGGTTGCTGGCGGATTTGGATCAGACCGAACCGCCGCTTTCGTCGAAAGTTGACGAAGTCTATTTCGATAAAGACCAGGGCGTCCGGTTGATACTGGCCGATTCGCGGGTCGCCGTGCTGATTGGCGCCGAAGATTTTCGCGCCCGGCTCAACGCGGCGCTCGATGTGCTCGACGCGGTCGGAAACAAAGACGCGGACAAACTCAATGTGCTCAGAATCAGCGACGCCGAGCGTTTGCTCAGCGGCGTCAGAATCGCTTATCTGAACGCTACCGATCCGAAACGGGTGATCGTGGGATTGGACGAATAACTAGAGGTACACAATGCCAAGACAGAACTCACCAATCGTAGGTTTGGACATCGGCACGACCAGCGTTCGTGTGGTGATCGCCGAGCTGCTCGACGGCCAGCTTGAAATCGTGGGCATCGGCAACGCCGATTCCAAGGGGCTTCGCAAGGGGGTGATCAGCAAACCCGATCTGACGGTTGACGCGATCAAACGCGCAGTCGAGGACGCCGAACTGATGTCGGGATTGACGGTCAACCAAGTCTACGTCGGGCTCGCCGGGTCGGGCATCAAGGGCGAGAACAATAGCGGGATCATCGCTATTCCTGGGCGCAATCGCGCTATCTCGCACGAAGACATCATGCGGGCGATTGATAGCGCCTGTGTGATTTCGATCCCTCCGGGCCGCGAAGTCGCGGATGTGTTGCCGCAGGAGTACACGGTTGACGATCAGGACGGCATTGACGATCCGCTCGGGATGCTGGGATCGCGTTTATCCGTGTCGGTTCACATCATTACCAGCCCGGTGGCGGCAAAACAGAACATCATTTCGAGCGTCAATCGCGCCGGGCTGCACGTGGCGGGCGTTTACTTGACACAGCTCGCGGCGGCCGAAGCGGTGCTGACGGACGAGGATCGCGAGTACGGAGTGGCGGTGGTCAATATCGGCGGTGAGACGACGAGCCTGGCGATTTACCAGCGCGGATCAGTCTGGCGGACGATGGTCTTTTCGCTCGGCGGAAATCATTTCACCAACGACATCGCGGTTGGGTTGCGCACACCAATTCCCGAAGCGGAGAAAATCAAACACAAATATGGTTGCGCTTATCGTCCGCTGCTCAGCCCGGAAGAGGCTTCAGAGTTGATCACGGTACCGAGCGTCGGCGGCCGCGAGCCGCGTAAAGTTTCGCGCCAGATCCTCTGCGACATTCTCGAACCCCGCGCCGAAGAGATTCTTTCGCACGTGCAAGAAGACATCCGCGCCGCCGGCTATGACCGCCAGTTATCGGGCGGCATTGTCCTGACGGGTGGCGCCGCGAGACTAGAGGGATTGATCGAAGTCGCTGAGAATGCCTTCAACGCTCCGGTTCGCTTAGGAGTGCCCGCTGACTTTCAAGGATTGGGCGACGAAATCGCGACGCCGAATTTTGCCGCAGCGGTCGGTTTGATTCTTTACGGATCGCGGCGCGAACTCGGTTTAACCGCTGGCGGCCGCAGCCCGTGGCGGCGCGTAACGGCGAAGCCGATCAAGGACAGAATGAAGTCGTTTTTCGGAATCAAACGATGATTCAATTGTTTGCTATTGGCGTTGAAATATCTTGTGCTAAAATCCGCCGCAAGCTACAAGATCATGCGCCGAATCAAAAATGCTAAACCACAGATCGAAACATTGCGCGGCTGACACATTACGTGTTTGAAGTCGAAAGGGCGAGCTTGTGGCTTATTCCAATGGATAGTCACTAATCCTTAACTGAAGATGGTGTTTGCAGACTAACTCAGCTCGAATTACTGCCCCGATCAGTTGGCGCCGAGGAGTGCGACATTTCCGAATGAATCGCATCTCGAGGTTGAGTGGTGAAGCTTTGTGGGAGTCGGCAGACCGAGGAAAGAAATTAGGAGGCAGGATGTCGTTAGATGATCGCACAGGACTGAATTTCACCTTCGGTGATGAGCCGCCAACTGCCG
>Ga0187893_10014371_pt1 | contig 10811 bp, 3 predicted proteins | sample MA1701074metaG_FD_139574 | JGI IMG/M metagenome (GOLD analysis project Ga0187893, IMG submission 139574) | White microbial mat communities from a basaltic lava cave in the Kipuka Kanohina Cave System on the Island of Hawaii, USA - MA170107-4 metaG ...
AAAGAAAAAAAACCTGAAATTATTTTTAAGATAGGCATGAGTGCCGCCCAGCCCGTAACAGCAGCAGGTGATTTTTTTAATGAGGCCATTAAACTGGCACACCGCCTGAGTACAACCGTGCAGCCCAATCAAATACTTGTTTCTTCGCTTGTAAGAAAGTTGTGCAGGAATGAGCAATTGGTTGCAGATACATCTTTTCTTAAATCACTAAACATTAAAGAAGAAGAATTTATATTCAACCTTATCGGCGTTGCAGAAGCAAAACTTTCAGATCAGCAATTCGACCTAAACAGCCTTAGCAATGAGATTTGTGTAAGCCGTCCTCAATTATACCGCAAGGTAATGTCACTTACCGGCCGTTCCCCCCATGATTTTATGCATGATCTGCGTATGGATAAAGCCCTTGTCCTGCTTAAACAAAAGAAAGCAAATATTACCGAGATAGCTTACGAAACCGGCTTTAACAGCCCCTCCTATTTTACCAAATGCTTTGCAGAAAAATTTGGTTGCCCGCCTTCTTTATTTGCTAAAACAAATGTTGCCTGATACTGCTTTTTGAACAATTATTGCTATTCTTTGAACAGCTATTGCTAACATGCCGGTGCCGGTAAATATAATTTTGTATCATGCTTTATTATTGGCAGAAGGTATATAAGAAAAAAAGAAAATTAAAGCTGAACTTTTAAGATCGTTTTTTGAGCTTTTAAGAAAAACAATCCGCACCAAAGCAAAATACCTTTGACCCGATCTTATTAATGATTCACTCACACTTAAATATTTGCCTTATGACAAACGAACTGATTAATACTTTTAAAAAAAGTTTGCACGGCAAACTGGTATTGCCAAACGATGCAGATTATGATACTGTACGTAAAGTCTATAATGGCATGATAGACAAACGCCCCGCCATGATCGCTCAATGCGCTGATGTTTCAGATGTACAAACCTGTGTAAATTTTGCCAGGGATAATAATGTACTTGTTTCTATAAGAGGTGGTGGTCATAATGCCGGCGGGCTTGGCATTGCAGACGATGCATTGGTTATTGACCTTTGCAATCTTAAAGACATCAAAGTTGATGCTGCTTCAAAAACAGTACGTGTTCAGGGCGGTTGCCTGCTGAAAGAAATGGATGCCGCCACCCACGAAGCAGGTATGGCTGTTCCTGCAGGCATTTTTGGAACCACCGGTGTATCAGGTCTCACACTGGGTGGCGGGCTTGGGCATTTTACCCGCCAATATGGGCTTTCCATTGATAACCTGTTAGAAGCGGAGATAGTATTGGCAAACGGTTTTGTGGTAAAAGCATCTGCTGCAGAAAACCCTGATTTGTTTTGGGCACTGCGTGGCGGTGGTGGCAATTTTGGCGTGGTGGTTTCATTTAAGTTTAAATTATGCCCGGCACATACTGTTTATGGCGGCCCGATGCTTTGGGAACTTGAAGACACAAAAGAAATGTTGCGCTGGTACCACAATTTCATTACCAAAGCACCGGATAATATCAACGGTTTTTTCGCCTTTCTTACCGTTCCGCCGGTTGATCCTTTCCCTGCACATCTGCACATGAAAAAAATGTGCGGTGTAGTATGGTGTTACACCGGCGACCTTGATAAGGCGGAAGAGGTTTTCAAACCAATCCGTGCCGTTAAAACACCTGCGCTGGATTTTGTGGGGCCAATACCCGTGCCTGCATTACAAACCATGTTCGACCCACTGTATCCGCCGGGTTTGCAATGGTACTGGAAAGCAGATTTCGTAAAGGACGTGAATGAAACATCTATAGACCTCCATGCCAAATATGGAAGTGAAATGCCAACACCACTTTCAACCATGCACATGTATCCTGTAAATGGCACTGCATCACGTATTGGTAAAAATGATACTGCCTGGAATTACCGCGATGCTAACTATGCTGTTGTGATTGTAGGTATTGCACAGGACGCAGCCGGTAAAGACCAGGCCATCAGTTGGGCAAAGGATTACTGGAATAACATGCATCCCTATTCTTCAGGCGGCGCTTATGTAAACTTTATGATGGAGGAAGGCGAAGACAGGATAAAAGCTACTTATGGCGATAATTACCAAAGGCTTGTTGAAATAAAAACAAAGTACGATCCCAATAATTTATTCAGGGTTAACCAAAACATAAAACCACAAATGAAAGAAGCTGCGGCTATGGCCTGATAAAAGAATACCTGCTATTTATTAATATTTTTTATGAACCGGGCTGCAGTTTTTATAGCAGCCCGGTTGCGTCGTCATCGAGCCCGAGTTAGGTCTGCGGGTTGCATCGGGGCACTCTTGTACGTTCTGTTCAATGACAGTCATTGCGAAGCTTTACTCATAGCCTTGTTGACTGGCCCGCAATCCTGCGGGATGGCAATCTTTTAAATGCTACATTCAACGGCATTGTTGTACGCAACCCTATTGGCAACAGTGCTTCTGTCATCCTGACCTTTAATATCAACAGCTTTTGTTATTTCTTACTTCCATTTTGACAAGAACCCATGCGGACATTTAACTGTTGCTAACTCCCTACTAACCATTAAATTTGTCAAAATTGACGATAACAATGTTGTTTGAAGAATATAGATATTTTGACCATCAATTCCCAGACCCACAATATTTGGGAGCTAAGCATACTCATTTGGCGTGGATTAAAAAACATATCCCACACAATGTGAAAACTGCTATTGACGCCTTTGCAGGTTCTCAATCTGTAGCCTTTCTTTTCAAACAAATGGGCTTCAAGACAATTACCAACGACTTTTTAAATTTTAATAATCAGATTGGGCTATCTCTGATTGAGAACAATAGTGAAAAGCTCACACAAAAAGACGTTGAATTACTTTTAAAAACATCAAAAAAGAAAAAGGAATTCAAATTAATAGAGGAAACTTATACAAATGTTTTCTTTGAAAAAAGCGAGACTGAATTTTTAGATAACTTCAGAGCAAATATCCCATTATTAAAAAATCCCTACAAAGAAGCTCTTGCATTTTCAATAATTAACAGAAGCATGACTCGTAAAGTAACGATGGGACACTTTGGTCATACGCAAGCATTGCGATATGCAAGCGACCCTGAAAGAATAAAGCGAAACAGAAGCTTAATAAGACCGCTAAAGGAAATCTTTGAAGACCTTGTCCCCTGCTACAATAATGCAGTCTTCAATAATAAGCAGGACAACAAGAGTTATAATCAAAACATTTTGGATTTACTGCCAACAATTAAAAAAGCTGACTTAGTATATTTCGATCCCCCATACTGCGATAGTCATGCAGATTATCAAAGTTTCTATCATCTATTGGAGACTTACACTGAATATTGGAAAGACAAACAATTTATAAACGGCATTAAACGATACGAACCACAAAGGTTTAGTGGCTTTGATAAAAAAAGGGATGTAATATTATCCTTTGAGAAGCTCTTTGAGTATGCAGAAGAAATTCCTTGCTGGCTAATTAGCTACAATAATCGCAGCTATCCAAGTGTTGAAAATTTTGAAAAGCTTCTTTTAAAATACCGGGACGTAAAAATCGAAGTGAAAACATATCAAAATGGAAGAGGTGGGAAGGGAAGTGTTGCAGGCAGCCAGGAAATTTTATTTGTTTGCAAACAGAAAAAGAAACATTTCGTATCTGCTAATCAGCAAGAACAACTAATTAATGAAGGACTTTAATCATTGGAAGACGCTTCACCAACGTGAAGAATTGAATGAGTTTAGCGTAGATACAACAGGAATATTGTGGCTCAAAATCAAATCCATAATTCGCAAAGAGCTTATTGCAGAGTTCAGTGCAAAAAACAAAATCACTCTTAAAGAAACCTCATTAGAAAAGCAATTCACTGAAATATATAATTCGCTGTCAAAAGACACGGCAAAATCTCACAAACTTTTAGACGATTACATCAAAGAAAAGAACAAAAAAGATGTTGCTGCTCTTGATACAGAGCAACTGGTTTCAGAGTTATACAAATTAAAAAACTTTGATTGGGGTGGTGATTACCAAAACTCACTTGACAAATATTTGGTTAGCAGGTATGTGAAAATTCAAACACCTTCTTATGAAACATTAATTTCAAAATTTGAAACTGAAATAGCTGTAGCAGTTCAAGGATACGTTTTGAATAGTTGGTATAATCACTGGAGCAGCATTTTAATAGAGCACATTTTCAAATCACATGAAGCAGTTCTGCCAACTGTTGGCAAAATTAAAAGCGTAGACTTTTTTATTAATAATGTTCCGTTTGATTTAAAAGTAACTTATTTACCTGTTGGCTATATTAGCTATAAGAGAAAAGAAAAAAAGTTCCCCGTAGAATTGACTTATTTGAAGGGCAAAGCAAAAGAAGCGAAAATATCATTTGACAAGACCGCAAAACCAGAAGATATTTACTACGAAATAGTCGAAAAAATGAAGGACAGAAATGATGATTTTTGTTCTGACGTTTTGGCAACCATTAAAAAGGAAAAAATTGAAATACTTAAAGAAGTCCAGGACAATCCTAAAATTCTTGCTAAATGGCTTTACGAGAATCAAGGGGAAATGAGATTCGGTTCCGAAAATAGATTGTTCCTCGTTCTTGTTGACACCGATGATTTTAATAGCTCGTGGAAGTTAAAGAGGAACATAGACCTTTTAAAACCTGCAATACTCAAATATCTCGACAACTTTAAGAACAAAAAAGCCTCTGACCTAAAAGTCTCTTTTACATTTAAAGGGAAACCACAAACATTCACAGCACTTGCTGACGTTATATTTGTCGTGAAATAATTATGATTTAGCAACGACTTAGTGTGAGAATTTACGAAGGGTATGCGTAGAACAAGCGGTTTGACAATATGGCGGGGCGACGAATATATTCTCAACTTTTTGTCCACTATCAGCAGCAGTCCGGGCTGTACGTTTTTCAAATACCACCACATCGCCAAGCCGTAACCGATACACGAATAATAAGTTTTAATGCACTATTTTTATAAAGTAACAGATCATCTGCATAAAGCGAAATACGCTTGCTCTTGCATGGTAACCGGTTTAAGACTGTTGTAATACCACACCTCTCCGGGTTCTATGAATCATTGTTTAATGATTTTACTGTAACAATACCAGCCTTCCGGTTTTTTAGCGCATCGAATAATTAATTATCCCCCCACACGTTATCAAAAATTACTATCACTGTACTTCTATAATTTGTACCTTAACCATTATAAGTATAAAAACGGCTGCATCAACAATATGGTGTATCTATCCCGCAGGAATGATTGCCGGATTTTTATGTTTAGCTTACCCGGAATAAAACACCAAAGTCTTATGGCTGTTTCTTACTCTTAGAAGCTGTATAGTTTTTTCATTAATGCTGTAACACGCATTCTCTTTGTGTTCCCTGCCTACCGCCAGGCAGGTTTGTGCCATCTTAGTGCCCTTTGTGACACATTTTGGACACAAAGAACACAACGAGCCACCAAAGACACAACAAATAGTAATTATTTGAAGTATTCTATACACAATTACCTGATTTTTACATAAGTACTTTCTCTCTTATAAAAAGTATTTGTACGAATAAACGTTTCATTAACATGCAGTACTGTTTTGAAGTTACATGCACTTTGCAGAATAGTGATTTGAAAGTACAAGAGTGCGTCCCGATGAAACATACGGTATAGAATGCAACGAAAGTTTAATTTGTGTTTCAAAAGCCGGCTTCATTACAAAGCAGTCTGTGCGGATAATTTTTTTGTTACAGAGGCCATTGCTGCTATTGAGCTTCGTTGCGTCGCACTCTTGTACTGCAAGTACTGCAGGCAGCAAAATGCAGTTACCAACCGGCTGCAAATTCTGCAGAATTCAATATACCTAAGCAGGCTCCTGTTGCAATAAAATTCCAGGAGCCCTCTTTTATTTTTTCTTTAAAATGATTACATTAGTAAATCAGTTGCTATAACCCCCAACAAAGTAATTTCCGATAATCCTTCAAATAAGCTGGCTTTTAAAAATTGTATTTGCGGCGTACGATTATAAATGGCGCAGAAAAAACACTGTGCAAATAAAACAGCAAACAATGAAACCATCTGAATATGAACATCAATAAAAAAATTACCATCAGGGGCAAAGAAATAACAGAGGCACAAAGCGCTGCCATGCGGGGAGAAATTAAAACAACCAGAATAAGCACCACGCTTATACCCGAAGCAGTGTATGAACTGGGGGGAGATAACAGGGATATGCAAGACGAGCACACCATAGCATTAGAAGACAAAGTGCTTGAATTTATTTTTGATGATAACACCACGTGGATGTGCAGCAGTAAAACGCTGCATGAACTGTACCCGGAAGCTGATACAGTACAACGCGATGCCGAAAAAGGTTTTGTAATACCTGCCGGAATAAAAGACATAGCTGGTGAGCGTGGTATTTTTGGACAGATAGCCGCTAAATTTTTGAAGATTTTTGCAAAAGAGGTAATTAAATCAGGAGTAAGGGAAGTTGCCGAAAGATTGGAAGCAAAACATCTTGACGAGAGGGAAGGTCTTAATTTTTTAGACAAGGAATTTAAGTTTACAAAAATCAATGACGCATCTGAAATATCCACTGCAAAGCCAGTCTTACTTTTTATACATGGTACCAACTCAGATACGCAAGGTGCTTTTGATGGCCTGCTGAATACTGATGCATGGAATTATATACACAATACTTACGGTAAAAATGTGCTTGCATTTGAACACCGCACCCTTACCGAAAGCCCTTTGAAAAATGTGGAAAAACTTGCAGAAAAATTGCCCGGTGGCGCTGAACTGCATATTATAAGTCACTCAAGGGGCGGTCTTGTAGGCGATATACTTTGCCGCTACAGCAGAAGCAGTAATGATGCGATGGCCGGGTTTTCTGCAGAGAGCATACAACTGCTGAAGAATACACCCAACCGCCATGCAGACATTGCATGCATACAAACACTTAATGAAATTTTCAGGAACAAAAGAATTACTGTAAAAAAATTTATGCGCGTAGCATGCCCCGCGGCGGGCACAAAGCTGGCTTCAAGGAGAATGGATCAAATACTGAACGTACTGTACAACTTATTTGGAAGAGACCTGAATGATGCCGGTGTAATTCTCAAAGAACTGCTTGCAGAAACATTGCAAACAAAAGAAGATGTAAGTATTTTACCCGGTATAGAAGCCATGTATCCTGAATCTCCCTTTTTAAAAATACTTAATGACAGGGCAGATGAGGCAATTGTACAAGGAACCGCTCTTGCCGTAATATCGGGCAATGGCAGGCTTAGTGTAAGTTTCAGGGGGCTGCTTATTATTCTCGGCAAATTATTTTATCAGCAGCGTAATGACCTTGTGGTTAATACAGATTCAATGTATCTCGGTGCAAGGCGAAAAGAACCCATCCAGTATTTTTTTGATGAAGGAAAAACTGTTGACCATATAACTTATTTTAAAAATGAAGCAACGAGGAAAGCGCTGAGCAATGCTTTAAAAGCAAAAGACGGAGAAAGTATTCCTGGTTTCAGAATGACGGATCAGTATCAAATACCTGCCAGCGACAGGGCCATCGAAGGCGGTGAGCTATACCCCTATGAAGGAATGCCCACCGGTAAAAAACCAATACTTATACTGCTGCCTGGCATTATGGGTTCTAATCTTGAAAGCAACAAAAACAAAATATGGTTGTCTTATTTTAAATCTGTTTCCGGAGGGCTCAGCAACCTTACATTCGGTGCAGGTAATGATATAACGGCTGCATCACTTATAAAAACATCTTACAGGAAACTGGCAGAAAGGCTTAAATATACTTACGATGTTATCATTTATCCTTTTGACTGGCGCAGGCAATTAAACGAATGTGCCAAAGAGTTTAACGACACAATTGTAAAGTTGCTGGAAATACATAAGCAAACAAATCAACCCATAAAAATTGTCGGGCATTCCATGGGCGGTGTTTTGGTAAGAGATTTTATCATTAACCACGATGACACATGGCAAAAACTCAACAAAACCAATGGTTTCCGTTTATTGTTTTTGGGTTCACCTTTGGGAGGGTCATTCAGGATACCTGCAGTACTTTTTGGTAATGATGCTATCATCAACGCATTGAATATGCTCGACCGGGTACATACAAAAAAACAATTAATAAACATATTTGTAGATTTTCCCGGCATATTAAGCCTGCTGCCCCTTACAAAAGATGAAGGCAATGATTTTGCAGAAAAAGCAACATGGGAAAAAATGCGTGATACATACGGTGATAACGACTGGCCAATACCAAATGAAGCAAATCTGACAGTCTTTAAAGAATACCGGGAAAACATACTCAAAAAGTGCACGACCATTGACTATTCAAATGCTGCATATATTGCCGGCAAAGACAAATACACCGCCTGCGGATACTTTAATGATGAAATACCGCCGCGTTGCGAACTGGTTTTCTTATATACGGGTGAAGGAGACCAGAGTGTAACATGGGAATCAGGCATACCAAAAGAAATGAAGCCTGCAAATGTATATTACACCAATGTTTCGCATGGCGCACTTGCAAAAGATACTTCCATTTTTGACGGTATTGAAGAAATACTTGACAAAGGAACCACTTCAAAAATCAGCAACGATAAACCTGTTGTGCGCGGAGAAGAAAAAGTATTCCGCATGCCGCAGGTATATTGTTTCGACCTCTCGGAACAGGCGCTTGAAAATGCAATTTTTGGAACTGTTGAAGAGAGCACACAAAAGGTAACCCATATACCGCTTTCTGTTTCTATAAGCAAAGGAGATCTTGCTTATGCATCATTCCCTTTACTGGCAGGGCATTTTATGAACGATGGTATTTTGTATGCAGAAAAGGCCATTGACCGGCAGATGAAAGGAACACTCACAGCAAGACATAAGCTGGGTATTTACCCCGGCCCAATTGGTACCAGTACCTCTATTACATCTGCTTCAGAAGATGCTGATTTTCCGGGAACCATTATAGTTGGCCTTGGAGAGCCGGGTAATCTTACTTCTTACCAGCTTACACAAACAGTTGAACAAGCTATTGCCAAATACCTGCTCGATTTAAATAATACCCCTGCACAAAAACAGGATATAGGAATTTCCGCTTTGGTTATTGCATCAGGGTATGGCGGACTTACCATAGAAAGTTCTGTTAAAGCCGTTATAGAAGGCATTAATAATGCAAACGCAAAAGTTTCTGAAGTAAAAGAGCAAATGCACAGCACCGTGCAATACCTTGAATTTATTGAGCTCTACGAAGACAGGGCGCTCAACTGCCTGTATGCCCTTAATAAAATTGAACAAAAGGAAAACGGCATTTATAATATAAGGCTGGGAAGCAAAAAAATAAAAGAACTCTTTGGATATAAAAAAAGAATACCTGTGGAAGTATATGAAGATTGGTGGAACCGCATTGCTATCAAGTGCAAAAAGACAGAGAAAGACACAAACGAAATACCAGGGTTAGTCTTCGGCGCTTCCACAGGCGATGCAAGGGAAGAAGAAAAAGAATTATTCAGCAGCACACCGCTTATCAATCTTTTTATTAACCAGGTTTCTACCGAAAACAACTGGAATGAATGCGCCGCAAAAACGCTGTTCGAATTAATGATACCAAACGATTTTAAAGAAAGGCTGAAAAGAAAAGGAAATATTACATGGCTGCTTGATAAAGATACAGCCGCCTACCCCTGGGAATTACTGCAGGACAGCAGTTCCAATGCAAAACCGCTTTGCATAAATGCAGGTATGATACGGCAACTCTCCACCCCCGATTACCGTGTAAATATTAATCGCGTTACAAAAGATAAAGCCCTCATCATCGCGGACCCGCTGCTTTACGGTTTTGCAGGCCAGCTAAGTGGCGCAAAAAAAGAAGGCGAAACAGCAAAACTGCTTTTTGATAAAAACGGTTACGATTATAACCCATTTATAAATCAAAACGCCACTGATATTATAAAAGGTCTGTTCTGTGACAAGTATAAAATTATTCATCTTGCAGGGCATGGCATTTTCAATCCCGATGCTCCGCGTAAATCAGGTATGGTCATTGGCAAAGAAATGTTTCTTACCACTTTTGATATAGAACAAATGAACATGGTTCCGGAACTTGTATTTGTAAACTGCTGTCATCTTGGTAAAACAAGCACAGAAGATGAAAAATTTTACAATAACAGGTACCGGCTTGCAGCCAATATTGGCACACAACTCATTCAAATGGGCGTAAAAGTCGTGATTGCCGCCGGGTGGGCCGTAGATGATGCCGCAGCACAGGAATTTGCAGGAGAATTTTATAAAAATATGTTTGAAGGAAAAAATTTCGGAGACGCCGTAAAAGAAGCAAGAAGATTAATCTATGAAAAATATCATACTTCAAACAACACCTGGGGTGCTTACCAGTGTTATGGAGATCCTTTTTACAAACTGATGAACCGCACCAAGGAAAAAAAGAAAAACGATACCCGGTACATAATGGCCGATGAGGTGGAAATAGCGCTCGACAATCTCAGAAATGATCTTGATACAAAAAATTATACTTTCAAATCTGCACTTGAAACATTAGACAAAATACTGGAAGCGATGAAACTTGCAGCCATAACAGATGCAGATGTGCTGGAAAAACAGGCGCTCATTTATTACGAACTCGGAGAATATGAAGCATCTGTTAAAACATTTGATGAATTGCGCAGATCAGGAACTGGCAAATTCGCAGTCTCTTCTCTTGAAAAATTATGTAACGCAAAATGCAAAAAATATGTGGAAGAATTTAAAGAAGGCGCAGATGCAAAAGACCTCATTACAAATATTGA
>Ga0187893_10014372_pt1 | contig 10811 bp, 9 predicted proteins | sample MA1701074metaG_FD_139574 | JGI IMG/M metagenome (GOLD analysis project Ga0187893, IMG submission 139574) | White microbial mat communities from a basaltic lava cave in the Kipuka Kanohina Cave System on the Island of Hawaii, USA - MA170107-4 metaG ...
CTCAAGGATGCCATCAGCGAAGCCATGCGGGATTGGACGACGAATATCCGAACGACCCATTACATTCTCGGTTCAGTTCTCGGGGCCCATCCCTATCCGATGATGATCCGTGACTTCCAATCCATCATCGGACGTGAAACTCGGCGACAGATCCTGGCGGCAGAAGGACGGTTGCCGGATTGTCTCATTGCCTGCGTCGGCGGTGGCAGCAATGCCATAGGACTCTTCTACGCGTTCATCCGGGACAAGAAGGTGAAGATGGTCGGCGTCGAAGCCGGGGGCCTGGGAGTCGCGAGCGGAAAGCACGCCGCGCGTTTTGCCGAAGGAAAGCCGGGAGTCTTGCAAGGCACCATGACCTATCTGCTCCAGGGTGACGATGGACAAGTTAATCTAACGCATTCGGTTTCAGCCGGGTTGGATTACGCTGCAATCGGTCCCGAACACAGTTATTTACGGGATCAAGGCAGAGCCCAATACACCTCGGTGACCGACGACGAAGCCATGGCTGCGTTTGATCTGCTGGCCAGAGAAGAGGGGATCATGCCGGCCCTCGAAAGCGCCCATGCCATTGCCCATACTGTGAAGGTGGCGCCCACGATGAAGAAGAACCAACTTCTAGTCGTGAATCTATCCGGTCGTGGAGATAAGGATGTCCTACATGTAGCCAAAATTCGAGGGATCACGCTGTGACATCGAGACTTGACCGTACATTTGCAAAGCTTCGGCAGCGAGCTGAAAAGGCCCTCATTGCCTATGTGATGGCAGGCGACCCCTCACTACAAGAGACCGAACAACTTGTCGTGGAGTTAGAACAGGCCGGGGCCGATATCATTGAACTGGGTGTCCCCTTTTCCGATCCCATCGCCGATGGTCCCGTGATCCAACAGGCGGCAGAACGAGCCTTGCGCAGTGGAACATCGCTGCGCACGATCCTTCCCATGGTCACACGTCTCAGGGCCAGGACCCAAATTCCACTGGTCCTGATGGCCTACTACAATAATATTCACGCGTTCGGTGCTGAACGGTTCTGCCATGAGGCCGCCCAAGCCGGTGTTGACGGGCTGATCATGCCTGACATTCCGCCGGATGAAGCCGGCCTACTCAAAGGGCCGGCCGCAGCGGCTGGACTTCAACTGATTTTTCTTCTTGCCCCCACGAGCACGGCAGAACGACGGACCTTTGTGGCGCGCCAGTCACAGGGCTTCGTCTATTACGTTTCGCTGACCGGAATCACCGGCGCAAAACTGCTCAGCATGGCCGATGTGGGTAAGAACGTCGAGAAAATCAGGAAGGTCACCCACGTTCCGGTGGCGGTCGGCTTCGGGGTTGCGACGCCGGAGGACGCTGCCAAGGTCGCGGCCATTGCCGATGGGGTGATCGTCGGCAGCGCTATCGTCAAGCTGATTGCCGCACACCAACAGAAACCAGAAATGGTGAAGCATGTGGGTGAATTTGTGCGCTCATTGAAAACCGCTATGCGAGCGGCTCAGCCCAAAACAGTTTAGGCATCTCATCCAACCCTCTTCTCATTGAAAACAAAACAGTGCGCTGCTCGACCTGACGAGAGTTGAGCCTCTTCAACTGCACTGAGAAGGATTCAGACGGGGCGGGAACTATTGTTTGGCTTGGGGAGGCATGGCCTTAATCATCTCAGCAGCCAGCTCTTTCGCGACATCTTTTAAATTCGGCCGATAGAACATATAGCTGCTCGATCGCTCATGTCGCGCTTTCCATACAGTGGTGCCTGTGGTGGCATCGACCAGACGGAGGCTCAGGCCCACTCGACCGACATTGTCGCCTTCCTTGCGGGCATATTCCCAAGAATTCACCCGTACGACTAAAAACGAATCCACGTTCAGCGCTTTGCCCAACTTCACAGCGGAGTCCTTGTCAGACTGACCCGTCATTTCGAGGCGTGAGAAGTAGAATACCAGCGCATCGAACGCTTCTTTCGAAGCCTGGAAGATATCCGTCACATTCTCAGGAGACACCACACGTTCGACACTGGCGGTCTTGACCATGGCGCCGGACAAGACCTCTTGAATATCCTCGCGCGCACTGTCGTATTGACTCGCCATTGGTGGGAGCACAGCAATGGCTTGAGGCCGGAACATTTTCGCCCCTGGGCCCTCCCACACTTCCTGTAAGCCTCCACAGCCGACGACTAGGAGAGAAACAAGACAGAGGGCGATGGTACGACATAGCTGATGAAGCAGAAACATGGGTTCAGTATACCATTAGAATGTCATAGAGACAGAGCCTGAGGCCAGAACTCCTCGTTCACGAAAATCATAGCCTCCTCCGAAATCCATGCGAAACGCAAAGATCCGTAGGCCCAACCCTGCAGTAGGGGTGAAGGGTGTCCCGGCATCCTTCATATTCTTGAAGGCGCCGAGGTGGAAGGATAGGAATTCGGAGAAGATGGACTGTTCAGCTCCTACACTCAACACCTGGCTCTTGATGCCTGGAATAAACGTCTTATTCGAGGTCGCATCCACATCTGCCGTCAACGTCAGTGAGGAATAGGGATTGACCGCGACACCGCCTCGAACCTGGGGACCCAGTTTCAGTTCTCCTCCGCCGGGAGCATCAAAGGTCGGCTGATTGATGTCTTTCGCCACTACGCCGAAGCGCAGCCATGAGGAGGGGCGATAGATGGCGCCCACGTCGATACCGAAAGCCGTCGAGAGCGTGGGTTTCCCAAAATTGTCCGTAATTGAAACGTCGGTTCCTCCTGTGAGTGTTGTGCTCCCCCTGTAGGCTGCGCCTTGAAGAATTTTTCCCGTCACACCGAAAGAAAACGTTTTATCGGAAAAGGCATAGGCATAGGAGAAGGCCAATTGCCTCGCTTCTAGCCCTAGGAGGGCCATTTGCCCGCTGATACTAATGGGAGTGTTGGGCCCACCAGGCTGTGTGGCTTGTACAGGAGTAGCAACAAACCCCCCGCCGGTTGCGACATCCGAAACATTAACTCCAAAGGCATGCTCCCCAAAGTGTCCTTTGATATAGAGACCAGCGGACCCATTGATCGATACCGTGGCGCCGGGGCTATTGATTCGAGCGGCGATGTCCTGCGCCCTTGCTAGATTGGCATTCGACGTATCGCTGGTACTAAACTTTTCGAGATCGTGGACGGCATCGGCGAAGCCGAGACGATCGATCACTTGTCCACCGCCTTGAATCCTGATATCCACCGTCTGGGTCATCGCTAGCCCGGCAGGGTTCCAATAGGTCGCCAAGGCATCCGTCGTGACGGCCACACCTGCCCCGCCCATGCCCATCGCACGAGGACCCACCGTGACGAATTCTCCGGCCAAGGCCTGTGCGGGAACCATGAGGCCTATGAAGATCACAGCGGCACGAAGAGACCGATAACACGACATAGTAGGACAACTCCTTGCAAGTCGCGGTGTTTTGTTGAGTCTATTGAAGGAAACCGCTCTCGTCAAGGATAGACGGGATAGTCCTATAGATGTATCGATGGGTTGGTCTGGTACGGGGAATCTCCAGCGAAGACGTCAAAATGGCCTAGCATCTCTTACACAATCTGACCATCCTGCATATGAACAATACGGTCGGCTTGGGCCGACAGTTTATCGTTATGGGTGACGATCACGAAGGTCGTCCCGCGGGCTTTGTTCAGTTCACGCATCATGGAAAAGAGCGCCTCGCCTGTATGAGTATCCAAATTTCCGGTCGGTTCATCAGCCAACACGAGATCAGGCTTCTGCAAGAGGGCTCGTGCGACAGCCACGCGCTGCTGTTCACCGCCGGAGAGCTCACCGGGCTTGTGATGTAATCGAGCTCCCAGCCCGACCTCCTCCAACAGCGCGATGGCGTCCGGTTCAATATCTACCTGATATCGTCGCTGGATCAGAGCCGGCATACAGGTGTTCTCAAGCGCAGTGAACTCCGGAAGGAGGTGATGAAATTGAAAGACAAACCCGACACGCCGATTCCGAAACTCTGCCTGTTCATCCTCCGACATGCGAAACATATCCTGGCCGTCGAAGTGGACCGTCCCTGTCGTAGGACGATCAAGCGTCCCGATAATATGGAGCAGCGTGCTCTTTCCAGCTCCCGAAGCCCCGACAATGGCAATCAACTCTCCCCGCTGAATCTGTAGCTTGACGCCCTTTAGCACCGTGAGGGTCTGCCCGCCCATCGGGAACGATTTATATAGATCGGTGACGGTGATCACGCCAGAGCTCCAGGATGAAAGTAACATGATGGAGGGGTCGGCATGATCATTCGTAGCGCAGTGCGGCCACCGGTTCGAGCTTGGCTGCCTGGAGCGAAGGGTAGACTGTGGCGGCAAAGCTAATCACAATTGCGGAGCCCGCCACAAGAAAGACATCCATCGCTTGTACATGGACGGGGATCCGCGAGATGTAATAGACGGTTGGATCGAAGGTCCAAAATGTCTGGATCAGCCAGAGAAACGCGTAGCCGAGCGGAATGCCGATGGCTGTCCCAGACAGGCCGATGATCAATCCGTTCAGCATGAAAATGCGCCGAATGCTCTTGCGCGTCGCGCCCATGGCCTTGAGGATCGCAATTTCCTTTTGTTTCTCCGTGACGATCATGGTGAGAGTGCTTATGATGTTGAAGGACGCCACGATAGTGATCAGCACCAACAACAGAAACATCATCGTCTTTTCGAGCTTGAGCGCCGAGAAAAGATTACGATTCATCTGCATCCAGTCGCGCGCTCCATAGGCGAAACCGAGCGACTGCTCCACGGAACGGGCCGTCTCCGCTGCACGGAAGACGTCCGTGACTTTAATTTCAATGCCCGTGACGGTCTGCCCCATGCTGAAAAACTTTTGCGCCTCCGCGAGATCGATGTAGGCCAACGACGAATCGTACTCGTACATACCGGATTGAAACAGGGCTACCAGCGCGAATGTCCTGATCTTCGGCACCATGCCGATCGCACTGATTGGGCCGACAGGGGACACCACATTGACCGTATCTCCGACAAAGACACCAAGTCGCAGCGCCAATTCCTTGCCCAGGATGATGCCGGGTTTTTCTGTCTCGACCGCTGGGCTGGTGGGATCGTCGACCGGTGATTGTCTCATCTTGACCGGTCGGCTGAGGTCGGCTAACTGTCCAGTCGAAAGGTTCTTGGCCAGTTCGGTCACCATACCCTCGCGTTGCGGATCAATGCCGCGGATCACGATGCCTTGCACACCGGTTTGGGTCGTGAGCAAGACCTGCTTGAGCACAAACGGGGTTGCCGCCACGACACCCGGCACGGTTGCGACCTGTTTGGTGACAGGATCGTAATCGCTCATGCTATCCTTTATCCGATCCTGCACGATGATATGGGCCGTCGTCCCAAGAATCTTAGCCTGAATGTCCTCTTTAAAACCGGTCATGATGCCGACTGTCCCAATCAGGGCAGCCACACCGAGTGTAATCCCAGCAATGGAAACCACGGTGTTCAATGAAATCGTCCGATTCCGACGCTTCGCGCGCAGATACCGCAACCCGACAAAAATTTCGTAGGGGAGGGCCACCATTATTTCTCGGGTCTCAATTGTGGGAAGAAAACCACGTCGCGGATCGAACCTTGGTTGGTAAAGAGCATGATCAACCTGTCGATGCCGATGCCTTCGCCCGCGGTCGGTGGCATGCCGTACTCCAAGGCTCGCAGGAAGTCTTCATCGACCAGATGCGCCTCATCGTCTCCCGCCGCCCGCTGCGCCGCTTGCCCTTCGAGCCGTTTCCGTTGATCCAGTGGATCGTTCAACTCTGAAAAGGCGTTCGCGATTTCTCGACCGGCGATGTAAAGCTCGAAGCGATCGGTCAATACCGGGTTCGAATCTTTGCGCCGTGCCAGCGGGGAAATTTCAATCGGGTAGTCGGTAATGAACGTTGGTTGCTGCAGATTGGGCTCCACCGTTTCCTCAAAGATTTCGTTCACGATATTGAAGAGCGGCCATTTCGGATCGACCGCGATGCCCAGATTTTTGGCCGCTGCAATCGCTTTGTCCTTATCCTCAAGGACGGAAGGATCGAGGTTGTTCACCCACAGAATTGCCTGATGATACGACCAGCGGCGCCACGGAGGCGTGAGTGTGATCTCTTTGCCCTGATAGTCGATGACCGTCTTGCCCAGGACCTGCTGCGCCAACGAAGAGACGAGTTCTTCTGTAAGGATGATCAAGTCCTGGTAGTCGGCATAGGCAACGTAAAACTCCAGCATCGTGAATTCCGGGTTGTGAATCGTTGAGATGCCTTCGTTCCGGAAGTTCCGATTGATTTCGAACACGCGAGGGAAGCCGCCCACGATCAACCGCTTCAAATAGAGTTCCGGCGCGATGCGGAGATAGAGGTCGGCGCCGAGCGCACTATGGTGCGTGACAAAGGGTTTCGCCGCAGCGCCTCCGGGAATCGGATGCATCATCGGCGTCTCGACTTCAAGGAAGCCTCGTTCGATCAAGTAGGCACGAATGCCGGCGATGATTCTGCTGCGCGTGATAAAGATGCCATGGACCTCAGGATTGGCAATCAAGTCGACATAGCGTTGTCGATAGCGGGTTTCCACATCCGTCAACCCGTGCCACTTTTCTGGAAGCGGTCGGAGGGCTTTGCTCAAGAAGGTCAGCTGTGTGACCTCGACGGTGAATTCATTTGTCTTCGTGCGAAAGAGGGTGCCGGTCACGCCGATCCAATCGCCCAAGTCGAGCAGCCCGGCGACGCGATAGCCCTGCTCTGAGAGATGATCTTTCTTGAGATAGACCTGCAGCCGGTCGGAACCGTCTTGCAGCACCGCGAAGCCCGCCTTGCCAAAGCGCCGCAGGGCGACGATACGCCCAGCGAAGGTGCAGGAGATCTTCTCTTCTTCCAGTACCTCTTTGGTTTTCTCGGCATGGAGCTTGATCAGTTGGCCCGCTCGATCCTTCACCTCGAATCGTGTGCCGTAGGGTGCCACGCCCGCTTCACGCAGGGAATTGAGTTTCTTGATGCGCTGCTGCTGTTCGTTCAGTTCATCCATTAATGTGCGCCTTTGTCTATCTTCTTTCCTGGGTCAGCTCTCGAACTCGTCCGTTTCCGACTGTTGATAGCTGAGAGCAGTTATCCCAAGCTGCTTCATCTTCAGATAGGCCTCGATGAACCCGTCCAGATCACCGTCCATGACGGCGGTTACCTGGCCGACTTCGTAGCCAGTCCGGTGATCTTTGACCATCTGATAGGGCTGGAATACATACGATCGAATTTGGCTGCCCCAGGCAATATCCTTTTTCTCGCCGACGATCGCATTGAACTCCGCCTCTTTTTTTTTCAGTTCAAGTTCATAGAGGCGCGATTTCAAGATCTTCATCGCGCCGTTGCGATTCTGGAGCTGCGACCGTTCGTTCTGACATTGCACCACGATCCCGGTCGGCAGGTGCGTTATGCGGATGGCCGTCTCGACCTTATTTACATTCTGGCCGCCGGCTCCGCCGGCTCGAAAGGTATCGATCCTGAGCTCTTTGTCTTCGATCACGAGGTCGCTATCGTCATCCACCTCAGGATAGACGAATACCGAGGCAAAGGAGGTATGGCGCCGCTTGTTCGCATCGAACGGTGAAATGCGTACCAGCCGGTGCACGCCCGCCTCGGCCTTGAGATACCCGTATGCATAGGGCCCAGTCACTGACAGCGTCACGCTCTTCACGCCCGCTTCTTCGCCCGGGAGCAAGTCCAACGTTTCGACCTTGAATTTCTTCCCCTCGGCCCAGCGGACGTACATGCGCAGCAGCATCTGCGCCCAGTCCTGCGATTCCGTCCCGCCGGCGCCAGGATGGATCGCCACAATCGCGTTGTTGGGGTCCAGTTCGCCCGAGAGCAGAAGTTCAAGCCGGAGGGCGGCGAGCTTCGGCTCAAATTGATCCAGCTCGAACGTCAATTCCTTCACCAGTTCGGCGTCCCCGCTTTCTTCTGCCAACTCGAGTAACGCGCACAGATCGTTCATCTTCCCATCGATATCCCTCCACTGCTGGAGGTCGCGCTCAATCGTGGATTTCTTCCTGCTGATCTTGGCGGCCTTCTGAGCGTGGTTCCAAAAGTCGGGCTGCGACGTCTGCTGTTCCAGATGTGCCAACTCGGCCGTCATGCGGGCGAAGTCAAAGATGCCCCCGTAGTTCCGATATCAATTGCTCGACGGCCCGCACGCGATTTTTTACTTCATCTAACATGGAACGATCCTTTCCGGTTAAACCGGCACTGCGTCGGGCTCAGATCCCTTGGTGCGGAAAGAGCCGAACAGGCACAAAAGCGCGCAGATTATAACACAGCCGTAGGCAAACACATCGCCGTACCGGCTGTAAAACGTATGCGGGCGCCAGATCTGCATCGTAGCCTTGACGGCTTGTTCCGTGAAGATCGGTGTTGCTTCGACGATGCGCCCGAACGGATCGATGAACCCGGAAATGCCGGTGTTGGCTGAGCGAGCAAAGGCTAAATGGTTCTCGACCGAACGGAACACCACCATAGAAAAATGTTGCGAGGCCGCAGACGAAGTACCAAACCAGGCATCGTTCGTCACGGTAACCAAGAACTCCGCCCCATTCGCTGCAAATTGCCGTACCAGGTTCGGAAAGATTACTTCGTAGCAGATCGTCACCCCAAACTCTACCGGCCGCGGCGTCACCCCCGCCACGCCTGCAGCCGCAGACCGTTGCTTCGGCGTCAACGTCAAGACCGTCGGACCAGTTCCCGCTTCGAAATCGCCGATCCCTTCCACCAATTTGTCGAGGAAAAACAGGAACGAAGATTTGAATGGAATATATTCTCCGAAGGGGACCAGATGATGTTTGTCATAGCGTCCCAACAATTGGCCGTCGGGGGAGAGGAGGTACGCGCTGTTCAACAGATATGGCCGACGATCCGGATAGAAACGCAGAGCGGGGCTTCCAAACAAGATCGGCGCCTGAGCGCGATTTGCCAGCGCAATCAGTTGCAGCTGATAGACCGGCTCACGCTCGAAGACAAACGGTGTTGCCGCTTCCGGCCAGATCACCAAATCTGTGGCACGGCCGAACTGTTCCGTCAACCGGTCAAAGCGTGCGAGAGTCTCCTCTCGATAGGCGGTATCCCACTTTATTGCCTGATCGATGTTCGGCTGCACAACTCCCACGCTGATGGACGATCGGGGAATATCAGAAAAAGGCGCTTCAGATAATGTCGCAAGACCATATTCCCACGAGAGCGACACTAACAATGCCGCCATCGCCACGAGCTCCCAGGGGAGCCTTGCCGGACGGAATCCCCGGAACAGCGGCATTAGCCAGGTCAGGAATTCAGCCAACGCGACATTCACCATTACAATAAGGAATGAGATCCCGTAGACCCCCATGTGATCCGCAACTTGAATGATCTCAATCTGGCGATATTGGGAATAGCCGAGGAGCCCCCAGGGTAATCCGCTCAGAGCATATGTCCGGATCAGTTCGAGCGTCACCCATAAACAGGGAAACGCAAAGAAACCGTAGCGAGGAATCAGGGTCCGAAACCACACCGCTATGGCAGAATAGAGGCCGACATAGAGGCCAAGATAGGCCGTGAGCAACATCATGAGGCCGTAGCTGATCACCAGCGGGACCTTGCCATAGGTGTTCATGGCGGTGACCACCCAGGCCATCATGCCGGTAGAGGCAATCGTGCCGGATAGCCAGCCGATCCAAAATGCCTGTGTCTTGCTTTTGCCGTCCAACGCCCAATGCAACGGCACGAGGGCGATCCAGGCCAACAGTCCGAGATCAGATTTCGGGAAACTCAGCGGGAGGAAAAGCCCGCTCGCGCCAGCAAGGACGAGAGAACGCGCGAGGGAATGGGTCATGAGTCGCACCTTAGCGAAAGCCGGAGATGGATGCAACTTCCTGTCTGGAGAGGATCTGCTCGCTCGTGCGACGTCATGGTCTAGGGGAGAGATTTTGGGTTGACGGACACCAGTTGAGCACCTATAAGTAAGAGTACAAATCTGGCATCCGTACCCGCGGGACGAGATGGAGCCGCCCAGAGTGATAGAGCCAGACTATCCTGCCCCTGACAAAGCGGCGCGACCAATGATCACGACAAGTAGGAGGTGTTACACAAATGGGAGGCTATACCATGGATCGAAAAGTTATCAGCCTGTGTCTGAGTCTAAGTCTTATACTTCTGTTTGCGGGCTGCGCTAGTAAGAAAGTTGCTTCCTCGTCCGGCGATCAGTCCGGTCAGGCCAAGACCGAGGCGATCCAGCCGGACGCGATCAAGACGGTACCGCTGGAACGCTCATTTGACCGGTCATCTGGCAGCCTACCATCCAATCTCTCGGTCTCACCAAGCACAGCGTCCGACAGCAATGCATTGGGCGACGTGTTCTTCGATTACGACCGGTTTAATATCCGCAAGGATGCCATGCCGGTGTTGGACGCCGATGCCGGATGGCTTCGCGCCAATGGGAGCAGGACCGTGCTGATCGAGGGCCATTGTGATGAGCGTGGCACCATAGCCTACAATCTCGTCCTAGGCGAGAAGCGGGCGCGTGCCGCCAAGAAGTATCTCCAGGACCTGGGCGTCCAGGCCTCGCAGCTCCAGATCACGAGCTACGGAGAAACAAGGCCCTTCTGCAAGCAGCAGAACGAAGACTGTTACCAACAGAATCGTCGCGCGCATTTCGTGACGAAGTAAGATAGTGGTGGTCTCAAGCGGAGATCTAACCATACGTGTCAGGCTATCGCGTCACGAAGGAGGGACATGTGAGGTACTATCAATTCGTCGGGATCGGACTTTTGGGAATCCTCTTGGCATTCGGCTGTGCAGGCAAGGGCGAACGC
>Ga0187893_10014373_pt1 | contig 10811 bp, 12 predicted proteins | sample MA1701074metaG_FD_139574 | JGI IMG/M metagenome (GOLD analysis project Ga0187893, IMG submission 139574) | White microbial mat communities from a basaltic lava cave in the Kipuka Kanohina Cave System on the Island of Hawaii, USA - MA170107-4 metaG ...
CAAGAGAAGCGACGGAAACGATGAAAACGACAGCGGTCCGTCGATGTACATGACCGTCAGCAGAACGACGCCGGAGGTGGTGACGTTGATCAAGAGCAAAAAGTCCATCATCCACGTCGGCAGCGGGATGAGAATGACCAAAATCAACGACATAGCCGACACGGGAAGCAAGAGTCCTCGATGGCGAGTCAACCAGCGAAGGGGACGCGAATTGTGAAATTCCCTCACGGCCATATTTGTCTCATCCACTCAGTCTTCGGGTGTGCGTTTCGATTATCCTTGGCTCACGCGCCCACCAGTTTTCGCCTGGACATTGATTGCGACCAGCCCCTCAGTTCGTATACATAGGCGAGGATTTCGGCGACAGCTCGATAGAAGCGCTCCGGAACGTACTGCCCGACGTCAACGAACTCGTACAGCGCGCGGGCGAGCGGTTTGCGCTCCACGAGAGGAATGCCGTGTTCCGCGGCGATTTGCCGAATGCGAATAGCCAAGTAGTCCGCGCCCTTTGCGACGACTTTTGGCGCCGCCATCTCATCCATTGCATATTGAATGGCGACGGCAAGATGGGTCGGATTCGTTACCACAACGTCGGCCTTGGGCACCTCTCGGCGCAATCGCTGCAGCGCCATTTGAAATTGCAACTGCCGCCTTCGGCGCTTGATCGCGGGGTCACCCTCCATACTGCGAAGTTCGTCCTTTACCTCCTCTTTCGTCATTCGGAGTTCCCGTTCAAACCGGTACCGTTGCCACGCATAGTCGATCACAGCTAAAACAAGCAGAACGATGGACAACCGGATTCCAAGGGAAAACATCTGCGATGCGCCTAACAAGAGTAGCCCTTGAAAATCCATCGCCGGGGCGTGCAATACAGTTCTCAGGCCCTGCGCGATTGTCAGGTAAGCGACAGCGCCAACTGCCACAAGTTTAGCAAAGTTAATAAGAGAAGTCATAGTCGAGCGGATGGAAAACAGTCTCATCAGCCCATTGAGTGGATTGATTTTCGAGAGGCTGGGAATCAGCGGTTGTGAAGTCAACAGCCATCCAACCTGCACGTACAGGATTCCAAGTGTCACAATCGACAATAGGACCAAGAACGGACCCAGTTGCCGGGCAAGTTCCAATCCGGTGGCGCCGACAAAGATAAGAGTCTCATCCAGACTCGTCGGCGACTGTGGAATCATGGCGGCTGCGAGCATTGCTTGCCAGGACTGCCACCATGTTGGAGCGAAAAAACGTAGGGCGATGAACCCGGCAAGCAAGAGCGCGGCGGCCGACAGATCGTGGCTTCGTGCCACCTGACCCTTACCGCGCGCTTCGCTTCGGCGGCGCGGCGTCGGAGCCTCTGTTCTGTCCTCCGCATGTATGGCCACTACCGCACCCCCATTCCCAGGTCCGCCGTCAGCCCGAATGATTCTCGAATGAGGGCCAGACCATCATGAATCGCCTCCACCATGAGGCCCTCACAAGCTGCTAGGCTCAGCGCCGCGACGGCCAGTGTTACGATGCCACGGATACCAAAGCCAATGGTGAGTATGTTCATCTGCGGCATCGTTCGGGAAAGCAAGCCCATCGCGGTTTCCGTAAGGAACAGCGCAATCAGCACGGGACCGCCCATTCGAATACCCATTACGAACGCGGACCCCATCAGATTGAGCAGAAGCAACATCGCTGAATCGTCAAAACGGAATGCCAGTGGCGGTATGGACCGATACGAATCCATCAGGGACGACGCCGCGGCCCGATGACCTCCGACGGATAGAAACACGAGCGTCAGGACAATGGCATACAATTGACCGAACAAGGAGCTGGGTTCGTTTTGCAGCGGGTTGAAGACTTCGCCAAGCGACAGGCCCGCTTGCTGCCCGACAAGAGCGCCCGTGACTTCCGCGCTCATCAACAGCAATGCGATCGAGAGGCCGAGAGACATCCCGACGAGCAATTCGCCCACACCACCGACCAGCGCCTCACCCATGTTCAGTGCCGCCGGCACGCGCGTGACGACCGTTGGAAAAGTAATCCACGCAAGGGCCATACAAAGCGCGGCCCGGATCCGCAAGGGCATCCAATTGCTGCCGTAAATCGGCGCCGTCAGAAACAGACCGGACATCCTGAACAGAACGAGAGCGAATGCAGGCAGTGCAAGGTAAATGTCGATCAATGATTGCGGCACTTCGCGTATCCCACTCAATTAGCAATTGGCAGAATCTTTCTCGCTTCGGACACGCGGCAATCACTTACCACAGTCCGCTGCCAAGGAGACTTCGGGCGTACTCCACCATTTGCTCTACGATCCAGGGCATGAATAGCGTTGCGGCAACGACCATGGCGGCGATTTTGGGCACAAACGTCAAGGACTGCTCCTGCAACTGCGTTACCGCCTGAAATAGCGATATCAGCAGCCCGACCGCCAACCCGATGAGGAGAATCGGCGCAGCCGTGGTCAGCGTCATCCAAAACGCGTCACGTCCCAATGAAACGGCTTCAGTAAGTTCCATGACTCCATTGCACGCGCGTCGGCTCTACTCGGCGCGACTGCCCTATACAAACCTCTCCAACAGGGACTCGACAACCAGATGCCATCCGTCCGCGAGTACGAATAGGAGTAATTTGAAAGGCAGTGAAATCAGCACCGGCGGCAGCATCATCATGCCCATGGACAACAGTATGGTGGCGATGACCATGTCGATCACAAGGAAAGGCAGATAAATGCGGAACCCCATGACGAACGCCGTCTTCAATTCACTGAGCATGAAGGCTGGAATCATGGCGGTCATCGGCACCTGGGATAGTTCGATCTCTTCCTCGGCGGCAATGGGGGCGTTTCTTTGATACTGCAGGAAAAGATATACGTCCTCCGCATTTCCTGTCTGCTCGATCTGACGGACCATGAAGTCTTTCAGATGATCGCCGGCGACGGAAAGCGCTTCGCTTTGACTCATTGCGTTGCTCAGATAGGGCGTCACGGCATCGGCATGAATTTTTTCCCATGTTGGGGCCATAATGAGCAAGGAAATGAATAGTGACAGGGCGAGTAATACCTGACCCGGGGGAAGCTGCGGCGCGCCGATCGCCTGCCGCAAGAGCGCAAGCACAATAATGACTCGTGGAAACGCGGTCGCCATTACGAGAATGGAGGGAATCAACGTCAATACGGTCAGCAGAACGAGGATTTGCAGACTGGTGCTGACGGACTTTGGATCTGTGGCCGGCGGTAGTATGCGGCCGAGGTCGGGGATCGCCGCGAAGGAATCTGGCGCCGGCTGCAGCCCGACAGCCGCCGCAGAATCCGCCGCACGTGCGGAAGCACAGCAGACCAAGGCAAGGATAAGCCAGACAGCGATTCTCATTGGGAGGCATCCATGCCCCGTCTCGTACGGCGGCTCCGCCGTACTGTTCCTGTCGACGCAATGCGAAGTAACTAATTCGCCTGCAGTACTCGCAGTCGGCGAAGAAGTTCCGTCACCGCCCTTGGCGAGCGCCCGCGATCGCCAAGGGCATCCTTCTTTACCCCATCTTCGTGATCAGGAGCGGTCACGGAGAAATCCTTCGACTGCATTTCCAGAAGCGACTGGAAGGCGGATGCGGTGCCAGCCTTGGTTCCCAGTCGAAGTGCCAGGTCCGCCGATTCCTGCGGATCGCTGACTTCACAAACGGGCTGCACTCGGTCGCCGGCCAACCCCACGACGACATATCTCCGACCAATTTGCACCAAGGCAAGACTATGCCGTGGTCCCAGGGCCGTCCGCCCCCACACCTTCATGAGTTCGCTGTCCGAATGTCGGAATGATGGAACCCATCGTCGCAATAAGAAGAACGCTGCCGCGATCACGCACAATACGATCACCAAGGCGCCCATTCCAGACCGATACCACGGCACGTTGTCGATCGACGCCTTGAATGGACGATTGGTCGACAACGAGCTTCGCAGCGGTAAGCGTGTTCCCGTTTCCTCAGCCCGAGCGCCCGAGCTCAACTGCGAGTCCGACGATGTCGCCTCGCCGTTCGACGCATTGATTGTTTCACGGCTTGTCGCTTCGCTTGCGGACGGACCGCCGTCCAGCGAGACGGGTTGATTCGACGCCGCCCCCATCTTCTGCAAATCCGCGGACTGCGCGCCGACTGACGGAGAGGAAATGGCGACGTAGGCCGCCATTACCAAGCCGCAAGTGAAGTTTCTTACCTGTCGTTTCACGTGCCTACCCTGTGCGGATCGCGCGACGTCACTTCATTGATCCGCACGCAGAAGCTGTCATTCAATACCAGCACTTCGCCCCGGGCGATCAGGCGGTCATTGGCGAACACGTCGACTGGGTCGCCCGCGAGTTTGTCCAGTTCCACCACGCTCCCCTCGCCCAGCTTTAATACGTCCTCGACCAACATGCGCGTCCGACCCAGTTCGATTTTGACGCGGAGGTTGACGTTGTGGAGCATGGAGAGCTTTCTTGGATCGACGGGTTCCACGGACGCCGACCCCAGCTCTTTGAAATCAAACCGTTTGACGGAGGGCGTACCAGGCGGCGTGCCCGTCATTGATGGCGACACCGTTGGAGAATCCGCAACAGGCGAGTTGAAATCAGGTGCATGAGATTCCACGCCAGCCGCCTGCATTAACGTGTCGATGTCGGATGGTTCAACGTCGGCGGCGTCGGCCTGTGAACTCTCGGTAATGTCTTGCGGGCGCCCTGCGGATGCGTCGGGCTCGGACGGTGATTGACCGATAAGAGCGTCCAGTCCCGCCTCGGCGGGTCCTGCGCCCTCGGGAGGCAAATTCGGCTTGGCAGCATCCTGCGGGTTCAAATCCATTTGTCCAATCCATTAGACAAACACCGGAATCTTCCAAGCCGGGTATCCGGTATATCGGAGAATCGCCCGGCACCCCCCCACTCAAAGACCCGTGCCGGACTGGAGCAACTCAGGGATCAGCACCTCTTGAATCAGGGCCTCATCGCAGGCAACGCGATCCAATTCGTGCTTGATCCGTCTTTTCACGGACTCCAGACCGGGTTCGTTCAAATGCTGCGGATCAGCACTGCGAATCACGAAATTCAGTCGATCACTGATTCGGGCCTTATTCGATTCCACCAAGGCTTTCGCTTTTTCAGCCGCCGCCGCGCTTACCAGTATTGAAACGCGAAGCCGGAACAGGACCAGCTTCCCGCTCATCCGATTGGTCGGGCGGCATTCGGGAAGTTCAATTTCCGCCAATCCGGAAACGCCGCCTCCGGGTTTTCCCGATGTACCGGCGGATTTCGCGCCTTGGCTGTCGGCCGAAGCCGCCGCATGGGAATCCGCCGGGGCGTGTTCTTCTTCGGGCGGGGGCACTCCTTCCGTGGCGCCTTCACCTTCGGTTTCTACGGCCGACGCGGACGTCGGCTCCGCAGACAAAAGAAACTTTGCGGCGGCGAAAATGCCCACGCCTTCCACGAGCATGAGGAACCCGACGACCAGGATGGTCTTTTTGCCCCGTTTCTCAGGATCCACCGGGGTTTCCGGCGCTTCCGCCTTCGCATCAGCCATGTGAGGTTACCTTTCGATGAGTTTCATGCACCGCACGGGAGGCGGCCTCAATAAGGTCTTCCTTGACCACGATTTCAATTCGCCGAGCGGCCGTTCGCCCTGTATCCCGATCCGCGCTTCGAGCCTTCCCCTTCGTCTCCGCCGTCGCCGAAACAGTCAACCTCCGGCAGTCCACGCCATAGGTTTCCAACGAGGCTGCGACGGACTGCCCTTGCCGGAAAACCAATTCACGAAGGTCCCGGTCCGTCATCGCGCCGGATTCGCCGTAGGCATAACCTCGAATGCTTATACTATTGGCGCCTCTTCGTAATCGCTCGGCGATTCCGGCCAGCAGTGAATCCGCGTCCTCAATCAAATCGAATCCGCCGCCGGAAAACAGTGCGTCAGCGGGAATGGTAATCACCAGACCGTCGTCCCCATCCGCAACCCGCAGGAAAGGCGGTGCGGCGAAACCAGGCGCCGCTGCGCCCTCCACCGATTCGGCGATCCGTTCCGGCAAGGTTCTTGGCGACACCGATAAGGCCGTCGAGCCCGATTCCTCCGCCTCCCCGGCGCCCAGTGCGGTTCGCAATGACACCGATGTGGCTCGAAAGAGATCCGGTTGAATCCGCCCCATGCAAACGAGAACTACGAACACACAGAGCAAGAAAGTCATCAGATCGGCGTAGGAAATCATCCACGCCGCCGTATTGCGATCCGCCGAAGTCCGTCGATTGTGATGCATTGACTTTGCCCCTAGGCAGCGCGGCGAATCCACGAATCGGTACTCCGAAGGCGGGGAGGGAGGTGCGCGTTCAAGAGTTGCTCCACCACTCGCGGATTCTCTCCTTGCTGAATCGCCAGCATCCCGCGGCAGACGGCATCATATAGCTCCGATTCGTCCTCTCCGCGTCGTCGAATCCGCTCCGCCAAGGGATGGGCGATCAAATGCGAAAGCCCCAGTCCATAAAGCGTCGTCAAGAGAGCGACGGCCATCGCGGGTCCGATGCCCGAAGGTTCATTCATATTCCGCAGCATCAGAACCAATCCAATGACTGTCCCAATCATTCCGAACGCGGGTGAGAACCGTCCAACATTCTCAAAAAAAGCCCGGCCCCGGTCCCGCTGACGCTCCAGCCGGTTCATTTCCGCCTTGAGTACGCTCTCCATCATCGTTGGCGGCGCCCCATCAGCGAGCATCTGAAGACCCGTTTTCAAGAGCGGATTCCTCGACTCATTCGCCCGCCGTTCCAACGCCAGGACTCCCGCACGCCGGGCGGTGGCGGCACATTGAACCAGTTCGACGATTACGTCGTGCCCCGCGCCAGTCGAGGGACAGAGCGCATCACGAAGAACTTTTCGCACTTCGTCAATCCCTCCCATGGGCGACGCCGCCCAAGCAGCCGCCACCGTCCCGCCGACAACCAGCAGCAGCGAAGGCACATGTACAAATGCCCGCAGCGCGTATGCGCCAACCACAAGCGCCACCAAGACGATCGCCAGCCGTGCGTGCCGCCACACACCGAGGCGCGACGGATCGGCTAGATCGGACCCAACGGGCGGCGGGTCTCCCTTCGACCTATCGTCCTTACGGTGCGTCGCGTTGAGACGCCTCCCTGCTTCAGCCATTTGCTTCCGCTCCTTACTTCCTTTTGTGGGGAATTACCGGTCTTACACCAATTTGAATCCGCGGATTTCGCGGGCATATTCTACCGCCCTCCGTGTCACCTCCTCCACGGATTCTCGGACGATAACGATGTCTCCATTGATCAGGGTAATGATTGTGTCCGGCGTGGACTCAATCATCTTGATAAGCTCGGCGTTCAGCACAACAACCCGCTTGTCCAACCGAGTGACCGTGATCATGCTTCACATTCCCGGAACTTCGGCGGCGGGGTCGCCGGCGTCGGACGACGGATTAACGCCCTAGCAATAACAATTCCTGTAGCAGGTCGTCCGCCGCCCGCACCACGCGGCTTGCGGCCGAAATTCCCGTCGACGCCGAAATCAGATTGATGAACTCGCGGGCGATTTCGACGTTGCTCTGTTCCAGCGCGCCCGAAACCACCGCCCCCGCGGTGCCCGTTTGCGGCGCGCCAATCTGGGGATCACCGGAATTCGGACCGGGGGCGTAATTGTTTTCTCCTTGGGCGACGAGTCCCTCGTCGTTGATGAATGTCGCGACAGCTACCTGACCCAAAACTTCCTCCTGCTGGTTCGAATACAATCCCGTAACGATGCCGTCGCGGTCGATGGAATAGTTGGTAAGAATCCCGGGCGGCGCGCCGTTCTGATCGGCCATGATGAGTTCCGAGGAACCGTCCGGACTCGCCAATCCCGTCAAGCCGCCGAAATCAATGTTGAAGGCAATCGGCGTCGTCGCCCCGGTTCCCGCCCGGTCGAGGGTGATGTCCGATCCCGTCGCGGCTACGAACTGTCCGTTCGCATCAAAAGAAATGGTGCCCGTCCCCAACAACGGTGACAGATCGCTGTCACCGATGGACTCGGCGTAGAAGCGCCACGTCGTCCCCGTGTCCGACTTCGCCTCCATCGTCGCCCGGATACGCACGTCAACCGGTTGACCGAGCGAATCGTAGACGTTGAAACTCGTGGTGACGCCCTCGCCGGTTGCGGGCGTCAGGGTCGAAAAAGAAATCGGTGACGCCGCAAGACCGGTGGCGTTCGTGATGGAGGAGGAGGTCAATTGCACGGCGTGAACGTCGCCCGGCTGCGAAACGAACACCAGGGAACCCGCCGACGGTTGCGGACCCGCGGAAACGGTAACTCCCGGAGCGGGCGTCGCGGTTGCATTGGGATCAATGGCCAGAACGGTCTGGAGACGTTCCGCCAGGTCGCCCAGCGTGCTCCCGTCAGTCCCCACGATGAAAATCGATTCCGGCATAGCAATACCGCCTTTGGAAACATTCAGTCGGAGTTCGTCGCCTGTGACGAACATGGGGACCCCGTTGCCGTCCACCAAATCAGTCATCGCCGTGGACGCCGTCGCCGCCGAACCCGACGCGGTGACAAGCGGTTCCGAAACAACCACCGCCCCGGTCGCGGCGATCGCCGTCGCCGGATCGAGCCGCCCATCCATAATGACCTGCGTTGTCGCGACGGCTTGGCTGGCCGTACCAAGCGGTATCACCAGATCGGAAAGAGGGCCGGGCGTAATCGTCCCGCTTGCATCAGCGGCGAAAACCTGAAGCGGCGCGCCGTTCGCAGATACCAGCGTCTGCGACGAATCGAGTCGAAAGGATCCGTCGCGGGTGAATAGCTGCCGGCCGTCCGACGAATTAACGATGAAGAACCCGTCCCCCTCGACCGCTAGGTCCGCCGCGAACCCGGTGCTCTCCAGGCCGCCCTGCCGATAATTCCGTTGGAGCGACGACACGCCCGAACCCGTTCCGAATTGGATGGGAAGGGTTCCGCCCGACGCCCCGTCAGGCCCGCTACCCCCATGAACGGTTTGATACAACAGCGTTTCAAAAAGCGTTCGCTGGCTCTTGAAGGCCGTCGTGTTCAGGTTGGCCAGATTGTCGCCCACCGTATCCACGCCGACGCTGTTGCTTTGGATGCCGGTAAAACCGGTGAGCATCGCATTGGTCAAGGACATTCGCGGAATCCCTTTATTCAAATTCTCGGTTCGGACCTTCGCATCGAACTCCTCGTTATTCAACGGTTGCCAGAATTTCCGAAACATCTCGAAGGCGAATATCCGCCCCGCCGTCAAGTTCCAGCAGCGTCTCGCCTTTTTCGTCCGTTCGGACGCCGGTCACCACGCCTTCCACCAGTTGCGGCTCCCTGGGAACGCGCGAGTCCACTCCCATGATCGACTCGCCGATCAGTTTTTCCGCCGCCCGAATGGCCGGTTCGATGGTGCTTACCTGTTCCAGGGGAATTTCCCGCCCGCTCGACAAGAGAAGCACGGGTCGATTCCCGTCCGCGAATCTCACGCCGGCCACGAGTCCCCGTGGCACCACGCCATCGAGGTCCGGCAACCCGGTGACGTATTGCCCAATCAGCGAGGAGGCTGACGAGAAATCCTGCTGACCGGTGAGTTGTTGCAACGACTTCGTCAGCGTCGTGGACAATTCAATGTCCCGGATGGACGAAATTTGTCGCAACAGGTCTTCGTTGCTGGTCGGCGCCAGCGGGTCCTGATTGGTCAGCTGGGTAATGAGCAGTTTCAGAAAATCATCGCCGCCCAGATCGGAAAACGAATTCGCGGATGCCGGAGCGGCCGCGGGTTGCAGCGTCGATAATGGATTGACGGTGGACATTTCTTCTCCTTGCGCTCATTGCTGTTCGTTCTGACTTCCGTTCAAACCTCCTGGTTTCCCGGCGACTAACCGTGCGATGAGTCTCCTCTTGCCCTTCCCGGATCTAAGTCCTTCCAACTGAATTGCGGCCCCGTGTGTTCCGGGAGTTTCCGTGCATTGAGGACACGCCGGTGGCTTCTATTCGCCATGTGTTTTTGGATCTCGCCGTTGCCGATGTTTCCTTTTTGGGCGCCGGTCGAGCCGGTGACTGCGGCGTGCCGGAGGCGGCGTCCTGACTGACCGGCGTGAACCGGGACGCGTCCGTCCGGACTTCCATTCTCTCAATGAGAATTCCCTGTTTTTCGAGGTTGGTCCGCAATTCCCCCAATCGCTCGGAGAGTCTCTCGCCGGCGAACTGATTCTGAGTCCAGACGTTGACCCGCAGTCGATCGGATTCCATTTGAACGTCGACTCGAATGCGGCCCAATTCCGGCGGGTGCAGTCGGAGGCTCGCGGACGAAAGACGCGGGCCTACCTGCACTCGTAGCGAACGAATCAGGTTGGCGAAGCGCGACGCCTCAACCGAGCGGGCTTCTTCCGATGTTGTCAAGGTTCTTGTGTTCGAAGATCCCTCCCCTTGACTCCTCACTGTTAACGTGTGCGCCTTCGCTGCCTGACCCGCGCTACCGTCGACCGACGGGGCGGCAATCGCGGGGGGCGACGGCGTGCCTCGACCGTCGCCCTTCGTCGCAAGTATGGACGCCAATTGCTGAGCCGGGTTTCGGTCCGCGGCGACAAGCTTGTTGGATTCCTGAGCGCCTACTACGGCTAAGGCGCCTGGAATCGTTGCTGCTGGACCCGGATCCATACGGTTTTCGCCGGTAATAGAAGTCGTGGACTCCGGCGAATTCCCCGTTGAAGTTGAATCTCCCTTTGCAGGGCTCGCGAGGGCATTACGCACGGATGGTGTCACCTCTTGACGCCGCACGTCGGCGCGCAATCGGACTTCATTCGGTTCGGAAGGTGATGTGTCTGACGCCGCTGAAAGGC
>Ga0187893_10014375_pt1 | contig 10809 bp, 12 predicted proteins | sample MA1701074metaG_FD_139574 | JGI IMG/M metagenome (GOLD analysis project Ga0187893, IMG submission 139574) | White microbial mat communities from a basaltic lava cave in the Kipuka Kanohina Cave System on the Island of Hawaii, USA - MA170107-4 metaG ...
CCCAACGGTACCCCTTTAACCAAAATTTCAAAACCGAAACCAACCAAACAACTTATCGCCTTAACCTAAAAGCGGACAAATCACGTGCTACAAAAACCGGACATCTTGACTAGCTATCAACACGCTGAAGTCATTGCGAGGACCCGCCAACGATCTTTGGCGGGGACGAAGCAATCTGGATTGCTTCGCTCCTGCGGGGCTCGCAATGACGAGTTGACAGCTATTTTTTCTTTTCCTTCTCCTCTTCCTTGGGTTTATCCGAGATGACGCATTCGGTGGTGAGGAGAAGCCCTGCGATCGAGGAGGCATTTTCAACGGCGATCCGGACCACTTTCGTGGGGTCGATCACGCCCTGCTCCACGAGGTCGCCGTATTCGAGGGTCTGGGCGTTGAATCCGAAACTTCCCTTTTCCTCAAGGACTTTCCGGACCACGACGGATCCGTCCCAGCCCGCATTTTCGGCAATCCGGCGGGCGGGCTCTTCAAGGGCCCGGCGAACAATAGAAGCGCCGGTGGCCTCATCCCCTGCAAGTTTCAACTCTGCTACGGCTGAAAGCGAACGAAGCAAAGCCACGCCGCCTCCGGGGACAATTCCTTCTTCCACGGCCGCGCGTGTGGCATGGAGCGCGTCTTCGATCCTTGCCTTCTTTTCCTTCATTTCGACTTCGGTGGCAGCGCCCACGCGGACCACGGCCACTCCGCCGGCAAGTTTGGCAAGCCGCTCCTGGAGTTTTTCCTTGTCATATTCGGAATCGGATTTCTTAAGCTGGGCCTGGATTTGCTCGCAGCGGCCTTTGATTTCTTTTTGAGATCCTGCGCCGCCTACAATCGTGGTGTTGTCTTTGTCGACCACCACGCGCTGGCAGGTGCCGAGCATGGTCAGTTCCACGCTCTCGAGTTTGACCCCCAAATCCTCGGAAATAAATTTGCCTTGGGTCAAAATGGCGATGTCTTCCATGAGGGCCTTCCGGCGGTCGCCGAATCCCGGGGCCTTCACGGCACAAACCGACAAAACACCGCGGAGTTTATTGACCACGAGAGTCGCCAAGGCCTCCCCTTCCACCTCTTCGGTGATCAGGAGGAGGGGTTTGCCGGAGCGGGCCACCTGTTCCAGTAAGGGGATCATTTCTTTGACGGAAGAGATTTTCTTTTCGAAGATCAGGATGACGGGCTCTTTCAGGACGCATTCCATGCGCTCGGCATCGGTCACGAAATAAGGAGAAGTGTAGCCGCGGTCGAACTGCATCCCTTCCACCACTTCCAAATCCGTCTTCATGGTGTTGGATTCCTCCACCGTGATAACGCCTTCTTTGCCCACCTTTTCAATGGCTTCGGCAAGAAGTTTTCCGATGGCAGAATCATTATTCGCGCTGATGGTGCCGACCGCTTCGATTTCGGCGCGGCCTTTGACGGGCTTGGAGATTTTTTTAAGGGACGCGATCACGGCCTGGGCGGCTTTCTCGATGCCGCGCTTGAGAGCCATGGGATTGGCGCCCGCCGTGACGTTCTTGAGGCCTTCGGTCACGATGGCTTGCGCGAGAACAGTCGCCGTCGTGGTGCCGTCGCCCGCTTCATCGGAGGTTTTCTCGGCCACCTCGCGGACCATCTGGGCCCCCATGTTTTCGTAGGGGTCCTTCAGGTCGATTTCTTTGGCGACAGTGACGCCGTCTTTGGTGATCAGGGGGGCGCCGAATTTTCTTTCGAGGACGACATTGCGCCCCCGGGGGCCGAGGGTAATCCCCACGGTTTTGGCGAGGATATCAACGCCCTTTTTTAAACGGGAGCGCGCCTCTTCGGCATAAGAAAGCTGTTTGGCTGCCATGGCTTACTCCTTTTCGAAGACGGCGATAATTTCTTTTTTTTCTAAGACTTTGTGTTTCCTGCCGTCAATGATGATATCTTCTCCTCCATATTTCTTAAAAATTACACGATCACCTTTTTTTAAGTCGACAGGTTGAATTTTTCCCGATTCAAGAACTTTACCAGGACCTACCGCAATAACTTTGCCTTCTAATTTTTCTTCTTTTGCTGTGTCTGGAAGAATGATGCCTCCTTTTGTTTTTTCCTCAGCTTCCAGAATTTCCACCAAAACATTCTCATCCATTGGTCGAATTTTCATGTTCAATTTCTCCTTTTTCAATTTCTATTCGTCATTGCGAGGACCCGCCAAAGTACTCTGGCGGGGACGAAGCAATCCAGATTGCTTCGCCCCTGCAGGGCTCGCAATGACGGTTTGGATTAATACATCCCTCCGCCCGGGGGCATGCCGCCTGGCATCGCGGGGGCCTTTTCCTCTTCCGGGATTTCCGTGACGACGGCCTCTGTCGTAATCAGGAGAGAGGCAATACTGGAGGCGTTTTCCAAGGCGCTCCGGGTCACCTTTTTGGGGTCGATGATTCCCGCGGCGAGGAGGTCTTCGAATTCCCCGGTCTCGGCATTCAAACCGAAGCCGGCTTTTTCCTCTTTCACCCGCTGGACCACGACCGAGCCTTCTTCGCCTGCGTTTTCGGCAATCTGGCGGATCGGTTCCTCGAGCGCCCGGCGGACGATGTCGACGCCGATCTGCTCGTCTTCTTTCAGTTTGAGTTTCGCAAGGGCTGCGGAAGCTCTCAAAAGCGCGACGCCCCCGCCCGGGACGATTCCTTCTTCCACGGCGGCGCGGGTCGCATGGAGCGCATCTTCCACGCGCGCTTTCTTTTCTTTCATTTCGGTCTCGGTGGCGGCGCCGACATGAATGACGGCCACTCCGCCCGCGAGCTTGGCCAGCCGCTCCTGGAGTTTTTCCTTGTCGTAATCGGAATCCGTGTCTTCGATCTGCTTTTTAAGCTGGCCGACGCGGCCCTGGATCTCGGCGCTTTTTCCGGCGCCTTCGACGATCGTGGTGTTTTCCTTGTCCACCACGATGCGCTTGGCACGGCCGAGTTCCTTGATCTGGACGTTTTCCAATTTGATTCCGAGGTCTTCGGTAATGGCCTTTCCGCCGGTGAGAGTGGCAATGTCTTCGAGCATGGCTTTGCGCCGGTCGCCGTAACCCGGGGCCTTCACGGCACAGGCCGAAATGGTCCCGCGGATTTTATTGACGACCAAAGTGGCCAGGGCCTCGCCTTCCACTTCTTCGGCAATAATAAGAAGGGGTTTTCCGGCGCGGGCCACGGCTTCCAGAACCGGAAGGAGGTCCTTCATGGCCGAAATTTTCTTCTCATTGATTAAAATGTAAGGCTCCTCCAGAACCACTTCCATTCTCTCGGCGTCCGTCACGAAATAGGGAGAGAGATAGCCCTGGTCGAACTGCATTCCCTCGACGACGTCGAGGGTGGTGGCGGTGGTTTTGGATTCTTCGACGGTGATGACTCCGTCTTTGCCGACTTTTTCCATCGCTTCGGCGATGAGGTTGCCGATCGTGGAATCACTATTGGCGGCGATGGCGGCAACTTGGGCGGTTTCTTTTTTGTCTTTTCCGATGGGTTTGGAGAGTTTGCTTAATTCTTCAACGACGGCTTGAACGGCTCTTTCGATGCCGCGTTTGAGGGCCATGGGGTTGGCGCCTGCGGTGACGTTTTTGAGGCCCTCGCGGTAAATCGCCTGGGCCAGCACGGTGGCGGTCGTGGTTCCGTCGCCCGCCGTGTCGGAAGTTTTGGAAGCCACTTCCTTCACCATCTGGGCCCCCATGTTTTCATAAGGGTCTTCCAGCTCAATTTCTTTGGCCACCGTGACGCCGTCTTTGGTGACCAGCGGTGAGCCGAATTTTTTCTCTAAAACAACGTTTCTTCCTTTGGGACCGAGGGTCACTTTCACAGCGTCCGCGAGTTTATCGACGCCGCGAAGAATCGACCGTCTTGCTTCGTCTTCGAAAAGAATTTGTTTCGCCATTTTTAAATCCTCCTTTTGGACCAGCGAAGTAACGCGAAGTTTTATTACGAAAATTGCGTTAACTGGCACTCCCTTGGAGGGAGTGCTAGATATTCTATTCAGGCCGGAAATAAAATCAAGGGGCTTGTTTTTTGGCCCGGTCCTTGAAGATCCGGACCAGGGATTTGAGGGTCAGGAGGGGGTCCAGGACATCCACACGGGAGGTGTAAGGGTAAATCGCCTTGGCCAGCCCCCCCGTAGCCACCACCCTGAATTTACGGCCGTATCGGCGCCTGAAGCGCTCCACAAGCCCGTCTGTCATGGCTCCGTAGCCTTGCAGGATGCCAGCCTTCATGCCCGCCCGGGTATCCCTTCCCAGAAGCGGGAATGACCCCTTGGGAAAAGATATCTTGGGTAGGAGCGTTGCCCTGTCGCAAAGGGCTTTAAAAGCGATTTCCGGGCCCGGAATGATGAGCCCGCCCGCAAACACCCCTTTTTCCGAGAGATAGTCACAGGTCAGGGCGGTTCCGTAGTCCAAAATAAGCAAAGGCGCCCCATAAATCCGGGCGGCCCCATATGCATTCACCAGTCTGTCTTTACCTAACTTATTTATATGTCTATAGTTATGTTTAATTTTTGGCTTCAAATTGCCTCCCACCACCCAAAGTCTCAAACGGCGCTTAAAAGGCTTGTTTTTAGCCACTAAATTGCCTATTTTATGGGTTATTTGTGGGACGGTGGATGACACTATGAATTCAATATGTGGGTTGGCTTTCTCACTTTTGAGCAATTTAGGTATAAATCGTGGGATATCGAAACTAGGCACGTATCCGATGTGTTTCCAAACCTTTCCCGTATGAATTCCGTAGCTGGCGGAGGTGTTTCCTATGTCCAGACAGACAAGCATGGAGGCGGGAATTTAAAGCTTCCCTAGGTCCTTTCTTAGCTCTTCAAGCAGGGTCTTAAGGAGGGCCGGCCTTGACTGCTTCTTTCCCGTTTCCCGGGCGACGGAGGTCGCTCCCTTCACCAGTTCTTCCGGGGAGGCGTTGACATTGAGCCCCACCCCCACCACCAGGTTTTCAAGGTGCCCATTGGACCTTCCCTGCGCCTCCACCAAAATCCCGCAAATTTTCCTCCCCCCCACCAGCACATCATTGGGTCTCTTGAAGGTGGGGTGAAGTCCGAATTTTCTTTGAAGCACCTTGGCGACGCTCCGGCAGGCCACCTGGGTGACCCAAGGGGCATAGGAGGCCTTGAACGCCGGGCGAAGAAGGAGCGAGAAAAGAAGGTTTTTCCCGCGCGGGGAAACCCAGCGCCTCCCCCATTTTCCATGGCCTTCGGTCTGGTAATCGGCCACAAAGACAGACCCGGAGGGAGCGCCCTCCTTGGCGTAACGGAAGGCGGCACTCGTCGTAGAGTCAACTTGATTGAAATGATAAACTCTAGGTCTGGCTGACGAAATCCTTTCACCGTCATCGCGAGGACCCGCCAACGATTTTTGGCGGGGACGAAACGATCTCGGAGATTGCTTCGCCCCTGCGGGGCTCGCAATGACGATAGACGGCTTTTTCATTTCGGAAGTTAAAAGAGGGTATAAATAAAAGGGGCCAGGGCCGACGTCTCGGTCAGCACGATCAGGGCGCCCAAAAGAATCAGCACAATCAGAATGGGGGCAAGCCACCACTTTTTGCGGACTTTGAGAAATGACCATAATTCCTTAAGGATTGACAGTTTACCCAAGAGGGCGCCTCCTGATTAAAATTGGTTCTCGTAACGGGCCTTATTATACGGGGTTTCGGGCCGGGGAATCCAGTAACTTTCCTTCGTTTCCTTCCCCTTGAGATCGAGGAAATTCCGCCCAAAAATTTTAGCGAGAAGGCTGATCGGCGTGAGGACCAGATAAAATAAAATCGATAAAATCACCCGCGTCATCACCCACCCGATCATGAGGGCGAGGCCCATCCACACCTTTTGGACGGGCTTCAATAGAGAGGGCTTGAGAAAGGCCGGGACGAGCAAAATGAGGGAAAGGATGAAAAAGACGGGGTAATGGCCGGACCCGCGCCAAAGGAGAAAGCCGCCGACCAGTCCAAAAAACACTCCCACCGTGATCCCGAATTTCCGGAGTTCCTCATCCGTACTTTTAATTTTTTTGAGGTCGTCTAATAGCATATCAACGTGTCATTGCGAGGAGGCGAAGCTGATCCCTCGCCCGTCATTGCGAGTCCGCCGAAGGCGGATGAAGCAATCTCATGGGCTCGGGACAGGCTCCGCAATCTTGAGATTGCTTCGCCCCTTCGGGGCTCGCAATGACGGTTTCAGTCCAGTTCAAACTTCTTCACCCATTCTTCCTTGTCTTTCAAAGGCTTCTGGTCTTTTTTGTCGATGAGGAAATTTCCCATGACGAGATAATCCATTTCGGTGTGCATGAAGCAGTTGTAGGCCTCCTCCGGCGTGCAGACCAAAGGCTCCCCCCGGACGTTAAAAGAAGTGTTGATGATGACCGGGCACCCGTATTTCTCGTCAAATTTTTTGATCATGCGGTAATAAAGGGGGTGGTCTTTTTCGTTCACCGTCTGGATCCGGGCCGAGTAATCCACGTGGGTGACGGCGGGGACCAGGGAGCGGACCACGTTGAGCTTCTCGATCCCGAAAAGTTTTTCCTCCTCGGGCGTCATCCGGCGCCGGACGGACTCTTTGACGGGCGCCACGAGCAGCATGTAAGGGCTGTCTTCCTTCATCTCAAAATAATCCGAGACTTTCTCGCGGATCACGGAGGGGGCAAAAGGCCTGAAGCTTTCGCGGTATTTGATCTTGAGGTTGAGGATGGACTGCATTTTGGGCGAACGGGCATCGCCGATGATCGAGCGGGAGCCCAGGGCGCGCGGGCCGAATTCAAGGCGTCCCTCAAACCAGCCAATGACCTTTTCGGCGGCAATCAGGTCCGCAATCTTTTCCGGAATTTCCTCATCGCGGAGGACCGTGTAAACCGCCCCGTTCTTCTTTAAAAAGCCTTCGACCTCGCCGTTTTTATACTCCGGCCCGAGAGAGGCGCCTTTCATGGAATCACCTTCCTTCCGGGGCGAACGGGGATTTTCCAAATATTGATACCAAGCGAGCAAAGCGGCCCCCAGGGAGCCCCCCGCATCGCCCGCCGCGGGCTGAACCCAGAGGTGGTCAAAAATCCCTTCCTGCATGATCTTTCCGTTCCCCACGCAATTGAGGGCCACGCCGCCCGCGAGGCAAAGATTTTTCATCCCCGTCATTTTCCGGATATGGCGTGCCATGCGGACCATGACTTCTTCGGTCACTTCCTGAACGGAACGGGCCAGATCCATGTCCCGCCGGGTGAGGCGGCTTTCCCGGGGACGGGGCGGGCCGCCGAAAAGCCTGTGAAAACGCTCATTCGTCATGACGAGCCCGGCGCAGTAATCAAAATATTTCATGTTCAGTTTAAACGAGCCGTCTTCTTTTAAATCGATGAGCTCGGAAAGGATAAGATCCTTATATTTCTGCTCTCCGTAGGGGGCAAGGCCCATCACTTTGTATTCGGCGGAATTGACTTTGAACCCCGTGTAATAAGTGAAGGCGGAATAAAGAAGGCCGAGGGAATGCGGGAAATGGATTTCTTTTAAAAGCTCGATCCGGTTGCCTTTGCCGGCGGCAAGGCTGGAGGTCGTCCATTCGCCCACTCCGTCCATGGTGAGAATGGCTGCTTCCTCGAAAGGCGAAGGGAAAAATGCGGAGGCGGCGTGGGACTCGTGATGTTCCGTGAAAAGAATTTTCCCTTTGTATCCCAGTTCCTCGGCGATGAGGTCTTTGATCCAGAGTTTTTGCTTGATCCAGATCGGCATGGACTTGAGAAAGGACCGGATCCCGAGGGGAGCGTAAGCGAGGTAAGTCGAAAGAAGCCGCTCGAATTTGAGAAAGGGTTTTTCGTAGAAGACCACGTAATCCAGGTCTTTGGCGGTGAGGTTCGCTGCTTTGAGACAGTAATCAATGGATTGCTTCGGAAAGGAGGGATCGTGCTTTTTGCGGGTGAGACGCTCCTCCTGCACGGCGGCCACGATCTCGCCGTCCCGCACGAGCGAAGCGGCGCTGTCGTGATAAAACGCGGATATCCCGAGAATATTGGCCATCAAGAGCGGTGACCGCTCTTCGCTTTTTTGGAAGAAAGTCGTAATTTGAATATTTTATTCTGTTGATCAAAAACGACTTCGCTAAATAATTCAAAAAAGCCGTGCCGGCCCAGAAGACCGATGCCGAGGCCGTTCATTTGCTCAGAGAATCCTGCAAAGCATTCAAATCGCCATATCTGTTTACTGATGACCACTAAGGCTTTAACCCGATGATAAAAACACTGGCCTTTCCCACCAAAGCCTGACATGGGGGTAGGCTTGCCGCGTTTAATGTCAATACCGATCTTCTCGCCGAAACTCGCCGGGAAGACACAATAATCGGCTCCCGAATCAACAACGGATTGAAAAAAGAATTTGTTCCTTACGTTTTTCCACTCCAATGCCGTAAGAAGCCTTGGAGAATACATGATCCCTCGGGCTGGAGGAAGCGGTGTGAGTTCTGTATAAGGGACGGTAAAGATGCGTTTCAATACAAGAGGGTGGAAGTGGATTCGTCTGGGACTCTGACAAGGACGGGCATAGGTTCTCCCTGCTCTTCGGCGGCTTTCAAGGCTTCATCAATCGTCTTTCCTGACCCCAACACCACTTTCTCGTTCCTTGTGAGGGTGACCCATTTGCCCTTGTAAGGTCTTAGTAATTTTGCAAGATGGATGGGTCCTTTGGTTACTCTCATATACATCCCAACTCCTCAAGAGCCCTCTCGAAGGTTCCGTGCTTTGTGGTTTCTTCGACGAAGATTTTTAAAGCGTTGTCAAAATCCTTCTTGGCCTCTTCTGCGGTTTGGCCGTAGCCGCAAAGATCCAAGACAGGACTGTATACCACCACCGTTTCCCCTTCTTTCATAAGCTGGATTTGTATCGTAATCATATGAACTTGTTCCATAGAGAAAATCTACCCTCTCCGGGAAGACCTGTCAATGATACCGTTACGGCGGGTAAAGGCGGGGAAGGGTGGGGTCAAGGCGGGAAACGATGTCGTAGGGAATCGTCTTGGCAAGGCCTGCAAGCTCTTCTGCCCGGATCGCTTCAACGCCGTCCGAACCCAAAAGGATCACTTCATCGCCCACTCTGGCATCGGTCGCGGGCCCGAGGTCAATCATCATGGAATCCATGCAGACTCGGCCGGCAATCTTGAACCGTTTGCCCCGGTAAAGCACTTCCGCTTTTCCGGAAAGATGGAAGGGATAGCCGTGGGCATAACCCGTGGGCAAAACGGCGATGGTCGTGGCCTGCTTGGCCGTAAATTCGCGGCCGTATCCCACCGTGTCACCCGCCGCGACCCGTTTCAAAAAGATGATCCGGGTCTTGAGGGAAAGCACCGGTTCCAGAAGAATTTCTTTTTCAAAAGGGGGCGCCGGATAAATGCCGTAAAGGGCGAGTCCGATTCTCGCCAAATTGAGACGATGGGATTTTTTAAAGCGGAGCGCCCCCGCACTGTTCGCCGCATGGCGCAGGGCGAAGGAAATCCCTTTTCTCTGCAGACTCTCGATTATTCTCTCGAAACTCCTCAACTGTTTTTCATTGGGGAGGTCCGGATATTTTTCCGCCGTGGGAAAGTGGGTATAAATGCCTTCCACTTGAAGGGAAGAAAGCCTCACGATCCTTTCGATTTCGGAGAGGGCCTCCTCCTCCCGGATTCCAAGCCGGCCCATCCCGGTGTCGACCTTGACGTGAACGGTCGCTTTCCGCTCCATGGAATTTGCGGCGGCCGAAATGATCCGGGCTTCTTCGAAGCTTGAAACGGTTAAGAGGACGTTGGTTTGAAGGGCGAGGGGAACTTCTTCCGCAAAAATCCGGCCGAAAAGAAAAAGGGGCGCGGTGATTCCCTGCTCCCGGAGAAGCGTGGCTTCCCGGAGCGAGCCGATTCCCAGATAATCAACTTTTCCCTCCAAGGTGCGGGCGACGGGGACGAGACCGTGTCCGTAGGCATTGGCCTTCACCACCGCCATCACCCGGGTAAAAGCGCCTGCCCGGTGGCGGATTCTTTCCAGGTTTCTTAAAAGCCGCTGGGAATTGACTTCAATCCAGGTGCCTTTGGCGGCAAGGGGCCGGGTTTCGAGGGTAAGAGTTTCAAGCGCCATGGGATGTTTTCTTTCTCCTTTTTTCTTCGGCTTCTGAAGCACGAAAGTAAAGGGGAAGAAAATCCCGAGGCGAATTGAGGGGTGAAAGCCGCCCATCCTGACTCTGGAACCATTTCACGAGCGTTACGGCGGAAGGGAAAGTGAGACTGTCTGAAAGGAAATGAATCTTGTTTCCGAATTTCCGGCGGAGGGCCTCTCCATACCGTTGAAGGCCGTCTCCCACGAGAGTCATCCCCTCTCTGATTCTGGCTGGAAGCTCAAAACAGGGTAAGACCTCAAGCTTCTTTTCTGCCACCCACTCCCCTTTCTCGTTACGGTAAAAACGAGAGTAAATTGCTTCCCGCCTCGCGTCAACGAGCACCCCGAGTTGAGAGCCCTCGGACAAATCCACTCTGGCTGCAATCATATCCAAACTCAAGGCACCAAAGCAAGATTTTTTGTGCGCGGCGAGAAAACCTTTCAAAAGACTGAAACCGATCCGGAGGCCGGTGAAAGATCCGGGGCCCCGGTTGATGGCAAAAGCGTCGATTTCCTTGAGGGAAAGTTTTTCTTTTTTCAAAAGCCGGTCGATCAGGGGAATCAAACTCTCCGAATGTTGAAAATGGCTTTGGGACCGGGCTTCTTTGATCTTTCCGGACTTTGTCCCCAAGGCGACACTCAAGACGGGACTTGAAGTTTCAAGGGCCAAAACGGTTTTCACCACCCCCCTCCTTTTCCTCCCCCCGCACTGCGGGGGGAGGA
>Ga0187893_10014376_pt1 | contig 10809 bp, 12 predicted proteins | sample MA1701074metaG_FD_139574 | JGI IMG/M metagenome (GOLD analysis project Ga0187893, IMG submission 139574) | White microbial mat communities from a basaltic lava cave in the Kipuka Kanohina Cave System on the Island of Hawaii, USA - MA170107-4 metaG ...
GGAATGGGACCGGCAACTTTACCGGCGGGGCGCTTGTGCTCGACCTTCCCGGCCAGCCCGGCCCCAACCACGACGGCGGCAAAATGACGATAGGGCCTGACGGAATGCTCTACGCGGTTATTGGAGACCTTAACATGGAAGGGGTGCTACAGAATTACAAGAACGGACCAGAGCCGGACGACACGTCTGTCATACTCCGCGTCGACCGCGACGGAAACGCAGGCAACGGCACTTTGCCAGGAGGCTTGGCAAAGTACTATGCGTACGGCATCCGCAACAGCTTTGGGATGGACTTTGACCCGTTGACTGGCACGCTCTGGGACACGGAGAACGGTCCTGATGGTTATGACGAGATAAACGTGGTCAAGCCCGGCTTTAACAGCGGCTGGGAGCAGACCATGGGTCCTATCGACACTATGGGTAGGACGGTCGATGATCTGGTGCAGCTTGAAGGCTCGCACTATGCCGACCCCGTTTTCAGCTGGCGCCAGTCGCAGGGGATAACCGACATCGAGTTCCTGAACTCCACGAGGCTTGGCGAAAAGTACGCGTACAACGTCTTTGTCGGCGACTTTAACAACGGCAACGTGTACTTTTTCACGGTCAACGAGGAAAGGAACGGACTGGTGCTTGGCAACGGCTTGGAGGATCTGGTTGCCGACAACAATGACGAAGTAGAATCCGTCGTCTTTGGGACCGGCTTTGGCGGCATAACCGACATTGAAACCAGCCCGGACGGGTTCCTCTACATACTTACGTTTGCCGGCGACCTCTATCGCATAGTGCCTGCACTTAATAGCTAGATTTGTGTATTAAGCAAAAGCTAAGTACTGTCAGCTTCAATTTAGGAACATAATTAGCCATTATGGTGTGCAGGGATGCGACTCGTTGGTGAAGAGCATTTTTCAGAGTCTGCTCTCCGGGAGCCAAACTGACTTACATGTCCAAGTTCAAGTAAATTAGCTAATAGTAAGGCTAGCTAACGATTTTGCCAAATGTTCTTAGATTTTGCATTGCCACAAAGATACAAGCCAGTGCGAGAGTGGAAGATGGGCTGAATCATTGTAAATGTGGTTCTTGCGATCATTCCTCCTGAATGGACTGCATACGACTAGATTGTCACTGTTGCAACCTTGAAGACACGTTTACGTTGCTGACTTATATTGAATTCGATCCACATCATGAATTCCCTACTCATACCATGAGGCTGGTAGAGGCGTGATGAAAACCCGCAGCAGGTACGAAGTAACAGCTGCTATTCTTAAGGCCGTAGTTAGAGGAGAGACCCGCAATAAGATAAAGTATATGGCTATGCTAGGTAGCGCTCAATGCAAGTTATATCTTGATTTGCTCATTAAAAATGGCCTAGTGCACGAAGTGATACGATGGGTAAGCCAAGGCAAAATAAAGCCAGTGATTGATACTATCCTTCCATTCAGCAACATGGTCGATGGGCACGTCAAAATGGCGAACTCGCAGTTATTCGGCAAGATATTAACCACTCCGCAGATATTATGAGAGACATTCAGAAATGATAGATTTCAAATTCGGGACTGCGATAAACTGCATTGATGGGAGAACCCACGAGGTTGTAATAGATCACATGAAACAGAACTACGATATCGATGGCATTGATATGGTGACTTTTCCGGGTGCAGATGGAATTTTTTCTGGCGAACACTTGAAAGAGATTGCACTTATCAAAAGAGCAGTATCCATATCGATAGAGAAACATGGCTCGCGCGTCATAGCAATCGTCGGCCATCACGATTGCGCAGGCAACCCTGGTGACAGAGAACATCACTATGTGCATATTCAAAAGGCGGTCCGTGTGGTATCCTCTTGGAATTTCCCGGCCCAAGTCGTCGGACTTTATGTCAATGACAAACGGGAAATCGAGAAAGTAGATTAACTATAAGCACTTTGACTATGGCTGCCAGTCCCTCTTTTCCATACGCACTTATCTGTCTATGGGGTTCTCGATTATGCCGAAGTTGGATCATGACATCTCCTTAAGCGTAATGATTGACAATTAATTCATTGTTAAAATGGCTTCTTCCACGTTCGTTATGCAACAAAGTAACAGTTTAGTTCATGTCAGCATGACTTTTCCAATGCCCCGGGGTTTGCCGCTAATGATTATCCTTAGTTTTCACTTATCATGCCTTCCAAAGTATATCAACCCAGTAGAGTGCCCAGACTTTCGCTTATGCAATTCTAAAGAGTCTTTCGATTGGAAAACCATTTTGCATTCCTTGCATACAAACTTTGTACTAGCCTCTCCGTTATCTTTGCTAAAAGGGAGTTTCATTTTATGATGTATTCATATTATTCTTTAAAAGATAACTTAACATGGTTAATCCAAATTAGGCCCTGCCCTAAAACGGAATTCCTACAAACGATGGATTGGCGTGTGCGGGAGGTCGGGCAGGGCCGGTTCTGTTCTGCTAGGTTTCTTTGGGGTGAGCCATGCAACTACTGCTAATTATTAAAGCCTGCCTTAACCTTGTTAAGTTGCGAAATATTAGAGGTTATATTCAGGTCTCTATTACCGCAAGTCTATCAAAGGAACTAAAATGTCTGGTTCTCCAAGTTCGTATAGGGACAGAATATACATCGTCAAGGACATAATCCTCAAGCTCGTTGAATATGGCGAGCTGAACCAGACCGCTCTTGTAAGCTTTTGCGGCCTCAACCTGAAAAAGCACAAACCAATACTTGACGACTTGGAAGCAAACGGGCTGATAAGCAGGGTTGAGAGGATGGGTGGCAAAAGGACGGTGGCGATATACACCGCTACTCCCAGCGGAATAGAGTTTAGCAGGACAATTCTGGAACCTTATGAAAAGATGTTTCCGCGCAGAAAGGATGAAGAACCTTCGGGAAACAGGCTTGCAATGCTACTCTTGGTCTAGGCCAAAGCGCGACGCTATCTTTTTGTCAAGCTCTTCCTTTTCCTTTACGTATCCTTTGTACCTGCCTTTCCACACGCTCATGGAGCGATACTGCCTTATGCCTGTAAAAAGCCAGATCCCGGAGCTAATGATGACTGCCCCAAGCAGGATGCTTAGCACAAGCCCAAACTCGTTCTCTATTTCAAGAATTGCAAAGAAAGAGGGGTGCAGCATCAGGTAGATGGAAAGTGCTATAGCGAGAGGTGCAAGGACAATGGCAGACACCGACATGCCAAGTAGGATTCTCCTTATCTGCTGTACCTGATCAATAAACGCATCCATCAGTCCTAAGATGTCTCGACGGGATGCGGGGGTGGAATCTTCCATACAACACACCTACTGTTCTATCACTATATTTCCTTTCATTTCCGGGTGGATATTGCAATAGTACTGATATGTCCCGGGTTTGTCCGCGATAAAGGTAACTGTCTGGCTTTCAAAGTATTTCAAGTCGCGGGTGTGGACGTTGAACTCATCAACATTAAAGTTGTGCTGCGAGCGCGTATCATGGTCTTCGTTAACGAAATGGATCGATTCCAGCCCGCCCACGTCGAAGATGTACTCCGGGTTTACAATGCCGCCACCGCCGCTGGTTCTCAATCCCTTGACACTGCCGGACGACATGCTTACATACACGTAGCCCGACCTGTCGGAATGTGTTGCCTTGATAAAGTGGTTAGAAGGAAAAGCAAAAACTGGAGAGCTGCCGTTTGCAGGGATCATGGAGTTTATGCCAAAATAGCCTACAGTCGATGCAACAACAGCAAGTACCCCGATCGCAATGATCTTGCTCTTTGTCATCCTTCGCCGGGCTTGAACCCTCTGCCTTCTTGCCATGCTAAAGTTGCACATGTGAAGTATTTAGGTCATAATTAACATGGTTAAGTCACTCTTTTCTCACGCCTTGCCGAACGGATGCTGAAGCTTGCCAAGGGTCTTTGTCGTAGCTAGGAATAACCAGCAGTACCGGGCCGTCTACATGCGCATGCAAGTAAAGCAGGACGGTCGCTGCAGCTATTGCAATAGCACAATAAATGAAAATGATACAATAGTGAGCAAGGCGTACGTGCGTAAATCCAAGTATTTTCACAAGGTTTGCGCAGAAAAAGTACACATACTTTAGTCTGCGGCAGCAAAATCCAACATAACGCCGCTTTTTGCGCTGTAATCAAACTTGCATGACTCACCTATGGCAATCGGGATATACTCTAGCATGCTACTCTTGCAGCATGGGCAGCTACTGACCTGCAAGCCACCCTCGAGAATAGACGCGCACCAAAAGCATGAGTCGCATATTAAAAATTGCGTCCTGTGGCTGGGCACGTTCATTGAAAAGGCTGAGCCTTTAATTAAGTTGGATTAACCATGTTATCCCAAGAATTGTCAATGCTGTCTCATTGGATAAGGTCCAAAGCCATTTTCAATTCCGAAATTTCCTTTTCAACTAACGCTCTGTCATGTTCTGAGACATGGGACAAAAGCTTCTCGCACGCATACAATTGGCTCAGGACTATCTCCTTTCTATCTACGCAAAGGATATGGTTCCAGCCGATGGGCAGGTAAACGATCTTTCTATTGCCGCAATCCGGCCCGCAGGTTTTTGCAGTTAAAACAAGGACTCTGTCAGAATCAAAAATGTTCATACCATGATTTGACAAGTTAGTGTTGTCTAATAAAAATCGATTAACCATGTTAATTCACTATGTTAAGCGACTGATAATAACAGCCAAGTGGAAAATGTCATCAGGTGAAAACAATGCGAGAACCCGCAGTATTGAGATGGGACAAAGTGATACACAAAAGTGCAAGAACTGAGGATGGAGAGCCGGTCGGCTACATAGCAGCAGAGGACAGCAGCTCAATCATAGTGCTGTCGAGCCGGTTCAGAGAATACACCATACCAAAATCACACGTCAAAGCATTCGATGGATCTCAAGTCCACTTGGACTTTCCGTACAGCGAACTGGATAGATATAGGGTGCAGTGAGCACCCCTACTATTTCTTTAAATTTTTCAGCGTCTTCTTGATTTCATTGTAGCTGAGCTCACCCGGCGAGTTGTGCAAGAAACACCGCATATCACCTTACTGCTTCAAGATCAAACACGTGTTTTAGCAGATGGATTAAAACCAAATAGTTTCTGATGACTATGGTTTTGGATATGTTGAATATATTATTACCCCCGGTCTGACTGCATCTTGTTATGCAACAAAATCGAAAACTAATTATGACAGACTAAAGCCAAGAGCTTTAGTCTGTCATTTTCATGTACACTCTATAATCTACTGTAAGAATTGTCATCGGCAAGTTCAAAAAACCACTGATGCGATTCGTCAGCGATCATAAAATCTACGTGGTACTCGCCAAACTAAACCTTGGCTTATCAGACAGGTGCACCTTGATATGGTTTAGGAGGGCTCTGTTCAATCTGCGGGTCACGGTAGATAGCGAGAGGAGTACACGGGACCTGATAACTTAACAGTGCCTGTTAAGACAGTTTATTGCCTCTAAGGACTTAATGAAGCACAACAAAGGAAGAGAAAGGTTCGGCAGCTTTTTCAGAAGGTTTGGCGGCGGCAAGCTCGGCTAAGCCATCAGGGTTGACATGAGTTTGCTGTGGAACATTCTTGTCCCAGCCAGCTTCTCTTGCTAATACGATGGAATTACCTGCTAGATCTGTATTTTCTCACATTTTGCCATGCTTCTTCAAGGATCATGTCAGCCCCAGGTCCCATAAGCTCCTTCAGATTATCATAAAATAGGTTGACGTCAAGTTTGTCCGGGTCAGAGAACACACCTCTGTTGTTCATGTGCCACGTTATGGTCTTGTGAATTGGACCTCCCAGTGAACTAATAGCGTCATCTATTGCCTTCCGAACGATATCCCTTGGAACATTGTTGTCAGCCATAAATCCTGATGTGCCAAGTGGTCTCTTTGGTGGATCGTCATTGTTCGGAAACTCCGCTGCATCACTTTTGCGATTATGGTTCATGTATCGTATACCTTGAGCGACGCTGTTAGTTACTCACCATGACTATTAAGGAACTTGGTCATCATAATCTGACGTAAGGTGATAGACTGTTTTCAAGGGATGCCGAGCTATCGGGCTTATGCTCTAAAGCCTGTTGGTCACACATGCTAGAGATCGAATCAATCACAATTCCTGGATTTATCCGTGCATGTGATGGGGTCCTTCTACCGAAACATGCATGCTATTGGTTGAGAGCTTGAATTATCTTTCGCGTAAGTGATAGCTCGTAAAACATATCTTCTCTTGCTTATTGTATAGCCGAAGAAAGATTTTGGAAAACGAGATCTGCCTTTTTTCCTATTGACTGAACGTTAACCGTAGACCCTCCAGATTCCTTGGATGCAATTGTCACAGATATTGTGTTTTTCTTTGCTACAAAGTAATAGATTATTGCAGCGGGCCACACAAAGATAATGAAGACGATCATCCAAACCCAGCTGAAGTCTCTACCTCCCTCTGCGATTATGGTCTGGTTAACTACTGTATTCTTGATGGCCAAGTCGCTCGTGCCAATGATCTTGTGAGCAGCATTGTACACCTCGCCGGCGTTCATACTCGAATCCCGATTAAATGATCCCACTTTGGTTCGCGTATTGAGAGGTACCCCACCGTAAAGAACTTTTCTACAGAACTCTTCCAAGACATGGAACCATCACGACCCCATTGAAGATGCCGAGCGCAGTTCAGGCGTGGCATAAAGTTAGCCGCAAAGACAATCTTTTATAATAGATCCTTCAAAGAAAAGTAATGAGAGATTTTGCTTGCATGACGCTAGTAGTGGTGGCAGCCATATCTCTGGCTCTCTTCGCCATAGCAGTTCCAGTGACCGCAGCGAGCCCTCTTTAGGAACTTTCAGCCACATGCACGGGCTTGGTCAAGTGCAGCAATGGGTTCTCTTTCGAAGGCAGCATTGAAATAAATGCAATTGAAAACCCTGATGGAACTGTATCTGGCACGATAGTAGTAACTGATCCTGTAGAGGGTACGATAACCAATGCCAATATTGATGTAGGGAAGATTAACAATAATCACTTCAAACTCGTTTCGAACGACGTATCAAGTGTGGAGATTGTTCCATTTTGCCATGCCGGTGACGACCCTGACATGATTGTTGTCAAGGGACACGGTGGAGATGATATAGAATGCGTAAATGGCAAGGGCCTCTTTGAGGGAGACGTAGAGATATCTCCGGTGCCGTAGAATGGGGAAAGGGACATACCAATAAACTTTGGCGTGAAAAATAGGTCTGTCCGTACATTGCACCAACAGCTAGTGGAACCCACCTATTCTACCACAACTCCTCCACTCATGAATGGATGTATCGCACAAAAGTATTGATAGCTTCCGGCATCTGCAAATGTATGTTCAAAAACGCTCCCTGGCTCCAGAAGACCCGACTTGAAATTAAGGTCTGGTTCTGCTATTCTTGGGTCACCTGACGTAACAATATGCGGAACCGTATCATTGTTCGTCCAAGAGACTGTATCTCCAATCCCGACAATAATGAGTTGAGGAACGAATGATGGATTTCCCGGGATTGAAGCGTTCGGAGCGATGGATACGTTCGTATTCAAAATATTGCTAACAAAAGCTTTGGACCAGTTCATGTTCCTCTCGTTGTCAAACGCCCTAGCGACAATCAAATAATCGCCCTCATCTTCGATGGTTAGTTCGTACGACCAGGCAGACCAGTCATCTTGGGTTGTTGGCGTCGCGAGTTGATATTCTCTGATCTTCTGAAGGGTGTATGGATCCTTCAAAGCTAGCTCAACTCTGTTAATGCCGGACATAGAGTCAAACGCAATTCCAGTTACCAGAAATGTTATTTCAGGCACGGATTGCCTTATGAATTGGGTACCGTTCGCGGGTTGAGTGACTGTAATCTCGGGTCGTGTGCGGTCAACTGTCACAATTTCAACACTTGGTGCAACATAGAACACAGCAGTTTCTGGCGACTCTGTATAGAATAGCACTAGCTTGGTGATCTTCCCGTCTACTTGTGGGGCATTTGGAATCTGCGCACTTACTGTGTATTCAAAGTCGCCACTGGGCTCTATTTTTATCACCTCTAGGGGGATTCTCTTGTCGTGAGGAATGCCGGCAACTATGTCACAATCCGAGATCGATTCATCGACTAGGTATGCAACGACGACATCAGGAGAAGTGCTGCCTATCACAAATGTGACAACTTCGTTTTCTTGGAATTTGACCTCACCCTCCGGATTTTGCGCTTTAGAATCTTTGAGATAGGCAACGATCTCACCATCTTCGACTTTATAGTAGTCCAGTCCGAATTCGTAAGTTCCAAGCGTAGAATTCAAGGTAAGCGTATCTATTGCTACAAATGGGGGAATCTCGTTGATGTCTCTGAAATCAATAGGTTGCAGTGTGCAGTCGTCTCTGTTAACCAAGATTACCTCTTCACAGTTCAATGGGAGAGTTGCACCTAGATTCATCCCATCGTCATAGCACAAGTCCCTGTCCCGCCCCCCGTCAAGCGAATCAGTCCCCTCTCCACCATTGAGTCTATCTTCGCCCCGCTGACCTTTGATTATGTCATCGCCTTCTTGACCATTCAGTCTGTCGTTGCCCGTATTTCCATCTAATCTGTCATTTCCGTCGCCCCCGAACATGATATCGTCCCCATCTCCACCCTTGAGATAATCATCTCCGTCGTTTCCAAACATCTTGTCATTTCCATCGTTGCCAAACAGATCATCATCCCCTGATTTGCCAGCGATGTAGTCGTCTCCGTCGCCTCCTGATATCAGATCGTTTCCGGCATTGCCGTACAATACGTCATTTCCGTTATTACCATAGATCTTGTCATCTCCTTCGCCTCCGTAAATTGAATCATCACCTGGACCTCCATATAGAATGTCATTGCCGCCGTTGCCGATAAGGCAGTCATTGCCTCCTTTTCCGTCAATGATGTCATCACCGCCAAAGCCTCTAATCAAGTCGTCAGTTCCAGTACCATTGATCAAATCGCTTTTGGCAGTCCCATGGATCACGTTATCAAAAAATTGAATGTTTCTGTCGCAAAATACATTAGAGTTGTCAGGCGCTTCGACTATTGCGACGTTACGAATGTTGTATGAAACTGATGCTTCCGGATTAGTAACATATGCGATCACTAGTTTTGTAAAATCTTTGGCAGATTCCGCATCAGGAATTGCTGCCTTTACAAGAAATTTAGATGGCTCCATATCGGTGATACTCACCATCGAAAGAATGATTCTCTTAGAGTCTGGGATGCTTGAAGAATTAAACGATATCTCGCAATCTGAAATATCCTGATGGTAGAGCTTCATGACGCCATCAAGGATAGTTTCGCCGCTGGTGAGAATCGTTGAGATAGTTTCACCTTCTACAAAAGTCATAATGGATGGCTCTAAGGCAAAAGGCTTTAGAAAGGAGATTGTACCCTCTTCGCCAACAGCAAAAGCGTAATCGAATTCTACATTGTAGTCACCTGTGACTGAATTGATTGTAATAATGGGGTCTGCATTAAAAGGCTCAGATATCGCGCCGGAAAATGAATCCGAACACTCGCTTATATCTGAACTATCCGCGACAACGTGGACGGATGGAGGGATCTGAATCATTGCGCTTACTAGGATAGTCACTATCAAAAAAGCACTAACCCATCTAAATGAAATCAAGTATGTCTGTAGCTAAAGACTGTAGTATTTAATGATAGTCTTCACGTAGAATGATATATTAGAAGATCATTATTTTTCGTAAAATTGACTAACATGGATTTAAAGAATCAACCAGCCCTGACCATGAAGATGCACTAACCTCAATAGCAGAATGTAATTCATTGTCACGATTAATGTTACCATAATCGCTTATCATGACAGCCGCATACAACGCGTCCAACTCTTTGAGCCAGACAGTCTCATCTTGGATAGTTGATGCTTGACGAATCTCAGCTCTTTCATGCTCCAATCTCGTTTTCTTCCCCTTCAACACTTCCAACAACTTTGAATGTGTATTGCCGGTAGTACATCTGTCGATGAGGTTGGGCATAGCGTTCTGCGGCATCATGGTTTGTAGCAAATTATGTCAGTGGGTAGGTATTGAAGGTCGCCAAGAGTCATGAATATTCGTTCACACATCTACATCTGTAATAGGAGGAAACCTAGTTCGGTATAGGCCATGTCGCCTCCATCTAAATATGCTATTTCGAGTATTTACGGTTGTCATATTGCTCAACGAGCTGCAAGAGTTGCAATGAACCCCCTAGTTTTAATATCTGCTGACGTATTGATGTCTAGGTCATGTTGCGACGGATAAAGTCGTTTAGAATAGACGCAGAATTCGCTGACTCGTTGCTCCTATTGATTCCAATAGCCACTTTTGCAGTGGTGTTATTGCTAGGGATGATGGGCCTTGTCAGAAATTAGAACGCGGATTTGTTATAATCAACAGTTACAGAAGAAAGGTTACGGGACCCTTTCATCGGCCAGGAGTAATGCAAGAACATTTCTGATGATGAACTACTATTAGATTCTTATAGAAATATCAGCAGCGAAGTTTACATACATAACTACAGTAGACGGTTGTAATGTCTTCGCAAAACAGTATGAAAATGGTCAAAAAGAGCACCAATCAACCAGACGAGACAAGAAAATTTGACAAGGGGAGGATAGATGTCACAAATGTTGGGGACACTCCGATTGGTAAAGGAACCTTTGAACCCGGTTGGAAATGGTCCACGCATGTAAAGCCCATAGTGGGAGGTAACAGCTGCCAAGTGAACCACACAATGTATGTAATTTCTGGAAAGATGCATGTCCGAATGGATGACGGAAGCGA
>Ga0187893_10014377_pt1 | contig 10809 bp, 9 predicted proteins | sample MA1701074metaG_FD_139574 | JGI IMG/M metagenome (GOLD analysis project Ga0187893, IMG submission 139574) | White microbial mat communities from a basaltic lava cave in the Kipuka Kanohina Cave System on the Island of Hawaii, USA - MA170107-4 metaG ...
AGATCAAGCGCAAGCGCGGCGTTCTGCTCGACCAGCAGGATCCCGACGCCGGTTTCGGCATTGATCGCGCGCAGGATACGGAAGATCTCGCGCACAACCAGTGGAGCAAGTCCGAGCGAAGGCTCATCGAGCAACAACAGCCGCGGCGACAACATCAGCGCTCGCGCCACGGCAAGCATCTGCTGTTCGCCGCCGGACAAGGTGCCGGCGGCTTGATTGCGCCGCTCGCGCAGCCTTGGGAAATACGCGTACGCGCGGTCGATGTCCTTCGCCAGCGATGACTTGTCACGCCGCGCCCACGCGCCCACCCGCAGGTTCTCTTCGACCGTGAGTTCCGTGAACGTGCCGCGCCCCTCGGGCGCGTGCGCGATGCCGAGCCCGACCACGTCTTCGGTGCTGCGCGCCTCGATCGACTGGCCGTCAAAGCGGATGCTGCCTTCGGTGCGCACCAGCCGCGAAATCGCGCGCAAGGTTGTGGTCTTGCCGGCGCCATTCGCGCCGAGCATCGTGGTGATACCGCCGGCCGCGATCGAAAAGCTCACGCCATGCAGCGCCTGCGTTCGCCCGTACCACGCGCGCAGATTCTCGACCTCGAGCTTCGCGCTCATTGGGGCACCCTGGCGCTGCGCGCGGTCCCTCCGAGAGGGACGTCGCCTTCCTTGGGGCGGCCCGGCGGAAGGCTGGTCTCCGCTGCTTCCGGCGTGCCGAGATACGCCCGGATCACTTCCGGGTCGCGCTGCACGTCGGCCGGCGCGCCATCGGCAATGCGACGGCCGAAATCGAGCACGACCACTTTATCGGACACCTGCATCACAAGCCCCATGTGATGCTCGACCAGCAACACGGTAAGTTGGCGCTCGTCGCGCAGCCGCCGGATCAGCGTTGTCAGTTCGTGCACATCCTCGTGATTGAGTCCGCCGGCCGGCTCATCGAGCAATAGCAACTGAGGCTCGCTCGCAAGCGCGCGCGCAAGTTCAACGCGCTTGAGTGTCGCAAAGGGCAGGTCCGCCGCCGGGCGATCGGCGGCGGCCGCAAGCCTCAGGAAGTCGAGCAGCTCCATCGCCGCTCGACGGCTGGCAGCATCCTCGCGTTCAACCCAGCCGAGTCGCAGCGCGCTGCTGACAAAACCGGCGCGCGTACGCGGATGCATTCCCACCATCACGTTTTGCGCAACGCTCATGCGCGGGAACAGCGCAAGGTTTTGAAATGTACGGCCGATGCCAAGACCGGCAATCCGGTGAGGGGCCAACGACAGCAGCGGGGTGCCGTTGAACGTAATGTCGCCCGTGTTCGGTGTGTAGATCCGGCTCAGGCAATTGAAAAGGGTGGTTTTGCCGGCGCCGTTCGGCCCGATCAAGCCGACGATTTGTCGCGGCTCGACATCGAACGACACGCCATCGAGTGCGACGACGCCGCCGAAACGTACGCTGATGTTTTTGACGCTTAGGATTGGCACGGGGCGGTTGCGGCACGCAGAAGCGCCGGTCGGGCACTGTACTCAAACAAACCCCAGCAAACAACGAAAACCCGCAGCGCGCCGCAGCACGACGGCGGGACAGGTCGATGCCATCATCGCGGCGGTGCCACGGAGGTGCGCATGATCCGCTCGACAATGCAGCAGGTTCCGCTGTCCCTAAACCACCTTCTTGATCGCGCCGGGCGCCTGTTTCCAGAGGTGGAGGTCGTCAGTCGCTTGCCGGACAAATCGCTGGTGCGGCATACCTTTGCCGACTTCGCCGTTCGGGCGCGGCGACTGGCTTCTGCGCTCGTCGCCGCGGGGATAAGAAGGGGCGATCGCGTCGCGACTCTGTGCTGGAACCACTACGCGCATCTGGAGTGCTACTTCGGCATTCCGGCCGCGGGCGCCGTCATGCACACGTTGAATCTGCGCCTGACACCGGACGAGATCACGTGGATCGCCGTGCACGCGGAGGATCGCGTATTGATCGTCGACGATGTGCTGCTGCCGCTCGCCGAGCAACTGAAATATCGCTTCGAGCGCACGATCGTCGTTCCGACGACCCGCGCAAAGGTGGCGGCGCACTACGTTGACTACGAGGCTTTTCTCGCAAACGCGCCGCGGGATTTCAGCGCCGTGCCGCACGACGAAAACGATCCCGTATCGATGTGCTACACGTCCGGAACGACGGGGCGCCCGAAGGGCGTGGTGTACTCGCACCGCTCGACCGTTCTGCACACGCTGATCGCAAACCAGCCCGATAACTGGGGCCTCGCCGCGGGCGATAGCGTTCTCGCCGCGACACCGATGTTTCACGCCAACTGCTGGGGCGTGCCGTACGGCTGCGTGATGATGGGCATCAAGATGATTTTTCCCGGTCCGCATCTGCATCCGGGCGATCTTCTCGATCTGTTTGCCGCGGAGCAGCCGACCTACGCCCTCGGCGTACCGACCATCTGGCTGTCGATGATCCAGTTGCTCGACAGCGAACCGGAGCGTTACCGGCTGCCGCCCGGTATGCGGATGCTGGTCGGCGGCGCGGCGGTGCCCGAGTCCTTGATTCGTGCATATCGCCGGCACGGCGCCGTCATCAAGCAAGGCTGGGGAATGACCGAGATGAGTCCGCTCGGCACCGTTGCTTACATCAAGCCGGAGTTGCAGTTCTTGTCCGACGAGCAGCGAATCGAGTGGCATGCAAAGGCGGGCGTGCCGGCGCCGCTCGTCGACCTGCGGCTGATCGGCGATGACGGAGCCGAGCGCGCGTGGGACGGCAATAGCATCGGCGAGATTCAGGCGCGCGGACCATTTATCACCGGCAGCTATCACAACGCCGATCTTGATCCGGAGAAGTTCACGCCGGATGGTTGGCTGCGTACTGGCGATGTGGCGGCCATCGACCCGCACGGCTACGTGTGCATCACCGACCGCGCAAAGGATCTGGTGAAGTCGGGCGGCGAGTGGATCAGCTCGGTCGATATGGAAAACCTGCTGATGGCGCATCCCGCCGTGCACGAAGCAGCGGTCATCGCCGTGCCGGATGAAAAGTGGAGCGAGCGACCCCTGGCGTGCGTGGTGTTCAAACCCGGAAAGTCCGCGAGCGCCGATGAGTTGCGAGCGCACCTCGACGCAAAGTTTGCGCGCTGGCAACTACCCGAACGCTTCGAATTCCTCGACGCGATTCCGCGTACGTCGACGGGCAAGTTCTGGAAGCTGCGATTGCGCGAGATGTTCCGCTGAAGGAGACGAAGTGATCCGTTGTCCCGGCGCAGGCCGGGACCCAGTATCGTTAGAAATGGTTAGATATGGAGGGGTCAGAGCCCATTTTCGCAAGCGAGGTCTTTACTTCGGAAGGAGAATCGGCCGCCGAAAATGGGGTCTGACCCCATATGTCGAATTTATCTTGTTGCGTACTGCGTCGCGCCGAACAAAATGTCGCGCTGCTTTTCGTCGATCGCCGGCCGGCGCCGGTCCGCCAACACCTCTACGCCTCGTTGCACCGCCGGCCGCGCGGCAATCGCATCGAACCAGCGCTTTACGTGCGGAAACTCCTCAAGCTCAACGCCCTGGTTCTTGTACGAACGCGTCCACGGAAAGATCGCGATATCGGCGATCGAATAGTCGCCGGCGATATATCGGCTCTGCCCAAGCTGCCGGTTCATCACGCCATAGAGCCGCTTCGTTTCATTGGTGTAGCGGTTCACCGCGTATTCAATCTGCTCGGGTGCGTACTGCCGAAAATGATGCGCCTGCCCGAGCATCGGGCCGACGCTTCCCATCTGGAACATCAACCACTGCAAAACGTTGTACTTGCCGCGCACATCGGCCGGCATGAAGCGGCCGGTCTTGCCGGATAGATAGATCAATATCGCGCCCGACTCGAACATCGAGATCGGTTTGCCGTCGGGCCCGTTGCTGTCGATGATCGCGGGCATCTTGTTGTTGGGGCTGATCTTCAGAAACTCGGGCCTGAACTGGTCGCCGGCGCCGATGTCGATCGGGTGCACGTTGTACGGCAACGCGCATTCCTCGAGCATGATGTGGATCTTGTGGCCGTTCGGCGTGGGCCAGGTGTAAAGGTCGATCACGAAGAAGCTCCTTTTGGTAGTGCGCTGTGGCGCGCGATTTCTAGCTTGGCGATCGCGTTGCGATGAACCTCGTCGGGGCCGTCGGCCAGCCGCAGCGTGCGCGCCGCGGTGTAGCTGTAAGCGAGCGGAAAATCGTCGCACATGCCGCCGCCGCCATGCGCCTGGATCGCCCAGTCAAGAACGTCGCACGCGAGGTTCGGCGCCACGACTTTGATCATCGCAATCTCGGCTTTGGCGCCCTTGTTGCCGACCGTGTCCATCATGTACGCGGCTTTCAGCGTCAGCAGTCGCGCAGCGTCGATCCGGCAGCGTGCATCGGCAATGCGTTCGTGCCATACGCTCTGCGTCGATATCGCCGCGCCAAACGCAACCCGGCTCGTCAGCCGCTGGCACATCAACTCCAATGCGCGCTCGGCGAGTCCAATGCAGCGCATGCAATGGTGAATTCGGCCGGGTCCAAGCCGGCCCTGCGCGATCTCGAATCCCCGTCCTTCGCCTAGAAGGACGTTCGACGCGGGCACACGGACGTTTTCGAACCGCATCTCGCAATGGCCGTGCGGCGCGTCGTCGTAACCAAAGACGTTGAGCGGGCGAATGACCTTGACCCCCGGCGTATCCGAAGGCACCAGGATCATCGACTGCTGCGAGTGGCGCGGCGCGTCCGGATCGGTCTTGCCCATCACGATGTAGATGCGGCAACGCGGATCACCGGCGCCTGAGATCCACCACTTGTGTCCATTGACGATGTAGGAATCCCCGTCGCGCTTCATGCGGGTCTGAATATTGGTCGCGTCACTCGAGGCGACCCCCGGCTCGGTCATCGCGAACGCGGAGCGGATTTCTCCCGCGAGCAACGGCTTGAGCCAGCGCTCTTTCTGCTGCGGCGAACCGTAGCGCTCGATCGTTTCCATGTTGCCGGTATCGGGCGCGCTGCAATTGAAGACCTCCGAAGCCCACGGCACACGCCCCATCAATTCGGCAAGCGGCGCGTATTCGATGTTCTTGAGGCCAGCGCCGTGCGCCGAGTCGGGCAGAAAGAGATTCCACAGTCCGTCCGCGCGCGCCTTTACCTTCATCTCCTCGATCACGCGCGTCGGTGTCCAGCGCTTGCCGTGTTTTGTGTTTTCCTCCACCTCGTCGGAATAACGCCGCTCGTTGGGAAAGATGTGCGCGCGCATGAATCCATCGACGCGCGCCCGTAGTTCCTGCACCTTGCTTGAATAGTCGAAGTCCATGGGGTCGCCTCCTGCTCCATGCACAATAGCGCGAGAGGGCGTAAATTCGCGCGCCGGTACGTCACAAAACCAATACCGAATGAAGGCCATTGTCTGCGCCGAGTGGGGTGGCCCCGACAAGCTGCACCTGGGCGAGCTGTCGTTGCCGATGCCTGCGCGCGGCGAAGTGCGCCTGCGCGTGCTGGCAGCCGGCGTCAACTTTCCGGACGCGCTGATCATCCAGAAAAAGTATCAGCTGCAACCGGCGCTGCCCTTTGTTCCCGGCACTGAAGTCGCCGGCGTGGTCGACGCGCTCGGCGAGGGCGTTACCCAGCCCGCCATGGGGGCGCGAGTCGTCGCGTTTGTCGGCACCGGCGGTTTTGCCGAGTACGTTTGCACACCCGCCATCACAACCGTGCCGGTTCTGGCGGAAGTTCCCAACGACGTCGCAGCGGGCTTCACCCTCACCTACGCGACCTCCCATCATGCGTTGTTCGATCGCGGCGCCATCAAGCGCGGTGAAACGCTGCTCGTGCTGGGCGCTGGCGGGGGTGTGGGCCTGGCCGCGGTGGAACTCGGCAAGCTGGCGGGCGCGCGTGTGATCGCGGCCGCATCGACGGACGAAAAACTTGCGGCCTGTCATGCCGCCGGCGCGGACGCCCTCGTCAACTACTCCACCCTGGACCTGCGGGAAGCTTTGAAGACCCTGACCGGCGGCAAGGGCTGCGATGTAATTTATGACCCGGTCGGTGGCGGTTACACCGAGCCGGCGTTGCGGTCGATTGCGTGGCGCGGCCGCTTTCTTGTGGTTGGCTTCGCCAACGGCGGCATTCCGTCGATCGCGCTCAACCTGCTGCTGTTGAAAGGCGCTTCGATGATCGGCGTTTTCTGGGGCGACTTCGCCAAACGCGAACCGGCCGCCAACGCGAAAATGATCGCTGAACTTTTTGGCTGGCTCGCCGCCGGCAAATTGAAACCGCTGATCTCGAAAGCCTATGCGCTGGCCGACGCACCGCGCGCGATCGACGACCTGTTGCACCGGCGTGCAATCGGCAAATTGATCGTTCGCCCATGAATCGGAGCCTGCTCGCTGCGATCAGCTGCATAGCGTTTTGCCTTGGCGCTTCCGCCGCCGAACGCAGCATCGACAAGCAGATCGTCGTGGAAGCGACGCTCGACCAGGCGTGGGATGCGTGGACGACGCGCGAAGGCATTACTTCGTTCTTCGCGCCGGAGGCAAAGATCGAGCCGCGCGTTGGCGGCGCGTTTCAGATCTACTTCAATCCGCTGGCTGCACCAGGAGAAAAGGGCGCCGACGACATGCGCTTTCTCGCGTTGCAGCCGAAAAAGATGGTGCCGTTCGACTGGAATGCGCCGCCCCATCTGCTGGAAGCGCGCGCGCAGCGCACGTTTGTCGTCGTGCGCTTTGAACCGCTGGCCGACAAGCAGACGCGCGTAAGCCTGCATCACACCGGCTGGGGCGACGGCGGCGAATGGGACAAGGCGTATGCGTACTTCGACCGAGCCTGGGGTAGCGTTCTCGCCAACATGAAAAAGCGCTTCGACGCAGGCGCGCAGGATTGGACGGAATGGATGAATACGCTGCGCAAAATGATGGAGCAGAAGAAATAACGAGGTGTTTGACGCGCGACGTGGTGCGTCGTCCCGGCGCAGGCCGGGACCCAGTGTCGTTCTGAAAGAATTGGACCCCGGCCTGCGCCGGGGCGACGGAAGCGCCGAGACCACGAACCTCGAACCTGCATTTATGGCTCACATCGAATTCGCCCCCGCCCTGCAACGCCGCATACCCTGCCCATCGCTGGGGCGGCCGCGCCATGACGCGTACTACCTGATTTATCGTCACGGTCTTCCAATCAGCGGCGACGGCGAAGCGCTTGCATGGGGCAGCGCGACCGGCGCGCCATGGTCTTCAACCAACGGCGGCGAGTCGTGGCAGCACGTCTCGCTCGATTTGCCACCCATCTGCGCGGTGCGCTTCGGATGAACGACTCCTCCTTCCGCCTTACCTACTCGACGATGTTCGAGCCGCCGCCGGCGTTGCACGCGAATTTCGACGCGGCCCTGGCGCGTGTCAAAGCCCGGTTGGGTCGCGAGCTGCCGATGTGGATCGAGGATGAGGCAGTCGGTTCAACGAGCCGCTTTGATGTGCGGTCACCGATCGATCGCGATCTGGTGCTCGCTAGCTTCCCGACCGGAACCGGGACCAACGTGCGTTTTGCCGTCGGTGCCGCGCGGGCGGCCGCGCACCGCTGGACGCGGCTGCACTGGCAAGACCGGGTGATGCTGCTGCGGCGGGCTGCGATCCTGATCCAGGAACGCGTGTATGACATCGCCGCGGCCGTTGCGCTTGAGGTTGGCAAGAATCGGTTGGAGGCGCTGGGCGAAGTGCAGGAAACCGCGGACCTGATCATGTGGTACTGCGGCCAGATGGAAAGGTACCGGGGCTACGAGCGCGATCTGCCGAACGATCCGCTGCGTGGTTGGGTCAGTCGCAACCGCTCCGAGCTGAAGCCCTACGGCGTGTGGGGCGTGATTGCGCCGTTCAACTTTCCGTTCGCGCTCGCCGGCGGACCGATCGGCGCCGCGCTGATCGCAGGCAACACGGTGGTGTTCAAGGTTGCGAGCGATACGGCGTGGAGCGGCTGGCTGCTGATGGAGGTGTTGCGCGACGCCGAACTGCCCGCCGGCGTCGTCAACTACGTGACCGGTGCGGGTTCCGAGGTGGGCGCAGCACTCGTAAATCACCCCGGCATCGATGGCGTCACGTTCACCGGTTCCTATGACGTCGGCATGGACATCGTGCGCCGCTTCGCGCAGGGACGATATCCGCGGCCATGCATTGCGGAAATGGGCGGCAAGAATGCGGTGATCGTCAGCCACAACGCCGATCTCGATCACGCGGCACTTGGCATCATGCGATCGGCGTTCGGATTGCAGGGACAAAAGTGTTCGGCGTGTTCGCGCGTCTATGTCGAGCGACCGGTGGCGGAAAAACTGCGCGAACGGCTGGTTGCGCTGACGGAGAAAATCACCGTCGGTGATCCGACGCAACAACAAAACTGGATGGGGCCGGTGATCAACGCAGCCGCGTATGCGCGCTACGACAAGTGCGTGGCGATGCTGCGGCAACACGGCGAAATCCTGACGGGTGGCAAAGCACTGACGGATGACGCACTGGCGCGCGGCTGGTTTGTCGCGCCGACGGTGGCCACGGCGCCGCTCGATTACCGGTTATGGCGGGAAGAGAAATTCATCCCGCTGGTGCTGGTGGGCGAAGTCGATTCCATCGAACAGGCGATTGCGCTGGCGAATTCATCCGACTACGGGCTGACTGCCGGTTTTTACGGCGCGGAGGATGAGGTGCCGCAGTTCCTCGAGCACATCGAGGCAGGCGTTACCTACGTCAACCGGCCGCAGGGCGCGACGACCGGCGCGTGGCCAGGCTATCAACCGTTTGGCGGCTGGAAGGCGAGCGGCAGTACAGGAAAAGCGATCGGGTCCTTTTACTACCTGCCGCAGTACATGCGCGAGCAGTCGCAGACGGTGGTTGAGCCGGAGCCCAGGGACGAGCCGGAAGAAGACCCATCCCCACCCCAACCCTCCCCTTGAAGGGGAGGGCGAGGTCGGCGCTGCGGGGGCTTAAAGAGGCTTCTTGATCAGATTCGCGATCTCGCCCACCACGCCGCGCCGGAATGCAAGTACGCAGACCACGAAGATCACGCCCTGCACGACCGTGACCCACGCGCCCAGCTGCGCCAGATAGTTCTGCATCGTGATGATGATTGCGGCACCAACCACCGGGCCGAAGATCGTCCCGAGTCCTCCCAGCAGGGTCATCAGCACCACTTCGCCCGACATGCTCCAGTGCGCGTCAGTCAGCGACGCCAATTGAACGACCAGCGCCTTGGTTCCGCCCGCCAATCCCGCGAGCGTGCCCGACAGGATGAACGCGAGCAGCTTGTAGCGGTCGACGTCGTAGCCGAGCGAGATCGCGCGGCTTTCGTTCTCGCGGATTGCTTTTAGCACCTGTCCGAACGGCGAGTGCACGACGCGGTAGATCAGCAGAAACCCGCCGAGAAAGATCGCCAGCACGAACACGTACATCGCCATCGTGTTGTTGAGATCGACAAGCCCGAGCAGCTTTCCGCGCGGCACCGCCTGGATGCCGTCTTCGCCGTGCGTAAACGGCGCTTGCAGATAGAAGAAGTAGATCATCTGCGCCAGCGCGAGCGTGATCATCGCGAAGTAGATGCCGAGCCGGCGGATCGCGAGCGAGCCCGCAACGAACGCGAGCAGCGCTGCGCACGCGGTGGCGAAAAGAATCGCAAGTTCGGGCGTAAATCCCCAGACCTTGGCCGCGTGTGCCGCCGCGTAACCGGCGGTGCCGAGAAACATCGCGTGGCCGAAAGACAGCAGGCCGCCAAAACCGATCAGCAGGTTGAAGGCGCACGCAAACAACGCGAAACACATCACCTTCATCATGAAGACCGGGTAGATCACGAGCGGCGCGCAAGCAAACAGCACGGCCATCACCAGAAACACGATCTTCTGATGGCCGAGCGCATCGCTGTTGGCAGAGGTCAAGCGAGCTTGCGCGGCGGCGGTCATCGGAACCTACTTCTGTGTGCCGAAGAGGCCCGCCGGCCGGATCAGCAGGACGATCGCCATGATGATGAAAATGACCGTATTTGACGCCTCCGGATAGAACACCTTGGTCAAGCCTTCGATGACGCCGACGCCGAAGCCGGTGACGATCGACCCCATGATCGATCCCATGCCGCCGATCACGACCACCGCGAACACGACGATGATCAGATCGGCGCCCATCTGCGGCGCCACCTGATAAATCGGCGCGGCCATCACGCCGGCCAGCGCGGCGAGCGCGACGCCGAAGCCGTAGGTTAAGGTGACCATGCGCGGCACGTTGATGCCGAACGCCTGCACCAGCGGCGGATTCTCGGTCGCCGCGCGCAGATAGGAGCCGAGCTTTGTCTTTTCGATAATGAACCAGGTCGATAGACAAATAACCAGCGAAGCCGCAATCACCCAGGCCCGATAGTTGGGCAGGAACATGAAGCCCAGATTGGTGCCGCCGGTCAGTTGCTGTGGCATCGAATAGGGCAATCCGGCCGAGCCGAATTCGTGCGCGAACAAGCCCTGGATGATCAGCGCAAGCCCGAAGGTCAGCAGCAAGCCGTACAGATGGTCGAGCTTGTACAGGCGCGACAGCATCGTTCGTTCGATTGCGACGCCGACCGCGCCGACCACGATCGGCGCGATGACAAGCGCCCACCAGTAGTTGAGGCCGAACTTCGTAAGAAGAAAGTACGCGCAGAACGCGCCCAGCATGTACAGCGCGCCGTGCGTGAAATTGATGATGTTCAGCAATCCGAAGATCACGGCCAGGCCGAGCGACAGCAGCGCATAGAACGAGCCGTTGATCAGGCCGATCAACAACTGGCCGAACAGCGCCTGGGTGGGGATGCCAAAGATATCCAAGGGCAGGGTTCAGGATTCAGGGCTTGTCGTC
>Ga0187893_10014378_pt1 | contig 10807 bp, 9 predicted proteins | sample MA1701074metaG_FD_139574 | JGI IMG/M metagenome (GOLD analysis project Ga0187893, IMG submission 139574) | White microbial mat communities from a basaltic lava cave in the Kipuka Kanohina Cave System on the Island of Hawaii, USA - MA170107-4 metaG ...
AAGTTCACCCGCGCCGATCTCGCCAAGCTCATGGAACGCATCGCCGACAAGCCCGACTACCAAGCCGCCGCCTGATCTGGACCCGCGGATACGTGATCGAACTTCCGTGCCAGAGCACTTAGGCACCCGGTAAGTCGAGAGCCGCTCGAGCTGCGCCCCGCCATCGGGTGGGCCCGTCGACTCGCGGCCGGCAGCGTCGATCGCGTCCTAGCGGATGCGTTGCTCCGTCTTCGGCTCGCCGGTCTGTCGCCGGTTTACCACCGCTCGTCGGTTCCCGCTCTGGCGGCCGGTGTGGCTCGTGACCCACATCTCCTCGCCGCGGCTCTCATGTGCGGGCTCACCGGCACGGAAGCCCAATTGGCGTTGGACGGAGTCGTCGAGCATTCCCAAGGAAATTCGCGCCCAGGAGACTTCCCTACGGAGGAGATGACGAGTGACCAGTAACCGCCTGCGTTTCACGATCCCGCTCGAGCCGGCGACCGGCTCGATCTTTCAGCCAACCGGCTTCCCGGACATCGGCGCAGCCACCTTCCAACGCCCGAACGGCGACGGGCGCGAACCCACGGAATGCCTCCTCGTCGAGTCGGCACAGTCGATGGCCAATCACCTCGAAAGTGTGGGGTGGGACGACGCGGCGCAGGCCCCGGTGACCGCGCTCGACGGCCTTCCATGGGTGCGCGTCCTTGCCGACGACGACGGACGATTCCTCACCTCCAGCCGCCTCGAGTCGCACCGTCTGGCCTCCGCCTTCGTCAAGGACTCGTCCCTCGACGGTACGCCCATGAAGCAGGTCATCCGAGAACGGCTCAAGCTGAGGGCGGACACCCCCCTCGACCACCGTGCGATCGCCAGCGCCGTGTTCGCGCTCGATCCGTTGTGCCTTGTCCACGGGGTGTTCTTCGCCGAGAAGGCCGACGTCTGGCCCGGTCAGCCCAAGATCGCCCGGGCGATCACCGCGATCGTCGAGGCGGTCGACGTGCGGGCCGTGAACAGCGGTGGCGTCAAGCGCGACATGGTGCTCCACAGCACCGACGAGGGCACAGCCTCGAAGGAAGGCTATGGCTCCATCCCGTTCCACCGCCAGGAGTTCACCGCCCGGGAGATCACTCTTCACGTCTCCGTGGACCGCCTGCAGTTCGCGTCCTACGGCCTCGGACATGAGGCGACAGCGCTGCTCGAGGCGATCGCCCTGTGGGAGGTGCGAACGCTCGTCGACCAGGGCCTCCGGCTCCGCACGGCCTGCGACCTCGATGTGGCCGACGGCGCTGCGCTTGCGGAACTGCCTAAAGGCGACATCCTCGCCGAGCGCGTCCGTTCAGGCGTCTCGGCCTGCTCGGATCTGCTCCATGACGGCGCGCCGATCGACGTTCGGTGGATCCGGCCCAAGAAGGGCGCCGGCGGGAAGGATCGAGAGTGACGATCGTCATCGACGTCACGTACCCGTTCGGCTACGTCCACGCCACACCCTGGGGCACCCACGTCAACGAGGGCGTTGTCGAGTGGCCACCGTCGCCCTGGAGGCTGCTCCGGGGGCTGGCTGCGACGTGGTACGCCCGATGCCATGACCTCGACGGCGAGGTAGTTCGGCGAGTGCTCGCCTCGCTGGCCGGACCACCCGCAGTGCGAGCGGCTCCCCGATGTGAGGCGTCGATCCGCTCCTACCTACCTGACGAAGCCCATCGGAGCGGTGCCGCCTCCCCATCGACCGACCTCGTGGTCGACGCCTTCGCCGCAGTCGCCCCCGGCACAGGGGTCTCCTACCGTTGGGATGTCGAGCTCGACGACGACGCTCGCGCAACCCTCGACCGGCTCGTCGATCGACTGCCGTACCTGGGACGTGCCGAGAGCATCTGCGAGGCAGCGGTGCGCCAGGAAACGGACGACCCGGACGGTTGGGTGCTGCCCAAGCCGGATGGAAGCGGTACTGGCCGGCGCACCATGGTCGCCCGGTTGCCGTTCGACCTCGATGCGCTGTGCGTGTCGATCTCGTCGATGCGAGGGATGGGCCAACTCCGGCCGGCCGGCGCGGAGTGGATCCGCTACGACGTCGCGCCGCCCGTGCCATCCGCGTCGCGGATCGAACGAAGGCCGACCGCAGCCGACGTCCACGTGGCCCGGTTCGCCCTCAGCGGCCGCGCGCCGGTCTCCGTGCGCCGGACGTTGGTCGTGGCCGAGAAGATGCGATCCGCAGCGATGAGCCAGTTCGGACGGATGGGGAACGGTGAGGCGAGCCCTGCCTTCGTCGGCCGGGATCCGAAAGGGCAGATGCTGAAGGGCAACCGCCATGCCCATTGGCTACCGATCGACGCGGACGACGACGGGTTGCTCGAAACCCTCGTGGTGTGGGTGCCAGGTGCGATCGGTGCGAACGAGGTGGCCGCTCTCGACGCGATACGGCACCTCGAGTTCCACGGCGGCGACGGCATGGGATCGGTACGTCGGCTGTCGGTTGCGCTCGAGTGGGTGGGGCAGAACCTCGGTGAGGTCGGGCCCTGCGGGGCCGTCGGACCTTCCCGCTCCTGGCGTTCGGTGACACCCTTCCTGCCCCAGCGCCATCGAAAGCAAGAGACGCTTGAAGCGCACCTTGTCGACTGCATCGGCCGCGAGCTCCGCGCCCGCGGCACGGACGTGCAGTTCGATCTGACCGTGGAGCGGGCGACGAGCTGGGGCTCCTTCCGGCGTCACCGCTCGGGTGAACGCCTGGCCAGCGCCCGTCCGGGCTTCGGTGTCCGCCTCCGTTTCGACGGCGAGGTAGACGGACCGATCTGCATCGGGCAGTTGTCCCATTTCGGCATGGGACGCTCGAGGTCGACGAATAACGTCGCACGCGAGTGAGGCGAGCCCGAAAGCGCAGAACCCGGCCGCTCACCGTCCGGAGAGAGACCGGGCCCACTTCTCGGACCGAGCGGTCCGAGCACCGACAGCCTACGCCCGCCCGGGGGTCCGACCTCGATCGCCCCCCGGCGAAATCGACGGCGTGGTCACCGAACGTTCACCTTGTCCTCGGGGACGCGCCACCGACCGGCAACGTCGCTTCGGCCACGATCCGCCGGGTGAGCGGGAACCGGCACGAGGAGCGTGGGTGCGGATGGGTGACGATGCGACGCCTCCCGCTGGCGCTGGCAGCCATGCTCATCGCGGTCACCGCAGGGACGGTCGCCTCCACGAGCCGCTCCGCGGCGGCGAAGGCTCAAGTCCGGCGCCCCCCGGGGCCCGCTTCGCTCGGAGACCTTCGGGCTCTTACGGCACCACGGCGGCACGACCACGCTCTTGACTCGTTGTCGGCCCCGAGCTAGCGCAGGCACCGGAGCGTCACCGTGTCGCAGTAGTCGAAAACTGCTCGCCGGACCCGATGCTCTCGCAGGTGTCATCAAGGCCGATGTCGAGCCTGACCCCGTGGTCGCGTTGGTCAAGGTCTCCCTGGCTCCGGCCCCTCGTCGACGACGGCGACAGCCGCGGCGGCGACTCTTGCCCCCCAGGTCGAGCACCTCGCCGTCCCGGCCCCGCACCACGGTGACGATCGAGGCCTCGCAGCTCACGGGCGTCCCCGCGGGGACGTCCAGAGCCTGCGTCACCGCCCCGATGGCCTTGCCCGCACTGCTCGCATGGGTGCGTCGGCGACCAGCAGGGCGGTCGGGGGTGGGGGGTCCAGGGACAGCTCGCCGAGAAAGACGCTGGCCATCGCCGCCAGCATCAGGGCTATTGCGGTCAGCTTCAGACGGCCGTCCAGCGCGTGCTGCCTCACCCCACCTACCGTGCGGAGGGGGCATCGCCGCCGCCACCGACCAAGGTCGAGGATCCGGCGACGGACGTCGATCGATGCATTGGCGACGAGACGGTGCAATGCCGCTCTGCGGCGAACTCGCCGATAGCTGCTCTCAGGTCCGACGCCACCTCGACGCCCGGCCCGCGCCGTCAGAGACGATCTGTCCGGCGTCGCGAAGCTCATGAAGGACGAGGCGGATCGTCTGGTCGGTGATTCCGGGGAGCGCGCTGCGAATGTCCTCGATGCGAAAGGTCGCCGGGCCATGGAGGAGCACGAAGTCCCTGACGCGGCCCTGCTTCGTTCCCGGTGAGATGCCCGCCGCGACGCGAGCCTCGAAACGTGCGTAGGCAGTCGCGACCTGATCGAGCAGGTAGCCCGCCCAGGGCCAAAGTGTGTGGTTGCCGTCGTCGAACCAGCCGTTGGTCGAGCGGCTCAGAGCGGAGTAGTAGTCGTCCTTGGTGCCATAGATGAGCGCTTCGATGCTGACGTACCGGCCGACTCCGTAGCCGGTCTCACCGAGCAGGTAGGACGTAATGAGGCGGGTGACCCGGCCGTTCCCATCGGCGAACGGGTGGATGCACAGTAAGTCGAGGGCGAATGCTGACGCCACCAGAAGCGGATGAGCGCCGTCGCGGGCGAGCTTGGCCTGCGTGCGCGTGACCAGCTCCTCGACGTAGCGCGGGGTCTCGCGGGCCGACACCGGCTCGAAGCGGACGGTGCGCGTGCCGTCCGCGGCGCGGTCCGTGACCAGGTTGTCTTGAGTGTTGAAGTTTCCGCCCTGCCCGTCGGCGTATTGAAAGAGCAATCGGTGCAGGTGCAGGAGCAGCCCGACACTCAGGCCGCCGGCGTCATCCTGGTTCAGGTAGTCGAGTGCGGCGCGGTAACCGGCGAACTCCTTCTCGTTGCGGTCCCGGAAGCGATGCGTGCGACCGCCCACGAGCCCGGCGACACGATTCGGTTCGACGACCACGCCTTCGATCGCGCTCGATGCGGTGACCGATTCGATGCGCGCTCGCTCCCGGAGAGCCTCGAGCAACTGCGGGAGCTGGTCTCGATAGAGCGCCTCTGCCCCAGAGGCCCTGTCGATGGCGCGAAGGACCGCCACGATGGCGCCCGGCACCGGATCGAACGTGGCTGGCGACTGGAAACTGCGCACCTAGTAAATCTACTAGCATCCGGCTCGATTAGCAGATTTAGATAGTTCCGTCTGGTAGAGCCGTTCGCGAGCACGGTCGGTCCTTCGGAGCCCTGCCACGTAGCTGTCCCCGGACGGCAGGTACGGCGCGATCCCCGCCGTCCCGTGCAGGCCGTCTCGGAACCGAGCCATGGCCTGCGCTTCGTCGTCCTCGTCGAAGTACCGGTCGATGGCATCGCGGATCAGGTCGGACTTGGTACGACCGGTGTCGGCGGCGCGGGCGGCGAGCCGGCGATCCTGGCTCTCCTCCAGGTAGATCTGCGTCCGCTTCACGATGTACAAGCGTACATTTGCCGCAGAACGGCGGGCCGGGCACGCATGGCCGCCGTGCGCGACCATCCCGGCATGGATGTGTGCCCGAGCGGGCGGCGTTCGCCGTGCTCGCGCTGCTCCTTGTCGTCCCCGCCTTCATGCTGACGACGACCTGGGTCGACTACGGCGACGGCACCTGCGGGGCCGTGTACCGCCCGGACCTCAGCCGTGACGGCTGTCTCGGGCGCATCGCGTGGCGGGCCGTTGGGGCGCTGGCCTTCGCCACCCTGGCCGGGGCGAGCGTGATCTACGGCTGGCGCGCCGCGGGACGAGGAGGCCGATGACCGGACGGCGGGCGTCAGGCCCGGCCCGTCAGGCGGGGTCGAGGGGTCGTCGCCCGGCTGCAGCCCGGAGCCACCTGACGTGGGCAGGTTGACCGGCGCTCGGGTGGCGGCCCGTTCGACCAACAGGACCCGCAGGGCGTCGTCGACCACCGCGCCGAGGGGCCGTCCGGTGCGGGCCGCCAGCGCCTTGGCCTCGGCCAGCAGGTGGTCGTCGATCGTGACGGTCGTTCGCATCAACGCAAGATAGCGACGCATCATGATGCGCCGGCGCTGGATGCGGCCAGGTCCACGCCGCCGAACTGGGGGGCAGTTGATCGCTCCATCGTGTACTCGCTGCCCCCAGAACGAGGGGGCTTCGGTGGCCCAGGCCGGACACCACCGCGGCCATGGCCTCCTTGCCGAACGCCCGCTGTGGCTACACGCCCGATGCGGGGGTGCTGACTACCTGGAAGCGAACCCCCGAGCGGCGGTGACCGATTCGAGCCCGGGCGCGTTCTGGTAGGTGTCGGGCAGCGGCGTGCCCGTCTCGGCGGACTCCACCTCTACGATGTCGGCCCGCATCGGTGCCAGGAGCGCGAGCAGCTCGTCCTGCTCCGCCTTGGGCACGTTGAAGTTGTCCAGCGCAGCCACCACCAGCTCGACCTGCGCGTCGAACTCGGCCGCCGTCACACCCATGCCGGCATGGGCTTCCCGCATGGTCCGGCCCGAATAGGTGCAGGGTCCACCAGTGGCCTGGCACACCAGGTCGACCAGCATCTCCTCCAGCCGGACGGGATCGGTCCTCAGGTACTTGGCCTTGATGCGCTCGTCGGTCACCGAACGGGCGCAGAGATCAGACGCCGCCGCGGCGATGGCTTCGCGTCCGGCGAGGCGATCGAAAAGTGACTTGCCCACAGTCGTTCCTCCGTGTGTGCCCAGAACCGCCCGCTCTCGCGCAACCTAGCCAGCGGCCTGCGCCAACCTCGGGTCGGAGACGACGATTTCTCGGTCGGCCGAGCGACTCCCGGAGTGGCCACCGCTCGGGCAGCGAGTTCCCTTTGGATGCGGCAGCTACGCACCGTTTCGGTGCGGCACTGCCGCATCCGGCGCGTGGGGCAGGCCCCGTCAGCGGAAGTCGCGGCTGCGGGTGGGCGCACCCAGCGGCAGCGGGTCGAGGCGCTCGGCGATCACGTTGATGACCCCCTCGGCGCGCTCCAGCCGGCCCCGCACCAACAGCGCCGGCGCGCTCCGGGCCGTGCGCCGGAACCGGGCCCAGCACCCCTTGGACACGATCACGTTGACCAGGCCGGTCTCGTCCTCGAGGTTCATGAACGTGGTGCCCGAGGCGGTGGCCGGGCGCTGGCGATGGGTCACCACCCCGCCGACCAGCACCCGCCCGCCGGCCGGCGCGTCGGCCAGGCCCGCGGCGGTGAGCACACCGCGGGCCGCGAGCTCCTTCCGCACGAAGCGGGTGGGATGGCCATCGGGGGAGATGCCGGTGGCCCACAGGTCGGCCCGGGCCTGCTCGGCCGCCCCCATGCCGGGCAGAGCCGGGGCGTGGGCGCCGGTGACCACGCCGGGCAGGCGGCCGGGGCGGGACTGGGCCATCGCCCCCGCCGCCCACAGGGCCTCGCGACGGGTGAGCCCGAAGCACCCGAACGCCCCGGCCGTGGCCAGCGCTTCGAGCTGGGCCAGGGTCAGCTCGGGAACCCGGCGGGCCAGGTCTTCCATGGCGGCGTAGGGCCCGTCCGCCTCCCGCTCGGCGGTCAGACGCTGGGCCGCCTCGGCGCCGACGCCGCGCACCGAGCCGATACCGAGCCGCACCGCCGGACCGCCGATGCCCCACTCCCCCGGCGGCGCCTCCCGTCGTTCAGGCAGCCCGTCGACGGGACGCCGCAACGGTGCCTGAACGATGGGTTCGAGGGTGGCCGCCGCACCCGACGCGTTGAGGTCGGGGGTGCGGACCGGCACCCCGTGGCGGCGGGCGTCCTGCACCAGCGTGTGGGGCGAGTAGAAGCCCATGGGCTGGGCCTTGAGCAACCCGGCACAGAACGCAGCCGGGTACCACCGCTTCAGCCAGGCGCTGGCGTAGACCAGGTAGGCGAAGCTCACCGAGTGGCTCTCGGGGAAGCCGTAGTTGGCGAAGGCGGCCAGCTTGGCCCAGATGCGCTCGGCCACCTCGCCGGTGATGCCCCGGGTGGCCATGCCCTCGAAGAGCCGGCGTTGCAGGCGCTCCATGCGCTCCCGGCTGCGCTTGGCCCCCATGGCCGCCCGGAGCTGGTCGGCGTCGCCGGGACTGAAGCCGGCCACGTCGATGGCCATCTGCATGAGCTGCTCCTGGAACAGCGGCACGCCCAGCGTCTTGGCCAGGGCCGGCTCCAACAGCGGGTGCAGGTAGGTGACCGGCTCGGTGCCGTTGCGGCGCCGGATGTAGGGGTGCACCGATCCGCCCTGGATGGGGCCGGGACGGATGAGGGCCACCTCGACCACCAGGTCGTAGAAGCAGCGGGGTCGCAGGCGGGGCAGGGTGGCCATCTGGGCCCGGCTCTCCACCTGGAACACGCCCACCGAGTCGGCCCGGCACAACATGTCGTAGACCGAGTCATCCTGGGCGATGGTGGCCAGGTCGACCTGGTGGCCGTGGTGCTCGGCCACCAGGTCGACGGCATAGTGCAGCGCGGAGAGCATGCCCAGGCCCAGCAGGTCGAACTTCACCAGCCCTACCGCGGCGCAGTCGTCCTTGTCCCACTGCAGCACGGTCCGCAGGGGCACACCCCCCCTACCTGCGTCGCGCCCCGGTTCCTTCCCACCCCGTCGCTCGCTGCCGCTCGCTCCGACCCGCCCGGGTTCCTTCCCACCCCGTCGCTCGCTGCCGCTCGCTCCGACCCGCCCCGACATGCGGCCCCACTCCACCGGGCACACCTCGACGATGGGCCGGTCACAGATCACCATGCCGCCGGAGTGGATGCCGAGGTGGCGGGGGAAGTGCTCGACCTGGGCGGCCAACCCCAGCACCGCGGCGGGGATGTCGTGGTCGGCCAGCGCGGCGGTCGAGCGCACCGGTCCCCACCCGTCGACCTGGCGGGACCAGGCGTCCTGCTGGCCGGTGGCGAACCCCAGCGCCTTGGCCATGTCCCGGATCGAGGAGCGGGCCCGGTAGGTGATGACGTTGGCCACCTGAGCGGCGTGGCGGCGGCCGTAGCGCGCGTAGACGTACTGGATGGCCTCCTCGCGACGGTCGCTCTCGATGTCGATGTCGATGTCGGGGGGACCGTCGCGCTCGGGCGACAGGAAGCGCTCGAAGAGCAGGCCCAGGCCCACGGCGTCGGCGTTGGTGATGCCCAGCGCGTAGCAGACGGCGGAGTTGGCGGCCGAGCCCCGGCCCTGGCAGAAGATGTTCGACCGGCGGCAGAACTCGACGATGTCCCACACCACCAGGAAGTAGCCGGGGAACCCGAGCGCCTCGACCAGGGCCAGCTCGTGGTCGATCTGGGCGTAGGCCCCCGCCACCCGCTCCGCTCCCCGGGGGCCGTAGCGGCGGGCGGCGCCCGCCTCGGTGACCCGGCGCAGGAAGGCCATCTCGCTCAGGCCGTCGGGGCACGGGTAGGGCGGCAGGGCCGGGGCCACCAGGTGCAGGTCGAAGGCGCAGGCCCGGCCCAGCTCGGCGGCCCGGGCCACCACCCCGGGGTAGCGCCGGAAGCGGGCGGCCTGCTCGGTGCCGGCCCTCAGATGGGCGCCGGCCCCGGCGGGGAGCCAGCCGTCCATGTCGTCGAGGCTGCGCCGGGCCCGCACCGCAGCCAGGGCGGTGGCCAGCGGGCGCCGGGAAGGCACCGCGTAGTGGGCGTTGGTGGTGGCCACGCACTCGACCGCGGCCCGGGCCGCCAGTTCGGCCAGCGCGTCGTTGCGGACCGAGTCGAGCGGGTCGCCGTGGTCCCACAGCTCCACGCTGACGTGGTCGCGCCCGAAGGCGGCCACCAGGTCGGCCAGGGCGCGGCGCGCCGCCGCCGGGCCGTCGCGCACCAGCGCGGCGGGGACGGCGCCCTTGCGGCACCCGGTGAGCACCTGCCAGTGCCCGCCGTGGGCCTCGGCCAGCGCGGCATGGGAGTAGAGCGGCTTGCCCTTCTCCCCCCCGGTCAGGTGCGCGTCGCTCAGCACCCGGGCCAGACGGGCATAACCCTGCGGGTCGCGGGCCAGCACCACCAGATGGGCCCCCTCGGGGTCGGCCACGCCGTTCTGGGGCTTGGTGAGCCCGAGGCTCAGCTCGGCGCCGAAGACCGTGGGCAGACCCAGCTCGCGGGCGGCCTCGGCGAAGCGCACCACCCCGTAGAGCCCGTCGTGGTCGGTGAGGGCGATGGCCTCGAGACCGAGGCGGGCCGCCTCCTCCACCAGCTCCTCGGGATGCGAGGCCCCGTCGAGGAAGCTGAAGTTGGAGTGGCAGTGCAGCTCGGCGTAGGGCACGGCGCCGGCCGGGCGCCGCGGGCCGGGCGGTCCGCCGCCGGCTGGCGGCGGCTGGTAGGGCTGGCGACGGCGCGACCACGCCGGGCTGTCGCCGCCGTTGGCATGGGCCGGTACGTTGGACGGGCGCCCGTCGGAGAGCCGTCGCTCGAGCTCGGACCACGGCACCGGCGGGTTGTTGTAGGCCACGCCCGCCAGTGTACGAACACTTGTTCGTCACCGCCAGGCATGCCGGCGCACTGTCAGCCTCCAGTTCTACGGCGGTGGGTAGGCGGTGGGTAGGAGTGGTGCTAGGGGGTGCCGCGAGACGGCTTCGTCAGCCGCCGGGGTAGCTCCTGAACTCGACCAGCAGCCCATCCGGATCCCGCACGTAGACCGACTGGCCCAACCCACGGGCACCCGACCGCTCACCGTGATCGACAACCTCGAGCTCCCCGTCAGCCGCGACCGAGCCCCGATCGCCCTCGCTGACCACGAAACAGACATGGTCGAGATGCCCGCGCTCGTTGGTCGGATCGCCCTCGACGAAGTCGACGATGGTGGACTCGGTCACCCGAAGTGAGGGGAAGAAGGCCTGGCCCGCTCGCCACTCGTCCACGTTGACCGGTGTGAGCCCAGCGTGGCGCATGTACCAGGCGAGCGAGCGTTCCAGATCGGTGACGACCAGCACGATGTGATCGAGCGCGAAGGCGGTGGCCATTGGTAGTCAGGGGCGCGCCGCTCGCGGTGCGAGCACGTTTCCCCATCCCCCTTTCAATCCGTGCATGCGGTTCTCCCGCACACGGCTTACCGACGGTCTTCTGGACATGGTTACGC
>Ga0187893_10014379_pt1 | contig 10807 bp, 10 predicted proteins | sample MA1701074metaG_FD_139574 | JGI IMG/M metagenome (GOLD analysis project Ga0187893, IMG submission 139574) | White microbial mat communities from a basaltic lava cave in the Kipuka Kanohina Cave System on the Island of Hawaii, USA - MA170107-4 metaG ...
CCCTTCGGGTGGGCGGCGGCGGCGGGCCATTCGCCGCGTCGCACCTCCTCGGCGTGTGCTCGAACACAGCCTCGTCGGTGCTCCTTGCGACTGGCCCGCCGGCGCCACCCACGCGCTCGCGTGACGTTCTCAGACAGAGCCTAGCACAGCCGCCCGCGCCGGCGGCCCGCACCGGGAGCGTCCTCAACCGGCACCGCGAGCGTCGGTGGCCGCCACCGCGCCTGTGAAACCTTCGTCAGGGGTCACGGGCGCGGGTGGACCCTCGTAAGAGGGCATGACTATACTCGGGCGGATCGTCACGACTGCGACGGGACCGGCCGGAACCCGCGGCCCGAAGGGGGAGTCTCGCATGGCGGATTGGGACGTCATCGCCAAGCAACGCATCACCGAGGACTGGGGCACGCTGCGCGCAGCCTACCTGCCGCTCAACCAGGCCATGCGCCGCGCGATCGAGTTCCTCGACAAGGGCGAGGGCACGTTCGACGAGCTGCTCGCCGTCTCGCGCGAGCGCGTCGAGGGCTCGCTCCACAACCTGGCCGCGCTCACGAACCGGCGCTCGCCCTGGGTGCGGCTGGAGGCGATCCGCAACCTGCGCGTGCTCGCGACCGGCATGCGCGGTGCCGCCTCGGACGACCCGCGCGCGCTGCTCCGCTACCTGTTCGCGCTGAGCGAGTTGCTGGGCAACGTGTGGCGGGACGCCCCGACCGAGGCGCGCGTCGCCCAGAACCTGGTGGTCCGCGGCGAGCTCGACTTCTGGTTCGGCTGCGACTGCTGCGCCGTGGGCGCGCTCGTGCCCGCGGCCCCGGACGACCCGCCCGACCTGCTCAAGGGCCGCGAGGTGCAGCTCGTCTGGGAGGTGGACGCCCTGTTCGCGTGGACGCTCGACGAGTTCGAGGACTACCTCGCGAGCGAGCGCTACGCCCTGCCGACGACCTCCCGCGTGGCGGCCGTCGAGGATCTCGGCCTGCCCGTCGTGGACGTCCCGGGCGAGGCCCTTCGCCGTGGCCGCGAGTGGTTCGGGGCCCAGGGGGGCGGCCTCTACGGCGCGCTCGACCTGCGCCACCTCGAGCTCATCTGACCCCACCCCATGAGGAGGATCCCATCATGAAGCGTCTCATCGCGCTCGCCGTCGCCGGTTCGCTCGTCCTCGTCGCCGCCGCGTTCGCCGGCGACGAGCACGCGGGCCACAAGCACGGAAGCTCCACCGCCGCCGCCGCGAAGGCCGCGCCCGCCGCGACCAAGACCGGCTCCTGGACCGGCGAGATCCTCGACGCCGGCTGCTACCTTGGCAAGGGCGCCATGGGCCCGAAGCACGCCGAGTGCGCCCTCAAGTGCGCGGCGAACGGCATGCCGCTCATGCTCCTCACGAAGGAGGGCCGCGCGATCGTGCTCACGCCCAACCACGACAACCCGGACGCCTACGAGGCGGTGAAGCAGCTCGCGGGCTCGATGGCCGTGATCAAGGGCACGCTGAGCGAGCGCGGCGGCGTGCGCGGCATCGACGTGACCGGCGCCACCGCGGTGGTCGCCGCGAACTAGCGGACCCCGGCCGGCGCGCGGGCCCCGCGCGCCGGCCGTCCCCGCGCCCATGCGGCGGAGCGTCCTCCTCGGCGGCGCGCTCGCCGCGCTGCTCGCGGCCGCTGCCGCGTGGACGTGGCTCACCTGGCCGCGGCTGCCGGCCGCGGAGCGCGGCCGGCGCCTCGCCGAGGCGCACGGCTGCTTCGCCTGCCACGGGCCCGGCGGCCGCCACGGCGCCGCCAATCCCGGCCGTCGCGACCGCACCGTGCCCACGTTCGCAGGCGATCTCATGATGTACGCGCACGATGCCGCCGACGTGCGCGAGTGGATCCTCGACGGCTCGATCGCGCGCCGACGCGAGAGCGCCACCTGGCGCGCGCAGCGGGACGCCGGTGCGGTCCGCATGCCGGCCTATCGCGGCGCGCTCACACCCCGGCAGGTGGACGACCTGGTCGCTTTCGTGATGCTCGTCTCCTCGAGCCCCGAACCCGGGGACTCGCTCGCGCGGGCCGGGGGCGACCGGGCCGAGGCGCTGGGCTGCGTGGGCTGCCACGGCCCCGGCGGCCGGCTCGCGCTCCGGAATCCCGGTTCGCTCAAGGGCTACGTGCCGTCGTGGGACGGGGGCGACTTCCCGGAACTGGTGCGGGACGAGGCCGAGTTCCGCCAGTGGGTGCGGAACGGGATCTCCGACCGCTTCCGTGACGACCCGCTCGCGCGTCGCTTCCTCGAGCGCGCGCGGCTCAGGATGCCCGCCTACGAGCGGCACCTGGCGGGCGGCGACCTGGAGGCGCTGTGGGCCTACGTGCGCTGGGCGCGCAGCCCTGGCGCCGCACCCGGCTCCGCCCCGGTCACGTCGCATTGATCGGCGCCGCGAGGCCGCTCGCGCGCCGGCGCGCGCCGGTGGCTGGGAGCGCCGTGCCCGCCCCGGCGCCGTCGGCACCGCGTTTGCCGCCGGAGCGCGTCCAACGCTAGTGTCACCGGCCGCGCGTCATGGGGACGCGCTCGTCACGACGGGAGAGGCATGACCGCGTACAAGCATCGCCTGCGCCGGCGCCGCGCCAAGCAGGCCGCGCGCAAGAAGGCCGAGAAGGCGCGCGCCGCGAAGAAGCGTCGAACCTAGGCGCAGCCGGTCCGGACGAACGCCCGCCGCGGGGCGGGCGTTCGCGCGCCCGGGGGTGTCGCCCGCGTCAGTCGCTGCCGGTGGGCCGCTCGGGCGTCGCGCTGCGCGGCGGGCGCGGCAGGAACGTGCTCGGGCGGCGCGCCGCCGGATCGGGCAGCGGCGTGACGATGCCGCCCGGCCGCGGCTCCGCGCGACTCTCCGGACCCCGACCCTGCGGCTGCGAGGCCAGCACCCGCTGCGCGAGCACATCGGCCGCGGGTCCGGCCTTGACCTCGACCGTTGCGGCGGTGATCACGAATATGCGCTGGTTGTTGCCCTCGGCGTCGGCGGGGAAGAGGAAGAAGCCCTCACGGTCGGGCGTCCACGACAGCGTGTAGCCGCAGATGAACTCGCCGTCCCGGAAGCGCACGGCGATCTTCTTGCCCTGCTGTGTCTCGGCCGGTGCCGCCACGAACCCGCGCACGTCCTGGCGGGAGCCATCGCCCTGGAGCGACCTGACGAAGAACAGAGCCTTGAGCTGCTTGAAGCGCAGCTCCACCGCGTTCCGCTCGTCCCCGGGCGAGTACACATGGAAGATGCCCCGGTTGGGCGAGAAGTCCTGGGTGACGCCCTTCAGCACGCGGCCGTCCGCGTAGCGCGCGACGACGAGGTTGGAGATCTCCATGGTCGGCTCCTGGCATGAGACCTGTCGGGCCGCGGGGCTCCGCCCCGGGCGCTCCCCCGGGTTTTCGGCGGCGGGCGCGGCCCGCTTGAGGGCTCCGCGTCGGGCCGGAAGCGGTTGCGGAAGTCCATGGGATGTGTAAGGTTGCGCGCTCCAATGCAGGCACGACACGAGCGAAAGGAGCATCGCATGAACGGCAGGATCATGGCTCTGGCGGCCGTGCTCGGCATCGCCGCAGCCGGCTGCAACGAGGCGAGCCAGCGGAGCGGCTCGGCGAGCACCCAGTCCTCGTCCACGACCACGGGCGCGGCGGGCACGCCGGCGCCGGCCGAGGCCGGCAAGATGCACAAGCTCGCGAGCGGCCTCCAGTACGAGGACCTCGCGCTCGGCAGCGGCACGCTGGCCGAGCCGGGGATGACGGTGTCCGTGCATTACACGGGCTGGCTCACCGACGGCACCAAGTTCGACAGCAGCGTGGATCGCGGCCAGCCGTTCGGCTTCCAGCTCGGCGCAGGCCAGGTGATCCGGGGCTGGGACGAGGGCGTGAAGGGCATGCGCATCGGCGGCAAGCGGAAGCTCACGATACCGCCGGACCTGGGCTACGGCGCCCGCGGCGCGGGCGGCGTGATCCCGCCCAACGCCACCCTGGTCTTCGACGTCGAGCTCCTCGACGTGAAGTGATGCTCCGCCGCTGGCAGGCGCTGGCCCTCGCGCTGCTGGTCGGCTCGCCACCGGCCGCGGGCGCGGCCGCGCGGCCCGGGACCGTCGAGCTGACCGAGAAGCTCTTCAAGAAGCTCGAGTGGCGCCCGATCGGGCCCGCCGCCATGGGCGGGCGCATCTCGGACCTCGCGGTCGTCGAGTCCGATCCGGCGCGCATCTGGATCGCGACCGCCACCGGCGGCGTGTGGAAGACCACGAACCTCGGCACCACCTGGACGCCCGTCTTCGACAAGGAGGCCGTGGCGAGCACCGGCGCGATCGCGGTGTTCCAGCCGAAGCCCGACCTCGTCTGGGTCGGGACGGGCGAGGCGAACAGCCGCAACTCCTCCGGCTGGGGCCGCGGCGTGTACCGCTCGGACGACGGCGGCGGCTCGTGGCGGCTCATGGGTCTCGAGGCCACCTCCACGATCGCGCGCGTGCTCACGCATCCCACGGACAGCCTAACCGTGTACGTGGCCGCGCTCGGTCGCCTGTGGGGCGCCAACCCCGAGCGCGGCGTCTTCAAGACCCGCGACGGGGGGCGCACCTGGACGCACGTGCTCAAGCTGGACGCGCGCGCGGGCTGCGTGGACCTGGCCATGGACCCGCGCGACCCGGAGCGGCTCTACGCCGCGATGTACGCCCGCCACCGCACGCCATGGTCCTACTCCGGGGCCTCCGAGACCGGCGGCATCTTCCGCAGCGAGGACGGCGGGCGGAGCTGGAGGAAGTGCACCGACGGCCTGCCCCGCCGCACCGGGCGCATCGGGCTCTCGGTCTACGCGAAGAACCCGGACGTGGTTTACGCCGTGGTGGAGTCCGACGAGGGCGGCCGGCTCAACGACTTCGAGGAGACGAGCCGCGCCGGCGGCGTGTTCCGGAGCGACGACCGCGGCGCGCGCTGGACGCGCGTGAGCCCTTTCTCGCCGCGGCCGTTCTACTTCAGCCAGATCCGCGTGCAGCCCGACGACAGCACGCGCATCTACCTCCTCGGCTCCGACCTTTACGTCTCGGACGACGGCGGCGTCACGTTCCGGGCCCGCGGCGGGCGCGCGGTGCACCCCGACTGCCACGCGATGTGGATCGAGCCCGTGAAGGGCCGGCGGCTCGTGCTCGGCACCGACGGCGGCGTGAACCTGAGCTTCGACCGCGCCGCGACCTGGTCGTTCGTGGACAATCTGCCGCTCGGGCAGTTCTACAACGTGGCCACGAACCGGCGCGAACCCTACTACGACGTCTTCGGCGGGCTGCAGGACAACCAGACATGGGGCGGGCCCTCGCGCACGCGGCTCGGGATCGAGAACTGGCTCGACGACACGCGCGAGGGGCACGGCATCCTGAACGAGCACTGGTTCGTGCTCGGCGGCGGCGACGGCTTCCACGTCGCGGCCGACCCCACGAACCCGGACCTCGTCTGGTACGAGTCGCAGGGCGGGGAGATCGTGCGCCAGGACCTCGCGAGTGGCCGGGAGCGGAACTGCAAGCCCTCGCCGGGCGAGGGCGAGCCGGTGTTCCGCTTCAACTGGAACGCGCCATTCCAGCTCTCGCCGCACGACCCGACCGTGCTGTGGCTGGGCGGCCAGCACGTGTTCCGGCTCCACGAGCGCGGCGACAAGTGGGAGCGGGTGAGTCCGGACCTCACCACGGCGGACCCGGCGAAGATGGCGAGCGCCGGCTCGGGCGCCGAGCAGCACTGCACGATCACCTCGCTCGCCGAGTCGCCGGTGAAGGCGGGGGTGCTGTGGGCGGGCACGGACGACGGCAAGGTTTGGATCTCGCCCGACGCCGGGCGCTCGTGGCGCGACCTGACCGCGAACGTCCGCGGCGTGCCGCGGGGCACGTACGTCTCGCGCGTCGAGCCCTCGGCGCTCGACGCGAACGTCGCCTACGTCTCCTACGACGGCCATCGCACCGACGACCGGCGCCCGTACGTGTTCGTGACCCGCGACCAGGGGCGCTCCTGGCGCTCGATCGCGGCCGGGCTGCCGGCCGGGTCCCCGGTGAAGGTCGTGCGGGCCGGGCTGCACAACCCGGGCCTCGTCTACGCGGGCACCGAGACCGCGCTGCACGTGAGCCTCGACGGCGGCGGGCGCTGGATGAAGCTCATGCACGGGCTGCCGACCGTGGCCGTGGACGACCTGCACACGCACCCCCGCGACCTGGACCTGATCGCCGGCACGCACGGCCGGAGCCTCTACGTGCTGGACGGAGTGCACGCGCTCGAGCACTGGACCGCGGCCGCGCTCACCGACACGCTCACCGCATTCCCTCCGCGCGCGGCGTGGGCGTGGCACCGCCGGCCCATCGGCGGGCACTTCGGCTCGGACGAGTTCACGGCGAAGAACCCGCCGTTCGGGGCGTGGTTCGACTACTTCCTGCCGCGCGAGGTGGAGGGCGGCGTGTCGCTGACGGTGGAGGACTCGACCGGCAAGGCGGTGCGCACACTCACGGGGCCGGGCGAGCCCGGCTTCCACCGCGTCGTCTGGGACCTCGTGCCGGGCGACCCCAAGCTCCGCATCCGGCGCACCGAGCTCTCGGGGCAGCCAGCGCTCGCCAGGCCCGGACGCTACCGCGTGCGGCTGCGCGCCGGCAGCTCCGCGCCGCGCGAGCACGCGTTCGAGGTCCGCGCGATCTCCGGCACCTATTTGAGCGAGCTGTGACGGGAACGACGTATCTCCTTGGGGCGCTGTGAGCTCCCACGTCGTGAACCGACCTCCCTTCGGGCCGCGAGGCGGCGAGCCGCCGGCGCCCCGGCCGCGCGAGCCGCGGCGCGGGCGGCTGGTGCGTGCGCGCGACATTCCCGTTGACCACGCCCGGTGCGGGCCTCATGCTGTGCGCCGTCGGAGCCGGGTTCCGGATTCGCTTGAGGCAGCGTTCCAGCCGCAGGTCCTTCGCGACCGCGGCTGTTTTCGTTGCGAGGGCGGCCGCCCCCGGACCGACAACTGTTCGCGTGCTCCGTGGTGGCTCATGGGAGCGCAGTCGTGACGGGGGTGCTTCCCCCGCGGCCGGAAGGAGTCCGCAGTGGCGACGGGTACCGTGAAGTGGTTCAACGATGCGAAGGGCTTCGGGTTCATCTCGCAGGAGGGTGGCGAGGACGTGTTCGTGCACTTCTCCGCCATCCAGGGCGAGGGCTTCAAGACGCTCGCCGAGGGCGAGCGCGTCGAGTTCGAGATCGTGAAGGGGCCGAAGGGGCTGCAGGCCAGCAACGTCCGCAAGGGCTGAACTCGGCTCCAGCCGGATAGCGTCGAGTCGGGTGAAGGGCGGCGTGGCCACGCCGCCCTTCACGTTTCCGGGCGCTGGCCGGCGGCTCGCCCGCGTGTCGGCCCCGGAGCGAGCTGGCCGGCGAGCACCGCGCCGAGGATGACGAGCACGCCCGCGACGGCCGTGGCCGCCGGCCGCTCACCGCGCACCGCGGCGCCGAGCACGAGCGCGACCACCGGCACGATCACCGCGATGAAGCTCGTGCGCGTCACCGGCCAGCGCTGCAGCAGCCAGGCGAACGTGCCGAACGCGCCGATCGAGCCGGCGACCACCAGGTAGCCGATCGGGATCCAGGACGCGCCGCGCGGCACCTCCTGCTGCTCGCCGAGCGCCCGGCTCGCGGCGACGCAGATGACCGCCCCGACCGCGTGCGCGATCGCGTTCATCGAGAACGGGTGCGCGCCGGGGGCGCGCTTGAGCAGCACCCCGGCGAGCGCGGCGGTCGCCGCGGCGAGCCACACCGCGACGAGCCGCGAGGGCTCGAACGAGCCCTCGAGGCTCGCCGAGAACAGCAGCGCCACGCCGCCGATCGCCACGACCGAGGCGCCGAGGATGCGCGGGCGCAGCGGCTCGAGGCCGGCGAGGCGCGCGAGCAGCGAGGTGGTGAGCGGGATCGTGGCGAACAGCACCGCGGCCAGCCCGCTCGGGACGCGCGCTTCGCCCCAGTAGAGGAGCGGCAGGCTGACGCCGAAATCCACGACGCCGAACCAGAGCGCGGCCGCGAGTTGCGACCCGCGCGGCCACGGCGCGCGCAGCGCGGCGGCGATGACCGCGAACAGCACGGCAGCGAGCGCCAGCCGGACCGCCGCGCCCCACACCGCGGGCACGGTGTCGTTGCCGATGCGGATGAACAGGAACGTGCTGCCCCAGACCGCGCTGCAGAACGCGAACGCGAGCCACGGACCCGCGCCGCGGGCCGTGGCCCCGGCCGTCACCGCGGCGGGTCCGCCGGGGGGAGCTCGCGCGCGATCCGCTCGCCGGCCTCGGCGCGCAGGCGGTAGCGCGAGCCGTCGGACTCGCGGGTCATGAAGCCCCAGTCCACGAGGCAGCGGCGCAGGAGCGCCCAGTCGGCGAACGCGTGGCCGTCCATGACCCGCTGGTTCACCTCGAATTCGCTGTACTCGCGGCCGGGCTCGAAGCGGCGGGCCAGCAGCGCCACCGCCATGCGCTGCACCTTGTGCCGCGCCGGCCACTGGCGCAGGCGTCCGTCCTCGTCGAGGAACGGGCGGATCTCACGGGGCAGGGTGGTGGCGACCATGCCGGTACCCTAGCGCAACCCGCGTTCGAGGCGGTAGCCTCGCCGGCCCGCACCCGCCCGTCCTGCCGCCGGAGGCCCCATGCGCGAAGAAGACCTGCTGCGGTTCCGCTGGATCGCCGATCCCCGCATCTCGCCCGACGGCGCCCGCATCGCGTTCACGCTCGTCCACGTGGACGCGGGCGAGGACGAGTATCGCACCGATCTGTGGCTGGCCGAGGTGCCCGCGGCGGGAGAGACCCCCGCCCCGCCGCGCCCGCTCACGTTCGACGGCCGCTCGTCGCAGCCGCGCTGGTCCCCGGACGGCTTTCGGCTCGCGTTCGTGCGGCGCGCCGAGGGCACGAAGACGACCCAGGTGAACGTGCTGCCGCTCACGGGCGGCGAGGCGCGCGCGGTGACGAGCCTCCTCAAGGGCGCGCACTCGCCCGCCTGGTCGCCGGACGGCTCGCGGCTCGCGTTCCTCTCGGGGCACGACCCCGTGCGCGACACGCCGGAGAAGAAGCCGCCGAAGCACGAGCCGGCGCGCATCGTGACCCGCGCCGAGTTCCGCTGGAACGATGACGGCTTCACCGACTGGGAGCACCTGGACCACGTCTGGGTCGTGGGCGCCGAGGGCGGCGAGCCGAAGCGGCTCACGAAGGGCGACCGGTTCAAGGAGTCCTCCCCGGTGTGGAGCCGCGACGGGCGCCACGTCCTCTTCGCCACCGACCGGCGCGAGCAGCCGTGGTTCGCCGAGCCCGCCGAGGACTCGGACGTGCGCGCCGTGCCGGCCGACCTCCCCGAGCCCACGGACGGCGATGCGATGCTCGTCGTGGCCGACATCGCCGGGCCGATCCAGGCGTTCGCGCTCGGCGCGGACGGCCGCCTCGCCGCCGTGGGCGGCATCCGCCCCGCGCGACCCAACACGTACGAGGCGGAGGACCTGCTCCTGTTCGAGGGCGAGTGGCCGCGCACCACGCCGCGGGTGCTCACCGAGGGCCACGACCTGCACGCGGGGGAGGGCATCAACTCGGACCAGCATCCGCCGCGGGGCGGGGGGGCGTTCCCGCTCGGCTTCAGCGCCGGCGGCCGGGGCATCGTGTTCGTCCACGCGCGGCACGGCTCCGGCCACCTGGCGTTCTGCGACCTCGAGAGCGGCCGGCTCGAGGACCTGACCGGGCCCGGGCACGAGGTGGTCGCGGGCTCGGTCTCGGACGACGGCCGGCGCGTGGCGATGACGCTCGGAACGCCGGCGAGCCCCGGGGACCTGTGCGTCTACGACCTCGAGCGCCGCGTGCTCACGCGGCTCTGGGATCCGAACCACACGTGGCGCGGCGGGTGGCGCCTGGGCGACGTGGAGGAGATCGAGGTGCCGTCGTTCGACGGCACCCGCATCCAGGCCTGGATCGTGAAGCCGCCGGACTTCGACCCCGGGCGGAGGTACCCGCTCGTGCTCGAGATCCACGGCGGTCCCCACACCGCCTACGGCGCGGGCTTTTTCCACGAGTTCCGCGTGCTGGCCGCCGCGGGCTACGTCGTGCTCTACACGAATCCGCGCGGGAGCACGAGCTACGGGCAGCGCTTCGCCGAGTGCATCCAGTACCGGATGCCGCTGGACGACTATCGCGACGTGATGGCGTGCGTGGACTTCGTGGTGGCGAAGGGCTACGTGGACGAATCCCGCCTGGGCGTGACCGGCGGCAGCTACGGCGGCCTGATGACGAACTGGATCGTCACGCACACGGACCGCTTCGCGGCGGCGGCGACGCAGCGCTGCGTCTCGGACTGGGCGGCGATGTTCTGGTCCAGCGACTTCGCGATGTTCCAGCCGTCGTGGTTCCACGGCGCGCCGTGGGAGCACCCGGGGGAGTTCGCCGAGATCTCGCCGGTGACGTTCGTCGAGCGGGTGCGGACGCCGCTCATGGTGATCCACTCCGAGGAGGACTGGCGCACGCCGATCGCCCAGGGCGAGGTGATGTTCAGGGCGCTCCTCTATCAGCGGAAGCCCGTGGTCATGGTGCGCTTCCCGGGCGAGAACCACGAGCTGTCGCGCTCGGGCACACCCTCGCGGCGGGTCCAGAACCAGCAGCATCTCCGGCGCTGGTTCGACCACTGGCTGCAGGGGAAGCCGGCGCCCGAGTACGGCGTGCCGGAGGCATCCGCGGCGCCCGTGCCGGTGCGCTGACCCGGGGCCCGGCTCGCGGCGCGCGGTTCAGCGGTCCCGGCGGAGCCGCGCGATCCATGCGCCGAGCGTGTCGCGCTCGGCGTCGGACATGCCGGTGAGGTTGCCGAGCGGCATGGTGCGGGTGTCCAC
>Ga0187893_10014380_pt1 | contig 10807 bp, 5 predicted proteins | sample MA1701074metaG_FD_139574 | JGI IMG/M metagenome (GOLD analysis project Ga0187893, IMG submission 139574) | White microbial mat communities from a basaltic lava cave in the Kipuka Kanohina Cave System on the Island of Hawaii, USA - MA170107-4 metaG ...
ACGACATTCAATTCGATGGCGTTTTGAACCCAGTCTTCGATCTCGCGGTTTACTTCCAGAAAGAGCGTCAGGAAGTACTGATTCTGGCTTAGCGGCAATTGCGGAATGACGCAACGAATCGAGCCTGAAGGCGACAATGTAACCGGGTCGCGGATGACCAGTTCGCTGGAGCAATTAAACAGCGCCTGCCCCAGACCGTCGTGAAAAGTTACCGAGGCGCGGCAATTCGGCAACGGGCGGTTATCAGCGGATTCGTAATCGAGAGTAACAATCAGCGGCTCCCCTGAAACGCCGTGCTCCACTGTGTTACCCAATTCGTCCTCAAAACGGGCGCGCGTGAACCTTACTTTCCCCTGCCCCTGGCGGTCCGTGTAACTCGACAAATCCCACGGAGTAATTGTCCGAAGGCTCTTCAGGTACTTTTGAATAACCGGCTCGATAACGTCATCCGCCGCCAGCCTGCCTTTTTCCAGCAGAATGCCCCGGTTACACAGGTTCAACAACGCCGCCGTGTTATGGCTGACGAACAGAATCGTCCGTCCGTGCCTGGCCACGTCGCTCATTTTTCCGAGGCATTTTTTCTGGAACGCGGCGTCACCTACGGCCAGCACTTCATCAACGAGCAGGATTTCCGGTTCGAGGTGGGCGGCGACGGCGAAGGCAAGCCGAACGTACATACCGCTGCTATAACGTTTGACCGGCGTATCAATGAATCGCTCAAGCTCGGCGAAAGCTACTATTTCGTCGAATTTGCTTTCGATCTCGCCGCGGGTCATACCCAGAATCGAGCCGTTGAGGTAGATGTTCTCGCGCCCGCTCAGCTCGGGGTGAAATCCCGTGCCTACTTCGAGCAGGCTGCCGACACGGCCGTAAATCTCCGCCCGCCCTCTGGTCGGTTCCGTAATGCGCGACAGGATTTTGAGCAGCGTGCTTTTACCGGCGCCGTTACGACCAATGACTCCTGTAACTTCGCCAGGCCGGACCTCGAAGCTGACATCATCCAGCGCCCACAGATCGGCTCGCCCGTTTGCTTTTCCGTTATTCTTAAAGCGGGAAATTGGGTTGAGGCGATGAAGCGAGTCAACGAGGGTGTCACGCATTGTGCGATTGAACCCGGCGATCTCACCCAAGTGGTAAAGCTTGGAAATGCCTTCTGTTTTGATTGCGAAGGGAATAGACATTACAGATTCAGCCTCGCCCATTCGCCTAGAACATAGAAGCTCCAGACACGCGACCAGGTAACTCGCCCGCTGAGAAAGTCTCGCCAGACTTCCTGCATTGCGGATTGGTTTAAAAAGTCTGCGAGTTTTGCCGAACGCAGTGTGTTTTCGACCTGATCGCGCAGCGCCCCTGGCAACCAGTGCTTGAAAGGCAACTCGAACCCCCGCTTCGGGCGATCAATGATTTCACACGGCAGGTCGCCAGCGGCGTCAACCAGCATCCATTTCGGTTCGTTCCGGCGCAATTTGAACTGCCCCGTAATGGCCAGCATTCTCTCGACCAGCTTGTGATCAATCAGCGGGACGCGGACTTCCAGGCTGTGCGCCATACTCATCGCGTCGGTGTCGCGCAGCAACGTATTGCTCAAATATCCGCCGAGTTCAAGCGCGGAGGCCTGATTCACCGGATCGGCGTTCGCGCAATTGAGCATTTGACGATCAATCCATTCACTGTGGGACAAGATGCCATCTTGTCCCACAGGTAGCAGCGCGCGGCCCTGTTCGCGGTGGGACAAGATGGCATCTTGTCCCACAAGCAGCAATGTGCGGCGCTGCTCGGCGGTAAAAAGCCGGCGATGGAGTCTGACGGAGTGTTCGTCGAGATGATCGCCGCGGAGCAATGAGCCAAGTTTCATCGCGCGACTGCTGACGCCAACCGCGCCGATTGCGGCCGCAGTAGCTCGGCGCAAAGCTGAAGGCGCAGCTTTCACCCGCTGTCTCAATTGTTCATCGCGCGCGATGGTCCGGAAAAATCCGTAGCCCGCGAACACCTCGTCGCCACCGAGACCTGACAGCGCGACTTTCAGCCCGGCGTTGGCTGCCACCTCTGAAACGATGAAGGTGTTGGCGCCGTCTATCGAAGGTTGATCCATCGACTGCAAGGCGCGGGGCAGCTTCGCCAGAATCTCCTCTTCCGTAACCAAAACCGAATGATGATCGGTGTGGTAACGCCGCGCGACTGTTTCGGCGTATGCGCTCTCGCTGAACCCCTGCTCTTTGAAGCAGACCGAGAACGATTTGATGGCGCCGTTAGTGGCGCGCCGCATCAGCGCGACGACTGAGCTTGAATCAATTCCTCCGCTCAGGAAGGCTCCGACTGGAACATCGGAAACCAATCGGAGTTTGACTGACTCTTCCAGCAAACTTCTGATCTCATCGCGCAGAGCGCGCTCATCGTCAATCCGCCGCGCATTTTCACCCGCGCGCAATTCCCAATAAGCTTCCGTCTGAACGCGCCCATTTTTAAACGTCAGGATGTGACCCGGCAGAACGGCGTGAATGTTTTCAATGATCGTCAACGGCTGCTCGATTGAACCACAGGTGAAGTAGCTGTCCAATGCGGCTGGCGAAATCCGGCGCGGGGCTAGTCCCGTCGCCAGCAATGCGCGAATTTCCGAAGCGAAGATGAACGTGTCGCGATCGTGATAGTAGTAAAGCGGTTTGATTCCCAGGCGGTCGCGCACGAGTGTGAGACTTCGCGCTTCGGCGTTCCAGAATCCGAAGGCGAACATCCCACGCCAATCCGCAATCGCATCTTTGCCAACCGCTCCGTATCCTTTGAGCAAGACCTCGGTGTCGCTCTCAGATCGAAATTTCAAGCCGAAATCTTCCAGCTTTCGTCGAACGTCGCGGAAGTTGAAGACCTCGCCGTTGTAGGTGATCCAATTGCCGGTCGCGTTGTCGCGCATTGGTTGATGGCCTGCAGGCGAAAGATCAAGGATAGCCAACCGGCGGTGCGCGAAGGCGACAGTCAATCCGTCTCGTTCGTCGCTGATGAATTCGACGCCTTCATCGTCGGGGCCGCGATGATGAAGGACGCGGACCGCCGCGTTGATTGGCCCGATCAATTCAGATCGTGGCCTGGTTGTGATGATGCCGAAAACGCCGCACACAGGGAAATTTCGGGTTTGAAATCTGAGATTTGAGATCTGAGATTTGAGATCTGAGATTCGAGATTCGAGATTCGAGATTCGAGATTCGAGATTCGAGATTCGAGATTTGAGATTCGAGATTTGAGATTCGAGATTCGAGATTCGAGATTCGAGATTCGAGATTCGAGATTCGAGATTCGAGATTCGAGATTCGAGATTCGAGATTCGAGATTCGAGATTTGGGATTTGAGATTGAGCGAGCTTCGCCCCTCCAATCTCAAACCATAAAGGAAACCTCGTGTCGAGGCAGCTTCTGATTGTAACCGCCTTACCTCGGTAGAAATCCGTTTACGCCGATTCTCAGCTCGAAGCGATCCAGCAAAAACTTATGACGGTAAATTTGGAAAATGGGAGGCGGGCGGGAGTAAAAGCCGGGCGACAGCCTGGTTCAAACAGGGATCAAGCTGGCATAACGCCGCAACCGGCCATCACGATGAACAAAGCAAGGACGTATTCATCGCTCATCTTTCAAAAATCGTTCTACTCGTTATCCTCTTTCTTTGCGGCCGCCGTCTTTCTTTTCGGCGCCGTCGCCATTGCCGTAATAATAACGGCTGTAGTATGTCGAATAGTAATAATAATCGTGCGGCTGCAGTTTGATGTGGTTGACCACGACACCGAGTATCTTGGCGCCGACCGATTGCAGATGCGCTTTGGTGCGCTGCGCCATTTCGCGCGGAGTCATGTGGGCTTTGACCACGATGATCACGCCCTCGACCAGTGAAGACAGGATCAGGCTGTCGGCGAATGACGAAACGGGCGGCGAATCAATCACGACGTAATCGAAATTGGCCGACAGAGTTTCGACCGCCTGTTTCATCTTCGGCGAACCAAGCAATTCCGCCGGGTTAGGCGGCAACGGCCCCACCGGCAACACGTAAAGATTTGGCATGGCGATCTGGATCAGCGACGCCAGATCGCCTTCTCCCGCCAGGTAATTGGTCAGCCCGGTGTTGTTCTTCAAGTTAAAAACCTTATGCACACGTGGGCGGCGCAGATCGGCGTCTATGATCAAAACAGCGGCGCCGGTTTGCGCCAGCGAGATCGCGGTGTTGACGCTCGTTGTGGTCTTGCCTTCCGCCGGTTGGCTGCTGGTGACGAGCAGCGTGCGCGGCGCGTGGCCAGCGGACGAAAGCAATAACGACGTGCGCAGTTGGCGATAGCTTTCGGCGATCGCGGAGTTGGCCTCGACCTGAGTCAGGATCACCGATTCATTGCCCGCAACCGAAAGAGCCGTGTCCTCGCCGCTGCGTCCGTTGGCGCCGGCGCTCTTGCCCAACAGCCGGCGCGCCTTGTTCCCGTTTTCGAGCACCGGGATCACGCCCAGCGCGGGCAGCCGCAGGTAACGATCAATGTCTTCGACCGATTCGATCTTGTTGTTGATGTAATCGAGGAAGAGTGTGAGGCCAATGCCGCAGATCAAAGCCAGCAGCGCGGCGAGCGCGATGTTCTGCTCCCGCTTCGGGGCGACGATCTGTGGCTCCGGCGAAAATTCCGCGATGCGGATGTTGCTTTTTAGAAAACCATCTACTTGAGAGACCTCGACACTTTTCTGGCTCTGCAAGAGGCTGTCCAGCAACTGCCGGTTTGAGTCAACGTCCGCCTGCAACAGCTTGGCGCCGATAGCGCCGCGGTTCTGCTGAAGCGTTTCGGCGCGTTGCTGAAGGAACAAGGCGCGCAAAGACTGTTCGCGCTGAACCGCCGTCCGGTAATGATTTTCAATCGTGTTCAGGATGCGTTGATGGGCGGCGCGCAATTCGCCCTCGATCTGCTGCAACTGGTTCGTGATTTTTTTGACCTCGGGCCATTCAGGAGTGAACTCGACCGTCAACTGTTCACGCTGTTGCCGCAACTCGGTGAGTTTTTTGTTCAACTCCTGCACGATTTGATCGCGCTGAATTTCAGGCGCTGTGGAGACGTCGCTCACGCTCCGGCTCAGTTCGTAAGCAAGCTCCGCGTTCTTCCGCTCGGTTTCGGCCTGAAGCAGAAGGTGATTCAGTTCGGCCAACCGCGAAGCGACCGTGCCTTCCTTTTGACCGAAATCCAGCACCTGATTATCGCGTAGGTAATTTTGCAGCTTCTCTTCCGCCTCCCTCAGCCTCAATTTATACCTGGCGACGCTCCCCTCCAGATATGAGGCAGCTTCTTTGTTTGTCCCCTTGCGTTCGTCCAGAGTGACGTTTTTAAAAACTTCAGCCCAGTTGTCCGAGATTTTTCGCGCCAGATCCCTGTCCTGATGGCGGTAGCGAATTTCTACCAGCCGCGTTTCGCGAACCGGCTTGACATCAACGTTGTGGAGCAGGATGTCAATAAAGTTCTTCAGCCTATCCATCTCGACCCGGAGATCGGTTTCTCCGTCGGTCACATTGAGTTCTTCCGATGGAGAATTCAGCGGGCGCGACAGCCCCGGGGCAAAAATGCTGTTGTGTTCGAGGTCGAGCGTTTTCGCTACGTTGTAGGCGATCTTCGGACTCTGGATGGCTTTCAGCTTGGTATTGATGTACTGAGAATCGTCACTTCCGGCTACGTTGATCTGGAAATCTTTAAGATCAACGACGCGGTCTTCGCGCAGGATTTCGATCCTGGTTACGCCTTCGTAAATCGAAGGCGAGCGCAGGTTGTAGATCGTCGCCAGCATCACGGCCACGACGACCACGCTGACCGGATACCACCACCGGCGGCGGATGATGCGCCAGTAATCACGCAGGTGAGTCTCTTCGCGTTCGACGGTGACGCCGCGCCCGTAAACGTAATCGCGTTTAAGATCGAGAAAACCAGCCGCTTCTTCGGCGGTCATCATTTTTGTTTTGGCTTCTTCCTGCATAACCGTAATTTAGTGTCTTTTGCCGGCTGTCGGGCGCCCGGTTTTATCGGGCGCCTATCGAATAATGAAATAGGGCAACGCGCTGAGCATGTTGATGCTGACGCCGAGCATGTTGCGCGTGGCGACCTTCATGGTCGAATTCGGCACCTCGATGATGTCGTTGGGCAAAAGCGCAATGTCTTGGATCTTGCGCCGGTGAATATCGTCGAGGTTGTACATGGTCTCTTTGCGCTCCGCCGCGCCCGGCTCCTGTCGAATCAATCTGACGCGGCTCCGCGCGGCTTCCATATTGACCCCGCCCGCCAACGCGACCGCCTGTGTGAGAGTGAGCCTGGTCAGCAGCGCATATGCGCCGGGTTTGATGACCGAGCCGGTGACGAAGATCTGATCGGCTTCGGGAATGCTGACGATGTCGCCCGGTTGAACAAAAGGATTGGCTTCGGGCGCTCCGTTGAGCAGCTCTTTCAGCTTGATCGAAGAGAGTATTGGGAGAATTGCATCACCAGCGGCCCCATCTTTTGCTTCGGGACCGGGTTCGGATTTGACCTCCGGCTTCGACTGTTCTTTGGCCAGATTCGCCGAGCAATGATCGTGTTCCGCGTTGTGAATGACGTGGATCGTATTGCCTGCATGCGTATTGGGACCGCCAGCGAAGGTGATCAGTTCGAGCAGACGAACGCGCCGCTGCAACTGAAAGCGTCCGGGTTGCGCGACAGCGCCGATGACCGCCACGGGCTGGCTGCGAAAATCCTTGACCAGCACGTCCACCTGAGGATCGCGCAGGTACTTTTTATATTTCTCAGCGATGACGGCGGCCAATTGCGCCTCGGTCAGACAGGCGGCCGGAAATTCTTCGAGGAACGGCAACCGGATGCGTCCGTAGCTGTCCACCCGGGCGACACGGGCGAGTTCCGGTCGCCCGAAGATGCGGACGTCGAGTTCATCGCCAGGGCCGATGCGATAACTGAGATCGCTGGTGGAATTCGGCGCGGGCAAGGCCGGAATCATCGCGGGCGACTGGCTTGGCGTTCGGGTCTGCGAAGTCGCCGGAGTTGGAGATGGATTTTGCGCTGGGTTTTGCGCTTGCGCGTCGAAAGGAATGTGAAAAAGCAGGATCAAACAAGATCCGAACAACGGAAGAGATTTCCGCAACATGTCTACTCTACCTCCCCTCTTACTTCACCAAAAACGATACAGCGCGCGTCGCTGCTGCATTATTGTTTTCGACAGCCGGCTCTCACACTTGCTTACATCGGAAACGCGATGGGGGATTGAAAGCAATGGCAAATTCAATCAGGCTTTGGCCAATACAAAACAGCGCGGATGCGTCAGCGCGTTTGCGCGATGGATCGCATCTCGATTGACGCCGGATAATCATTGGGGAGAGCCAATCCTCGAAATTACATCATTCGCACGCTATCCGGCTGTGCGAGTAATTTTTGTTGTCAATAGCTTTATCCAGCGTCGATTGTCCAGTGGCAAAGTATCGCCGAATCTCTTAATGACTGTCAATCTTGTCGTTCGGCGCCAAATTGGTTAGGCTTTCGCCGTTCGAGTCTGAAAGATCAAATTTATGTTCACAATATCCCTTCGTCCCTGGCCGGTTCGCATTCTCTTTCTGCTCGCGCTCATCGTCGCGTTGAGCGCGATCGGATGGATGATTGCCCGTCCGGCAATCGGCGACAGCGTGATGGCATCCATCGAGCGCAGTCCGAACCTCTCGCTTCAGTCCCGGATCGAATGGGCGGATGTGGCGCTCAAACTTGCGCCGCGCGATCCGTTGGTTCACTGGCGGCGCGGCGGCATTTATCTGCAAGCAGCGAACGAAGAGATGGCAGAGTCGCATCTGGAAGTCGCGCTGGATGAGCTGCGTGCGGCGACGAAGATAAGCTCCTACGATTATCGCGTCTGGCTGGCGCTCGGACGCGGGCTGGATCGCGGCGGCTCAGGCGCCGAAGCGCGCCAGGCCTTTGAGCGCGCCGTTCGATTGGCGCCGAACCATTTCGACCCGCGGTGGGTTTTCGGCAATTACCTGTTGCGAGCGGGCGACCGCGACGGTTCGTTCGCGCAAATGCGCGTGGCCTTGCGCAACCGCCCGTCGGCCATGCCGTTGATCTTCGATTACGCCTGGGGTGTTTACGGCGCGGATGGGCGGGCGATTGTGGCGGCGCTCGATCCGCCGCGTGAAGTTATAGCCAGGATGGTCGCGCGGCTGATCAATCGCGGACGGGTGGATGACGGGCTGGCGATCTGGCGCGAGATGAATTTACGCGCCGGGAGCGATTCGCTGAAAGTCGCCGAAGCGTTGTTCAACACAGGTCATTTCAAAAAGGCTTACGAAGTCTGGCAATCGGCGGAGATTGCCGATCGTCCTTCGCCCGACAGCGATTCGCTGCTCGCCAACGGCGGATTCGAGGGCAGGCTCACGCTCAACGACCAGACGCCTTTCCTGACCTGGCAGGTCAAACCGGCGCCGGGCGTGAAAATCACGCTCGACCGCAAAGAGCCGCGCGATGGACAGCAAGGCTTTCGCGTGGGTTTCGACGTGCGGGAGAACATCGCTTTCACCATTGCGACGCAGACCGTGCCGGTCAAACCATCAACCTCTTACCGGCTGAATTTTTCGGTCAAGAGTGAGGAGTTGGAAAGTCTGAGCACGCCGATTATCGAAATCTTCGATTCAGCCTACGACCTCGCCGGGGGAAATCGAGTCCGCGTCGCCACACAGTCGCTCCCGAACGGCGACAACCGGTGGACTGATTACAAGCTTGAATTCACGACTAACGCTCAAACCGAAGCGGTGACGATCAGGATTCAACGATTGCCATGCGATGAACCGCCCTGTCCGATCGAGGGCCGCTTATGGTTTGACGAATTCAAGCTCACTGAAAATGGCCCGGCGTCAAACATTAAACCCGTTTCCAATCGAGCGCGAACACTGTAAAATCGCGGCCGTTGAAGGCCCAGAAGGCCTGCGGTCAATATTGCCAGAAGATAACTTGCTCAGGTTGCCCCGACCGAAAGCAGTTGCGATTTCGGTCATAATTTCACGACTCCTCACCGAAGACATTTATTCAAAGAGGTGTTGAGCTATGACCCCCGTTGTGCCCTTGAAACACAAAGGCCGTCCGAATGCGACGGTCGCGCCTTTGTCCGCGATGTTGGTTCTTCCCATTCCGAAATACGAACCGTCCAAACGATCGTTGTGGATGAAGTTCCTCAGCGATTTGAGCTTCGTTCTTCCTGCGTTCGGCTTCGCGCTCGGATTGCTGCTCGCGTTTGGACAAGCGCCGTTCATCGGCGCGACGCTGATCACGGTCTGCCCGATTATTCTGGCCTTTCGCCTCCACTCGGCTTACCAGGCGCGCCGCGAGCGCAAACAGATCGCCGCGCTGGAACGGTGGTATCGCGCCTATCTCTCCGAAAATCCATACCAGCGAAAGCTCGACCGGGAATGGTGAAAGACCGCCGAGCGGATGGACGAGGGTTGATGCGCGGTGATAGCATCACGCCTTGTTCGCCGGAGGTATTTCCAGTTCAGGAGAGTTGCTGGTTTGGATAAGGCTATTTTCTACGCTCTGCTGTCGTTGCTCGTGCTGACCCCTTTGCCTTACGGCGCGGTCGAGACATGGTCAACCGCGCTGTGGGAAATTTGTGTCTTTGTAATCGTGCTGATGTGGGGTTTGCATTCGGCGATTGAAGGGCGTTTGAAAATCGCCGCCAATCCGTTGGCGCTGCCGATGATCGCGTTGCTGGTTGTGGCCATCGTTCAGATTTGGCCGATGAATGCGGGCGGCGGGCGGCAAACGATCAGCTACGACGCTTACGTTACTTCGCAGGCGGTAATCAAAATTCTCGCCTCGATCTGTTTCTTCCTCCTCTTCGCAACCTACGTCAACAACGACGAACGACGGAAGCTGGCGGTCAATGTGATCATCGTCATGTGCGTGCTGATCGCGCTGGTCGGCATCGGGCAGAGTTACATTGGCAGGGCGTTGTGGCAGCGCGGCTCGTTCGGGCCGTTCGTCAACCGGAATCACTTCGCCGGATTTTTGGAGATGGGCGTCGGGCTGGTGGGCGGGTTAATCATTGGGCGCGTCGTCCAACGATTGCAACTGGCGATTTACGCCAGTTGCGCGCTGGCGCTCGTCGCAGGCATCGCGCTGTCGGCTTCGCGCGGCGGAGTTTTGGCGCTCGCGGCTGAAATAGTCTTCCTCGCGCTGGTCGCCATCCCGACTTTCATTTCGAGCCGCAGGTCGAAACATCCCAGCAAATCAGGCATCCTTCTGCGTTCGGCGGCGGCGCTGATCCTGGGGTTTGCGGCGCTAGCGGGCGCGACGTGGCTGGTCGGCTCGGAAGGTCTGGTCCAGAACCTGTCGCAAACACAAGGCGAAGTTCAGGGCGAATTGCCCGCTAGCGAACGTTTCAGCCGCCGTGACATCTGGAGCGCGACCAGCCAGTTGATCAAAGACCACCCCGTGATCGGCGTCGGGCTTGGAGCTTATCAGTTCGCTTACACCCGTTACGATCAAAGCTCCGGCGCGCAACGTGTCGAACAATCACATAACGATTATCTGCAGATCGTGGCCGACGCCGGATTGATCGGAGGCGCAATCGCGCTGGTGTTCTTGATCCTGCTCTTCGCGCGCGGATTTTCGGCGGCGCAGACACACAACAAGGAGAAGCGGGCAATTGCGATCGGCGCATTGACCGGATGTTTCGCCATCGCCGTTCACAGCTTCGTCGAATTCAACCTGCAGATTACCTCGAACGCGCAACTGTTTTTGGCGTTGGCGGCGTTGGCGACGCCAGGGCGATCTCGCCATTCACGT
>Ga0187893_10014381_pt1 | contig 10806 bp, 15 predicted proteins | sample MA1701074metaG_FD_139574 | JGI IMG/M metagenome (GOLD analysis project Ga0187893, IMG submission 139574) | White microbial mat communities from a basaltic lava cave in the Kipuka Kanohina Cave System on the Island of Hawaii, USA - MA170107-4 metaG ...
CTAGGGACGGTGGGACTCGAACCCGCGTGGGAGTTAACCGCAAGAGTGGCAGTCTTGAGCGTCTACCAGTTCCGCTACGTCCGCAAAGCCAAACGCTGGCCCTGAGTAATCAGGGCTTTCGTTTTTGGTGGTCCTCGGATATGCCGATTAGTTCTGTGTATTCTTCCCTGCACGCGCCAACTCTACGCCGGACGCACATCCCTAAATACACCACTTACAAAGTATTTTTGAGGCTATCAATTCCTGCGAGGAATTGGTCTCCGGGATCAGCCTTACGAGGATTTTGAGGTAGAGCAAATTGTAAGTGAGTTTGGGTAGTACAAATTGCGAAAACTTTGCTACCCCCTCTTTGGGGCCTGGTTTTTCTTACGCGCCCTCGCCCGTTCAATTCGTCGAGTTTTCCAGCCATCCGAATGGTCGCACCAGGCTAATTTAGCGTCCCCGCCAAGAGGGTAGCCAAGCGTGTATCCTCGGCGTCTCATCATCATGCGTTTCCTCCCATTCTCTGACTTTTGCCAGATCCCGCTTAAGGGTGACGCTGGTGATAGCTGCCCCACTGTGCGGCGCAAGGTTCGATCAGGTTTTCTCTTGGCCGATATAACACGTTCGAAGAGATTGAATACACCCTCAAAGTTCTTCCAGACATCATCAAACGGTTGGCTGAAATGTCACCGTATGACAAAGAACTGCGGGCGCTTTATGCGGCGCGAGGCTGATTGTGAGATTCCGGGTAGTGTCCTGTTAGTGCGTTGCTGAAAATCCATTGAAACAAGCCTGTGTAATAAGGTAGCATGTGCTGGTTATAAACTGAATAGGCACCCGCGTTGAAGTCTGACGCTCTGCCGCCACTTTTCGAAACATGGTTCGCTATCTTTCGATGTGGCGGCTTTTGTAGTTTTATTGGGAGACTGCGCTAATGAGTTGGATAACTGAGACACGGCAGCGGCAAGACGCTGCACTAGCGGTAGATCAACAGCGAAGTCTTTTAATCTCGGACTTGAGCCTAGCTTTTCTTGGTACACTCGAAGGCGACATAAGAACGGCGATTGAAGAGATCAACTCAGTCTATCCGGACCGATACCCGCTTCCTAGTTCTCGACTCCGAGTGTGTGAAGGCACTGTTGGCCGAATTGAAGTCCGCCTGGGAACTAACTTTGAAGTCCTATCCGTGAGACGGATGGAGAGCGGACGTTTGTTTGACGTAAGGCACCAACTGCCTGGAATGCGGAAGGCCGTGACAACCTATTATCACTGTCACTTGGATCATCAGGAACGTTTGTATCTGGAATCTAACGGCCAGCCAGTGCCGACCGAGAAACTATCCCAAAAGATACTATCCTTCCTTGTCGAGTAGGTACTGGACAATGAGTAACGACGAACAGGCCACAATAATCGGTCGAATGGTTGTTAAGCGCCTGTCTGCCCAAAGTGAACTCGCCTTGATTCGTTCACGGGCCAGTGAGATTTCCGAGGCCCTTCTCAATGTAGGCAACGCGCTTCGCGCAGGACACTTTGATAATCGTAGCGGCGTGGATGAAAACATCGCGGCGCTTCCCGCCAAAGAGGAAATACGGCGCCTCGTTGATGACGCACGCCGCGCTCAACGTGTTATGGGCGAAGTCTCATCCTTTTTGGCGGACATGGGCATCAAAATAGAGTAAGCATTGAGGAGCATGCTGAATGACCTGGCTGGACGATGAAGCCAATAACAGTGGGCGCAACGAGAAATCAGATCTTCACGAACAAGAGCTAATCAGGCGCTCCAATTACTGGGCTTTAATTATTGAAGCATTGCACGCAGAGATTGAGGCCATCAATTCTCATCATTACTGGAAGTCAAAGGTCGGGGCTTTCCCGGTGAAACTTGTCAAACCGTTTGGATTCGAGGGGTGGCAAGTAAACAGATCGGGAACCATGTTTGTCGCCATCGAAATTCAGAACAGAGCCAACCACGTCCTGATAGGACGCCAATTTTCTGACCCCACCCTTTATAGCGATTTTAAGAAAAGAGAAAAACTAAGAGTAGACACACGCGACAATAGGGTCATCTTAATCACCGAGGATGGTGAGTTCTTGATGGTCCCTGATGCGGTCGTGCAATATCTCTTAAAAGCAGTGATCCAGTCTTTGAAGCGTCCGACTGGAAATTAAAAAATGAGGGTTTTTAACGATGAGTTGGTACGACGATGAAGCCAAAGAATTTGAACATAACTCACAGCCTAAACGCGAGGGCAAGGCCCTAGCTCAGCAAATCCATATTTGGGCAAAGTTGAGAGCGCAAGTGGAGCGGGATGTTATCGGAATCAATAAGAATCCCACTTGGGCGGCGAGGCTGAGGGGCTTGCCATTATACGTTGAGGATGTTGAAAACGTGGCTGGCTATCGGATAAGGAAACTGGGAGTACCGAAGCTTGACATCAAGTTTTGGCACGCAGGTGATCATGTAATGATTGATCGGCAGTTTTACGGCAAGCCATTGCCGGGATATTCGTGGGGATCAGAACGGCTAGATTTTTTCGGCCAAGCAGGTGGGTTACTTCTCCAACGGGCAGACGACATGAAGCTTTTCGACTTGCCCGAAGAAATGTCTAAATACCTACTTGAACCAATCATACAGTTACTAAAGGAAACCTAATGCAAAGGGGCATTGCTGCCTCTCACTGCCCCCCCCACAGCAACGCCCCGGCCTCATATCTCTGGGAATATGAGGCGTGTCAGCGGCGCACGCGCCGACCGCTTTTGCTTTTCTTGACCGGTCTTTTTGTTCGAGCCTCGGGTTTATCAATTTCGTCCACGATGATGATGGGATCAAACTGCGGCAATAATCCTTCTGGAGAGATCGCCCGCTGATACAAACTGAAGCACGCCTGGTGAAAATGCGTGTATTGGTAAATCTCTCTGATGCCGTTGTCTAAGAACTGGATGACCTCCTGCGTTCCATCCGAGCCTTGCGCCAGTATTCGGTGGAGCGTTGCTAAGGTTTGAGCCATGGCAAAGGCCACGGCAGGATTGGCCTCATAAGGCTCTAGGAGGTCTTCCCACAAATCGTCTTCCAACACAGGCACGCGCCTTTTTACCTATCCCTAACTCGCGGCGCAAGCCCGCAATCCACGCAAAATTCTCGTCGCAGGCGGGGCACACTACTACCGATCCTCGCAGAACGCGAGCGAACGTAGCTTTACGCAAAAGTCCGATGCCTTTAGCTAATCACACTCAGGAGCGCAAGGATTAGCGTAGTCGTAAGGCTCGGCGGTGTATTTGTTTCCCCCGGCTCGGTTGACATAGCAGTCGGGGACTCTATTTGACCGCTTGGCGCGGGTGCCGTAGCGGTAGGACAATAAATATCTCCGGCAAGCGCAGAAACCGCTAGCGCCATCGTCAGGATTACGGCAGCGCACATTTGGCGTAAGGTGTTCATTGGTTCGAGCCTCCTAGTACAGATATGCAAAAATTTTGCGTACCTCGAAAAACCGCAAGAATTTTGCATCAACCTAGACGACTGCAAACTTTCTTGCAAGAGCGTGAGGAACTGCGTAAGATTGGCCGCGCTATTCAGTCTGAAAAGCAGTTCTCACATGACTTTACCGGCCTCACTCTTACGCGAATTGATAAACCCAAACCTCAGTGTGGGGGGCAGGGCGCAGCTATGCTGTGAGTTGGCTAGAGCGTTCGAGGATAGAGGCGAATACGAGGAAGCACGCCAAGTGCTGAGTATCTTTTGGCAGCGTATCGGCGAACGTCCTAAACTGGAAGGCTTGGATCGAAACACCGCTGCCGAAGTGCTGATGCGAGCGGGAGTGCTTACTGGCTTAATCGGAAGCCAAAATCAGATCACCGGCGCACAGGAAACGGCTAAAGACCTGATTAGTGAAAGCCTCACCCTTTTCGAGTCTCTGTCGCGGCAAAAGAAAATTGCCGAAGCGCAAGCGGAACTGGCTCTCTGTTATTGGCGGACAGGTGAATTCAATGAGGCCCGCGACCGTCTACAAGAAGCACTCTCACGGCTCGCCGTAGATGATGAATTAAAAGCAAGGGTAATAGTTCGATTAGCTACCGTAGAAGGTAGCGCCGCTTATTATGATAAAGCGTTACGCATTCTCACGGACAACGCGCCGCTATTTGAGAAGGTCAACAACCAAGCGGTCAGAGGCAGCTATCACGTCACTCTCGGAATCGTGCTCAAGAATCTCTGGGAAGTAGAGAAGCAGGGAGACTATGGTGATCGCGCTCTGATTGAGTATGCAGCCGCGAGTCATTACTTTGAAGAAGCAGAGCACAAATGTTACCGCGCCAACGTCGAAAACAATCTCGGCCTGCTCTACTACGAACTTAATCGCTACGCAGAAGCACATAAACATTTGGATCGCGCTCGCCGCGTCCTAGTCAGCCTGAAAGATACTGTGACCGTGGCGCAAGTTGATGAGACTCGCGCCCGCGTGTTTCTCGCACAGCAACGTAACGCTGAGGCCGAAAAGGTTGCGCGTTCATCGGTTCGTGGTCTGGAAAACAGTGATAGGCTTTCCCTATTAGCCGAGGCGTTAACAACGCACGGCACGGCCTTAGCGAGGCTCGCAAATTACGGCATGGCGCTCTCCGCTTTTCGTCGCGCTATTGACCTGTCCCAACAAATCGGGTCTCTCAACCGAGAAACACAAGCCGCACTCTCTATGGTTCGGGAGATAGGAAAATGCTTGGCGGTAGTTGATCGAGAGATTCACCTTACGGGGCGAACATTTGATGAGGAAATCCGGTCACTTGAGCATGACCTCATTAAGCATGCCCTTGAGACTGCTAAGGGCAAAGTTACTCGCGCCGCTCGCGCTCTCGGCATCACTCACCAAAGACTCATCTATATGCTGAACACGCGGCACAAAGACTTGTCTTAAGGACTCCCATACGCCGGCCCGCACGCGGGAAAGAGAGGAACTAAAAATAGGCAGATACGCCGCATCACTGTATTATCATTCAGAGAGATCTCCTATGAAGAACTATCTTGTCATCTGCTATTTCGCCAGCAATAAAGGCCCGTCAGAATGCTCCCAACTCCTAGAGGCTCTGGCACCAAGTTCCGTTTGGAGCGTGATTGATCCGAATTGCTGCACGTTCCTGATGCGGTTCGATCTAAGTGCCCCCACACTGGGCAAACAAATGATCGTTCACTTCCATCCAAATGATAAATTGCTGATCATGGAAGTCAGCGACAATAACGCTTGGTATGGTCTTACTCCACATGAGATTGCGCTTCGATATCTCGGACCTTTTTCACTTGATCTGGCGTCATAGTTGATTCCGCCGCAATGATCATGTTGTTCAGCATGATGCGCTGGTGCATCGCCTCTATCGTTGCATCGGCGCGAGCAATGCTTGCGCTACCTTTAGCCCTTACATCCTCGATCAACTCGTATGAAAAGCCCTTGTAGCGAAGGATTGTCCCTCTTGGGATTACTTGAATCTCGTCGGGTTGCCCTAGCGGGGGCAGCTTTAAGGAAGTTAATTGAGTCTTAGGTGATGACATAATGACTCCTTAGCTGGTAGAATCTCAATCAACTCAGGAGCCGTGAGGCTTTCTCTTTAGATGGCCGCAACCGAGTTGGTTGCGGCCATGTTGCTTTCAGAAGTCTATACTACTCAATACCGGTATGTCACGAGTTCTAGGGATTTCGCCTAAAGGACTTTTTGTACGGAAATTCCGCTTGTACAAAAAGTCGTAAGTCTTACATACTATTTGGGCAAAGCCGGTTGGATCCTAAACCTCTTGAACTCTAAACTTTTTGAGATACTTATGAAACTGATACTGACTTTCATGCTCGGTTTAATCACGGTACACGGCGTCGGGCCGGCTCAGACAGCCTCCAAGCGGCGACTGGTGGCGAATTTGAAGAACAACGCGATTGCTGATGGCTGCGGCTGTTACTTTCAATTCCGCGGCACCCCGCAAAATTCTGAGCGATACATTTTCTTCTCAACCATCGAGGACGACAGCAAGACGGCTTGGATGAACATTGCCGGACGCGATGTGAAGCTAAAGCTGGAAAGGCAGGTTGGGCCGTTAGGCAAAGAAAGCGAGCGCGTGGGTAGTCGGTCGACATTGAGATACCGTTTAGGCGATGTCACGGTCAGCGGTACATACATCGTGACCGGAGTTTGCGATCCGAATGACGAGAGCTGCGAGTCGACGCAATACTCCGCAACCTTTACAGTCAGGAAGGGCGGTAGGTCAGAGGTAGTAAAGGCAGTTGGCAGTTGCGGGTGCTGACCTGGTAATACAGTTGAACCTAGTAAACCTTGACATAGGACGTCGGGGGACAATAGAATCCTTCGTGCGACTGATAGGGTTTCCTTTTTTGGAACCCGCCTGGCATAAGCCGGTCAGCCGCCTTTTTCTTTTTCGCTGGTGGCTCAATGTACCTTTTGTATCTTGATGAGTCAGGCAACCCGGACGATCCCGCCGACAAGCACTTCGTAATTGGAGGCGTCGCTATCTTTGAGCGAGTGACATTCTTTTTATCTCAAGAGGTAGATCAGATACAGGAAAAGCATTTTCCCGGACTCCCTCCGATAGAGTTTCATGCTTCTCACATTCGAAACGGCAAAGGGTTCTGGAGGAACATCGACCAACCTACCAGGGACTTTGTGCTCCAAGACATTGCTCAAGTCGTTGCTAAAGCGAATAATCCGGGTCTTACACTGTTTCTGCCGTCGTTGAGAAAGATGCCTCCCTTTACGGTGAGAACGCCGTGAAGTTAGCAACCGAACAGGTTTGTAAGCGGTTCGATATATTTCTTAAACGTAGAGCAACGGAACACAACGATCGCCAGAGAGGTCTCCTTGTCTTTGCCGAAAGCCACTATCAACAAAGAGCTAAGATCTGGGTGCGCGGCTTTCGAGAACTAGGCACTCAATGGGGAGTTCTCAAGAACCTAAGTGATATCCCTTACTTCGCAAGCACGCGTGAAAGCAGGTTACTGCAACTGGCAGATTTTGTTGCCCACAGCATGTTTCTCTTATATGAAAGACAAGACGCAAGCTTAGTTAAGGGCATTCTACACCGCGTAGATCAGAAGGACGGCAAGCTTCATGGACTTGTACATATTTCCAAAAACAAGGGAATGGGTTGTAATTGTCCAACTTGCGTAAGTCGTCGATCGCCGCATACATTTGCAGTCGATGGTTAGCGGTGCCAGAATGTCTGAGGTCTGGGTATTTTTGATCTGATAAGCTAAGGTTCTCGGTCAAACATGGATTTCACTACCAAAGAACTTCTCAAGCGTTACGCAAAACTTGCCGTGGGACAGCCGTTCGCTCCCGTGTTACTCAATATCCTGGTGACGTCGGTGTGCGATATGCGCTGTACGCACTGTTTCTTCACCGACGAGCTTGACGACCGTCCGCGTAAGAAACTCCAGATGAAGACTCACGAGATCGAAAAAATCTCCGAAACCCTCGGCGGCAATCTCGGAGTGCTGATCCTTGCCGGGGGCGAGCCGTTTACGCGCAAGGACCTGCCCGAGATAGCGCGGGCGTTTTACACAAACAACCGGCTTGAATCGATCTATATCATGTCCAACGGTCAGATTCAGAAGCGAATCTTTCCCGATGTGACTCGCATCCTGAACGAGTGTCCGAACCTGAATGTCACGGTAGCTCTGGGCATTGACGGCCTTAAGGAACAGCACGAAAAGATTCGTCAGAAGCCCGGCTCCTGGGACATCGCCATTGATACAGCGCGTCAGCTTCAGGCGATCAAGAAGGAGTATCCACGGCTGGATATCCAGACCTGCACCTGTTTCATGAATTCAAACCAGGACACGATCTTCGAGTGGTACGACTTTCTGAAATATGAGTTGAAGCCGGATAAGGTGAACTTCAACTATATTCGGCCGCCTTCTGCCGATCCGGTAGAGCTCGAGATCGATCACTCGCGCTACGCCAAACTGGCGAAAATAATCGACGACGATTCCCGTCATGCCGCAATTAAGAACAACTATGGCGGCCAAGCGGGATTCTTCAAGGCGGCGATCGATATTTATATGCATGGCTTGATCGCGAAGACTCAGGAGAAGCAGAAGGCGCAGATGAAGTGCTATGCGGGCACGGCCGGCGGCGTCATTTACGACGAGGGAACGGTCTCATCATGCGAAAACCTGGCTCCGATTGGCAATCTTCGTGATTTCGAATGGAATTTTCAGAAGCTTTGGTTGTCGCCGGCGATGAAAGAGCGGCGCAAAAAAGCTGCGGATGGTTGCTTTTGCACGCATGAGTCGAATAGCTACTATCCGTCCTTGCCGTTTAATCCGGGCCACCTGATTCAGATTAAGAAGCTGGAGCGCGAGATGAAGAAGGCTCGGAGGGAGATGGATCGGGACGGGGCCGAGGTTGACGGAGTGGCGGTGCGGGCTTAGGAAGTTGCCTAAGACCCAAGGCCTAAGACCAAAGACCAAAGACCAAAGACCAGGATTTGAGATCTCAGATTTAGTCAGATTTAGTCAGATTTAGTCAGATTTAGAAATGATTCAAAGCGCCCCGAAAATCCTGATCATCTCTTCCGATACCGGTGGCGGTCATCGCTCAGCCGCTGCCGCAATCGTGGCTGGCGTGCAGAAGTTTATCGCGGGTGACTCTTATGCCGTTCGGGTAGTTCGAGCGGTAGAAGAATCACATAACCTCACAGCAAAACTGGTGCGTTTGTATAATTGGCTGTTGCGCAACCGGCAGCACTGGATGAAATACCTTTACTGGTGTGTCAACCGATTTCGACCCGAAACCCGCGAGTTTTTTCAGAAGCGCTGTATTGGTTATGTGATGGAGATCTTTGAGCGCTGGTGCCCGCATGTCGTCGTCAGCGTGCACCCGCTTACTCAGCACATATTCGCGCGCGTCCTGAAAGAGTTAAAACTCTCAGATCGAATCCCGCTGGTTTCTGTCGTGACCGATCCTTCGTACGGCTTCTGGAAGGGTTGGGCCTGTGACGATGTGAGACTCTATCTCGTGGCCAGCGAAGAGGCGAGGCAGCAACTCATCGATTACGGCATAGCCTCTGAGCGGATCAAGGTTTCCGGCATGCCCGTTCATCCGAAGTTTGCTTACCCAGGTGAAGAGGCTGCTCGGGCTGCGCGAAGAGCTCTTAATCTCGATCCGGAAAAGTTCACGGTGTTCGTCAACGCCGGCTGGGAGGGTGGGGGCAACATACCGATGATTTTCCGAGAGCTGGCGCAGGGAAAACTCGACGTGCAAGCCATCTTTCTCGCCGGCCGAAACGAGCTTCTGAAATCGGAGGCCGAATCCCTCGCCGGTCAAGCAGCATTTCCGATCCGGGTCATTGGCTACTCCGAAAATGTCGAACAATTGATGAGCGCGGCCAATGTGATGATCTCCAAGCTGGGCGGCTTGACGACGTTCGAAGCGTTGGCTTGTCGATTGCCAATTATCGGTGACGCCATAACCCCGCCCATGCCGCAGGAAGAAGGAACTGCCAGCCTGATCGTGAGGCGCGGGGCGGGAATTTTGCTGCGCCGGGCCAGCGACATTGTGCCTGAGATTCGCCGCATGGTTGAAGATACGGCACATTACTCGGCCATGCGCGCTGCCACGGTTGGACTCGCTATTCCTGACGCCACTCGGCAAATCGTCGAGGAGATCGTGGCGCTCATACCGGCTCCTCCAAAAGCCGCGGAGGAACCCATTCTCAGTGAGGTTGCTTAAACTGTCTCAGCCGTTCGTTGACTGTTTGTACTTTTCAAGCTTTAATCCCACAAACGATACAAGCCATGAAATTCGCCCGCTTGCGCTCGTCGAAGCGGGCTTTTTAAGGAGATAGATACCTGGTGAGTCTGCTGCTGGAGGGAAAACGCGCGTTCATAACCGGAGGAACGCGTGGGATTGGCGCGGCGATTTGCGATATCTTTGCACGTGAAGGCGCTGACATCGCGTTTAATTACGGCGAGCGCGACGACTTGGCCGCCGAGGTGCGCCAGAAGATCGAGAAGTATTGCCGGCGTGCATTGAGCTTTAAGTTGTCAGTCACTGACCGGCTGGGAATGAAGCGCCTGGTAAGAGAAATTGTCGATAAGTGGGGTGGCATCGATATCCTGGTTAACAATGCGGCCATCAACCGCGGCGACAATTTTGCCACCACTACCGATCGCGCCTGGGACGAGGTGATTGATACCAATGTAGGCAGTCTCTTTGCTGTCACGAAGCCAATCTATAAGCAGATGATTCGCCAGCGGAAGGGAAATATCCTCAACATCACTTCCATTGGGGCCTTAAGAGCGCTGCCGACCGCCGTCCACTATGCCACTTCCAAAGCCGCCATGATCGGTTTCACCAAGTGTCTTTCTCGCGAAGCCGGTACCTTCGGCGTCAGAGTTAACGCCATCGCCGCCGGCATCTTTGACACGGATCTCGCCTCGGCACTGCCTGAGAGATTGTTGCAGATGCATGCGTTATGGGCTTCAGCCGGGCGCCTGGGCCGCCCCGAAGAACTAGCCGAATATGCCGCTTTCATGGTGAGCGACCGCAACAGCTTTATGAATGGCGAAGTGGTGATTGTTGATGGCGGGGCTGTTACCTGAGTGTTGGGAGGCAGCACCACTCAGAATCGCTTACCGTAGTCAGCGCTCATACCACTCACTCACGACAGTCACACAACCACGGAACCGCTTACCGTAGTCAGCGCTCATGGCACTCAACCTCGTGAACACCACTCAACCACGGAACCGCTTACTGTAGTCAGCGCTCATACCACTCACTCACGAACAGCCACACAACCACGGAACCGCTTACCGTAGTCAGCGCTCACACCAC